>Ga0209002_10001019_pt1 | contig 22456 bp, 19 predicted proteins | sample Rifsed16ft2_FD_184010 | JGI IMG/M metagenome (GOLD analysis project Ga0209002, IMG submission 184010) | Soil microbial communities from Rifle, Colorado, USA - sediment 16ft 2 (version 2) | ecosystem: Environmental > Terrestrial > Deep subsurface > Rock core/Sediment | place: Rifle, Colorado... | reverse complement strand
CGGAGCGGGGCCTCGTCGAAGGCCAAGTCGATGTTCCGACCTCTCTGCATCGCCGTGATGAACCTTGCGACGTGGAGGGACCGCGCCCGATCCTGGTCGTTCAGCGCGAAGATGGCCAGGCGCGTTCCGTCCGGCAGGCGATGGTCAACCTCCACCCCGACGTTCATCGGATGGTTGATCCACGGGTCGAAGTTCGTCGTGTCGAGCACGAGGAGCCCGCCCGGCCGAAGGTGTCGGCGGAAGGCCCGGAGACCACGCCGCACGTCGGTCGGAGAGGCGAGGTAGTTGAAGGCGGTCCCGAGGCACAGGAGCGCGTCGAAGGCTCCTCCCACCTGGAGGCTTCGCATGTCCGCGACGGCGACGTTCGCCCGGAGGCCCGCTTCGCGGAGGTTCCGGCGGGATGCGCGGATCATCTCGGCGGAGAGATCCCGCCCCACGACAGAGTACCCCCGCTTCACGAGGCCGAGATCGATCGAGAAGGTACCGCAGGCGACATCGAGGATCCGCCGGACCGGCCCACGCCGACGGAACAGCCGATGGAGAGCCGCAGCCGCGTTTGGCGTCCGCCGAGGTTCGATCGCGGCCGCTAACGTGTCGTAGTGCTCCGCGAAGACTCGGAACCAGCGGCCATGGGCTTTGTCCGACTCACTTCCCAAGAACCGAACGCGCGATGACGATCCGCTGGATCTCCGAGGTCCCATCGTAGATTTCCGTGACATGCCAGTCGCAGCATGGCTTCTCGACGATATAGTCTAGGATGAACCCGTACCCGGCGTGGATCTAGACCGCGTGGTCCACGGCCGGAAACCGCGCCGGGAGTGAGCCCACGTGAGTCTACTCCCCGTCGGGAGCACTCCTAAGAGAGTTGGAATGCCCGTAGCCCGCACGCGCTACACACGCGGACGCAAGACCTGTACGCTTTCATACAGTTCGATAGTGAGCAACGTAGCGTTGGGGTCCGTTATGTAGTCCGCTGCCAACATGAACGGGCCGCTCTCGAATACCATCGCGCTTAGGCTGCCCGTGAAGCTGACCGCCACGGACGCGCATCCTACGTCCAAGCGAAACTGCGGCCACACCCGGGCCCCTCCTTGGAACTCGGAACGCTCGACGAAGACGCAGAAATCAACCTGCGACATGGCGGGGGTCATGTTAACCCAGAACACGAAGCGGTCCCCGGTTACGTTGAACCACGCTCGGTAAGCGGGATACGCGGTGTAGTTCGCAGAAGGATTCGCATTGATATCGACCACGTTGGGGGCGATTCGCTTCCATGTCCAAACTAACTCATACTCCGGAGGCGGCGAAGGTTTTACCGTCGAGAAGAGGTATGCGATGCCGGCGCTGCTCGCAACGCTCACCGCGAACATCGCCACTACGAACGCCACCACGTGCTTCATGGCGTATTCAATGTAGTGCGGCCTATATGAAACAACACCAACGCCCCGAAATTAGGAATTGAAACCTCGGTGAAGTAATCGCTGTCGGGAGCACTTCTCCTCCGGCGCGTTCACTTCCTCTCCCGCTCAATCATCCCCATGAGGATCACGCCGCCGAGGAACACCCGCCGATCGAACATCGCCGGCAGGTTCTGGCACTCGATCTCCCAAATGTCCCCGACGATCTTGAATTGCTGGTTGATGTAGGCGACGGGCATCCCGCCGAGCGTCATCGTGAGACGCTCCGGGATCAGAGAGCCGCCCGGAATCCATTTCCGAGCAAGGCCGCGACCCGTGGACTCCTTAATCTCGCCGACGAGGTTGTTGGCTGGGTCCCGGATCTCCCATTCGTCCGCGACAAACGTCGAAGTCAATGCCCGTCGGCGGACGTATCCGAGGAGCGCATTCGATCCGGAGTCGATGACGGCGAACGTGCCCCAGATATCGAGGATCTGTTGCTGCCTAACTTGGAACAGCTCCCGCGTCATGGTCTCGTCTGTGAAGATCCGGATGTCCTCCTTGAGCCGGAGCATTTTCTGCTTGCTGTAGCCCAGCGGGTTCCCGGCCTGGTCCTCGATCCAGTACTGGCCCGTGAGCGCGAGGACCTTCTTCCGGATCCGATAGAAGTTCATCGTCCACAGGGATGGGACGGTCGGGACTGTCGTGGGCGTTGCCGCCTGGGCGGGCGCCGTCGCGGCCGGCGTCGGGGCGGGCGGGTAATATCGCTGCTCCCGCTGGCACCACCACTGGCCATACTGTGCGACCCACATGAGGGGTCCGCCACATCCGGGACACGAGGCGGCCGCCATCTCTCTAACCCCGGCACGGATATCGTCGGGGCCCCTTAGTCGTTTTCATCCTGCGCGGGCTCGCGATTGATTCCGTCGCGCTCCCGGAGTCGGGCTCATCTCTTGTGTCACCATTCGAAGAGACCGCGTTGATTCGGATGACCCGCGACACAATGTATTTATAACGCGGTTATATTTGTTTGAGCACTGCGGGGGACCGGACGGTTCATAGGCCCCACAACCCTCGCGCGGTGAGCTTGGCATGGTCTCGAAGACGGCGATTCAGCAGGAACTGGCGCGGCGGGAGTATTCCGCCGGGTTCATCACGGACATCGAGATGGAGACGGTCCCGAAAGGCCTGAATGAGGACGTCATCCGCCTGATTTCCCAGAAGAAAAAGGAGCCCGAATGGCTCCTGGAATGGCGCCTCCGGGCGTACCGCCACTGGCTCACGATGAAGGAGCCGAAGTGGGCGAACGTGACGTACGGTCCGATCGACTATCAGGACATCATCTACTATGCGGCCCCGAAGCCGAAGAAGGCTGTGGAAAGCCTGGACGACATTGACCCGGAGATCAAGGCCATGTACGACAAGCTCGGGATTCCGCTCCGGGAGCAGGAGAAGCTCGCGGGCGTCGCCGTCGACGCGGTCCTCGACAGCGTGTCCGTCGCAACGACGTTCCAGAAGCGTCTCGAGGAGCTCGGGATCATCTTCGGCTCGTTCTCCGAGGCGGTCCAGAGGCACCCGAACCTCGTGAAGAAGTGGCTCGGGTCCGTCGTCCCGTTCAATGACAACTTCTTCGCGGGCCTGAACTCCGCCGTCTTCAGCGACGGCTCGTTCGCGTATGTCCCGGCCGGCGTGCGGTGCCCGATGGAGCTCTCCACGTACTTCCGGATCAACGCAGCGGACACGGGCCAGTTCGAGCGCACCCTCATCATCGCGGACGAGGGTGCGTACGTGAGCTATCTTGAAGGTTGCCTGCCCGCCTGGGAAGAGGTCTCCACCGGGGACCAAATGAAACCCATCTCCGAGCTGAACCTCCACGACGTCGTCGTGAACGGCGACGGGCGAGAAACGGAAGTTTCAAAGCTCACCTTGCGGCCATTCAAGGGAGAACTCGTCGAGGTCACTCCGCGTAGCACCGGGAACCGGTTCAGCCTCACACCGGAGCATCCCGTGCTTGCCGTGAGGCGCGACGTGGTCCGGAGTTCCCTCCGTGCGAATGGGCGATGGCCGGACATCAGCAGAGAGAAACTCGACCGGGCGGAACCCGAGTTCGTGCCCGCAGGGGAGCTCCGGGCTGGGGACCTTCTCGTGTTCCCGATCAACCAGGCCTTGAAGGATGACCCGGCGCTCAACGATGAGTTCCTCGAACTCCTTGGATACTACGTTGCCGAGGGCTGCGCCACGAGGTTCAACGGATACGACGCCGTCGAGTTCTCTCTCGGTGACCACGAGGGACCTCTGATCGCCCGGATTGCTGAGCTCGTGGAGCGGATCACTGGAAAGTCCCCCTCGCGGACGCACGATCGAAAGAGGCACGGGGTCTATCTAGTCGTCTACTCAAAGGAGCTCGCGCGCCTTTGCGTCGAGCACGGCGGCAAGTATGCAGAGCACAAGCGATTCAGCAAGGCGGTCATGGATCTCCCCCCCGGGCGACAGAAGCTGGCCCTCGACAGTTACATGCTGGGAGACGGGAGCGTTTCGAATCGACCAAGCGTCTCGGGCAACCTCCGCGAGGTCCGGGCCTGTACGGTCTCTCGGCAGCTCGCCTTCCAGTTGCAGGAACTCCTAGCTCGCCAGGGAGTATACGCGTGCATCAACTCGGTCGATGCCTTTGAGGAGCCCATGAAGGATGGGCGGCTGATCCGTCACAAGAAGCGATACTGGCTCGTCTATCACGAGAACACCCGCAGCCACGCGGTAAAGCGTCGAGGCTCGTCCTTCCTCGTGCCCATCCGAAAGGTGTCGCGCCGTCCCTACGCAGGCGTCGTGCGCAACTTCGAGACGAGAGCGGAGCCCCACACATACCTCGTGAAGGGCTTTGCCGTCCACAACTGCACGGCCCCGATCCGGGACAAGCACCAGCTCCACGCGGCGGTCGTCGAGCTCATCGCCCTCGACAACGCGCAAATCAGGTACTCGACGATCCAGAACTGGTACCCCGGTGACAAGGAGGGGCGCGGCGGGATTTACAACTTCGTCACGAAGCGCGGGAAGTGCCTCGGGGTGAACTCGAAGATCTCCTGGACGCAGGTCGAGACGGGTAGCGCGATCACGTGGAAGTACCCGAGCGTCATCCTCCAGGGCGACAACTCCGTCGGCGAGTTCTACAGCGTCGCCCTCACGAACAACTACCAGCAGGCGGACACAGGCACGAAGATGAGCCACATCGGGAAGAACACCCGGAGCACGATCATCGCGAAGGGGATTTCCGCGGGCCACGGCCAGAACACGTACCGCGGCCGAGTCCAGATCCTCAAGGGCGCGACGAACGCGAGGAACTACTCCCAGTGCGACTCCCTCCTCCTCGGGAGCGAGTGCGGGGCCCACACGTTCCCCGACATCCAGGTCATGGAGCCGAGCGCGCAGATGGAGCACGAGGCGTCGACGTCGAAGATCGGGGACGACCAGCTCTTCTACTGCCAGTCCCGCGGGATCACCCCGGAGGACGCCGTGAACATGATCGTGAACGGGTTCTGCAAGAAGGTGTTCCTCGAGCTCCCGATGGAGTTCGCGGTCGAGGCGCAGAAGCTCCTCCAGGTCAGCCTGAACCTCGAGGGAACGGTCGGCTAGGGCCGGACCGCAACGGGCGGAGGATCGGGATGGCCTTGCTCGAAGTTCGGAATCTGCACGCGAGGGTCAAAGACAAGGAAATCCTGAAGGGCGTCGACCTCACGGTGAACCTCGGCGAGGTCCACGCGATCATGGGTCCGAACGGGTCTGGAAAGAGCACCCTCGCGCAGGTCCTCGCGGGCCGCGTGACGTTCGAGGTCACGGAGGGCACCGTGACGTACGACGGGAAGGACCTCCTCGTGATGAAGCCCGAGGACCGCGCGCGTGAAGGTCTATTCATGGCGTTCCAGTACCCTGTCGAAATCCCCGGCGTCGGGAATGCGTATTTCCTGAAGGCCGCCGTGAACGCGATCCGGAAGTACCGCGGCGAGCCGGAGCTCGACGCGATGGATTTCCTCGAGGTCGTGAACGAGGGGATGAAACTCCTCGGGCTCGACGAGAGCTTCATGAAGCGCTCCCTGAACGACGGCTTCTCCGGGGGCGAAAAGAAGCGGAACGAGATCTTCCAGATGGCCGTGATTCGGCCGCGGCTCGCGATCCTCGACGAGACGGACTCCGGGCTCGACATCGACGCGCTCCGGATCGTTGCGAACGGGATCAACTCCCTTCGCGGTCCGGACCGAGCGATGGTCGTCGTCACCCACTACGCGCGGCTCCTCGAGTACGTGACGCCGGATTTCATCCACGTCCTCGCGGACGGCCGGATCGTGAAGTCCGGCGGGAAGGAGCTCGCGATGGAGCTCGAGCGGAAGGGCTACGGCTGGCTTGAAGAGGAGGCGGCGCGCCCGCCTTCGGGCCGCTAGGGGAGCGCGGCGATGGCGGTGACGGTACCGGCCGTCGACGGCTACGTGTCGGAGTTTGTGCGGTCCTCCGCCGACAGGTCGCGCCGCGACGTCCCATGGCTCGGCGACCTCCGGAAGGTCGCGATCGAGCAATTCGCCCGCCTGGGATTCCCAACAATCAAGCACGAGGAATGGAAGTACACGAACCTCGCACCGCTCGCACGGACGCCGTTTCGACCCGCAGGCGTGCACGACGGACCCGGAATCGTCGGAGAAAAGCTCAAGCCCGTTACCTTCGGGATGCTCCGGTGCACGCAGCTCGTGTTCGTGAACGGCAGGCACGCATCTCGGCTTTCCTGGCACCGTCCCCTCCCTGCGGGTGTCCGCGCGACGGGTCTCGCGGAGATCCTGCGGGACGACCCTATGGTCGTCGAGCCCCACCTCGGGCGCCACGCGCGGTCCGACGACCAGACGTTTACCGCCCTGAACACAGCCTTCATCGAAGACGGCGCGTTCGTGCACGTGCCGAAGGGCACGGTCCTAGAGGAGCCGATCCACCTCTTGTTCCTGTCGACGCCGTCCGCCGAGCCCACCGTGTCGCACCCGAGGAACCTCGTCGTCCTCGGCCCGGCGAGCCAGGCGACGATCATCGAAAGCTACGCCTCCCTCGAGGATGGCTCGTACTTCACGAACGCGGTCACGGAGGTCGTCGTCGGTGAGGACGCGGTCCTCCATCGGTACAAGGTTGGGCGGGAGAGCGAGCAGGCGTACCACATCGCTCGCACCGAGATTATTCAGGGACGCTCGAGCAACGTCACGTCGCACACGATCTCCCTCGGTGGGGGGTTCGTCCGTGACGACGTGAACACTCGGTTCGCAGGCGAGGGCGGGGAGCTCTCGCTCGACGGCCTCTACATGCTCGGGGGTCGTCAGCTCTTCGACACGCACACGAAGATCGATCACGTGGCGCCGAACTGCACGAGCCGCGAGCTGTACAAGGGCATCCTCGACGGCGCCTCCCGGGGCGTCTTCAACGGTCAGATCTTCGTGCGCAAGGGCGCTCAGAAGACGGTCGCGCGCCAGACGAACAAGAACCTCCTTCTGTCGAACGAGGCGTTCGTCGACTCCACGCCCGGACTCGAGATCCTCGCGGATGACGTGAAGTGCAATCACGGTTCGACGATCGGCCAGCTCGCGGAGGACGCAATCTTCTACATGCGGACGCGGGGGATCGATGAGGCGACCGCCCGGAACATTCTAACGTACGCGTTCGCGGCGGAGATCGTCAACCTCGTGACCGTCGCATCAGTTCGGCTGAAGATGAACGAGCTCGTCCTGTCCCGCCTTCCGTACGGACGGGTGAGCAAGGAAATCTTATGAGTCGCCCCGCGCATTGGTTTCATGCTCCCGATCCATACGCCCCTGAGGACCCCCGATGACGGACCTTCGCGAACTGTACCAGGAATTGATCCTCGACCACAGCCGGTCGCCGCGGAATTTCCGCGCGATGCCGGACGCAAACCACAGGGCGGTCGGGAACAACCCGCTCTGCGGGGACCGTGTCACGTTGTTCCTACGGGTCGACGGGGAAAGGATTGCGGACGTGAGCTTTCAGGGGTCCGGCTGCGCGATCTCGAAGGCCTCCGCGTCGATGATGACGGACGCTCTGAAGGGCAAGTCGCCCGCCGAGGCGGCGGCCCTGTTCGACAGGTTCCACGAGATGGTGACCCTGGGGACGGGCGCGTCGTTCGAGCCGGGACCGCTGGGGAAGCTCGCCGTATTTCGGGGCGTCGCGGAGTTCCCGGCGCGAGTGAAGTGCGCGAGTCTCGCGTGGCATACGCTCCGTGCCGCGCTCGAATCGAAGGAGGGCACGGTTACCCTCAAGTAGCGCACCGTTGAAGGCAGCGGGTCGATCAAGTTATGGAGTCCTCAGGCAACTCTTAAGCAAAGACACTAGTATCCCGAGAAGGGTAGGAGAGCGCGGCGATGGCGTCGAAGGCGAAGCTCCTGATGAACGTCGAGAAAGTCCGCGCGGACTTCCCGATCCTGTCCCGGACCGTCCACGGGAAGCCCCTCGTCTACCTGGACAGCGCGGCGACGTCCCAGAAGCCGAGGCAAGTGATCGACGCCGTGTCGGACTTCTTCGCCCGGTATAACGCGAATGTCCATCGCGCGATCTACGAGCTGGGCGAGGAGGCGACGCGAGAGTATGAGGGCGCCCGCGAGAAGGTCGCGCAGTTCATCAACGCCCGCTCGCCGAACGAGATCGTGTTCACGAAGTCCACGACGGAGAGCATCAACGCGATTGCGTATGGCTGGGGCCTGAAGGGCTCACTCGTGGCGGGCGACGAGATTGTATCGACCGTGATGGAGCACCACTCAAACCACGTGCCCTGGTTCTTCGTCCAGGACTACAAGGGCGTGAAGCTGAAGTGGGTCGACATCCACGACGACGGCACGCTGAAGATGGAGCAGTACGACGAGCTCATCACGAAGCGGACGAAGCTCGTCACCGTGACGCATGCCTCGAACGTCCTCGGCACGATCAACCCCGTGCAGGAGATCGCGAAGCGGGCCCACGAGGTCGGCGCGATCTGCGTCGTCGATGCGGCGCAGTCCGTGCCACACCTGCCCGTCGACGTCCAGAAGATCGATTGCGACTTCCTCGCGTTCAGCGGCCACAAGATGCTGGGTCCGACGGGAATCGGCGTGCTGTATGGCAAGCCGGATCGCCTGGAGACGATGGAGCCGCTCATGGGTGGCGGCGAGATGATCCGGGAGGTCCACCTCGGGACCGCCGTGTGGAACGACGTCCCGTTCAAGTTCGAAGGCGGGACGCCGAACATGGCGGGCGCGATCGGCCTCGGCGTCGCCGTCGACTACCTGTCCGCCCTCGGGATGGAGAACGTCAGGACGCACGAGCGGGAGATGACGGAGTACGCTCTCGAGACGCTCCGGGAGATCCCCGGCATCCGGATTCATGGGACGCAGGATGCGAACCGCCGGGGAGGGGTCGTGTCGTTCACGCTCGGGGACATTCATCCGCACGACATCGCGTCCGTTCTCGATATCGAGGGGATCGCGATCCGGTCCGGCCACCACTGCGCGCAGCCCCTCATGGAGCGCCTCCATGAGGATGCGACGGCGCGGGCCTCGTTCTACGTATACAACACCTTCGAGGAGGTCGACCGCCTCGCGGGTGGACTTCGCAAGGTGAGCGAGGTCTTCTCCTAGACGGAGCGAACTTCCGGGGTCCACAGCGGCACGGGAACTTCGATGGCGGGGAGGGGGCTGTGAGAATGCTCCATCGTGGTGAGGGGGTCCCATGACGCCTGACACGGGAGATGACCGGCCGGACATCGCGTCCCTCATTGGCAACACGCCTCTCCTTCCGCTCCACCGGATCACACGCGCCATCCCGCACGTCGAAGTGTACGCGAAAGCGGAGTGGCTGAACCCGGGTGGCTCCGTGAAGGACCGGCCCGCCCTCTCGATGATCCGAGCGGCCCTCGCGAGCGGCGCGCTCGGACCCGGGAAGCGGATCCTCGACGCGACCTCCGGGAACACAGGGATCGCGCTCGCGATGATCGGAGCGGCCCTCGGGATCGACGTCACGCTGTGCATCCCTGCGAACGCGAACGATGGACAGAAACGGACCCTCAAGGCGTACGGCGCCGAACTTGTCCTCACGGACCCGCTCGCAGGTACGGACGGCGCACAGCGACACGCGAAAGAGCTCGTCGCGACTCACCCGGAGCGGTACGCGTACGTGGACCAGTACAACAGTCCCGCGAACTGGCGGGCCCACTTCGAGACGACGGGTCCCGAGATCCTCCGGCAACTTCCAAAGCCGATCACGCACTTCGTTGCGTGTCTCGGGACGACGGGCACCCTGGTTGGCACGGGGCGGAGGCTCCGCGAGGCGCACCCGCGGATGCAGGTCGTCGGCGTCGAGCCGGACAGTCCGCTCCATGGGATCGAGGGCGTGAAGCACCTCGGCTCCGCGCTCGTCCCGGGAATCTGGGATCCTTCGGTGGCGGACGAACACATCTTCGTCGCGACGGAGGTCGCGCAGGCCTTCGCGCGTCGCCTCGCTCGAGAGGAAGGCCTCCTCGTTGGCACGTCGAGCGGCGCGGCCCTCGCGGCGTGCCTTGAAATCGCGGGTCGAATCGACAATGGGGTGATCGTGACCGTGTTCCCCGACGCGGGCGACAAGTACCTCGAGGAACGGTACTGGGAGGCTCCATGACCGTCGCCCTCCCGCGTTCAGAGCTCGTAAGGATCCACGCTCACGCGCGGGAGACGTATCCCGAGGAGTGCTGTGGCTTCTTGATCGGAACGCAGGACCTGCGCCGCGTCGTTGTGGAAATACGCCGCACAGCGAACGTCCGCTCGGACGACCGGCGGACGCGGTACACGATCGACCCGCGGGAAACGCTCCGCCTCGATCGCGAGCTGCGGGGGACGGAGCGGGAGATCGTGGGCTTCTATCATTCGCATCCGGACGTGCCCGCGGTCCCGTCCGCGTTCGACCGGGACCACGCTTGGCCCGAATACGCGTACGTGATCGTCTCCGTGTCCCATGGGGAGCCGAAGGAGGTCCACGCCTGGATCCTCGTGGAGACGGAAACGGAAAGGTCTTTTATGGAAGAGGCGATTGAACTCGTATAACGGCGTCATAGCAGGAGGAATACGATGCCCCAGATCGTGAAGGTGTACATCCCGACCCCGCTTCAGCAGTACGTCGGGAACCAGGACGCGATCGAGGTCCGTGCGGCCACGGTGCGCGACGCATTCGATGCGATTGCCACGGAACACGCGGCGCTCCGCCGCCATCTCTTCGAGGACTCCGGGATGCTCCGGAACTTCGTGAACGTCTACGTGAACGACGAGGACATCCGGTACCTCCAGAAGGACGCGACGCCCCTGCGGCCCGGGGACACGATCTCGATCATCCCGAGCATCGCGGGCGGGTCCGTGTCCGTGATGCAGCGCGTCGCCCGCGCGCGGAAGGATCAGCTCACGATGGAGGAGATCAAGCGGTACTCCCGCCACCTCATCCTCCCCGAGGTCGGAATGGCGGGCCAGATCAAGCTCCGGAACTCCTCCGCGCTCATCGTCGGTACGGGCGGGCTCGGCGCGCCCCTCACGCAGTACCTCGCGGCGGCGGGGGTCGGGCGCCTTGGCCTCGTCGATTTCGATGTCGTCGACCTCTCGAACCTCCAGCGGCAGGTGATCTACACGACGAACGATGTCGGGAAGCCGAAGCTTGAGGTCGCGAAGCGAAGGATCGAGGCGATGAACCCCGGGGTCGAGGTCACGACCCACGAGGCGAAGCTCACGTCCGAGAACGCGATGGAGATCCTCCGGAACTACGACGTCGTCGTCGACGGGACGGACAACTTCCCGACCCGATACCTCGTGAACGACGCGTGTGTGCTCCTCGGGAAGCCGAACGTCTACGGCTCAATCTTCCGATGGGAGGGCCAGGCGAGCGTGTTCTGGGCGGAGAAGGGCCCCTGCTACCGCTGCCTCTATGCGGAGCCCCCGCCGCCGGGCTTGGTGCCAAGCTGCGCGGAAGGCGGCGTATTCGGCGTCCTCCCTGGCATCGTCGGCTCGATCCAGGCCACGGAAGTCCTCAAGATCCTTCTCGGGAAGGGCGATCTTCTCGTCGGACGGCTCCTCGTGTTTGACGCCAAGAAGATGAAGTTCCGAGAGCTGAAGCTGCGGAAGGACTCGAACTGCCGGGTCTGCGGACCGAACGCGACGGTCAAGGAACTCATCGACTACTACGAGTTCTGCGGCGTCGGCCAGGACCGCGAGGCCGAGCTCGAGGAGGCGTACGTCATCGCGCCCGAGGCGCTCAAGGCGCAGATCGAGACGAGCGGGGACGTCGTCCTTATCGATGTGCGGGAGCCGATGGAGTGGGAGATCAACCGGCTGCCGGGCGCGAAGCTGATCCCGCTCGCAACACTTCCGCAGCGCGTGAACGAGCTCAGCACGGCGGACGAGATCGTCCTGTACTGCAAGGTCGGCAACCGGTCCGCCTACGCGGTCAACTTCCTCCGGGAGCTCGGGTTTCGGAAGGTGAAGAACCTCGATGGCGGGATCGACGCCTGGATCGAACGGATCGATCCGAGCCTTCCATCGTACTAAACGTCACGGCGGGTTCCAGGGGCTCGTTCCGAGGTCCGTTCCACAGGTCCCACAGAACCGGTCGTCCGGCTCGGCGATCGCCCCGCAGACGGGGCAACGGGGCGGGACGCGGGTCCCACATCTCCCACAGAACGCATCGCCCGCGTCGAGAGCCCCACCGCACGCGCCGCAAGATTGATTGCTCGATGGCGAGAGCGTGGCCGTTCGGGATGCCACGCACTCCGAGCACAGGTGGACGATCTGTCCTTGGAACTCGCGGGGCACGAGGGTCGTCGTCGCGCGGCCACAGATCCCGCATCGCATCGGACCGCGATGGACCGCCGCGTCGACAATCCGGATGTCATCCCGCGCCGCTGCCCGACCCGCAGGTGCTGGGGTCGACGAATCGCCGTGTCCCTTCTCCCCGGGCATTCCGGGGCGGCGAGCGCGCCGCGCGGCTTAAGGGGCGCACTACACCTTCTTCGCGGCGTCCCGGCCTTTATCGAGGAGGATGCCCTTCACCTTCGGCTTCCCGGCCTGCTCGTCCTCCTCGAGGTACGAGACGTAGCCGGAGCCGACGTTGAAGTGGACGACCTTCACCTTATCGTCGATGTCGAGCATCGACTTCCCGCTCTTCCGCTTCATCTGGGCCCTCTATGAATCCGGATTCGTAGTTACTTAAACCATACCTCGCGAGTGTCACGTTTGATAGCCAACCCGCACCGCCGTGCGCGTTTTCACGAGCGATTGGGGCTGTCCGCGTTGACTGTCACGTCAATTATGGCGAACATTCTAATATTCAGGAAGGCAGAATAACACCAAGGGTGCGGGTCCGGCGATGACGGTCACCGTGGACAAGCTCGCGAGGGCGATCGAGAAGAGGATGGGCATCCACCGTTCTGAGGCGCAGTCCGTCGCAGAGCGCGTGATGAACTACTTCGGGTTCAAGGCCTTCATCATCGACAACGCGGTCGATTCGGAGGACCGGAAGATGTTCTACACGCTCCACGATGCGGCACTCCTCCGGTCCTCGTGGGAAACTGTCCTCCTCCAGACCGGCCGGAACTGGCGGATTTTCTATTGGGAACTCAACGAACCCGATCTCGACCGGATCCTCGGCGAGACGCCGCGGCGCCGCGAGGAGCCCCTGTACAAGGAACTGCCGGAAGAGGCGTGGACCCACTCCCCATCCCCTGCGTAAGGCCTCACTCGCGCCTCCAGCCCTGCTCCCCGACGAGGGGGACGAACGCGCATGGCGTCCCTTCCATGATTTCCCATTTTTCCGGACCCACGCGTCGCGCGGTCACAAGGACCTGCGAGAGCCGCGACCGGCCGACCGGGGCGACGATCCGCCCGCCGACCTTCGTCTGCTCCTTCCATGCCTTCGGGATATTCGGCGCGCCCGCGGTCGCGAGGATGCAGTCATACGGCGCCTCCTGCGGAAAGCCGAGGGTCCCATCCCCGATGAGGACTCGAACCTCGTATCCGGCCGCATGCAGGTTCTCCCGTCCGAACGGCTCGAGTTCCCGGAGGCGCTCGATCGACACGACGGATTCCGGTCCGGTGATTTCCGCGAGGAGGGCGGTCGTGTAGCCGGACCCCGTCCCCACCTCGAGGACCTTCTCCCCGCGCGTCAGGGCGGCCTCCTCGAGCATGATCGCGATCATCGACGGCGCCGAGATCGTCTGTCCGTATCCGATCGGAAGCGGGACGTCCTCGTACGCGGAGTTGCGAACGTCCTCGGGGACGAACCGCTCCCGAGGGACCCGGAGAAAGGCGGCCCGCACCTCGGGCCTCCGGATGTACCCTGCGCCCTCGAGCCGGGTCACGAGCCCCCTCCTCTCCCGTTCCGAGCGGTCCTCTCCCATTCGGCGTGACACGGTCCGCGCGCTACTTGAACGCTCCCGTCACGCGAACATGGCCAGGGCGGCGGTCGCGAGGAGGAGCGTTGCGATCGTCACGGGCAACCCCGCGCGGACCCAATCCCGCATCGATACGTCAAAGACCTGCCGGCTCGTGGTCTGGACGACGATCACGTTCGCGGCCGCCCCGAGGCACGAGGACCTCCAGGTTGATCGCCCCGATTGCCTCGAGCGGGCCGACGACGCCGAACGCGATCATGAGCGCGGCGCCGAGCATCGCGGCGGCAGGCCGGTCGATTTTCAAGAGGCCGACCCGCCGCGCGGAGATCAATACGTACGTCGCGACAAAGATCGCGCCCGCCGCATAAAACGCGTGGCTCACACGCCGGGGAGGCGGGGATTCTCATCGGAACTTTCGGACGCATTCTCGCGCGCGAGTTCGACTGTTGTCCTTAGAACGTTCTCCGGACGCAACCTTAAATACCCCCGACCTTTTGGCGCGTTGCTCCGGCCGCTTGAGGCAGGAGTTGAGTGGATTCGAGACCTCCTTGCGAGGAGACGGACACCATGAACAAGGCGGGACTGTTGAGAATAGGCGCGATGCTGGCGGTGCTCGCGGTCGTGATGGGCGCCTTCGTTGCATTGCCCTACTGGAACGCGCGCGCCCAGACGACGGTTTGGGGGCTCGTCGACGAGTCCGGCGCGAGCCCGCCCAATTTCCTCGCCGGCGCCCTCGTCAGTCTGGTTGACGCACACGGTGCGCGCGCGACCCTGACGACAACGACGGGACCCGGTGGCGACTACTCGTTCTCGCCCCCGGCCGGGAGCTACTTCCTCCGGTTCGAGATCGCGGACTATTACGCGGCGGAGACAGCACCCTTCCGGTTCGACGGAAGCGTCGACCTCCGCCGGGACGGATCCTTGGCGAAAATGCCGGCCCGGACGACGGCCCTCCAGGTGACAGTCCAGGAATCGCCGACCATTCAGATCGCCGGTGCAACGGTCCGGCTCTTCGACATCTTGAATCCCGACCCCGCCAAGCGCCAGGTCGTCGCGTCAGGGACGACGAACGCGACCGGCATCGCGAACCTCCCGATCTGGGCCGCGACGTTTGAGCTCCAGGTCTCGAAGTCCGGCTACGAGCCCTTCACGGCGAGCATTGACACCGGCGCGACAACGTCGATCACGGTCACCCTCACATTCGGCGCCGTAATCAATGGGCACGCGTTCCGCGCCGGCACAGGCGTCGTCTTGCGAGACGGGCTCGTCGGCTACCTCTACAACACGAACCCGGCGACGGATCAGTTCAAGAAGGTGATCCCCGCGAAGATCGACAACAGCCTTTACACCTTCAACGCGGAGGTCGGTCAGACGTACATCATGGTCATCGACGTGAATGGATTCCGCGCGTCCGTCTCAAGCCCGTTTGTGGCCTCGAGCACGTTGCGGGACGTGTCCCTGACGCCCTCTCCCTCCGAGGAATATCGGACCGAAATCGCGTACAATGAGACGAACTGGAACAAGATTCGAATCGACAGGAACCTAACCCTCCTCCCGGACAGCTCGATTCCCGGGCTCGATTTCCCCGATCTCCGGAGCGCCGCGCTTCAGATCGACTACACGCTCGGGGACAGAGACGGCGTCGTCCTCGAGGCCGCGGAGAGGACCGCTTTCCAGACGTGGTTCGAGGGTCGGCTCCCGTTCCATGTTACCACGGACGACCTAATCCAGACGAGCAGTAAGACCTACAACGCGACCGGCACGTACACGGTGGAACCGATCTTCTTCGGGTCCACACAGATCCGGATCAACGCATCAACGACGTACGATGTCCGTTCGACGCAGGGGATCGTGAATGGGCGGCCGAAGTACTTCGTGAACGCCTCCTCACCGAACGATTCGAACGCGACCGTGTACAAGAACCAGGTCGTTGTCGTCGACTTGCCTAAGGCTTACGAGATGACGGTGAAGCGGATCACAGGTTCGATTACGACCACAGGCTTCACGCGCATCACCGTTGACCCCGGCCTCGCGGCGGGAACGTCCCGGATCGAAATGGAGCTTGAGGAGTCCGAGACTGGAACCGCGATCGCGATGGTCGAGGGGCCCGCCGGCAAGTTCCACGTCCTCAATGACACGAAGGAGAACTACACCGCGATCGTCGCGGCGAATACAAGCATCACGTTCTCCGCGGAGCAATCGATCGACCCTGTGGGCGACATCCGCGACGGAAATTTCACGTGGCGGTTCAAGAACAACACGGATCCCGGCAACGTGACATACGGGATCACGACGTCGTTCAACTACACGGAGGGCGGGAAGTTCCAGGCAAACCTGACCGTTACGGAGGCGGGTGGCAACATGACCTGGCGGGACATCACGCTCTATGCCGATGATGTGCCTCCAAGCGCCGTGATCAAGCACAACAAGACATCCGCCGCGAACGCGAACGGCACGACGCTGCGAACCACGGAGGACACGCCGATCCGGTTCGACGGGAGCGCGTCGAGCGACACTATCTCGCTGAACGTGACGGACCGGCAGGGGCTCATCCTCGACACGCCGAACGCGAACGGATACAACTGGGACTTCGACGGTGACGGGATTGTCGACAGTACCGCGAAGTCCCCCGCGCACTCGTTCGAGAAGCCGGGCGACTACACGCTCAGCTTGCAGACCATCGACTCGGTCGGCCACAAATCCGTGAACGCGACGCTGCGCGTCGTCGTGAACGACACGACAAAGCCGACGCCGAACCTCGTAATTCTCGACCCGGCGACCAACTGGGCGGAGGTCACCTCCCTGACGGAGGGCAAGCCCTACGCGTTCAACGCGTCGTCGTCCTCGGACAACTACGACGAGCCGAAGAACCTCACGTTCGGCTGGCACTTCCCCGGCCCGGCCTCCTCGCCCGACGTGACCCTCGCGAACGGGAACTTCACGGGCGTCGGGGCCGCGGGATCGAACGTCACAGTCGTGTGGTCCGAGTTCAACACCTCGTACCCCGTCGTCTTGAACGTGACGGACGCTGGGTTCGGCTGGAACAATACCGCGAAGCGGAATTCGCAGAACGAGACCGTGAACGTGCCCGTCGGCGTCGAGACGCGGAATCGGCCCGACCTGAAGTTCGTCGCGGCCTCCCTGAAGATCGCGCCCGGGCAGCCCGAGGAGGGCTCCCTCATCAATGTCTCGTTCGCTATCCGGAACGAGGAGAGCCGTGCGAACGCAACGTCCGTCCTGATCCGGCTCTTCGAAAGGGACGCGTCCGGCGGGCTCCGGGAGCTGAGCCGGCAGCCGCGTTGGTACGACGACCGTTGGAACTCCCTCGCGGACCTGCGGATTGCCCCCGGGAAGCAGGTCCGGCTCGTGTTCGAAATCAGTTTCGCGGTCCAGGGGAACAAGTCCCTCGAGATCAAGTTCAACGACACGAACGAGCCGTACACCTGGGTCGACAGTCAGAACCGCGTGACGGGTAGCGTGTTCGTGCGGCAGGCGGGGTGGGTCATCTACGCGGTCATCGGCGGGATCATCGCGGCGATCGTCGGGGTCGGATACGGCGCGCGCCTCCTAAGTCGGTACCGCGCGGGCGAGCTTACGTTCCGGCGGCCGGAGAAGAAGGAGAAAAAAGAGAAGAAGCGGCTCGAGGGCGAGGAGAAGGAGCGGGAACCGGAGAAGAAGCGGCTCTAGCCGTCCGACCCGACTGTCACATCTCCCGCGGCGCCGACAGCCCGAGGCAATCCATCGCATTTCGCAGGACGATCCGCGCCCCGTCGACGAGCGCGAGGCGCGCTTCCCGCAATCCCGCCTCCGCCTGGAGGACAGGGCAGTCCCGGTAGAACTGGTTGAACTGGGAGGCGACGTCGTACACGTACGTCGCGAGGATGTGCGGCCGTCGTCCTTTCGCCGCCTCCTGGATTAAGGAGGGGAGCTTCGAGAGGAGCTTCGCGAGCTTCAGTTCCTCTGGATGCGCGAGCCGCACGGGGTCGCCCGGGGTGAAGGGCCCCGCCTTCTCGAGGATCCCGCACGCGCGGGCATGCGCGTATTGGACGAACGGCGCGGAGTTCCCTTCGAAGTTCAGCGCGTCCTCCCAACGGAACGTGATCTTCTTCTCGGACTGGACGCGGACGATGTTGTACCGGATCGCGGCGATCCCGACCGTCTCCGCGATCTCCCGCATCCGGGCCTCGCTCAGCTCGGGCCGGCGCTTCCGGACCTCCTCGTGCGCGCGGGCGACGGCCTCCTCGAGGAGCTCGTCCATCGTGACGAGCCGGCCCCGGCGGGTCGACATCCCGCCTTCAGGAAGGGAAACGTACGCGTAGAACACCGCCTCGACGTCGCGGGAGTCAAGAAGGCGGAGCGCGACCCGGAGCTGCTGGTACTCGAGGCGGTGGTTCTCCCCGAGGACATTGATTGCGACGTCGCAGCGTGCGAACTTGTCGAGGTGGTACGCGATGTCCCGCGTCGCGTATAGGGTCGTCCCGTCCTTCTTTGTCAGGAACCACTTCGTATCTCGCCCCTTCACGCCAAACGGCGCCATGTCGATGTTGTACGCGCCATCCTCGACCTTCGTCTCCGGGAGCGCGGCGAGACGCTGGACGATCGGGGCGACCTTCCCTTGAAGGATGAGGTCCGTTTCCCAGAAGAACGTGTCAAAGCGGACGCCGAGCCGGCGGAGGGTCTCGAGAATCCCATCAAGCACGCGCCGAGCGACCTTCCGGATCTCGAGGGTGAGCGCGGCGTCCCCGCCCTCGAACCTGCGAATGAGCCCTTGGACTTCCTCGCCGACGCTCCGATCCTGCTCTGCGAGCTCGTTTGCCTTCACATAGTACGGGAGAAGTTTGAGGTCCCCTTTTTCGGACAATGCGGGCGACACGTCCTGGGGCCGGAGGTGCGTCACGCCCCAATACAGGAGCACGATCTGCTTCCCCGCATCGTTGACGAGATACTCCGTCGTCACAGAGAATCCGGCTCGGCGGAGGGTGCGGGCAAGCGCGTCGCCGATGATCGGGTTGCGGGCGCGGCCGGGGTTCATCGGGCCCGTCGGGTTGACGCTCGTGTGCTCGAGGAGGATCCGCTGGGATTGCACCGGGCCCGAACCGTAGTCCTCGCCCGCCTCGGCAATCGCGGCCGCGGTCTCGGCCGCGAGCGCGCTCATCTCGACGGTGAGGTTCACGTATCCGCCGGCGGGCGCGGCGCTCTGGATGAATCGCCCGGACCGGATCGCGGCAGCGATTCGGGTCGCGAGTTCCTCAGCGTCCCTGCGCGCTTCCTTCGCGTAGAGGAAGCAGGCGAACGCGACGTCTCCGTGCCGCTCCGGGGGCTCCTCCCACGGGACATCGATCGCGGGAAGGCCGAGGTCGGTAATCGCATCCGCACGGAGGCGGGATGCTTCGTCCATCGCCGCGCGCCACGGGTCCCGGGACACGGCTACGTCACCCGGTATCGGAGGATCGCGGCGATCCCTCCGAACGCCTTGAGGAGGAGCTGCCCCTCCTCAGAGTCCTTCGAGATGAGCTCGACCTTCGTGTTCGTCTGCTCCGCGAGTCCGCTCACCTCCTCGATGATGTCCCGCTTCTCGACGACCGTGTACGGCCCGCCGCACTTCGGGCACGAGGGGAGCGTCGCCTCGTCCGTGACGGTCTTCTCTTCCTCGTGGCCGCAGTTCCCGCATCGGACGGCGAGACGGAGCTTCCGGAGCCCCTCCGAGATGAGGAGGGTGTCGACAGCGCCGAGGGCGAGGGCGTGGCGGACCTGCTCCTCGCCGTACATTGCGCGACCGCCGCTCTCCTCCCGGATTTCCTCCATGAGGCGCTGAACGAGGGCCTTCTCCCGCATGAGGTCGAGGCCCTGGAGGAGGTCCTTCGCCTTCTCGACGAGCTCCCGCAGCCCGTTCTCATTCGTGTAGCCCGTGTCGAACGTTCCGAGAACCTTCTTCTGGAGCTCGTGGTGGAGGTACTCTTGGTTCGCAAAATAGTCTTTCGTGTACCCGGGCCCGCCGATGAGGAGCCCCTTCAGCTCGCGCTGGTTCAGAAACGCTTCCGTGGCGACGCCCGCGACCTTCGTATAGAACTCGTGCGCGGCGAGCTCGATGAGCCGCTCGAAGCGTCGCGCGCTCTGCCCGCCCATTCGGTGCTTCCCGGGGACGAGGGAGTCGAGGTTCTTGATCACGTCGATCCGCTTTCCTTGGAGGAGGCCGAGGGTTGCTTCGTTCCGGTCGATCACGATGAGGCCATAGATGTCCTTCTCCGCGAGCATTTCGTGGAGGGGCTCCGTGTAGAAGCGGGAGTCGCAGCGGTAGAGGAACGAAGGGACGGGCTCTGGAGGCTCGAGGACGTACGCGATCATCGAGGTCTGGTCCGCGCCGACGTCTTTGTGGCCGACGAACGCGACGAGGCCGTTCGGCGGGGGCATCTTCCACTGCCTGAGGCGGTTGATAATCGACTCGATTGCCGCCATGACGTGCTTTCGCGTGCTTGCGCTCTTGATGTTCGAGCTCTGCGAGTACTCGCCCCGGAGGTAGTTCGTGACGTCGAAGATCGGCCGGTCTGGCGGGACGTACACGGAGACGAGCTCCGTGCCGCGCCCCTGGGCCTGCTCGATTGCTTCGAGAGCCCGTCGGAACCGGTACTTGTCTATATTGGACATCTTCGTCTGCGTTTCCGCCATGGCCGCGGGACCAAAGAGACGCCCGGTTATGAGGATTTCCCAGTCGGACCGTTGAGCATCTCGCGGTCTCCGTCTGCTGAACGGGCCGGCGTGGTTTCGCGTCATGATTGAAACTGCGGCTGCGGAGCGACCTTGCGCCTCACCACGCGTTCCGGGCTTCCAGACTCGACCCAGGCGCATCGAATTGATGGGGAGTGCGGTGATCGTGAGGACCGGCATCACGAGAAACTGCCGCGATGGAGTTCTAGCGAAGGAAGGTATTTCCGAGGGACGGAGATTCGCACGCGGTCGCAATGGACCGGGTCGTGATTTCCATCGGCGGCTCCGTCCTCGTCCCCGGGGACGGAGATCACGCGTACATCGCGGACCTCGCCCGCCTCCTCTCGGACCTCTCTAAGCAGTTCAGGATTTTCGCCGTAACGGGCGGCGGGAAGGTGTCGCGGTTCTACATCGAGACGGGCCGCGCCCTCGGCGCGAAGGAACGTCGACTCGACGAGCTCGGGATCGAGATTACGCGGATGAACGCGCGTCTCCTCGGCATCGCCCTTCGGGGCAAGTCGAACCCGGAGCCCGCGAGGACGTACACGGAGGCGACTCGCCTCACGCGTCGATACGACATCGTTGTCATGGCGGGAACCGCGCCAGGTTGGACGACGGATCGCGTCGCGGCCTCCCTAGCGAGGACCGTCGGGGCGGCCCGCCTCGTGAACGCGACGTCCGTCGATGGTGTATACTCCGCGGATCCTAAGGTGGACCGGACCGCACGTCGCTTCGAGACGATGACGTACGCGCAGCTCGTCGACCTCACGGGCAAGGGCCACGATCGAGCGGGGCCCGCAATCGTCTTCGACCCTGTTGGCGCCAGCGTCGTCGCCCGCGCGAGGATCCCGCTCCTCGTCGTCGACGGCCGCGACCTCGCCGAGCTCCGGAAGGCGATCGCCGGCGAACGGTTCCACGGGACGACGGTCATGGGGTGAGCCGCGACGCGGGGTCCGAAGCTCGCCTATTTCCTCCTCGGGGTCGGCGGTGTGGTTGCGGCGGGCATCCTCTCGGTGATCGGCGCCTTCGCGGCTCTCTCCGGGGGTACGACCGGGGCCCTCGCCCCCGCCGCTGGCCTGTGCGCGGGGATCGCGTTCGTGCCTGGCATCCTATTCGCGTGGCTCTACACCCAGGCGGAGCGGCGGGACCGCGGCCTAGGGCAGGTCGGCGCCCTCATGGAGGGCTATGGCGAGGTGAGCGCCGCGACGATGGCCGAGAAGCTCGGGACGACGGAGGACGACGCAGAGCAGCTCATGGCCCTCAGCATCCGCGAAGGCTACGCACGCGGCCGGATCGATGTGAAGGACCGGATGTTCCGAAAGACGAAGGAGGAGTGAGAGATCGCATTCCGCGCGTTCATCGCGGTCGACCTCCCGAACCTCGAGGCGATCGCCACGCTGCTCCGCGAGCTGAAGGCGACGAGCGCGCCCCTGAAGCTCGTGCGGTCCGAGATCGTGCACCTCACGCTGAAGTTCCTCGGAGACACGGACGAGAGCCTGATCCCGCAGATTGTGGAGGCCATCGTAGCCTCGGTCGAGGGAATCCCGCCGTTCTCGATCCGCCTCATAGGCACAGGCGCGTTCCCGAACCTCCGGCGGATGACCGTGCTCTGGGTCGGGATCGAGGGCGGCGAGCGGCTCGTCGCGATTGCGGAACGTCTGGGGGAACGGCTCGAGTCCCTCGGCTTCCCGCGGGAGCGCCGCGAGTTCTCGCCCCACGTGACGGTCGCGCGAGTGCGGGGCGGGCATGGCCTCGACGCGGTCCGCGCCGTCCTCGGGGCACACGCGAGGGACGCGTTCGGGGCGGCGACCGTCGATCGGGTGCGCCTGATGAAGAGCGTCCTCACCCCGCAGGGACCGGAGTACTTCACGCTCGAAGAGGTCCCGCTCCGGTGAACAGCTCGCGAGCTTACCTGTCGTCCGCGAACGCGTGGAGTTTGTCCCACTCG
>Ga0209002_10001010_pt1 | contig 22548 bp, 21 predicted proteins | sample Rifsed16ft2_FD_184010 | JGI IMG/M metagenome (GOLD analysis project Ga0209002, IMG submission 184010) | Soil microbial communities from Rifle, Colorado, USA - sediment 16ft 2 (version 2) | ecosystem: Environmental > Terrestrial > Deep subsurface > Rock core/Sediment | place: Rifle, Colorado... | reverse complement strand
ACAGAAATGTTTTCAGTTTTTAAAAGAGAATTTTTATTTGTAGAAAGAATCCTCTTGGTGTTAATCCTATCATGCACCTCAGATTTACTTACAAAATCTTTGTATTTAATAAAATATTTTATTTGTTGTGCGCTGGTAATAGAAATAAGTAAGAATGAAAGGGATACAAATAGAATAGAGCTAAATTTCATACATTTCCTTGGTGAGAGTTGGGTCAATTTTGGAAGGATATTTTCCGGAAAAACACGCTGTGCAAAAATTCTCAGCATTCGCTTCGGAAACTGCTTCCAACATTTCGTCTATTGTAAGATATTCTAAACTATCAACCTCCAAGTAATTTTTAATTGAATTAATATCAACATTAAAACGATTGGCAATTAATTCTTCTTTACTAGGAAAATCCATTCCATAATAACAAGGATGAGTAATTGGCGGAGAAGAAATCCGCAAATGTATTTCTTTAGGATTTGCTTCTCTAATTAACTTGACTAATTGTTTCGATGTTGTTCCCCTAACAATTGAATCATCTATTAAAACAACTGTCCTTCCTTGAAGTACTCCTTTAACAGTATTGAACTTAATTCTAACGCCCATCTCTCTTTTTTCTTGTCCGGGAAGAATAAAAGTCCTACCAATGTAATGGCTTCTGATAAGTCCTATTTCCAATTTAGAATTAATGTTTAGCTTTTCGAGCTCGGTTTGATAACCAAGCGCCATCGTATTAGAACTATCGGGCACACTTATCACAATCACTTTTTCACCATCGCGGTCACTAACCGGATGTTTCCTTGCAAGAACTTTGCCTAATCTTCTTCTCATCTTATCAACATTATGCCCGAATATAAAGCTATCTGGACGGGAAAAATATATAAATTCAAATATGCAATGCTTCTGGGGAAATTTGATGTTGTTAATTTTATAAGATTCTGGAAATCCATTGCTAAGAGTCGAATCATTTATTACCACGAGCTCACCTGGATCAACTTCTCGAATAAAGCTTGCTGATATCAAATCAAAAGAACATGTTTCTGAAGCAAAGACAAATGCATTATGCAATTTTCCCAGGGCAAGAGGTCTAAATCCAAAAGGATCACGCGTAGCGATTAGCTTATCATCGGTTAGAATAACTAATGAATAAGCACCTTCAACCTTTGACAGAGCTTCTTTAATTTGATCAATTTGATTAGTTAATTTACTTCGAGCGATGAGATGCAGAATGACTTCACTATCACTTGTTGTTTGAAAGATTGCACCATCATTCACGAGTTCTTCCCTTAACTGCTTAGCATTAGTTAGATTACCGTTGTGCGCGACTGCCATATTTCCCAACCGATAATTAACCACAAATGGCTGAATGTTCTTTCTTGATTTCGATGCACCGGTAGTCGAGTATCTGTTATGACCAATAGCGGACCTTCCAGGTAATAATGAATGGAAAATAGATTTATCCTCAAATACTTCAGTTACAAGTCCGACTCCTTTATGGATATTGAAAACAGAGTTACCTTTGGCGCTGAAACTTTTGCTTACAATTCCTGCTGCCTCCTGTCCCCTATGCTGCAAAGCATGTAATCCATAATAAGTTTGAAGTGAAGCATGCTGGGAACCAAAAATTCCAAAGATTCCACAGTGACATTTTGGTTTATCGGGTTTAATAATCATTAAATATAAATGGAAAATAAAACATGAATAAATATAAATAATGTAAGAAAAATATCGGCAGGTGTAAAAATAAAAAAGGTACTTAATGTACCCTCATAGTCGGAACGGCGGGATTTGAACCCGCGACCACCTGAACCCCATTCAGGTACGCTACCGGGCTGCGCTACGTTCCGTTATGTTAAATATGATTTAATATTTTCCAGAACGTTTTTTATTTCTTCTAAATCTTTTTTGAGAGACGGCTTTTCCTTTTTGCTTGATGACTTGTTTGCATTTTTATCATTGCTTCCAAAATCAATTTCTTCCTGTGCGGATTCTTCAACCGGAGCAATTGTTGCAATGATATTCTTAGCACCTTCGATCGTATATTTTTTTTCTCTTAAAAGATTTTTAATCAGCAGTATTGTTTGAATATCTTTATTGGTATAGATTCTATTACCTGCTCGATTTTTTTGAGGTTTAAGCTGTTCAAATTCTGTTTCCCAGTACCTCAGAACGTACTGCTCAACATCAGTAATTTTACTTACTTCGCTGATGGAGTAATACAATTTTTTAATTGATAAGTCTTTCATTAGAGCTAATATTTATCTTAAAGAAAAATAAAGATTTACCTTTGCAAAAGCAACATATAACTATTTTTTAACCAGTAACTTTAACTAAGTATTATAATCTATTTTCTTTAATGATAATGTCTTCCAATTCCCGAATATCCTTTAAGTCATAATCAGCATTATGATGTTCGGTGTTAAACGTATCGCCATATCTTGCAAAGGCAGTTTTCATTCCCACATTTGCTGCCCCTACGATATCTCTTTCAACCCAATCACCAACCATAAGTGCTTCTAACGGTTTCACTCGAAGCTTTTTTAGAATGGCATTAAACGGCAGCGGGCTTGGTTTTCTTTCTCCTGTGTCTTCAAATGTAACAACCTCATCAAAAATATGATGAAAATTTAGATAAGCTAATCTTAACCATGCTTCTTTTACCGGAGCATCTGACAGAATTCCCATTTTAATTCCCATCTTCGATAACTTATTTAAGGTAGGATATACATGTGGATAAGGTTTAAGCGCCGCTTCTCGTGCTCTTCTGTAGGCAACTATACCCGCTGAAAGAATTTTATAATTTACTTTGTGAAGAACCCTTCTTAAAAATTCGTCGAACACTTGCTGATATTCTATTCCCTGCTCTTTGTAAATTTCATCTATAATTTTATTGGCAAATTCAGGTGTTATATCAAGTCCCGCATCAATCATAGCAGGAATAGCTTCTTCAATTGCTCGTCTTTTCATTTTCATGAAATCGACTAAAGTGTTATCCAAATCAAATACTACAGCTTTAATCAAGTTATCCTCTTCTTTTTATTAACAATTTTATGAAGTAAATAGACACCAGCAGTGTAACTATTCTCTTTAAATCCTGAGATATAACCATTACAAGCAGAGGCAGTTAGCAGAACTTGTCTGAAATTTTCACGACTACTAAGGTTTGATAAATGAACTTCAATTTTTGGCAATTTAGAATCTGCTAAAGCATCACGAATAGCAACCGAAGTATGAGCATAACCACCTGGATTTATAATTATGCCCTCAAATTTATTATTTGCATTTTGGATTTGGTTTACAATTTCTCCTTCTATGTTCGATTGAAAGAAAATAAAATTGTCTTTGGGAAATTCCTTCTGAATACATGAATTAATTTTTATCAAAGTAAGATTTCCATAGATCTTACTTTCCCGTTTACCGAGAATATTTAAGTTTGGTCCGTTTATTATTAATAACTTCATTTTGATTCCGACATTTCTTCTATGATTTCCCTCATTCTCGGAGTTAAGTAAATTTTATCAACTCCTAATTCTTTTAGCGCCATAGATAAAACTAAAACCTTTCGCTGCAGGTTTGTCATCTTATTTATCACGATTACTTTACTATCTTTTAAAATACAATATCCGCCTTTGAAATCACCTTTTTCGAATCGTACTTCAGCACCAAGCTGGTCAGCAATTGATTTAAGTTCTTGCACGATTTCCTCAAACTCTTTTTCTTTTATTTTCATTCAACTAACTTCCTATTTGAACCTTTAAGAGGTTGAAATAAAAATAAATAGATAACAGCAAAGTAGGATAAAATTTCAACTATCGCGAAGCTGCTCAAAACAGTAAATCGTTTAATAACTAAGCTCAAAACTTCTTCGGATTCAAAGTTTCCATTGAAAACCATCATTACTAATTTGTAATCAATAAGCATAAGATAAAGCTCGAATGGTAAAGAAATAAGGATCAACAGAGTAGAAATAAACAACCAGCCATTCAGTTTTAAATTAAGCTTTGAAGTGATAATAAAAAGTATGAATGCTATTATCATCACCAAATAAAAAATTAGATTGATTGGTACAGCAGCAATTAATGCTTGAAAAATTCCAGCTAAATTCTGGTCGGTTACAAATTCTTTTAAAGCAAATTCTGTTGATTGAAAAATCTGATAGAATAGCGACAATCTTGTAATGTAACTTCCAAGCCAAATAGCTCCGGATACAGCAAAGAGAAATAGAAATATGTTTGATATTTTATTTAACTTATCCATAAAGAGAAAATCATTTACGCAAAAAATAAAGAAAAATTATGACTATTGCCTCCATTGATTTGGGAACAAATACTATTCTTCTTTTGATTGCACATGTGGATATCAATCATAAACAAATTCATGTATTATTTAACGATCAAAAAATACCAAGAATTGGTGAAGGATTGAAACCCGGCTTTCCAATTACTGAAAATAAGGAGAAGCTGCTTCTCAATATTCTTGATTCGTATAAAACATTAGCAAATCAGCATCGATGCGATAAAATATTAGTTACGGCCACCAATGCTTTCCGTATCGCATCCAACAAAGATTATTTAGTCAAAAAAATTAAAGATCTCCTTAACCTAAAGGTCAACGTGATTTCCGGAGAGAAAGAGGCTAGACTAACTTTTATCGGGTGCACCTTTGAAAGTGAACCAAACAAAATTTTATCAGTGATTGATATTGGAGGTGGAAGCACCGAAATTGCTTGTGGAACGAATAAAAAAATCTTTTCCCGTAATAGTTTACCTCTGGGAGTTGTCAGTTTAACTGAAAAGTATTTTTTTAATGATCCTCCAAAAGAAGAAGAAATTTTAGCTTGTAAATCTGCTATTAAGAAAGTATTAAAAAGTTCAATTGAGATAAACTCAAAATTTGATACGATTATCGCCGTAGCTGGCACACCAACAACTCTCGCTTGTATCAAAAAAAGAATGATGAACTATAACGAAGCTTTGATAGAAGGTGACACACTTACCAAAAGTGATCTGGAAAATTTCCTTGACCAGTTATCAATCATGAAGTCGGCTGAAATTAAAAATAAATTTAAGAGTGTTGTTAAAGGTCGTGAAGATGTTTTGTTAACCGGTACTCTCCTACTATTTGAAACGATGAATTATTTAAACGCCAAAGAAGTAGTCGTAAGCACCAAAGGTGTAAGATATGGAGCAGTTTATAATTATTTACTTAACGCTATTTAAAGTTCTCTGTTCTGAATTATTGTGTCCTTTGGTTTTGAGCTTGTATCCAAATTTGGATAATCAATGTTAAAGTGTAATCCCCTGCTCTCTTTTCTTAGCAAGGCGGATTTGATAATCATATCTGAGCAACAAATTAGATTACGCAATTCTATAATATCGCTAAACACTTTTGTTCTTTTATACAAATTTTCGATTTCTTCAGAGAGATTTGAGATTCGTCTCTGTGCCCGCCCAAGGCGATTATTTGATCGAACAATACCAACATAATCCCACATTGTTTGCTTCGATTCTTTCAAACTATGTGTGATCAGAACTAATTCATCACTGGACAAAGTGCCCGAATCATCCCATTTAGGAATTTCAGGTATAGGAGTTGCGAAATCTTTAAGCATTTCACTAATTTTTATTGATGCTCTGTTAGCGTATACAACAGCTTCCAATAAAGAATTGCTTGCTAGTCTATTGGCGCCATGAACTCCCGTCATTGAAACTTCACCACATGCAAATAATCTGTTGATTGTAGTTTGTGAAAACTCATTCACTACAACTCCACCGCACGCATAATGAGCCGCCGGAACAACAGGAATAAATTCCTTAGTTATATCAATACCAAAATTCAAACAAGTTTTATAAATATTTGGGAAATGCTGAATAATGTCCTCTTTGTTTTTATGTGTAACATCGAGATAAACAAAATCCTCACCGCTCTTTTTCATTTCAGAATCTATTGCGCGGGCAACAATATCACGGGGTGCAAGATCTTTTCGAGAATCATATTTCTCCATAAACGGTTCACCCTTTTTAGTTCTGAGAATTCCGCCAAACCCTCGTACAGCTTCAGATATTAGGAACGATGTTTTTCCTGCAGCAGTACTTTTATTTGGTACATAGAAAGAGGTCGGATGAAACTGAATAAATTCCATGTTACCAATTTGTGCTCCTGCTCTGTATGCCATTGCAAAACCATCGCCTGTTGCAATCATGGGGTTTGTTGTATGCTGGTAAACTTGTCCTAATCCACCGGTAGCAAGAATAGTAACTTTGGAGTTAATTGTTACAACTTGATTCTGATTACCATCTAATACATAAGCACCCCAACAATTTCTATTATCTAAAGCTGAATCATGCATTGCGGGAATATTATGTTCAGTTATCAAATCAATAGCTAAGGTATTCTCTATAATATGTATATTCCGCTTGCTGTTAGCCATTGAAATTAAAGCTCTTTCAATTTCCTTTCCAGTCAAATCTTTAGCATGCACAATTCTCGGCATAGAATGTCCGCCCTCTCTAGCTAAATCAAGTTTACCATTCTTTTCTGTGAATTGTGTTCCTAAATCTATTAGTTCTTTTATCCTATCGGGTCCTTCTTTTACCATTAATTCCACAGCCAACGAATTGCATAAAACTGCTCCGGCAACAAGCGTATCACTTATGTGTTTTTCAAAAGAATCAGTTTGATCTATTACGGATGCAATTCCACCTTGTGCATAGTTTGTGTTCGACTCAGCTTTATCTTTTTTAGTTACCAAAATCACATCTGCAAATTCGGAGATTTTTATGGCGGCAAATAGCCCGGCAATTCCGCTTCCGATAATGAGAACGTCTGTTTTTAACATATAAAATTTTTGTTAGTTAATAATTCGTCAATAAAGATAAAATGATAATAAATACTGTGAGCCAAATACCAATAGATTAAATAAGATTCCGATCCCAATAGAAAATAATAAACTTTTGGTGAGCGTATATAAAGCCATGATAGATAAAAATGATGTCCAGACCATGATTAGGAGTTCAAGAATGAGCATGATGTATGCTGTTGTTTCTTTAATAATAAATGGTGAAGGATTATTTGAAAACAGATATTCCCCAAAAAATATTAACTCTAATGGAAATAATATTACAAGTGCAAAAATATTTGGAATTAGTGAATAAGATAAAATTGCGAGTATATCTTTTGATCTAGTTACATTACTCGATATTTGATTGATGAATTTAATAACCAACGAGAAAATTGATATTATCAGCGCAACTGAGAGAAGGACTATCAAATAATTTCTTATACTGTTTACCGAGAATAAATTATGTTGAGGAATCGTAAGGAAAAAGAAAATAGTATTGATAAAAAACTTTATTGATGCAAGTAGAATTATGAATACGATAAAATTCTTTTGTTCGGAATGAATGATCTTGGTAAAACCATTTAGAGGGCTTTCAATAAGCTGTTCCAACAGCTTCCAAAGATCGAGATTATAAACACGTTCACGAAGATACGACTTACAATTCCGGCAAGTTAATTCATGGAATGGATTCGATGTTTGACAATTCTTGCAGATTATTCCATTTTTCATCGTAAGTTAATTCTTAAGTTTAATCTTGTCTGTCCAATCAAAAAATCTTCATCAACGCTAAAATCAAAAAGATGGGCATCAACGTATGCATCAACAAGGTTTAGCAAATAAGTTAAGCCCATATAAATTGTAAATAGATCCCTTTGGTCGCGATAAAAAGTTCGTAGCTTTCGATAATTTTCATTACCGGTTTTTAAGTATATATCTCTATTTTCCTTATAGCTATTATTGTTTTGAACCCAATTATAAACCAGCCATCCTGCTAAACCCCAAATTATCGGTGCTTTCCAATATGATTCATTATAAATTTGACCAGCACCGGGAATTGCAGCACTCATTAGGACTGCTGTCCATGGTGATTTGGTTGAAACAAAAACGGAATCAGTACTTATGGATTTGTCTCCTGCATTTTCGATTTGAGCAAATGCCGCAGAGAAGAATATTAAAACGAAAAGAAATGTTTTAATGATAGGATTTATTGATGATTTCGAAGAGTTCAAATAATCTTTCCAATTCATCATTTGAGTAATATTCAATTGTTATCTCACCAGAACCATCCTGTCTTTGACGGCAGTTCACTTTTGTTCCGAATACATTGCGAAGTCTATCTTCAACATCCTTAATATCAGCGGATTTAATATTTATACGTGCCATATTGTTAGTTGATACGCGCACTACCCCATTAGTCAAAGTTAATTTTTTCATCAACTGTTCAACTTTTCTAACAGACAAATTCCCTTCTAAAATTTTCTTTAGTGCTTGAAGCTGAAGTTCTGATGTAGGTAAATTAATCATTGCACGTGCATGACCTGCGGTTATCTCTTCATTTATCAAACTAGTTTGAATTTCTTTTGGGAGTCTTAACAGACGTATCGCATTTGCAATTGTAGTTCTATCTTTACCAACTTTGTCCGCTATCTGCTCTTGTGTTAGATGGCATTCATCCATAAGTCTTTTATATGCAAGCCCGATCTCAATTGGGTTTAATTTTTCTCGCTGAATATTTTCGATCAATGCTAATGCAAGCATTGCTTCGTCACTATCAACTTTAATTATATAAGCGGGAATTTCTTTATAACCAATTTCATGGCAAGCTTTTAATCTTCTTTCACCAGAGATCATCTGATACCTGAAAGGTGCAATTCTTCGGACAGTAACCGGTTGGATTAATCCATTAGATAAAATAGATTTTTTTAATTCTTCAAATGCTTCAGGTTCAAAATGAATTCTTGGCTGAAAAGGATTTGGCGAAATAGAATCAATAGGAATTTTAGCAAGTATATCAATTTGTTTGCCGTCATCTTTTTTAACTTCAGCATAGTCAGCAGCTCTATCTTCGACAGCCGGATAATTTTGCTGCTTAATCAGCGCATCCAATCCTCTGCCGAGACCTGTTTTTAACTTATTCATCTTTTAATTTTCACTTAATATACTTGAGTTTCTTAACAATAATTCCGATGCGAGTGATATATAATTTTTTGATCCTGAAGAAACCGCATCGTAAAGAATTACCGGTTTGCCAAAACTTGGCGCTTCCGATATTCTCACGTTACGATGTATAATTGTATTAAATACTTTATCACCAAAATATTTTTTCACTTCTTCAGCAACTTGATGCGACAGCCGTAATCGTGTGTCGAACATAGTTAATAATACGCCCTCAATCTGAAGATTCTTATTAAAATGCTGTCTTACAATATTTAGGGTATTTAAAAGCTGACCAAGTCCCTCAAGTGCAAAATACTCACATTGAACGGGAATTAAAACCGAATCAGAGGCAGAAAGTGCGTTCAATGTTAAAAGCCCTAATGATGGAGGACAATCAATAATTATGTACTCGTAATTATTTTTAGTTTCTTCAAGCACAGACCTTAATAAGCTTTCGCGATAAGGCATTTCTACCATCTCAATTTCAGCACCAACCAAATTAATGTTGGATGGAAGAATATCTAGATAGGGCATAAATGAATTAATTATAACATCATTCATTTTCTTTTGTCCGATTAAAACTTCATAAACCGAGGGTGTGTGGTTGCTTATATCTAAGCCTGATGACGAATTTGCTTGAGGATCAATATCAATAAGAAGCGTTTTCTTCTCTGCGGCTGCTAATGAAGACGATAGATTTATAGCTGTAGTAGTTTTGCCAACTCCTCCCTTTTGATTTGCTATGGAAATTACTTTCGCCATTCTATTTTGTCTTTCTAATCAGCCGTTAACGTATGATGATGAATAAATTAAATCTTATAAAAATGAAAATTAAAATACTAAACTAAAGCGAAATCTCCTCTCCAAAATTTAATACTTTACATGAAATTCCTTTTGCTTCAACGCTCTTTTTGAATTGAATTGGATCTGCACTAATTATCGGGAAAGTATTGTAATGCATTGGTATTGCAACTTTAGGATTTACCAATTCGGCAGCTTTTACCGCATCAGTTATTCCCATCGTAAAATTATCGCCGATTGGCAGAAGCATATAATCTATCGCTGTCATCTCACCAATTAGTTTCATGTCATAAAATAGTCCCGTGTCTCCGGTGTGATAAACATTTTTATTTTCAATTGATAAAATGACTCCGGATGGTTCTCCAGTATATTGATTATCCGGTGTTTTAGAACCGTGATGAGCAATTGTAAATTTAATTCTCCCAAAGTCAAAATCGTGACCGCCTCCAATGTGCATGTTATGTGCTTTAAATCCATGCTCCATGCAATAGTTTGCAAGCTCATTTACGCAAATGAAAGTTGAATTGCATCTCTTAGCAATTTTGAAGGAATCACCCAAATGGTCACCGTGACCATGAGTCAGAATTATGTAATCAGCTCTAACATCTTTAGATTTTACCGGTGATGTTGGATTGTCATCCAAAAATGGATCTATAAGAATGCTTATCCCCTTTTCCGTTGTAATCTGAAATGCTGAGTGCGAGAAATACTTTAGTTTCATGGAATTACTCTCCTAATTTTAATATTTTGAAATTAAATATGATGATTAATTAATTTTTTAAAATCTTTTAATTCTTTTCCATGAATAAATTTCATTAGCTCGAGCTTTAAGTTAGATTGGAATTGTTCCTTCTTAATGTCAATCTTGCTCAAATTTATTTCTTCGGTTTTAGATGTATCTTTATTGCAGTAAATATTCAGATTCTGTTTGAGAATATCCAGGTCACGCACCTCCCCGCTTAAATCCTGAAGCGATGATACAATTTTATAAAAGCTCCAATACTTTTTTCGATCAAAATATTTAAGGAATACCTCCATCGGGTATCTCAACCTTCTTAACGAAATTCTTACCTGATGTAAATTTTCTGGATTTATTTCGGAAAGATATAAATTGATTGATGTCAAAAAACTCTCTAGTCTCTGCCGTAAAATTATTTTGGCAGAGGGGGTTAAATTTTGTTTGATAGATAATTTTGATATTTCCCAGGGCTTAGTTTTTGACATTTAAAGTTTGTCAAAATAATGTTCAACAAATAATAATTACTGCTCTAAGATAGAGTGCACTGTCACCTTTTTCCATTTCCTTACAGTCGGAGAGCTGATCGCCTTTATTAATCTTTTTCGTAAAGCTTCTTTTGATAATCCTTTTGAAAGTTTTCCATCTTCTGCTACAGAAATTCCGCCGGTTTCTTCGGAGACAATAATTGAAATGACATCCGCTTGTTCGGAAATACCAATCCCCGCTCGATGCCTCATTCCTAAAGACTCCCCATCAATAATAGTCGTTGTTGAAAGTGGAAGTGTGCATCTTGCTGCTTCAATAATATCATTCTTAATAATTACTGCGCCATCATGTAACGGAGAACGCGGATAAAAGATTGCTTTCAATAAATCTTTACTGACCTTTGCATTCATCTCTTCGCCGGTCTCGACAAATCCTCTAATCCCTCCGGATTTTGTAACTACGATAATAGCTCCATGTTGAAGCTGTGAAAGCTCGAATGCAGCATCTGTAATTGTGTATGCAGATTCGGGTGATTCCGGACGCACAAATATTTTGAAAATAGGATTTCGGGCTAAGAAAACGAGAAGTCTTCTTATTTCAGGTTGAAATAAAATGATGAATGCTATCACCCAGATACCGGTAACCAAATTTAATAACCAGCTTAATGTGCGCAGATTTATTATTTGGGCAATGAATGAAAGAACCAGAATGATTATCAATCCAAAAAATATTTGAGTGGCAATTGTACCTTTTAGTAATGAATAAAGCTTATAAAAAATAAATGATACGAGCGCAATATCTATTATATCGAGCAGTGTTACTGTTAAGAATCCTATATCAAATAAATCTATCATTTAAATTAAGTTTGATAATAATTTACAGATTTGCACACCGTATTCAACGTTATGGGTTCTGATTATTCTCGCTCCATTTTTTACCGAAAGAGTTTCAACAATTGTTGTTGGAACATCTCTATTTTCAACGTCAAGATCGAGAATATTTCCCAAAAATGATTTCCTCGATAACCCAATCAAAATTGGATAACCTAACGATTTGAAATCACCAAGCCGTTGAATTATTTCCAGGTTATGATCAACCGTTTTTCCAAAACCAATTCCGGGATCTATGAAAATATTATTAATACCTGAGTTGGCAGCAATTTCAGCTTGTGCTTCGAGGAAGTCATAAATCTCTTCAACTACATTTTCATACTCTGGATTCTGCTGCATGTTTTTAGGATTACCCAACATGTGCATTATGGCAAGTGAAGCATTAAATTTTTTTGTAATTTCAACAAGTTTAATGTCATTTGCAAAACCGCTGATATCATTTATGATTACAGCTCCATGCTGAAGTGCTTTTGATGCGACAATATTTTTTGTAGTATCTACAGAGATAATCGCAGTTGGCCTTTCCAGCAGAATTTTTTGGATTACAGGTAAAATCCTTTTTGATTCTTCATCCGCAGGGATTGACTCTGCGCCGGGACGTGTTGATTCCCCGCCAATGTCAATTATATCAGCTCCCTTGTCAATCATTTCTATACCATGTTCGGCAGCGATATCAGGATTCAAATATTTGCCGCCATCTGAAAATGAATCTGGCGTGACATTTAGTATCCCCATTACGTAAGCGGAACTAAAATTAAATTCTTTCCCTTTTATTTCGTAAGAAAGTGAATTATAATTTTCAAAATTATTTATTGCTTTATCAAGCAGGTTTTGAATTATTTTGTCTTCAGAACATTTTTCGGTGATCTCACGAAAGTTTTTGCTGCTTCCAAGTAAAAGAATTCTTGAGCTGTCTCCTGCAGACTCAATGAAGTAGCTTAGCTTACAAAGTTTCTGTAGTTTCACTTTTACGCTCTTAAAATAATCATCTCTTATTTTTCTAACTTCTAAACCGAGTAAACCTTGATGATGATTATCCCATGCATAATTGTACTTTGAACGATATTTTTCAAAGACTTTTGGATATGTCAAATCAATAATCTGGGCTAACAACTTAGTCTCCGTAAAATTTATTTTTGCAATTAGTAAGTCACCTTAAACAGAATTAAACTTTACATAGCCACGACTTTTAAGTCGTGGAGAAAATGAAATAGAAAACTCCGGCTTTAGCCACAGAAGAGCTTATTTTTGTGGTTAAATCCTGTATTTGTTGGGTTGATTAGTCCAAGTTCCGAAAGCTTTCGGAACGTGGCTATTCAATAAAACAAATTTTGCATAAGCTGAGTTAGTAAGTAACATTGTATAAGCGATTCTACTCTAAAAAAATATAGTCCGCAATTGTGACAAATCCGTTCGATAGTGGAGGACGAACCAATTTTATAGTTTCGAGATGGATTCTAAAGATTGCTTCGTTCCGCTCGCAATTACATCACTAATAATAATTTATTTATTTCAAGATCATGCGCAAAAAATTAGCTATTTGCTTTCAATATATTTTTCAATTCTATAGTTGCAGCAGTTATGTTATTCGATTTAAACACAGACGAACCGGTGACAAATACATCAACACCAGCTTTAAGTGCAGGTAAAATTGTTTTGGTATCAATTCCACCATCAATTTCTATTAAAAATTTTGAGTTCAACTTTTTTCTTAGCTCAACAAGTTCCTCTATTTTTTTAAGGACACTTGGAATGAAGGATTGCCCGCCAAAACCTGGATTGACAGACATGATCAAAACGAGATCGGCAAATTCAGCAATATTTTCCAAAGATTTGACAGGAGTTGAAGGATTTATTGCAACACCTGCTTTACATCCAAGCTCAGTAATTCTGTTGAGTGTACTATTTAGGTGAACAACTTCTTCATTATGAACCGTAAGATAATTTGCTCCGGCTTTAACAAATTTTTCTAAAAGATTATCCGGATTTTTAATCATCAAATGAACATCAACTGGAAGATGTGTTGATCTTCTTACAGCATCAACAATTATTGGTCCGAATGTAAGATTTGGAACAAAATGACCATCCATTACATCGCAATGTATCCAATCTGCACCACCCATTTCTGTTAAACGAATTTGCTGAGCAAGATTGGTCAAGTCAGCCGACAAAATTGAAGGAGCTAAAATTGCCATTAGTTTTCTTTCACCTCATTTTGAATTTGATCTTCACCTGATTTGGTAACAAAAAGATCTACTGCATCTCCAGGATTAAGCATAGTGCCTTTGCTCGGGTACTGATCTATTATCGTGTTGGGCAATAGTGAAAAAGATATTTGATAATTCAATTTTCCAACTTTTAATAAACTATCAGCTAATACTTTTCCTGCTTCCATTAAGGATTTGCCAATCAGATCGGGAACTGAAATTTCACCGGTTTCAATTCCGCTGCTAACCGAAACTCCAATCGTTTGTCCTTTCTTAATTGGTGTTCCCTCAACAAATTCCTGATCAAAAATCATGTTCTTAGGATTCGTTGACGGAACTTGTTCAACCATTCCCAATATTAAACCAATTCTTTCCAGAGCAAACTTTGCATCACGGACGGATTTGCCTTTTAACATTGGAACCAAAACAGTTGGCTCTCCACCGCTTATAAAAAGATAAATTCTTCTCCCTACTTTTACAGTTGAACCTTCCTCGGGCCGTTGAAGTACAATTGTACCTTTGGGAAAACTCTCGTTAAAAGTTGTATCGCTTATAATTGGATTTAAATCATGATCTTCTAAAAGCGAAATAGCTTCATATTCATTCATACCGACTACTTTGGGTACTTTAATTTCGACTTTACTTACCCACCACGGTAGAAGTAGAAAATTTAAAAAAAGTAAAAACACCAAAATCGTCCCGAAAATTATCAGAGTTCGTTTCACAAACCGATTACCAAAAATATTTTTCAACATCAAATAAAATTTATATTCAGGTTATTATTGTGGTAAATGTTCTATGGTCATCTACTAGTTTTTTCATCAGCAATAATATATTTATTGTAAATTAACATTAAAACTGTAGCAAGTAAACCCACGCCGATTAACACTGCGAATATATATTTTGGTTCTTCCATTTCATTCGCAAACATCTGATAAATCCATCCTCCGAAAGCTCCACCAAATCCCCATGCAATTGCAATAGGTAAAAAAGCATATCCCTGAAATAAAGCGGACTGCCCTTTCGGTGCCATATCTGCAATGAATTCGTAGAATCTTGGCGCTTGTGTTTGTTCACCAATTGAGAAAATAAAAATTCCTAAAACTATTATCGGAATGCCAAGAGCGATTTTAAAATCGCCCCAAGGATTAACATAAACGCCCTGAGCAGCGGGCAGAGCAAAGTACCACAACACCCAGCATAGCGTTGCTAGTACAAATCCGATTACAATAGCTGTCGAAGTTGGAATCTTTTTCGTTAAACGATTCAGAGGAATCTGGAAAATTATTATCGTCCATGCGCCAGTTGATAAGAGTAATTCAATTGGAGCATCAGGTGAAATGAAGTCGCTTACATAAAATGGTATGATTATAAAAAATTGCCAAAATAAAACCCAGTACAAACCAAAGATCAGTAAAAAAGAAATAAACCTAAAATTTCCGAGAACTCTAATCAAGTTCATGAATACTGTTTTCAAATCCTGTTTAGTTTCTTCCTGGGTAGCCACCGGCTCTTTGAAAAATAATCTAGTTGAAAAAAACATTAGCGTACAGCTTACAGCGGAAACCAAATAAACAAATTCAATTCCAAAGGTATCTCTCACAAGAAAAGCCAGGATAGGACCAATAGCCGCACCGGTATTTACTAACCAATAATAGATTGCATAACCAAGTGATTTTGTTTCATGTGTGGTAGAAACAGCAACTGTTCCAAGAACGCTTGGCTTGATGAATGATCCGCCGATTGCTGTAAAGATCAGAATAAAAAATAAAATCCAATAACCGTCAAAACCTGAGTACAAACCTGAAAATACTTTCATTCCGGTTGAACCAATCAAGAAATATCCAATAGCTAATACCAGGAAAGCAAAAGAAAAAGCTTTCCTGAATCCGAATTTATCGGCAAGTGCACCGGCAAATATTGGGAGAAGATAAATCAATCCGCCAAATAAGGATGATAATTGTCCTGCTTCAAGTTCATTAAACTTTAAATGATCGCGTAAAAATATGCTGAGAATAGTAGCTTGTCCATAATAAGCAAGGCGTTCAAAAAGCTCCATTATATTAGCAACCCAGAATTGAGGTTTGAATCCGTCCTTTTTAAAAATCATTATGTTTGATGTGTATTTTGGTTTGATATTTTTGATTACTATTTGAAATATATTAAAGCACTATTACATTAACAAAGGTTTAGAGTAATGTTCAACTCTAAAATTATGTTGAGGAATAATATCTGTCTAAAATAAATCTGAGTTTTTTTAGAATTTTATACATCATGGTGCAATTATGAGAAAGGAGCTGATAAGGATTTGTTTCACGAGGTTATATGTGGTTATTAAGGTCTTAAAAAAAGAAATATGCTTTTATGGATTAAATATCTAAAGGTGCAAACCTTAGTAACAGACTATCCGTCAGCTGACGGATAAATCACATTGACCTTATTAGCTTATTAAAAAGAATTAAGAAAACAGATAGAATCAGTTGTTAAGAGTCCCATCCAAGCCAACGAAATATTTTGGATATAGCAATAGAGAAAACAAATTATTTTAATGGGTGATAGAAATTTGAGATTGTTGAGAGCTATCCAACACGATCTGATTTCCAAATTGTTTCTGTTTATTAAATTTATTTTGGACAGAGGTGCTGAATATAAAAACCTAAAATGGGATTTTTGTCGTATATGAAATCATTACTTAAATTTGCTCATCTTTAATTTAAAGTAAATTGTTAATTAGAATAAATCGAGACCATGTTTAAGAATTTCTTTGTGTTGAATCGGCATGTCGTAGAAGTTAATAAGCTGTTATCTGGTTTTACTTTGGTGAACATCTTCACACAGGAAAAGAACAAATTAATATTTTATCTGAGAAAAGATGTTCAAGAATATTTTATCGAGTTGAACGTAGATTCTTCACTCCCCTATTTTATTGTCAGAGAAAAATATAATCGCGCAAAGAAGAACACATTAGATTTTTTCGAATCGTATCTTCCTTCGAAACTTAATTCAATAAAAATTGCTGAACTTGATCGCATTATTCAATTTGAGCTAAAAGCAGCATCAATTTACCTTTACATCCATGGTAAAGAAACAAATATCTTTCTTATTGATGATGATCAGAATTTCGTATCATTTAAGAAAACTGAAAATGGACAAAAGCTTGTGGAAGAAATGAGCAAATTAAACTTTACTCAGAAGTTTCAAATACCGGAACTCAATCTGGAAATGGCTGATGCTTCTTCTAAATCAATTTCTAAATCATACCCTTTTCTTGGAAGCGAAATAATTGATGAACTTGATAGAAGATCCAAAATCAACGTAGCGGAAAAGAAAGAAATCATCTTACAAAATATTCTGAGAGAAATAGAGGCCCAAGAACCATTTGTATATCTAGATGACTCAACTGGGAAATTTAAATTATCATTTTTTAATCGAGATGAATTCCAATCTAAAGAGCCGACATTTTTTGATAATGTAAACGATGCATTAATATTTTTGCTTGTGCAAGGACATAAATATAATCTTGAGAGTTTCATCGGCAAAGAGATCAAGAGTAAATTTGAGAAAAAAATAATTCAGCTTGAAAAAAAACGGGATCATCTGCAAGCAAGGATAAATGAAGGCTGCAAAGATCAGAAATATCAAAGAGTTGCAAATTTACTCATGATGAACATAGATAAAATAAAGCACGGTATGAACAAAATTGAGTTGGAAGACATTTATGCTTCGAATAAAATTATTTCTATTAACTTAATACCAAAATTAAGACCGAGAGAAAATGTTAATTACTATTTTGATAAATCAAAATCGGCACGGAAAGAGTTCGATAAATTAAATGCCCTTCTATCTGGCATTAACGAAGAAATTAAAAAGCAAAAAAAATCCTATGAGGAAATGAAAATGAATGAGCTTGAGGGGAATCAACTGCTTTTCTCTAAAGCAATCCTTCAGAAAAAAAGTGATAAACAATCATTGCAGACAGTCAAGATTAAATTCAGACAATTTATTCTTTACGATAAGTATTTAATTTTTGTTGGAAAGAGCAGCAAAAATAATGACGAGTTGACAACCGGCTTTGCAAAGCAAAATGATTATTGGTTTCATGCAAGAAGCGTTTCCGGTTCACATGTTGTACTAAGATATGATAAATCTAAGGGTGATATCCAAAAAAATATTTTAGAGAAAGCAGCAGCAATTGCCGCATTTTACAGCAAAGCAAAGACATCAGGCTTAGTTCCGGTTTCGTACACTCAAAAAAAATATGTCATTAAGCGAAAAGGAATGGAACCCGGAAAAGTATATTTACTTAAAGAAAAAGTTTTAATCGTCAAACCTGAAATACCTAAAGAATGCAAATTGATTACTGAGGAATAAATTGACTTCGGCATTCATAAAATCAATATATTTATTGTTGAAATTATAATTTGTTCTAACTTTGTCATCCATCGGAGAATTAAATGGTAGATTCAATTTGCTTATTTGAGGGTATTTATTATTCACGCCTTCTTCCTCTTGTTTATTTTCGACCAACCTATGACTTAAGATGCGGAATTCTAACCTTGCGGGAAAAGGTGCAGCACTATTTTCCAAACACACCGATTTCACTTCATTGCAGAGAATACTTAAGCGATTTGGTAAAACAGCAGAATCCTGGTGTGGTTGTTAACGATGTAAAAGGGAAAAGCTGCCTATTCCTGAATGGAAGAGTTATTGCTGATTCAAAATTAGCTCAGCAATTATCAACTGATATTGATACTCTTTTTGTAAAGGGTGAAACTATCATTGCTGCCAGAGTGAGCGGTTCAAAATTAGGTTCACTAAAAAATAAATTAAATGATCTATTTACATTCTCAGATTTCAATGAACTATTGAAAAAAGAAGTCGATGCGAAAGTGATTCATTATCCTTGGGATTTAATTTCAAATAATGGGGAACAAATAATCAGTGATTTTAACCTGCTAACTTCTAAAGTTGATGGAAGCAAAATAAAGGGCAAGATCTATGCGGGAGCGCATCTAATAAATGAAGATAAAATATTTATTGATGAAGGGGCAAAAGTAAAACCCGGAGTAGTTTTAGATGCTGAGAACGGACCAATATACATTGGCAAGGATGCAAAGATATTTCCAAATGCAGTAATTGAAGGTCCGGCATTTATTGGCAACAAAAGTGCAATTAAGATCGGTGCAAAGATTTATGAAAACACAAGTATCGGTGAAGTTTGTAAAGTTGGCGGCGAAGTTGAAGAATCAATTATACATTCTTATTCAAACAAACAGCATGATGGTTTTCTCGGTCATGCTTATCTCGGCATGTGGGTTAATCTTGGTGCCGATACCAATAACAGCGATTTGAAAAATAATTATGGAAGTGTTAAAGTTATCATTAATGGTGAGCAGGTTGATAGCGGATCCATGTTTGTTGGATTAACAATGGGTGATCATTCTAAAGCTGCAATCAACACAATGTTTAATACAGGAACTGTAGTTGGTGTATCAAGCAATATCTTTGGAGCCGGTTTCCCTAAAAAGTATGTTCCTTCTTTTGCATGGGGAGGTTCTGATTCGACGACGAGTTATGATGTCGAGAAAGCTTTAGATGTAGCGAGAAAGGTCATGGCTCGAAGAAATATAAAACTGACCGATGTTGAAGAAAGAATTTTTAGATACATTTTCGACCTAACAAGCGAAGAACGAAAAAAACTTGGAATGCCTCAATAATTAATTATTCACAATAAAATACGAGAGTAACCTATGCGACTTATTATACAACCATCTTATGAACTCGTTTCCAAATGGACAGCAAACTATGTTGCCACAAAAATCAAAGAGTTCAATCCAAATTCTAAAAAACTTTTTGTTATGGGATTACCGACTGGCTCCTCTCCTATCGGAATGTATAAAGAATTAATAAAACTCTATAAACGAGGGTATGTGTCTTTTAAATATGTAAAAACTTTTAACATGGATGAATATGTTGGGCTTCCCGAAGATCATCCTGAAAGTTATCATTCATTCATGTGGAATAATTTGTTCAGCCATATAGACATTGAGAAAGCGAATGTGAATATCCTTAACGGTAATGCAAAAGATCTTGACAAAGAATGTGTTGATTATGAAAAGCGAATAAAGGAAGCAGGCGGCATAAAATTATTTATCGGAGGAATCGGTCCCGACGGACATATTGCATTTAATGAACCGGGATCATCGCTTGGTTCATTAACAAGAGTTAAAACTTTAACGATGGATACTATTATTGCTAACTCAAGATTTTTTAACAATGATATCAAGAAAGTTCCAAAGACTGCGTTAACCGTTGGTGTTAAGACTGTTCTTGATGCAGAAGAAGTATTAATCATAATCAGCGGGCACAGCAAGGCACACGCTCTGGCAAAAGTTGTTGAAGAAGGCGTTAATCACATGTGGACAGTTAGTGCATTGCAAATGCATCCTAAAGGTATGATAGTTTGTGATGAAGATTCAACTAATGAATTGAAAGTTGGAACCGTAAAATACTTTAAGGATATTGAAGCAAAACATTTAGAACCGAGGACACAATTGCTTAGGAAAAAGAAGTAATAATTTTTTAGTTAAAAAATATCCTGAAAATAAATATTCTTTTGACTTTTTACCTTTGACTTTTCCAGGTCTGTTTAAATTGGTACCGCCGGCGAGAAAAGAATACCCTCCAGGCTGAATTAGCCATTATTCCTCTCCCTAACCGGCAGTATGTAAAGAAACTTTTTCTTTTGATGGAAACAAATGGTATGCCGGGTTGATTTACTAATTCTAATTCTTTTAAGCAATATCTAAGCTAATGCAATTGATTTTTTGAGAGTGTGAAATAATGTGAGACAATTAAAATGTATCAATTGTTCGAATTTGGATTTCGAATGGTAGATCAATTGAAACGTATATTCTAATGATGTATCTTTGCGAGTGATTTTTCTTTGCACCCGTAGCTCATCCGTCGGTTGACGGAGGATAGAGAATCTGATCTTTCATAGTGGGAGATTAGAATGTTTAAAACAGTATGAGTTTTTTTATGCACCCGTAGCCTCCCTTCGGTAGGTAAACTTAATCCGCCTTCATCACTTTGTGATTTCGGCGGACAGGTTGGATATACATCCGCCTCGGGCGGAGAGCTTCTGACGGAGTCCATCCCGCTTTTAGCGGGAGATCAGAAGGTGTAACTTTTTAATATTTAATGCACCCGTAGCTCAATTGGATAGAGCATTTGACTACGGATCAAAAGGTTTGGGGTTCGAATCCCTACGGGTGTACTACTTGATTTCTATTTTTTTAATTGCAGATTAAAGATATTTATCCCACAATCTGCATTTTACATTTTAAAGCTCAATCCACCTTCATCACTTCGTAATTTCGTTGGAGAAGTTGGATGAACACCCCGACTTTGTCGGGGAGGTTTGGGGTTCTGGCAAAGCCATTACTTCGGAAGAATCCCTACAGGTGTACTAAGAAAAATTCGAATATAAAATGTATTCGGGTTTTTTGTTTTAATGTGGCACCAACGCCCCTCTAAGTTGCTTTACAAATTTAATCTATAATCAGGTGTTTGCCTTCATCGGGTTCGGAAAAAGCATTATGAGTTTCCAAATATTTATATAATGTGTCATAATCCTCATAGTTAAGACTTGCACTGAATCTATGTGCTTTGGTAAGCATTTCGACATAAGGGACAGGGTCTTTATCTCTTGTAAGTTTTTTTAATGTGAGTAAATAATCTTCACGATAGACTGTTGGAATAATTATTTTACATTGATTGCGATTTACTAATTCAGCATTCATCATAACGCGAGCAATTCTACCATTGCCATCTTCAAACGGATGCACTTCACTTACAATGAACATCATATAAGCTGCACGTGCAAATGGATCTGTTAATATTTTATAGTAATTGTAACCACGAATAAGTGTACCACGAACGAGTTTAAAATCAACAAAATGAGTATCACCGGCTCTATTATTTTTAGCTTTAAATTCACCAGGATGTTTATCAATGCGAGCAGATAATAAAATCTTATGACGAGATTGCAGAATCTTCAAAAAATCATTTTCATTCTGCGGAATAATTTTCATTTCATTTTTATTTGAGACAAGCTGATAAGTCCCAAGAACATCGTGCGAATCACCACTACGTGCAGGCATTGGAATACCGGTATCAACAATTTCTTTTGCTTCTGAAACTTCGAACACAGTACCTTCTATGTAATTGGAAAAGTAAGCTTCGAAGAAAGCAAAATTTCTAAATGAGCTCGGCGTTAGATTATTTTCGGCGTATTCTTGAAACACTTTGTTATGCAGATAATTAAAAAGTATCTCAAAGATTTCAATCCTATGTCTATCATACGGAAGACCGACTGAACGAGAAAGTGCAAGATCAGACTTTAGTATTTTAGATGGTTTAGTTGTAAATAAAGCA
>Ga0209002_10001008_pt1 | contig 22605 bp, 22 predicted proteins | sample Rifsed16ft2_FD_184010 | JGI IMG/M metagenome (GOLD analysis project Ga0209002, IMG submission 184010) | Soil microbial communities from Rifle, Colorado, USA - sediment 16ft 2 (version 2) | ecosystem: Environmental > Terrestrial > Deep subsurface > Rock core/Sediment | place: Rifle, Colorado... | reverse complement strand
GCCGACATCGTGGGCCATTTTGGGTCTTTGCGGGTGTAGATCAGTTGGTAGAGCGTCAGCTTCCCAAGCTGAATGTCGCGAGTTCGAGCCTCGTCACCCGCTCCATGAGTGGGAACGGCTGTTTCGTCGCCGGTTCCCTGCCCGCCTTTGAGAACCCTTGAGGCAGGCGGGGATCCCGGCTTGCCCCGACGGAGTTTCTTCCCAAACGAAGTCGGGGTCGCCCGCTCGAAAGAATGCGGATTTCGGATTGAGGATTGCGGATTCGAAAAATCCGAAATCACCATTCCGCAATCCGAAATTCTTCCTGGGCCGCCTCTGGTGGCTCAATTCGTTTGAAGGGCTTTTCGGAACACGCCAAAACCATATCCGTCTAACTTCTGTTGTACCAATTATCGAATAAATCTCGGGAGCACCTGTGGACATCAAAACCATCAACGAAATGATCAAGAAGGAAAGCGCTTTTGTCGAGACCCTCACCAGCGAGGTGGGGAAGATTATTGTCGGCCAAAGGCACATGATCGACCGGCTGCTGATTGGGCTGCTCAGCAACGGTCACATCCTCCTTGAAGGAGTCCCCGGCCTGGCGAAGACACTCGCTATCAAGACCCTCGCGGGGGCGATCAGCGCCCGATTTCAGCGGATCCAATTCACGCCCGACCTTCTCCCCGCGGATCTCATCGGGACAATGATCTACAATCAAAAGGACGGCAAGTTTGTCACGCGAAAGGGCCCCATCTTTGCCAATTTCATCCTGGCAGACGAAATCAACCGTGCCCCTGCAAAGGTCCAGAGCGCGCTTCTCGAGGCGATGCAGGAACGGCAAATAACCATCGGAGAGGAGACGTTTAAGCTCGAAGAACCGTTCCTGGTCCTTGCGACGCAGAATCCCATTGAACAGGAGGGAACATACCCGCTTCCGGAAGCCCAGGTGGATCGGTTCATGTTGAAGGTGAAGATCGGATATCCCTCGCGGGCAGAAGAGCTGCAGATCATGAAGCAAAATGTCGACGGGACTCAGAAACCGATGAAACCCGTGGTGAGCCCGAAGGATATTCTGGCAGCGCGTGAGGTCGTGAAGCAGGTCTACATGGACGAGAAGATCGAACGATACATCCTTGATATTGTTTTTGCCACCCGCGAGCCAAAGACCTTCAAGCTCGACAAGCTGGTGCCCCTGATCAGTTACGGCGCATCGCCCCGGGCAACCATCAATCTCGCACTTGCCGCGAAGGCTCATGCATTCATCAAACGCCGCGGGTATGTGATTCCGGAAGATGTCAGGTCGATCGCGATGGATGTGATGAGACATCGCGTCGCCGTTACGTACGAAGCCGAAGCGGAAGAGATCACGCCTGAATCGGTCGTCCAGGAAATCCTGAATCACGTCGAGGTGCCGTAAGCGAACTTCGATGGAAGCCAAGGAACTTCTCAAAAAGGTCCGTCAGCTCGAAATCCGGACCCGGGGCATCGTCAATGAGGTCTTCTCGGGTGAATATCACTCCGTGTTCAAGGGACGCGGGATGGAATTCTCCGAGGTGCGCGAATATTCTCCCGGCGACGAGATACGAACCATCGACTGGAACGTCACCGCCCGGCTGAACCATCCGTTCGTCAAGGTGTTTGAAGAAGAACGTGAATTGACCGTGATGCTCCTGGTCGACATGAGCGGATCTCAGTTTTTCGGATCCCAAGCAGCACTGAAGCGCGACATCGCGGTCGAGCTGAGCGCCATTCTCGCCTTCTCTGCGATGAAAAACAACGACAAGGTGGGAGCGATCCTTTTTACCGATACCATTGAGCAGTTTATTCCCCCGCACAAGGGAAAAACACATGCGCTGAGGATTGTCCGGGAGCTGCTGTCATTTGAGCCAAAAAGCCATCAGACAAATATCAACGAGGCGCTTGGGTATCTAAGCCGCGTGCAAAAAAAGCGTTCGATCGTCTTTCTCATCTCTGACTTCATCGACAAGGGCTATGAGCAGGCGCTCCGTATTGCCGGAAAACGGCATGATCTCGTCGGCATTGTCCTGGTTGATCCGCGTGAGCGCGAACTTCCCAGGATCGGCCTCATTACCCTCCGCGATGCCGAAACGGGAAGACAACAGTGGATCGACACGTCGGATACTGCCGTTCGGCGCGCACACGCCGCATACTGGAAATCGACGCACCAGACGCGGCATGACCTGTTTCTCAAGTCGAAACTGGATGCGGTCGAGATCCAGCTTGATCAGCCGTATATGAAGCCGCTGAGCGACTTCTTCAGAAGGAGAGAAAAACGGTGGTGAGGCGTTTTGAAATGGTCCTTGTGGCTGTGCTTTTCCTGGGATTGCACGTCCGGGCCCAGGAGGTGCAGCTCCACGCCTCGATTGATTCTTCCACAGCCCGCGTTGGAGAATGGATTCATCTGCGCGTCACGGTTGAGTCTTCATCGTCGGTGACCTCGGTGTCTCCCATGCTGAAGGATAGTCTGGGAGCGTTCGAAGTACTGCAGGTCCATGGCTCTCCTGCGGAGATCGATGGCCAATCCCGCCGCCAGACGTGGGATATCCGGCTTACATCATTCGAAGCGACGGAAGGGGCTATTCCGTCGGTTGTCTTCGGATATGCCCTGGAGGGAGAGAGCACCCCGCGCTACGCTTCGACGCCGCCAATCCCGATTTCGATCAAGCCGGTTGAATTCGATCCCCAGGGCGACATCAAGGATGTCAAGCCGCCGCTGACACCCCCCTGGGCGTTTGAAGATTTTCTCCCTTACGGGATCCTGATTCTGGTCCTTGCGGCACTTGGGGCGGGATACTACTACTATAGACGGTGGAGAAAGCAGGTCAAAGAACCGGAGCGATTCGTCCCTCAGGCGCCGCCGCATGAACAGGCGCTCTTTGCATTGCGTTCGCTTGAACAAAAACGGTTGTGGCAGCAGGGAAAGGTGAAAGAATACTATTCCGAAGTCACGGAAATTATCAGGAAGTTCTTCGAGGGCCGATTTGGGATTATCGCGCTGGAAATGACGTCGGACGAGATCCTGCAGCAAATGAAGTCAGTTCCCGAAGCCCGGCCGCACTGGAAGGAGATGAATACGTTCTTTCTTGTAGCGGATCTGGTGAAGTTTGCGAAGCATCAGGCGACGCCCGCCGAGCATGAGAACGAGATGAAATGGGCGTACGCCATGGTGAGATCCTCGGTTCCGAAAGCGGCTGAACCTCGTGAGGAGGCAACTGTCAATGCTCGGTGATTCCTTTGCGAACCCCGGATTTCTCTGGTTGTTGCTGCTGGTTCCCGCAGGTGCATTCTATTGGTGGTGGCGGCGGAGAACGATGATTACAACGGTTCAATTCTCTTCGTTGAAACCGTTCGAACGTGCGCCCCGGAGTCTTCGCGAACGGCTAAGGCATGTGCCTCTTGCGTTGAGGCTTCTGGTTGTCGCCTGTCTTATTGTTGCCCTGGCGCGCCCGCAGTCGGTATCAAGCAAGGAGAACCTTTCCACAGAGGGAATCGACATTGTGCTCGTTCTCGATATCTCTGGAAGCATGCTGGCGGAGGATTTTACGCCCAACAGGCTCGTCGCGGCCAAGAAGGTTGCGGACGAGTTCATCGAGGGGAGAGCGAACGACAGGATCGGACTCGTGATCTTTTCGGCAGAGAGCTTCACTCAGTGTCCTCTGACTCTTGACTATCCGGTGTTGAGAAGCCTTTTGGACGAGGTGAAAAACGGCATGATTGCTGACGGTACAGCCATCGGGCTCGCAGTTGCGAACGGAGTGAACAGGCTCAAGGACAGCAAGACAAAGAGCAAGGTTGTGATTCTCCTGACGGACGGCGTGAACAACCGCGGGGAGATCGATCCGATCACCGCGGCGAAGATCGCGGCGACGTTCGGCATTCGGGTCTACACAGTGGGCGTCGGCGCACAGGGGATGGCCCCGTTTCCCGTGCAGACCCCGTTCGGGGTTCGCCGCCAAATGATGCAGGTCGATCTCGACGAAAAGACCCTCACGGCAGTAGCATCGATGACCGGCGGCAAATACTTCCGTGCGACCGACAACGAGAAGCTCAAGGCAATCTACCGGGAGATTGACAAACTGGAACGGACAAAGATCGAAGTGACGGCCTACAAGAAATATACCGAGCTCTTTCCGCAATGGCTTATAGCTGGAATGCTATTCCTTATTGTGGAAATCGGAATGGGGACGACGGTTTTGAGGAAGATTCCTTAGCTGTCAGCTATCAGCGCTCAGCGGCCAGGACAGAACAATAATCAACCAATGGGGGGATATATGAAGGATTTCAGAAAACTCGTAGTGTGGGAAAAGGCGCATCTTATGGTGTTGGAAGTTTATAGAGTCACCAGGATATTCCCCAAGGATGAATTGTATGGGATTATCTCCCAGATGCGGAGGGCTGCTGTTTCTATCCCGACAAATATTGCGGAAGACTGTGGAAGAGGAACTGACAGAGATTTTGGACGATTCCTTCATATTGCGATGGGGTCTGCTAACGAGTTGGAATATCTCTTGGTCTTGTCGAGGGATCTCTCTTTCCTTGAGAGTGAAGTTTACAGAGAAATGGAATCTCGAACTATCGAAATCAAAAAGATGCTTTCTTCACTCATTAAATCAGTCGGCAATCGGCCGCTGTCGCCTCTGACCGCTGAAAGCTGACGGCTGAAAGCTATGCTGCAATTCTCTCATCCCGACTATCTCTGGACCCTGGCCGCACTTCCGGTGCTGGCCGCGGTCTTCTCCTTTCTCCATTATCGAAGGGGAAAGCTCCTTGGGAAGCTTATTCACCGGAGCCTCGTTGGCCAGCTTGCGCCGGATGTGAGCACAACGAAACGATCCATGAAGCATCTCTCCCTCTTGCTTGGCCTCGGGTTCTTGCTGCTTGCCCTGGCCGATCCCCAGGTAGGAACGCGCCTTGAAGAGGTCAAACGGGAAGGGATTGATCTCTTTGTTGCTCTCGATGTCTCGTTGAGCATGAAGGCGGAGGATATCCGGCCCAACCGGCTCGAGAAAGCGAAGAGAGACGTTTCCAATCTTCTCAACAGATTGCAGGGAGACCGGGTGGGACTCATTGTCTTCGCCGGCGACGCGTTTGTTCAGTTTCCTCTTACGTCGGACTACTCCGCGGCGGACCTGTTTATCACCGCTGTGGACGTGGATGCCGTACCGACTCCGGGTACCCGGATTGCAGGCGCCATTGAGCTCGCTCTGAAATCGTTCCCGACCGATGTCCCGACACAGAAGGCAATCATCATCGTGACCGACGGGGAAAACAACGAAGGCGATGTCGTTGCCGCTGTTGAAGAGGCGAAGAGCCGCGGCGTGAAAGTCTTTAGCGTGGGGATGGGCTCGATCGAAGGGGGTCCCATTCCGATCTACAGTGCGGAAAACCGGATCGATTACAAGCGTGACAGAACCGGAAGCATCGTCCTGACGAAACTCGATGAAACCACTCTCCAGCAGCTTGCGTCTATTGGAGAGGGATCGTACCGCCGGGCGACAAGCGGCGGAAATGAAATTGACGATCTCTTCGGGGAAATATCGGAGCTGGAAAAGACCGAATTCGAGGCAAAACAGGTGACAGGGTACGAATCGAAATATCAATATCCGCTTGCACTGGCAATTCTGTTTCTCCTCCTCGAGGTTATGCTCTCGGAGAGGAGGGGTACGGTCCTGCGGTGGCTCAAACGGCTGCTTCCCGTTGCTGCAACGTTCTGCGCCGTGGTGATCGGATCCAGTGAGAGCAACGCACAGACCCACCGGTCGCTGGTAAAAGAGGGAAACGAATCGTACGAGGAGGGTCGTTTTGCAGACGCGGAGGCCGAATACAAGAAAGCTCTCTTGAAAGACCCTGTTTCTCCAAGCGCGACATTCAATGTTGGCGATGCCTACTACAAACAGCAGCGCTATGACGAGGCGGCCCGGACGTTTCAGACGTATTCTGCAATGGAGAAAAATCCCGAATCTTCATCGCGGGCCCTTTATAATGTTGGGAATACCCTCTTTAAGCAGAACAAGTTCGAAGAGAGCATCGAAGCGTACAAGCAGGCGCTGAGGCACAATCCGAACGATGACGACGCGCGCTATAATCTTGAGCTGGCAAAAGAAAAACTGAAGCAGCAACAGCAGCAGCAGAAGAAGGATCAAGACAAGAACCAGGAGCAGAAACAGGATCAGCAGCAACAACAACAAGAGCAGGACCAACAGCAGAAACAAAACCAGGACCAGCAACAACAACAGCAGCAAAACCAGCAACAGAATCAGCAGCAACAGCCGCAGCCGCAACCTCAGGTTGCCCAACAGAACAAGCTCCCCAAGGAACAGGCCGACCGGATCCTTGATGCGCTTCGGAACAGCGAAAAAGAGATCCAGAAGCAGCTGCGAAAGCGGGAGGGGACCAAGATCAGAGCGGAAAAGGATTGGTGATGAGTATCGTTCGACACATTGTTTTGATTGCGGTTGCAGGCATCTCTATCGTCGCGGCCCAATCCGTGTCATTCAGGGCGTCGGTTGCATCGTCCAGGGTCTCAGTCGGAGAACAGTTTCAGCTCACCTTCTCGCTGACAAGCCCCCAATCCGTCTCTCCGGACAAATTTCAAGCTCCCGACCTGAGCGCCTTTGTGGTGATGAGCGGGCCGATGCAATCATCGCAATATCAATGGATCAATGGCCGTGCGTCCTCATCATTGTCTTATGTTTATGTTATTGCAGCCCGCAAAGCGGGCAAAGCGACCATCGGGCCTGCAATGCTGGAGCTGGACGGGAAATCGTACAAAACCGAGCCGATTCAGATTGAAGTAGCCGTGGCATCCGCATCACAGAAGGCCTCGGGTCCCGCACAGGAAATCGGCAACAACCTCTTCATCAGGGCGTCAACCGATAAGCGCCGCGTTCGGCAGGGAGAGCAGTTCATCCTCACGTACAAGCTCTACACGCGCGTGAGCATCGAGAACTACTTCATTGCCAGGGCGCCGACATTTGAAGGTTTCTGGGCCGAAGACTTTGAGCAGCCAAAATCACCCGAGGTCACAACGGAAACGATTGAGGGAAAACAATACCGCGTGGCCACAATCAAGCGGACAGCCCTCTTTGCCACGCAGACCGGCACACTGAAGATATCTCCACTCGAAGTGCGATGTGCGGTTCAGCTCCAGGCGAGACGCACCAACACCGATCCCTTCGACATCTTCAACGATCCCGTCTTCTCCGGCCGCTTGCGCACGGAAGAGGTTGATTTCTCGTCAAACGCTCTTTCGATTACGGTTGATCCTCTCACAGGTAATCCTCCCCCGGAATTTGCCGGCGCCGTGGGATCATTTTCGTTCAGCGCTTCGGTGGATAAGAAAGAGACAAAAACGGGAGATCCCGTAACTCTGAAGCTCGTCGTGAGCGGAACGGGGAATATCAAACTCGTCGCGGTGCCGAAGCCTGTCTTTCCGGGAGACATCGAGACCTATGATCCGAAGGTGACCGAAGAAATTCAAAGGGACGGAAATCAGATTCGCGGGAAAAAAACCGCGGAGTATCTTCTCATCCCGAGGAACGCGGGTGTGCGCGTGATCGAGCCGGTTTCGTTCGTTTACTATGATCTGGGCCGCGGAACGTATGTCACTCTCGCATCGCAGCGCTTTTCCCTTGATGTTGCTCAAGGAAAAGATATTGCCTCGGGCGGTGTTTTTGCATCGAAGGAGGACATAAGGCTGCTGGGAGAAGATATCCGCTTCTTGAAGCTGTCACCCGGCTCAATACAGCCTGCAGAGGAATTTTCCGTTGTGGGCGATTGGATCATTGCGGGATTTATTCTTCCGCCCCTGCTCTTTTTTGGAGCCTTTGCCTATCGAAAGCGGCAGGAGAGTCTTCTCGGTGATGCTCCGTTGTTGAGATCGCAAAAGGCAGGAAAAGAGGCGTCCCGTCGCCTGAAAACGGCCGAAAAACGCCTCGCGCGCGGCAATGCCGAAAGCTATCATAGTGAAATCTCCAAAGCGCTCTTCGGCTACCTCGTGAACAAGCTCAGAATCTCGCGGGCGAGCCTCACTCTTGAACTTGCCGTTGAAACATTGAAAACCTACGGCGTCCCCGATGAGATTACGAAACAGCTCCGCGCCTGTATCGAGCGCGCAGAATTCGCCCGATTCGCACCCGGCTCCGATAGCCAGGGGGCGAGGAAGGACCTGCTGGATCGTGCGAAGGATATCATCGGCGCAATCGAAAAAGAACTCAATCGATGAAGATCAGAGCCGCATATATTCTCGCCGTTTTGGCCGTGACTGTGCTTGCAGCGCTCGCGCAGTCGCCTGAAGAGATCTTTATGAAAGGCAATGAATACTATCGTGCCGGCCGGTTCGAGGAGGCCGCGAAGGAATATGAAAGTATCGTCCGCCAGGGCTACGCCAGCGGACCGGTCCTCTTCAACCTGGGCAATGCCTGTTTTCGTTCGGGGAAGATCGCACAGGCAATTCTCTGGTTCGAAAGGGCTGCGCGGATCGAACCGGGCGACAGGGATATCGAATTCAACCTGAGGCTGGCAAGCTCCAGGATCGTTGACCGGATCGAGCCCCTTCCCGAGCTGTTCCTCCTCACCTGGATCCGCTCGCTCGCGGCCCTGGCCTCGCTCTCAACCTCGTTGATCCTTCTGTTGATCGCGTGGATTCTCGTCTTCGGCCAGCTGGCCCTTGTCAATCTGCTGGGCGCTTCCTCCTGGACCGCCGCCTTCCGTTGGGGAATCCTTGTTTCGTTGATACTGGTCGTGGTCCTCGGATTTGTCGTCGGAGTGCAGGTGAGCGAGGTGTCCGATCGATCCGAGGCGATTATCGTTGTCCGCAGCGTCACGGCAAAGAATTCTCCCGATGTTCAGAGCGTCGATGCCTTTGTGATTCATGAGGGATTGAAAGTGCGGGTGGACGACAGGGTGGGCGATTGGATGAGAATCACGCTTGTCGACGGAAAGGTCGGATGGATCCGCTCGGCTGAATGCGAACGTATCTGACATCATTGCTATTCAATCCGTTTGTCTTTATCATGCAAAGCACATGAAGATCGTGAATTATCGTCCTCTCCATCGGTGCTGCTTGGCGGCAGCAATGCTCGTGCTTCTTACACCTGCTCTTCCTGCGCAGGAACAGAAGAAGACGTATTTTGGGAACATGTTTCTCGATCCCCAAGGGCACATCTGCTACTCTGAAGCACTTGACGAGAATGCATTGAACCGCATCGAGTACCGCGCGGACGGACTTGAAGTTATCAGCATCTTCGACTCAAAAGGGGAGGTGAGAATAAAAGTGGAAGTGACCGATTTCAATTCGGACGGGAACCCGGACCTCATTTATTTGGAAAAAGACCTTGGCGAACGGTCGGTGAGAAAAGCGAACTTTTTCCGGGGGACGCATTATCAGGAACATCTCAAGCGGCATTTTGGACACGCACTAAGGACCGCAATTCATCCGCTCATCAAAGACGATCCGGCGGAGAAGAAAAGAGCCTTTCAGATTGAGCAGGGAATGAAAGCCTTGGACAGCATCAAGTTGAAAAACGATGACATAGGAGTCTATTCCGCCGAGGGATTTTTCCATGTAACCCGCCACAAGGATATTCAACTGGCGTTTGCGGCGGCAGATACGCTCATCAGTGCCCTGAGGCACATTGTTGAAGGTGATTACCGGGTTCTGTCGCAGGAAGCGCAAATTGTAAAGAAGTACGGCCCGGAAATCAGGATTCTTACGGGGATTGACCCCGCCAACCACGCAGGGGAAGAACCCCGATAGATTGGACGCTTAGCTCAGCTGGTTCAGAGCGCCGCCCTTACAAGGCGGAGGTCGCAGGTTCGATCCCTGCAGCGTCCACAATCGCCAGACCCCGACAAAAATCGTCGGGGTCCTCAAAATGTCTACAGCTCGCACAAAGCGCTCGTCGGAGCCGTTGGGCGGAATGCCTGCCCGCTACGCGTTGTGGCGGGTTATTCCGGCAAAAGGTCCTTCCCCAGTCGGAATTACATTCCGACCTACAAAGCCCGCGGTAGTTATTCCGGCATAGGTCCTCTCCCAGTCGGAATTACATTCCGACCTACAAAGCCCGCAGTTGTTATTCCGGCAAAAGCTCCTTCCCCAGTCGGAATTACGCGCCACACAGCATGTCGGGCAAGCATTCCGACCTACAAAGCCCGCGGTAGTTATTCGCCGGAAGTCATTACGGGTTGTGTCCACTCCCAGAAGGCTCTGATCGCTGACAGCTAATAGCTGACAGCTCTTCTTAAATCCATTCATCCCCAATTTCCGTCAATTTATCCCACGAAAAACGCTATCCGGCGCCGGAAGGGACTATTCCTCTGATTGGGAAATTTTGTATGTTACAGTCAGAGGAACGTAACCATGGCCATAGCCCCTCTCCAACGAAAAGACGGATCTCTCAGGATTCGAACGCTCATCGTCGACGATGAACAGCTCGCCCGGGAACGGCTACAGATCCTCCTGAAAGATGATCTGGACATTCACGTCATTGGAGAGTGTGCCACAGGCAAAGACGCAGTCGAAGTCATTCGGAACGAATCTCCCGATCTCGTTTTCCTCGACGTCCAGATGCCGGAGGGGAACGGATTTGAAGTTTTGGAGAGCGTCGATTTCCACAAGATGCCCATCGTGGTTTTTGTGACCGCTTACGACCAGTACGCAATCCGGGCCTTTGACGTCCATGCACTCGATTACCTGCTCAAACCGTTTGACCATGCCCGGTTCGAAAAGGCCCTTGTGCGGGCAAAATCAGAGGTTGTGTTGCGCAATAATACCAACGTTGACCAAAAACTGCTCTCTCTCCTTGAGCATATTGAGTCGAACAAGAAGCATCTGGATCGGATTCTCGTCAAGTCCTCCGGGCGCGTGTTCTTCCTGAGGTTTGATGAGATTGATTGGATCGAATCGTCGGGAAACTACGTAAAACTCCATGTCGGGAGTGAATCACACCTGCTTCGCGAGACCATGACCCAGATGGAGCAAAAGCTCGAAGCTGGCAAGTTTGTCAGGATCCACCGCACGACAATTGTCAATATTGACAGGATCAAGGAACTTCAACCCTGGTTCAACGGGGATTACATCGTCCTTTTGTTGAATGGGACGAAACTGACTGCAAGCAGAGGCTACAAGAAGAAACTCTCCGAGATGTTCCACGAGCACACCTGATCGCTTGTTGACTCTGCTTCCCGATTTTGCCACATTTTGTCATCCCCCGAACCGGTCATCAAGGCTAAGAGAAGAGTGGAAACAAGAAGCCTTTTTCAGAAACGATGGGTCAAGTGGATGGCGGTGTTCCTCACCTGGACCGCCGTCGCCCTCTTTTTTGCATCGCAATCCACGTTGTGGGATCGCTATCTGTTCCGGCAGGACATAACGTGGCAGCGCGCAATGACCATCAATTTCTCGTTCTATTATGTCTGGGCGCTCCTTGCCCCCGTCGTTTTGTGGCTGCGGAAACGGTATCGCTTTGAGCGGAAGAAGTGGCACAAGGCGCTGCTTGTGCATATCCCGACGAGCCTGACCATCGCGGTTCTGCAATTGCTTCTGGCAGAATGGGTTTGGAACATAGTACGCGAAGAACCCCTCTCCATATATGAAACCTTCCGTGCTATCGAGTTTACGTTTGCGTTCAACTTTCAAACCAATACGCTGGCCTATTGGATGATTCTTGGATTCGGCTATACTTTGGAATACTACCGGCAGTTCCGCGATCGTGAATTGCGGGCGTCGCTCTTGGAGGCGCAGCTTGTGAAGGCGAACCTCCAGGCGTTGAAGATGCAGCTCCAGCCGCACTTCCTCTTTAATACCCTCAATTCCATCTCCTCATTGATGCATAAGAATGTGGAGGATGCCGACAGGGTCCTTGCAAGGCTCGGAGACCTGTTGCGGTATTCGCTCGAGACGGAGGGAATGCAGGAAGTGTCGTTGAGGAACGAACTTGACTTTCTGCAGCGATATCTCGAAATCGAAAAAGTAAGGTATGGCAACCGCCTCAATGTTCGAATTGCAGCCGCCGAAGGGGTCTTGAACGCAAAGGTGCCGAATCTCATTCTGCAGCCGCTTGTCGAGAACGCGGTTCGATACGGCGTGGGGGGGCGGAGAACGGGCGGCAAGATTGAAATTGTCGCCTCGCGCAGCGACGATATGCTTGACCTCGTCGTGAAAGACGACGGACCCGGGCTGCAGTATGGACCGTCGGGTGAATTAACCGAGGGGGTGGGGCTCCATAATACCCGGTCCCGATTGGAGCAGCTGTACGGCGAAAACCACGAATTCCGATTGAAAAACGGGGTCGGGAGGGGGTTGGAAGTTCAGTTGAGAATTCCTTATCATGAAGAATCGATAGTTGAAGATGAGAGTACACCGGCCTGATATGAGATTCCTGTTTATTCTTGGAGGAGAACGCCATGGATAGAACAGTGATGATCCCCCGCTCGAGGTTCTGGCTCGGACTTGTTGTTGCGTCGATGCTGGTACCCAGGGGATTTACCGTCGCCTTTCAACAGGGGGCCCCGAATCCCACGCGAGAGTCTTCCAATCGGAATTCTCTTGATGTTGAGCTTCTTGCTGAAGAACAGTATCGTCTCGGACTCGCCTACCTGAAGTCCCCGCAGAGCACCGAAAAAGCCGTGGAACACCTGGAGAAGGCCGTCCAGCTCCTTGGCGGCAATGCCGAGTTCCATTTTCGACTTGCCGAGGCCTACGCGAGAGACTTCTCCTACGCCAATATTCTTCGCAAGCCCTTCATCGCCGCGAAAATGAAAACGCAGCTGGAGCTTGCCGTTCGGTTCAACCCGTCCTCGATCGAATTTCGCGAAGCACTGATCCAATACTATGTTCTCGCACCGACGGTCCTCGGGGGGAGTTTTGTGAAGGCGAAAGAACAGGCAGAGGCGCTTCGGAGAGTCGATCCCTATTTCAGCCTGCTGGCTTATGCAAACATCAATGCCGAAGAGGGTGATCACGAAAAGGCAAACGGATACTATCTTCGTGCCATCCAGGTGCGGCCCAATTCCTGGCCCGCGTATCAAAGGTACGGCACGTACTGCCTCAGTGTTCAGGAGATTGACAGGGCCATTCAGCAGTTTCTCAGGTATGTAGAGCTCTCACCCGGAACGGCGACAAGTTATGAGCATCTGGCCGGAGCATACGTACGCAAACGGATGTACGACGCAGCCATTGCCTCCTATCTCAGAGCAGTGGAGAAGGAACCTTCGTTGACGCAGCTGTTCTTCCGTATTGCCCAGCTCTACGAGTTCAAAGGACTGCCGAACGAGGCAGTGGGGTATTACGCCGAATACCTGAGGCATTCCCCCAACGGCCGATTGGCGGATGATGCGAGAACAAAACTCTCCGAGTTGAGATAGCGGGACAACAGACGACTTGAAAGACGAAAGCCTGCCGAATATCGGCAGGCTTTGTCGTTTGAAGGAGGTAGTGCGGGTATCAGACAGAGATGTGGTACTTCTTCATGAGCCGATAGAGTGTTGCGCGACCTAGCTTGAGCCGAACAGATGCTTCGGCAATGTTCCCTTTGGTCGTTTTCAATGCATTGCGAATGGCGGCTTCCTTCACCTTTTCGAGAGGCATGACGGCCGTCTCCGATTCAACAAAAGGATCCGCTGGAGAAGCCGAAGCGTAGCTCTGGAGCGCTACGGGAAGATCGGCGGGGGTCACTTCTTTCCCTTCGTTCATTACCACAGCGCGCTGTATGACATTCTCCAGTTCCCGAACGTTGCCGGGCCAGGGATAGTCATACAGAAGGCGGAGAGCCTCTCGTGAAAATCGGAGGGTCTTTCCGGTTGGCATGGCGAAGGACTTCAAAAAATGCTCGGCGAGCACCAGAATGTCTGATTTCCGCAGCCGCAAGGGGGGGATAACAATGGGGAAGGCTGCTATGCGAAAATACAGATCCTCCCGGAACCTCTTCTGACGCACTTCTTCACGGATGTCGCGATTCGTCGCGGAGACAAGCCGCACGTCAGAAACGATTGTCTCGTTTCCACCCACCCTCTGAAACTCCTTCGTCTGGATGACTCTTAATAGCTTTGCCTGCAAGGCCAGATCCATTTCTCCTATTTCATCAAGAAAGATCGTCCCCTGGTGAGCCTGTTCAAACCGGCCGATTCGCCGTTGATACGCACCGGTGAATGCGCCTTTTTCATGGCCAAAGAGCTCGCTTTCAAGAAGCTCGTGCGGAATGGAAGCGCAATTGACGACGACAAAGGGGGCTTCCTTCCTGTCGCTGTTGAAGTGGATTGCCTGGGAAACCAGCTCCTTCCCCGTTCCGCTTTCTCCCATGACGAGCACAGGAATGTCACTGTTCTTCACCTTGCTCACCAGCCGAAAGACCTCCTGCATTTCGCCGCTGGCCGAGACGATGTTCTCGAACTGCGCCTCGCTTTGAATTCGTTCCTTCAACCGGCTTACCTCGAGTGAGACCTGTCGAAGTTGAAGGGCGTTCCTGACGGCGATTTCAAGCTTTGGAAAATCAATGGGTTTGCTGAAATAATCGGAGGCGCCAAGTTTGAGCGACTCGATGGCCACCTCGACGCTTCCCTGCGCCGAGAGCATAATGACGGGGAGGTCGGGGTTTCGTCTTCGTATCTCCTTCAATGTTTCAACGCCGGAAATACCGCCCATCATGATATCAAGAAGAACAAGGTCGGGGTCATCGATGAGTGCATCGAGGCAGGCCTCTCCCGAGGAAAAGGTTCTCGCCTCAAGTTCCCACCGCTTGGTTACGGTGTGTTCAAGGAGCTTGCGAATGGTCTCCTCGTCATCAACGATAAAGATAAGTGAATTGGGCATAAACGTATCAGCTTCCGAGTGGTAGACTCAATGTTATGACTGTTTCGTGGTCTTGCGGTTGATCGATGTGCAACGAGCCGCCGTAGAGTCCGGCGAGGTATTCCGTGCGCGCAAGGCCCAATTGCGATGCATCGTTGCCCGCAAAGGATTGGCCCGCCCGCGGGGCGTGAATCTGCAGCACCAGGTCCGACCCGGAGATATCGGCGTGCACGAGGATTTCAGAATTGTTCGGCGCATACCGGACCGCGTTGATAAGGATGTTGTCGAGCATCCTGGTCGTGAATTCCTTTTCGAGGAACAGACGCGGAAACGTCTGGGGTACGTCATGCCGAAGAGCAATGGATCGCGTAGCCGCCGGAAGCGAGACATTGTGGAATGCTGATGCAATGACCGCGGGAAGCTCCCAATGGTCCATGGAGGGGAGCTCCCGGGTGGCAACCGCAGTATAGAGAAGCTCGTCGACAAACTTCGAAAGCCTTTCTCCCTCAGCCTTGATGATCTTGATGAATTCTTCCTTTTGGTCTTTGGCCAGGGCGGGATCGCTCAGAATGGCATCGGCGAAACCCACAATGGAAGTAAGGGGAGTCCGCAGGGCGTCTGAAATATATGACAACTCCTCGCCCCTGAGCCGGGCAAGAGTTGTAGCGGAAAGAGAAGTCGAACCCATGGCACGAGTACTCCTATGATGTGAGAGAGATTAATCCTGTAGTTTCCTTTCATAAGAGTTGTCAATTGCCGTGCCAGCCTTACAATTCACCGAATACCCCAAAACTCGCCTGATCGTACCATTTTCATACGCGCATTGTATCATAATGAGACACACTCGTCTGGCATATTCGACAGAATAGCAACTAAATTGTTTATTATCAATACTGTATCAGAAATGTATCATAATAATACGATTGATTCAATATGATACAGTGGGATGGTCCCTTTTGAGACGAGATGTATGAAATGGTCAATAAAATCAATGGTTTTTGCGTCTGGCACACCAGTTGAGTTGGGTATGTCAGATTATGAAACCAAAAACTCAAACACCTTCGAATCAGGAGTCAGCAATGAAAAAGCTTATCACAGTCCTCTCAGTCGCAATGCTCAGCATGATGATCGTTGAGACGTCGTTTGCCCAAGCCACCGCCACTCAGAACGTGACGCTTGCGGTCAATACCGTCTATAAGATCGCCGCATCCGGAAACCCGGGCCCCTTGACCATCACAACAGGGACAGCCGGCGTGGATGCCCTGACCTCGGTCAGCGATGCTTCCACTACCTATAGTCTGACTCAGAACTTCGGCAACACGGTGAAAGTCACTGCTCACCTCGACGCAGCCCTGGCCTCCGGCTACAATCTGGGTCTCAGCCTTGCCAGCACGAAGGGAACAAGCGCGGGAACAGTTGATATCTCCGGCGCTACCTCCGGCAGTGCGGTCGACATGGTGACGAATATTACCCGTGGTGCGGATGCAGGCCAGATCATCACCTACACCTTCTCGGCCAATGCTTCAGCAGGAACGCTTGCTTCAACAACAAAGGTCGTTACGCTGACTCTTACAAACTAAGGGTCAGGAGGACGGGTGCCCGTGGCAGAGCTCTGGGAGGAAATCTGTTGCGGGCATTCGCTTTTTCAGAGCCGACTCCAATGAAACAGATCATCAGAATACTGGCCGGCCGACTCCCGAGATTCTCGGGGTTTCTGATTCTCAGCAGTGCCACTCTCTTATCCCAACCCTCAGTCTCAAATCAAGTCGTCACCCTCGAAGTTCTTGAATTGAACAAGATATTCCTCTCAAAGGACTTTCTTTCGCTGGACCCGGTTGCCGTCCTTGAGAGTTCTGCTGAAAGGTCTGCAGTCTCCGGCAGGGCGCGGCTTGTTTGGACGAGCAACGGCGGTGCGCGCAAGATCAGCATAGCGAGCAAACTGGCGTCACCCTCTTGTTTAGTCCGAGTCGATTTGACTGCGGTCCGGGGGTCCACGGCGGCGAAGAACCGGCTTGAGCTTGACGATGCTTCAACACAAGACTTTATTCATGGGCTGTCGAAATCGGCCGGGAGCTGTGAGGTTGTATTTCTGGTCGTCACGAATGATCCCGAGTGGGTTCGGCCCCACATTCACGCCGTCGTCTACACCGTAACAAGCAGTTAAGCTTGTATTCCAATGTATCAGGATGTATATTGATCACTCATCACTGCCGGACGCGGCAGGAAGACAATGAAATTGCGCCTTCTTATTTCCGCAGCGATCCTTCTGCTTCTCTGTCCGCAGGCTCGCTCACAAGCCATCTACGCAACATCCTCCCACACGGTCACCGTCGTGGTTTCGACAATCACCCTCGTGCAGGTCAGCAGCGGTGTCGTCGGTTTGACAATCTCCGGCGCGAACGCACTTGCCGGCCAGGATCTGATGACCGTTAGCAATGAGGCAACAAATCTCTTGTGGGGGATCAACAGCGGCTTGAAGAAGGTCGTTGTGAATTCAAGCGTCGCAACCCCCCTCTTCACGCTGAAACTCGCTGCGCTGAGCCCTTCTCAAGGCACTGCCGCGCCACAAGTGACACTCTCAACAACGGCAACGGACCTCCTGCTGAACGTCGGGAGAAGTTCGGGAAACTGCGTACTCCAGTACACGGCGGAAGCCCTTGCATCTCAGGGCACAGGGACAGATGCCCACACCATTACATTTACGGTGCAAAATCAATGACGGCGCGATTGATCGGCATAATCCTGAGTCTGACAGCCATCCTGGCGGCAGTTCCCGATGCCTGCGCGCAGCTTTCGGTCATAGGTGGAAACATTACTGCAACGATCACAACCGGGATTGCGGGGGGGGAACCCGTTGCTGTGTCGAACTCAAGTGTCACGCTGCGGTATCGTCTGCAAAGCGCCATCACGAAGATCACGGTTCGGACAAGCTGCCCGGGTCAACGGTTCAATCTTGGCGTTGTTGCCGCAGCTGTCCCGCAGGGAGTTGCCGCACCTCAGGTCACTCTCGTGAACGGAATGCTCGATGTCGATCTCATCGTCTCGATCCCCCTGAAACCCCCGAGCCAGAATCAAAATGCCACGCTCCTGTACACGGCGTCTGCAACCTTTGCGCAAGGCAACAGCGCAGAGTTGGGGAACGACGTTCATACGGTGACGTACACTCTCATCGATCAATAAAGGCCTGTTATGAAAATTTCCCCAACGAAAGTCCTCCCGGTGCTGCTCCTGTTTGCGACAGGAACCGCTGCAGCGCAGGTATCCGTGATTGGCGAACTGAGCCAGGATCGTGAGACCGGCCCCGGGGAAACCTACAGCGGCACAATCACCATCAAGAACGACTCCAACGAACCGCAGGAAGCAAAGGTTTATCAGACTGACTATCTCTTCTTTTCGGACGGCACGAACAGGTATGGTGAACCCGGTTCACACCCCCGGTCCAATGCACCCTGGATAACATTCAGTCCTTCGTTTGTCACTGTTCCTCCACAATCCACTGTTATCGTGAGCTACACGGTTGCGGTCCCGGCGAACACGACCGGGAAAACTCTCATCGGAAGCTACTGGAGCATGCTGATGATTGAGGGTATTCCAAAAGGATCGCCGGAATCATCCGGTGCGAGGGACAAGAAGGCAGAGATGGGGATCATGCAGATGATCCGCTACGGCATTCAGATCGCCTCGCATATCCGAAATACCGGAAAGCCCATGGTCGCGTTCAAGGACGAGAAGCTGGTGGTGGATGAAAAGGGTAGGCGGATCTTCCAGGTGACAATCGAAAACACGGGCGATCTTGGCTTCCGTCCCGAGGTGTACATGGAGCTTTTCAATGACCGCGGCGTCTCGCAGGGGAAGTTCCCCGGGATTCGCTATCGAATGTACCCGGGAACTTCGGTGCGCGAATCCATTGATGTGAGCACTGTTCCCAAAGGAAAATACAAAGCTCTCGTCGTCGTCGACGCGGGGGGGGAAGAAATTCTTGCCGCTCAATACGATCTGCAATTCTGAACGTTTCGGCGCCTCGGTTGGAACACAAGATCCGGTCTCCCACGGCCGGATATTTTTTTTCCTCCTGGGGTTTCTGCTTGCTTCGGAAGCCCCTGCACAGAGCCCCGACTCCGTGGACGCCAGGGCAGCCGGGAGTGTTCTTGAGGTCAGGCAAGGAAACGTCCTCGCAACAGCCGTCCTCGTCAGAAACCCCTCGGCCGTCAGAAAGACTTACAATGTCCGGGTTGCACTTCCGGACGGATGGAAGCCGATTCTGCGCGACACGCGGTTTGAGCTCGCCCCCGGGCAATCCGATACGCGCCTTCTGAGTTTCTCCCTCCCTGCATCCGCAAGTGCCGGTACATATCGGGTTCGCTATCTCATCGCAGACCAGGACGCTCCCGCAAGGGAAACGGAGGTCGCCATTGAGGTTCGAATCATTCCGGTGCTCAAACTTGAATTGAAACTCCTTGAAGCCCCCCGGTTTGTCGCGGCGGGTCAACGGTATACCGTGCGGTTTGCATTGACCAATCTTGGGAACATGGCCGGCAGAGTTCGACTAAGCGCGCGCAACGTCGATGATTTCGCTGTGCAAATCGATTCACCCCGGGTCTTTCTTGAGCCGAAGCAGACACGGACCATCACGGCCGTGGTGATGACAGTGCGGGACAATCGGGGAAAACTTGCCAACGCCCTTGAAATGACTGCTCAGCTCGGTGCCGACTCGACCGTTCGGGCCCGCGCAGCGAGTGTGGTCGATGTTATCCCCCAAACGTCCGATGTGGATGACCGGTACCTCGAGCTGCCCCTGCGGGTCAGCGGACGGATTGCCGGTGAGGAGGGCCGCGTGGGTGGGCAGATTGAAGTGATGGGGGGCGGGAGCTTGACGGAAGATCGTTCTGACAGGCTGGATCTTCTTGTGCGGACCCCCGATATCCAGTCGCAGTCATCTCTCGGTTTGCGGGATGAATACCGCCTGCGCTACGCTGCCACCTTCGGTGAATTCCAGGTGGGAGACTGGAACTATTCCCTTTCACCGCTCACAGAGTACAGCCGCTACGCATTTGGGGGTATGGGCATGATTCATTTTAAAGGCATAAAAGCCGGCGGCTACTTCAATGAATCCCGGTTTCTAACCCCGAACCAGCGTCAACTCGCGGGATTCCTCGGCTTCGAGGTGGAAGAAAAGTACGGGGTGACGGCGAATTTCTTGAAAAAGGACGAGCAGGTTGAAAGCGAAATTACCAGCGTTCGCGGCATCGTGCGGCCTCTTTCCCTGGCGAATCTCGATATCGAATACGGCGTTAGCAGCGGCGAGAAAGGTCGGGATAATGCTTTCGCGGCACAGTTAAGCGGGAAAGAGAAGATTCTCGCCTACGACGCAAGGTTTGTCCGCGCCGGTTCCTCTTACACGGGGTACTACAGGGATGTGAACTACCGGTCATTTGCTTTGAATCTTTTTCCAATGCATGAAGTTCGGCTGGAAGCTTACTACCGCGAGGAAGACAGAAACCTGAAGCGTGACACCTCACTCTTCTTCGCGCCGCGTGAACAGTTTATTCAACTGGGAGGAGGGTACTCGAATCTCATTGCCCTCTACTTTCGTTCGACAGTGCAGGAAGACCGCCTCCCCATTCCGCAATATCAACGCAGAGAGGAGATGGCCCAAATCAGGCTGGGGTATTCTGTGGGTCAGGTCGCTCTTTTCTCGAATATCGACCTTGGGTCGACGCACAACAAACTCACAGGGAAGTCGTTTCCGTTCCAGCGATACGCCCTGTTCAGCAGCTTCAGCATTGCGGCGGCGCAAAATTATAGCACCTCGCTTGAATATTCAACCGAGCGGGATCTTTTTACGGGAGATCCCCTCGATCGCATCGGTGCAAGCGTCACCGCGTCACTGTTCCTGACCCCGAAGTCCAATCTCCTGGCAACGGCTTACTGGACGCGCTCATTTACATCCGTGCGGCAGGATTATGCGCTCTTCGACGTTGCCCTCCAACATGTGTTTCCTTTTCGGCATCAGGTTTCTATCCGTGCCAGGCAGAACTACGCGGTTCCTGCCGTCAACGGCAGAGAGCTTGCCTATATGCTGCAATACAGCGTCCCTGTGGGTATTCCGATCAAGCGAATGACCTCAAACGGCCAACTGAGGGGAAAGATTCTTGACGAACAGGGAAGGGGAGTGCGCAACGTCCTCATCAACGTTGGCACTTCCGCGGCATTGACGGATTCCGACGGAGAATTCTTTTTCCCTTCGCTCAGCCCGGGTGAAAACTTCCTCGTCCTCGACAAGCTCACGATTGGCATGAACAGGGTCCCTGACGTACTCACGCCCCTTCCCGTTAACATCGCGGGAGGCAAGGAAGCGGAGCTTAACGTCCACCTTGTGCAAAGCAGTGTGGTAACAGGGCTTGTGACTCTCTCTGCATTCGACAAGAACGATACGTCGATGACCGCCCTGATTGAAGTGGGGCCGCAGGCGGGTCTCGTCCTCGAGCTTTCGAATGGGACGGAGATACAACGCCGTGTGAGTGACAACAGAGGACGTTTCGTGTTTTCAGATCTTCGTCCGGGACGATGGACTGTTCGGGTTGCCGGAGGAGTACTTCCACAATACCACTTTGTTGATCGCGAGTCCCACAGTGTTGATCTGGCTGCCGGCGGCAAACGTGAAGTGGCATTCAGAATTCTTCCCCGTAGGCGGACCATTCGGATTATCGAAACAGGAGTGGTTCAACCGCAACAAGTCCGGGCGGACACTGCGGCTCAGCGGCCGGTCGAACCAGAGACGATTCGACAACAACAAGTTCCCCCTAAAGCAGCAGAACGTGTCGAGCCGATGCCCGGACTGCAGCAACGGGCCCGCGGCGACACCTCAGTCAAACGTCCTGCGATTCAGCCAGAACAGGCGCGGCCCGCCGAGATCGTGACCCATGATATTTGCCTTGTGTCGTACGACCGAGAACTCAAAGGATATGTTGTTCAGATCTCATCCTGGATGACGTTGACGAAAGCGACCGCCCGCGCAACGTACGCGGAACGAATGACAGGACTCAAGGCCAAGATAAGCCAGGCCGAGGTGCGAGGACTTGGCACCAGGTACCGAGTGAAGGTGGGGCCGTTCAGGACGAAAGCCGAAGCGAATTCATTTTGCGGCCAGCTGCTGGAAATGGAACGAGAGGCTGTTGCTGCCGAGGCAACGGAACAAGAGATTTGTCTGGTGTCATTCGATGCGAAACTTCGGGGATACATGCTTCAGATTTCGTCTTGGGAGACATTGTTGAAGGCGACGACTCAAGCCAAGCATGCGGAACAGACAACCGGCCTGAAATCGAGGATTGACAGGGCTGACGTTCGGGGATTGGGGACGCGATATCGCGTAAAGATCGGGCCCTTCAGAACCAAGGCCGATGCTGAATCGTCCTGTCAGAAATTAATCTACCGCATTGAACACCGGTAGATATCTGATGAGAAAAACGATTACACGAAGTGACACAAAGGTGTCACGAAAAACACGAAGGGACAAGAAGCCCGCTGCTTTCCTTCTTGAACTTCGTGCATTCTTCGCGCTCTTCGTGTCACGTCTTTTCCTTTTCCGCCCAAGCATGGGGAAAAACAGGGATTTCTCTAAACCTATTGTAGAATCTACACTTCCGGCTTGTTAATTCCTCCTTCCCCGTTTCCCAAACCCCGCATTTTCAGGCCCATTCCTGATATCTCATTGGTGCGGGCAGTCTGTCGCGAACGTGGCACGCCCGTTGCAGTAGTGATCCCCGGCAATTGGTCCTTTCTCTTCTTGTGTTTGAAACGGAGCTGATGTTTAT
>Ga0209002_10001006_pt1 | contig 22627 bp, 15 predicted proteins | sample Rifsed16ft2_FD_184010 | JGI IMG/M metagenome (GOLD analysis project Ga0209002, IMG submission 184010) | Soil microbial communities from Rifle, Colorado, USA - sediment 16ft 2 (version 2) | ecosystem: Environmental > Terrestrial > Deep subsurface > Rock core/Sediment | place: Rifle, Colorado... | reverse complement strand
AGTGCGCGATGCTGGCAAGCAGAAATGCCAGCCCGGTTGACGAAGTGGCAGGATTTTCAACCACAAGCAGGCCGGCATATTCGGGCTTTGTGAGATCCTCAAGGCTCTGCGGTACGGGCAAATTATTTTCGGCAAAATAAGCCTTGTCGTAATTGATGCACACGTCTCCATGGTCTATGGGCGTAGCACGATGAGTTGGATCGAGTTTGAACGAATCATCAATATCAGCAAGCGCGGGCGACTCATACGATTCAAAAATATCAGCCTCAAGCGCGCGGGAGAGAAATGTGTTATCCACACCAAAGAGAAGATCGGCCAGGGGCGCCTCCCTCGTGAGAATGGCTCTGTTGAGAACCGCGCCTGCATCGCCGCTTTGCAAAAAGACCACCTTTGCATTGTTCTCGTCCTCAAATGATTTGATTACCTCTTCACTTACCGCGAACGAATCATGGGTCATGATCGTCAGGGTTTGCGGTTCGCCAGCTTGAGAGGAGCAGGCCGCAAGCAGAAGGAAGACAGACGAAAGAAGGGCAATTCGTTTTTTCATAGGAACCTTTCTACCCCCCTTCCGTCCCCCTATTTTTCGCTGAAGTGCGCGGAAAACGGGGGGAGACGAGGGGGGTGCGGCGATGAACGATGAGCAACAATCCTGATCCAATTGAAATAGACGCAGTATCGCCAAGCATTTCGTTGCTGATGCCGCGCGTCTTCTCGGGATAAAGCGTTTCAAGATTCAATGACCATCGCAGACCCTGCGTTTGGATGCCTTGAACGGCTCCGCCCCACGGAATCAGTGAAACGATATCTCCGCTTCTTCCACGGACTTCCACCTGGTCCCGACAAAAGAAGGCTTCCTCCACCCCGTCGTCGAAGCGGGTGTTGAATGCTGAAAGTCGAATGTCACTGAGCAGGGCAAGGTTGCCGAGAGTTTGATCGAGCCGGCCGCCAAGCGCGGCGATAACGAGGATTTCAGTTGGCTCGAGTTCAATTGCGCGCAGGATCGCGAGTTCAAGGTCAGTCTCATTTTTATCGTGAGTATACAATTCGATCGGGATCCCGGCTGCTTCCAATTCCTGCCATTGTCCTTTTTTCAGCGAATCCATGTCTCCAATTACGAGGTTCGGCTGTATATCCAGTGCAAGCGCGTGACGTGTCCCGCCATCCGCGCAAATGATGTAGTCATCGGTCCGGAAAAGGAGGCGGGCCTTATTGATATCGGGGAGTTCGCCGTTGGCGAAAATGACGATTCGCTGCATGATTTTGAACCGCGACGGAATAAAAAATCCTCCAAGGGCGGAGGATGGTTGCTGATAAAAAAGGCTATGTTCCCTCCGCCAGTATGACCTGGATCAGGTTTTGCGGGTCGAGCGCGGCTCGCTCCTCTCAGTCCCGCGTCGCGGGACTCCCCGTTCAGTTGTCTACAAATATACACTAATTTTTCAGGCTGTCAATCTTATGAAAAACAAACGCCGCCGTCCCAACGGGATGCTTCGCAAGGGATGGCGGCTGGAGCAACACAGGCGGACTGGACGAAGGTTAACGGACGCGGCGTCTCCAATCTTCCTTCATCTGCAACTCACGCGGGCTCAGGCCCTGATCGAGCGCCAGGAAATCGGTCAGCAGGCGGTTGAATCTCACCGTCTCATCTATCATTGGGAAATGGCCGGAGGCTTCCAGCACAATCTGATGCGTCATCGTGGAAAGAGAAAAGTCCTCGCTTGGAATGGTGATTGCCTGATCCTTTTCTCCATATACAAGCAGACATGGTATGTTCAGACTGCGGAAACTGCCAAACAGAGTATTCGCCTGAAGGCCGGCCATCGAAGCGGTAACAGCCTGAGGGTCCGCTTTCGAAGCGTCTGCCAGGGCCGTGATAGCCTCCGGAGTGCGGCTGGACAGCCAGTCGCTGAGCTCGAGTGGTGGAGCAGTCCGTAGGCGGGTATGAACCGCTTCGTAAGCCAACGGACAACTAACGGCCATCACACGATCCACGCTTTGTGGAAAGCGAGTTGCAAAGGTCATTCCGACCAAAGCGCCCAACCCATGACCGATGAGGGCAATCTTGCCAATACCCATTTCCACGAGAAAGCGATCCAGGAGCGACGACTGTTGTTCAAGGGAATAATTCAGGGCGTTACGAGCAGTTTCCCCGAAGCCCCAGAGATCCAACGCATAGGCGCGATAGGATGTCGAGGTGACTTGCATGGAGGTAATCCAATACCGCCACGAGCCGACCCAGCCGTGCAGGAAGATGACAGGACGGCCGCGTCCCAGCACCTCGTAATGCACTATGGAGCTATCGAGGAGAATTGCGCTCAAACTAGTTCCCGAATTTCGCCAGGATGACTTTCACACGCGAAGTCAACTGATCGGGAGCGAAGGGCTTGAGCAAATATTCCTCCGCGCCCGAGGCAAGGCCCTGCTGGATCTCACTCTCCTGTCCTTTTGCAGAAAGGAAAACCACCGGTATATCCTTCAAGTCTGGATCTGCTTTCATGATCTTACAGGCTTCATAACCGGTCATACGCGGCATGCGAACATCCATGAGGATGAGATCGGGGTTCACTTTTGGCGCGAGTTCCACAGCCTCCTCGCCATTGCTTGCCGTGAATACTTCATGACCTGCAAATCGCAATGTGAAAGCGACCAGGTCCCGAATATCACGTTCGTCTTCTGCAATCAAGATCTTTGCCATTCAATCCTCATTGTTTTTCGTATACAGGCAGAGTGAAAGAGAAGGTCGTGCCATCACCCAGCACACCATTGCTTTTCATCCAGATGCGGCCTTTGTGCATTTCCACGAGCTGTTTGACGATGGAAAGGCCTAGGCCAGTCCCCGGAGTTGACAATACCAGCGGATGTTCGCCTCGATAGAAGCGTTCGAACACGCGATCCTGATCGCCGAGCGGGATGCCCACACCGTTATCCTGCACATCCACCTGCACCTCATGTCCGCCATTCAGAGGATGGATATATACAGTAATCGTCCCATTCTCAGGAGTGTAGTGATATGCGTTATCCATCAAATTCCCAAAAACCTGACGTACCCGCTCCAAATCTCCATATACGCGCGGTAATTTCTTTGGGGCCTCGAGAGAAAGTGCCATGGGTTTATTTTCTTCCTGCGAACGCCTGAGAATATCTTCGATCGCATCCTCGGCAACTTCGCGCAGATCAAGTGCCTGTGGCGAAAGCGTGATGCGTCCGGCCTCGATGCGCGAAACGTCCAACAAGTCGTTCACGAGGATGTTAAGTCTTTCCGTGTTGTTCTTGACTATTTTCAGGAAGTGTGTCTGGTTTTCATCCAAGGCACCTGCCGCACCCATCAGAAGAACATCCACATAGCCGCGGATGGATGTCATCGGCGTGCGAAGCTCGTGACTCACGGTTGCAACAAACTCGGACTTCAGCCTGTCCACCTCAACCTCATGGGTAATATCACGGAAAATCGACACCGTGCCCAGGAAATCGTTCTGCAATATTACAGGTGCCAGGTGCACCAATACAATATGGCCATTCTCCAGATCGATTTGTTCCGCGAAGGTATCTCCCGGCTGATGTGCGACAGGCCACTCAGACCAATCGCGGATGGTCTGCATCCACGAGCCAGCCGACCTGCCGAATAATCCACCAAACACATCCAGCGATTGACCAATTACACGGCCAGCTTCCAAACCCAGAATCCGTTGCGCGGACTGATTGAGAAAGGAAATGCGATTATTCGAAGTTGTGACCAGAACACCATCTGCCACCGCTTCAAGAATGGCCTGCGACCGGCTTGCATCTTCCTGTTCCCGGCGAAGCATGCTGCCCAGGCGCTCGGCCTGATCGCGAATCAGCTCATACAAATGCGCATTGTTGATGGCAACAGCCACCTGCCCCGCAATGGCTTTGACCATATTCAATAATTCACGGCTGAAGTAATTCGGCTTGCGATGGAAAACCATCAACGCCCCAATCACGTCCTCCGCAACCAGCAAAGGCATTGCAATTGCACTTCGATGTTCGCGTGAGGATGAGGCCGCCTGAACCCAGCGAAAATCGTTATGAAGGTCATGGATCAAGGCAGGCTCACGCTGTTCCACCACCCAGCCTGCCAACCCTTCACCGATCTGGAGTTCAAAGCCGCGGCCCACTCCCGTCGCTTTCTCCGTGAGATAGCCATATCCTGCCCGGTAATGCAGCAGATTATCTTCCGCACTAAGCAGCATGATTGTCCCCTGCTCGGCACCGATGGCATCGTTAAGCAAAGCAAGTGTACGATTTAAGGCACGGTCCAGATCGAGGCTGGAAGAGACTTCTGTGAGAATTCGCAGAAGGGTTTCAGTGTTCTGCTGTTCGCGCTGTAACTGCGCAGTGCGTTCCACCACGCGTTCTTCCAGTTCAAACGCAAGACGCTGAGTCTCATTGAAGAGAAGCCCATTTTGGATCGCCACGGCCGCCTGATTAGCCAGCGTGCCCAGGATTTGCAGGTCATCTTCTGTGTATACATTCGGTTGATAACTCTGTGCAGAAAGCATGCCTACAGTTTTGTTGCTTAGCGTCATGGGCACAGCCAGAATGGAAAGTGGCGCATCAGGCTTGCCATAAGTGACACCGCCCATTTCATCCACAGTGTCGGCTCCCTGCAAAAACAGAGGTTCGCCAGACATGATTACGCGGCCACTCAGGCCCTGGTCACGCGGGATGCGGATAACAGGCGCACGCACATCGTCATCCACCAGATAAACACCCTCGATCTCGTCGGTCTCCTCATCCAATAGACTGATCACAAAAGACTCGACAGGCATGAGGCGCTGAGCCGCCCGATGAACAGCCACATAAATCTGTTCAGGGTCAAAGTTCGCAGCGACCTGATAACTGGCCTGGTTCAGGATCGAGAATCGTTCCGCGGTGGAAAGCGTGGATTGATACAAGCGCGCGTTTTCCCACGCAATGGATGCCTGATTGGTGAGCGTGCGCGCCAGTTCGATCTCCGTAAGGCTAAAGCGAATAGCTTCATTTTGATGGATAAAAATCAATGCGCGCAAATTCGCTCCGCTTACCAAAGGCAATACAAGCAGCGATTTCGTTTCTTCCCCCAGAAAGCCGCCCAGCGCAGTCAGGTCGGGTTCAGCATTGACAGCATCCGTCGCGAACACGCCCAGCGACTCCTGCAACCGGCGGAAAATAGGTGCATCTGGCAGGCTCTGCGGAAGTGCGGCATTTGTTTTTGGTAACGCATGTTTCCAGACCGCGTTCCCGCGTTCGAAGACGACAACGGAAACACGCGGGGCATTCAATGCATCCATCAATTCCTGCGCGGTTAATTGCAAAATCTTATCTTCATCGAGTAAACCGCTCAAGGCGGAAGAGAAGCGGTTGAGAAGAGCCAGACGTTGCGAACGTTCATCCAATTCTGTTGCGCGGCTGAGGCTATCTTCGAACAGACGTGCATTTTCCAGGGCTACAGCTGCCTGGCTTGTGAAGGTCGTGCCGACCTGCACATGATCACGATTATAGAAATTTGCCTGCCGCTTTTCGAGCGCCAAAACGCCGATTACCTCATTCTTGGAAATAAGAGGCAGCCCGAGCCAGGAAAGACGCGGTGTTTCCAAAGATGGAAAACGGGGATCCTGCCTTATATCACCAACCAGAATTCCCTGGTTCGTGCGGATCATCTCATTGAACAAGGCGCTGTCTTCCATCGCAATGGTCAATCCGAAGCGGCGTTCGGTATCAGGAAAACCACGCGCCGCGGCTACTGCAAGTCGATCCTTTTCACGCAGCCACAATGTGGCTGTATCATAGGGGATGACAGGTTCAAGTTGATCGAGCAGTAATGCAACCAGTTCACCCCTTTGCAGGCTTGCCGTGAGGGTGGTTGCAGCGCCCGTGAGCGCTTCCAATTGGGCGGCACGTTCCTGGGTGGTTTGAACCAGGCGAACATTTTGGAGCGATAGCCCGACCTGTTGCGAAAGCGATAGAAGCAAGGTTTCATCTTCGGGAGTGAACGCTGAGGGAGTATTGAAATTATCCAATACCAGGACACCCACAGATTGTTCACCCAATTGAATCGGGATCAGCAAACTCGACACAGGCAAACGCCCGCCGGTTGCCTGGCGGTAGAGCAGCAGGCTCTCTGTTGAGAAAGTATAGTCTCGTGTGAACTGGACATCGTCCACACGCATGGGATGTTTGGACTCAAATACCTGGCCTGGCAGAGATTCACCCGGGTTATACACGATACGTTTCATGGTCTCGTTGTCTGCATAACCTGAAACTGCCTGCGGGAACAACTGACTTGCGTGCTCATCCCAGACCAGCACTACGCCTGCGTGCGCCGCGCTTAGAGCGCGGCGCGCACTCTCGAGCAAGGCTCGAACGATCTGATCCGAATCCAAGCCGCGCAATTGACGACTGAAATCCAACAGAAGGTTCACTTCCTGCAAACGGCGCCGCGTCTCATTGAGCAATGAAAGGTTCTGCAGAATAACAGATGTTTGCCGCGCGATCTGGTGATAGACCTGACGGTCTTCGTCTGTAAACGCGGCCATCGGCTCGGGGCTCACCGCCAGCATGGCTGCTACTGTCCGCTTTTCAATCTTGATTGGCAGGCATATCAGCGATTTGGTACGCAATGCAGTCAGAAGCGGCGCGTCGCGCCATTCCAGGTCTTCATCCAGATTTGAGATCAGAATGACTTCGCCGGTCTGCAAGCAAGCCCGAAGCGGGTTCCGTTGACCAAACAATGCCTCCGGGCTGGTGGCGCGCGGCACGTTCCCCAACACATGTACAAGGCGCGGACCTTCATTCGTCGCTTCACCCACCAATGCAACTGCCATACCCAGTTGAGTCAAAGTCTCACGTGCCAGCGCCTGCAAGGCTAAGGAGGCATCCAATTGACGACTGACAGATTCGGTAATGGCGAGGCCCGCGCGGACGCGTTGCCCTCTCTGGTCGAGATTTTGAATTGCAATGGTCTGATCCAGATCCTTGCGAAGCAGAATCGGCAGGTCGTTTTGTGTCAGGCTGATCAGCCGTTGCTGTCTTTCCAAGCCTGAGGATAGAGATTCTGCTCTCGTTCGCAATTCGAGGAAGCGTGAGTGGTTCGTTATGGTGAGTGAGGCCTGAGCGGCAAAAATTTCAAGCGTCTCGATCGTAGCGCGGTCGGGTCGCAAGCCATCACGCGGAGCATCCACACTTATCAGACCAAGAGGAGCACCCTGATTATCTTCCAATGGAATGATGAGAAAATCATCGGGGTCCCAGGCATTTGGCAGTTTCTCTGGTTTACCATCCTGTTCCAAAGTAACCATATGCACATCTGCCGGGATGATCGGAGCTTCATCCACCGGGATGAAATAGGATCGGCTGATGCGGAATTGTGGTTTGAGCATCTGTTGAATACTGGTAAGGGGCTGCTTGCGCGACATCAACTCAACCAGCGTTTCAGGGGGAAAGCCTACACCTGTAACGCGACGTAACAACCCGGTTTGAGGCTCATAAATACTTATGAGCACAGCCTGGAAAGTTGTAGCTTCCCGGATACCATTGGCAATAGCTCGAAGCAGCTGGTCAAGAGGCTGCTCAAAATTCAACAGATAGCTGACTTCGGTTAGTTTTGTGAGTGTTTCAGCTCGACGGCGAAGAAGTTCAGAGTGCTGACGTTGTTCCTGATAACGTTGGACATTCCCCAGCGCGACCGCGGCCTGTGAAGCAAGAGTCTGCGCGACTTCAAGCGATGCCTGATCAAAGAACCCGGCATGCCTGGAATGCAGATGGATCAACCCGGCTGTTTTGCCCTGACTGATGATGGGCACAACCAGGGCAGAACGCACCCCATCATGAACGGGAGCCTCGCCATTTGCTGAATAATCAACCACCAGTTGCGGATTACCGGTCTCGATGGCTTTTTGATCGAGGGGTGAAAACGTTTCGGGAAGAGAACAGCCAAGTGAAAGGGTGACAGGTGGCGGGTTGGATGAAGCGTTCGTATCGAAGAGGAGAATGGATCCACACTCTGCGCGCGTGGTCCGCAAACTTTCATCACGCACCACTTCCAGCAGGGATTTCAGGTCAACCATCGAGTTCAATTCGCGGCTGACACGTGCTATGGAGGTCAGTTCTTCAACGCGGCGGCGCAAACTTTCATCTGTCTGTGTGGAATGCGTGGCGTCTTCCACGGCCGAAGCCAGTTGGTTTGCCGCGGTGGAGATCACCTGTAAATCGTAAGTGTTGAAAAATTCCGCTTTCCGGCTTCCCAGCATCAATTCACCAAGGCTCCGGTCACGAACCACAAGAGGAACGACAATGGCCGATTCAACCTGAAGAGCCGTAACCAAAGGACGGTAGACGGGCAGAATGCGGCGATCAGAACTCAGGTGCCCGGAAAGATACGACTTTTGACTCCCCGATACCGTGTAACGATACTGAGGTTCCTCCATATGCAGGCGTGCAAGCGCGGCAATGGAATCAGCAGATGCACCGACCACAGATTCGCGATGCAGGTGTAATTCGCCCACTCCTTCATCAAGGAGAAATATTGCTGCAAGGTCGCTTTGGAAGAGACGAGCCAGTTCCTGTGTGGAGAAGCGAAGGATCTCATCGAGTGTTGCAGTGGACGCCGCGAGGCTGGCAATGCGACGCAAAGCATCGGCACGTAAAGCTCTTTGACGGGATTTTTCAACAACAAAAGAATTCTCTATGATGCTTGCAGCCTGTTCAGCAACTGTTTTGGCCAGCCGCGATTCGGCGTCAGAGAATTCAACAACCGATTGACGATGATTTGAAAGTTGGACATAACCCACGAAACGTTCGCCCGATATTAGAGGCGCCAGGATGGATTCCCGCAGGCTTGCTGCCTTCGCAAAGTTTTGCAGGCCGAGATCGCGCCATGTCTGAGAATCCGCGGCATTGCGTGTTACAAGCAGGTTTCGGCCATCCAATAGTTTTTCCGCCGGGCTATCAGGCTCGATCGAGGTCCGATAAATTTCAACGATGTGTTTTGGCAATCCCTGGAATGGGATTTGAGCCTCCAGTGTCCGCTTGTTCTCGTCGTAGAGTAAAAACCCGAGAACTTCAACCGAAAAGAGCGGTGCAATGCTTTCAACGAGGCGACCGAACAGGTTTGTATAGTCCTGCGCAGCGCCAAAGGCTTGCGCGAGATTAGCGAGTCCGTTCAATTCTGTGGAACGCCTTTGTTCGCTGGCATATAACAGGGTGTTGCGAACGCTGTATGCTGCCTGAGCAGAGATAAGTTGAACAAGGTCATGATCATGTTGACCAAGGACACCGGGAGAAAGATGACCGATCTCTAAAGTGCCCACTGTCTCATCATCAGCGATGAGCGGCAGGCCCAGATAGGATTGCACAGGCGAACTGTCATTCAATTCAGGCAAAGAAGGATCAGGAACGCGGGTATCCGGGATGAGGAGAGGCTTTCGGCGAGCATTCAACACCTGGGTCAGTTCGCCAAATTGGGAGTGGGTTGCGCGAACCACACGCGAAGAACCGGCGGATTCCAATGTATAAGGAACAAGAATCTGCTGTGATGAATCCCAGAGTTTTACTTCCAGCAGGTCAGCAGGGACAAGATGAGATACATTTAACAAAATGGCGTATAAGGTATCCTCCAAATTAAGACTGGCGGAAACATTCTTGCCAAAGTCGGAAACGATCTGTAGTATGGATGAATCAGTACCAGCCTCATTAAAGTTCGCAGAGAGTTCCACGTTCCGCATTGTGATAAGCATGAGGGCATAAAGCCCTGGAACCTGGTAAGAGGCAGCCTCCACTAATCGCCCACCTATCGAAAGTCTTTTATGTCCCTGACGGGCGCAAAGATTAATTAGATCCTCGGGGGGCCGGGCGCGGCGGATCAACCGCTCGAGATCTGCGGATTCATCCTCACGCAGACCAAACCACTCGCGAGCCACATTATTAATATGTTCAACACGTCCACCGGACTGGACGATCAGTACAGCTTCATTCGAATGTGAGGAATCGGGGGAAATAAAAGATGAAGCAGATGCCGGTGCAGGCAACGCGTTATGCGGCAATCGGCGCAACCAGACTACAACCAGCACCGGGACAATCATTCCCAGCGCCAGGATAACCAACCCGAGGCCCACTTCCAGCCCGGCAAACATTATCTGATATCACCTTATCCGCCAGCCGAGGCATCCTGGCGGCGTGCTTCAGCCGCAAGCTCGGTGATCTCGCGAATATCGGCAAATGAATCTTTACTTGGTGATACGACACCTACCGATATCGTCATAAAGGGAACTTTGACAGCTGCTCCATCCACCGCGGGAGATGGCATGAATCCCTGTTGGCGATCGATGAAGTTATAGTGCGTTAGCACCTCCTTATCGAACCTTTCCTTGAGGCGCAACTTGATCCCAGGAGCCTTTTCCTCGGTGGTAATAATGATGAAGTTATCGCCGCCGGCGTGGCCAATGAAATCAGACGTGGTTCCAAGCTCATCCACTATCTCTCCGATCATCATAGCCGTGAAACGGAGAACATCATCGCCTGCAACAAAGCCGTAAACATCCTTGAAAGGCTCAAAGTTATTGACACGCGCATCGAGCAGTGCCCAGCCTTTTTCCCGAATGATGCGCCGCAGTTGCTCCTCGATGAGGCGTCCTGCAGGGAGCCCGGATCGGGGATCAGTCAAGCTCTCACGCTCGGAGCGTCTGATCGCGCCCTGTACGCGCAATTTGAGTTCCTCGATATCGAATGGCTTGGTGATGTAATCATCCGCACCCAACTCAAGGCCCTGCAATTTGTCGCTGCGCTCATCTCTTTGCGTGAGAAAAATAACAGGGATGTGACTGGTGCGCATATTGGTGCGCAAATTGCGGCACACCTCATATCCATCAATATCGGGCAGCATAATATCGAGCACGATCAAATGCGGCAGTACTTGTTTTGTTTTCTCGAGCGCATCCGAACCGCGCACAGCGACATCAACATCAAAATCCATGCCGCTGAAATAGATCTTCAGCATGTTTCCGATGTCAACGTCATCTTCCACAACTAACAGGCGGGCTTTTCCCATCAGCAGCCTCCAAAACTACATTTGCGCCAGGCGCGTTTTGCACGCGTGCATTGCATTGCGGCGCACCTTTTCGATTTGTTGCAGGGTGACCTCGCGCTCGAACGAACGAAACCCGCTCAAGCGGAAACCATGTTTTTTAGCCATCGCATCAATCTCTTCCACACGTTCTCGTGTCAGATGTTTGCTCAGGGTATAGTCCTCGAAACGGCCTTCCAGTGCCAGTGCAATTGTCTCAGCCATGCAGGCATAGGCCTTTCCCGGCGGAAAACCAAAGTTAAAATGGAAATCAACGGCACCTGGAACATCAACCATTCCGCCGTCAATCACTAATATATCATCTCTTTTCGCCGCCACCATTGCAGAAACATCACGGGGGCGGGCGACATCGCATACCACGCTGCCTGGCAGCAAAAATTCGGGGCGGATGACATCGTGGGTGGCACTCGTGACCGTCAGAATCAGTTGAGCATCGGTCAAAACATCCATGTTCGTGCTGACGATCAATTCGGCTTGCGCTAAGCCTGCCCGAAGCGTCCTGGCCCCAAGCCTGAGCCTGTCGCGCAGTTTTTCGAGTTTTTCCTGCTTCCGGCCGATCAGATACAGCCGTTCGACATCATCAGCCAACAGCTCGGCACAGACCTGCCCGATCGTTCCTGTGGCGCCCACCACTGCTGCTGAGGCAGTGTCGAGAGGAATCTCCATGACTCGCGCCGCCTCTCGGATGGCATCCACCGCAACCGCGACCGTATACGAATCGCCAGTGGTCACAGGCACGTCAAGGGCATCTGCAATTGTAACCCCGGCGTCCCCAACTACGGACGTAAACGCGCCCAGCCCTAAAATTTGCGCACCGAGTTTTTCAGCAAGGCGACCCGTTTGTATGATCTTATTGTATACCGTGCGCTCTGGCAGCTCCATCATACGTCGGGGTGTGTAAGGGCAGGCAATGAACCAACCTTTTATTTCCTTCCCCGTCGATTCTGAAGTAATACCTGTAATCTCAGAGACGTAAATGGGGGGAAAGAACGTTGAAAAGAAATCTATCTGCCTCTCATTGAGCATGCGTCCGAGAAATGGAAACTTGCGGCTGACATCGCGTTTCGGATCGATGGGATGGATGATGAAGGCGAAAGTATCCAAAGCACTACCATGATTCCAATTCGCGTTCGCCGGGGCGTGGATACAAACGTCGGTGCAGGCTGGCAGACTTGAACTTATAATGATCGCTATCTTCAAAATGAATGTCGCGATCAATCACGCGGCGATCCTGTGAGGCTGCCAGTACCACATCAGACTCAATGGTGCGGGCGGGAAATACAATTATTCCCGAACCGAGACGGCAATTATGGCCAACACAGCCACCTATCACCGGACGATTGGAAAAGTTCAGTTTGTTATTGCCATCCAACGCCCGGATCGGAGCAGGAATAAGGTTGTAATCCGTAAATGTAGAACCAGCGCCAATAAACGTATTACGCCCTACCACGCACATCTGCATACAAGTATTCTGGGCGATCATGCTGTTTTCCATAACGGTGGTCATGAACAGCGCCGAGCGGAACGGCAGGAATGCCCCATCCCCAATCACACACAACATCAATTGAACATCCTGCGAGATGTTGACATTATTGCCAATAATGCAGTTCTCGATCACTGCACCTGCATTGATCGTAACATTGTCCCCGATGGTGGTCGGTCCATGAATGACGGCACGCGGATCGATCACGCAGTTCCTGCCAACCCTGACCAGTTCCGAACACTCCAAGATCTGACGTCCTTCATAAATTGCCTTGCTCAGAATACGCAACTTATAAGCAAGGTCTTCACCAAGGCGTTTTTCAAAACGAGCCCCCCGGGAAAACAAACCGAAAACCACATCGGCAATGAAGATATGCACCCACGAGTCAATCGCAATCAGCGCCCGCAAAGGGACATGAAAGACCAGGTCGCCGCTTTGATCTGCCATATAGGTGGGAACGTGATAATAACCCATTTCACGCGGTTCAAGGTTGATGACCACCGGAGCAACATCTGCAACTGGCCCGCGCGGGTAATACCACAGATCCGCAAGATAGAGGCCGCCAGCCGGGGTATAGGAGGACGAAAGAGGCAGGGCGTGTTCTTTGAATGCAGGGTCATCCACAGAGAAGGCCGCGCGGCTGGCGCGTCCGTGTTTTCGCGCCGCCGCGATAAAAGTGCGGATATACTCCTCGTCAAAGAACAGATTATTCCGGTAAACAATCGCCTCTTCGCGATCCACCGGCAGGTGCTGGCCCGGCCTCAATTCAAGCTCACGCGTCGTATAAGGCGCAAGCACATTTCTCTGATGCAACCAGAGAGGCTGGTTTTGGATGCGCAAATCCCGCGCAGGCTCGTTGAACGGCGTAATTGGATGTGGGGCGTTAAGGATAACTTTGAGCATACCAAGAAACTATTATTCCACAAAATTGAAAAAACAGGGCGGGAAGTTCCCGCCCGTGTGCCTACAGATTTGTTTAGAGTTGGAGATCGGGCTAAAAAATTGGGGATTGATCGATCACGATGGTACAAGTTTTGTCTCCAGCAGCGATACAGGTCTTCTCTTCCACATTAAAGACTTTCCCACCACTCACCCAATACAGCGCTTCCTGCAGCAATCCAACCGCCAGATGACAAACCGGCTCATACGCATGTCTCTCCCAGCACAGTGGGCAGCGCTCGATGTGCCAGAGCAGTTTCCCATCCTCCTCTTCGACACGCACCCGCTGATCCGTGAACTTGTTGAACAATTCAGCAAAAGCACTTGCACCCGCGTGCAACTTTGCAGGGAGTGGCAGGAGGCGGAAAGCCATTTCAGTCAGACCCAGCTGCATGCCATACTGTCGAACCCCGGAATTAAAGCAGGCGCGCCCGATGCGCATGGCAAGCCCGCGTCCACCATGTGGACCGTAAATGTGCTCCAGCATTTCAGTAAGAGTGCTCACCGTTGAAAAAGGAAAGGCAAGATCAGAATTATCGAGAGGGTATTTTTCAATAAGAGATGAAAGCGAAGCAAGTTTCAGAACAGCATTAACGCCATTTCGCCCCATTACTTCTTCCATGGATAAAAGTATGATTCTCCCCATCCGATTCGGATAATGGTAGATCGTTGCAGTGGTCATGGCGCGAGAGTCACGGAAGGTGAAGGAGTGAGAGATATGGATGATTGTGAGGGCTGAGATGTTTCTTCCATATCCAGAAACGCCTTGAGTCGTTCTGAAAAGTTTTGAGGCTCTTCGAGCATGGGGAAATGTCCAGCCAACGGGAACCGCTCAATGCGCGCGTGACTGATTCCTTTTTGCATCGGCTGCCATTGTTTGGGATTGACGATAATGTCCCGGTCACCGTATATTCCCATCGCCGGGATTTTGATTTGATCCAGCATAGGACGCAAATCAGTTCTTCGAAGAGATGCAATGGAGCGCAGGAAAGATTCTACAGTGGTACGTGAGAGGTCACGATCCATCATTTCAGGGAAGCGTTCATCCCGGCAGATGAAGGGAGAAGCGACTTTTACAGCAAAACGGAAAACGCCCATCATGTTAAACAAGAGGAACGCGATGCCACGATAGCCAGCCAGTTTGAGTGGCCAGGCCAGGGACGATCCAACAATTGGCGAACCAACAACGACAACTTTGCTCACACGTTCCGGATACTTAATAGCAACCGAAAGGCTCACCGTGCCGCCCATGCTATGACCAACCAGCGGCGCATTCATAATGCCCAGCTGTTCCATGAACTGGTTTACGAGGCTGACAAAATCCTGAACGGCATACGTTTCACGCTTCCTGCCTGATTCGCCAAACCCCCAGAAGTCCAACGCGTAGGTACGGTAATAGCGACCCAGAAAGCCCATCGTCTCCTGCCACAGGCCCCACGAACCCAACCAGCCGTGCAACAGAATGACCGGCCTTCCATGCCCGTACACTTCGTAATGAACAATCCCTTGATCAGTAGTAATTGATGACACGACTTCCTGATAAGCGGGTCCCCCTATCCTCCCGACTCCATTTCAGCAAGGATACTATATAGCAATTCAAGAAGGACAGACTTCACAGTGTTCTTATCCGTGGCAACACAGGGTAGGAATTTGACCTTGCCCTCCAGCCTGAGAGCGTGGCGCATATCCTCAAGCTCCCATGCATCTTCACGATCCTGCTTGTTGGCCGCCACGACATACGGAGTTGGTGCATACGCCCGAAAGGTCTCCAGGATCGAGCGCGCCTCACGGAACGTTTCAGGCCGTGAGCTATCGACCATCACGATAAAACCCAGCATGCCCTCCGAAAGGATTTCCCACATGAAGTCAAAGCGTTTCTGCCCGGGTGTGCCAAACAAATAAAGTACAAGGTCCTCATCAACCGTGATGCGGCCGAAGTCCATCGCGACCGTTGTGGCTTCCTTAACAGAGCGCTCCGCAGGGTTCGAGATCTTGCGTTCGGTCGAAACGACGTCAATTTCGCTGACCGACTGTATGAATTCCGTCTTACCTGCGCTGAATGGCCCCGTCACGACCATCTTGACTGTCTGCATAGGTATTATCCTTCCAATTTGATAATTACAGCCCGCGAATACGACTAATTAATTTGTTTATTAATGATTTCTGTTCCTCTTTGTTCTGTGTCGGGAACGTCTTGGGGCTTTGCGGGATGACCATACCCTCTGGTCGGATAATTTCCGCTAGGCCGGCCTGCAATAGTCCATACACAATCCGACGAATATCGATATCGTTCATCTTGTTCGTCTGCGCGATCTGTTTCATCGTATTCTTCGGATTGATAAACGACACAACCCGCCATTCTTCCACGCTCAGGTTCACATTCTTCAATGGACGGTCGGTGAATTTGAGAGCCATCTCGAGGCTGGGGATTTCATCCTGAAGCTGTTCCCATTCACGCAACTGACGCGAGCCCTCGATAATAATATTTTCCAGATCTAGGCGCACATTGATGCGGTCATCAGGCGGAAGCATTTCTCCCTCGAAGCGGAAGAAGCCTTCCACCCAGGTGAAGAGGCGGCGGATGATCTCCGTAAAATATCCCTGCAGGTTGGCAAGGATCTCTTCTTGCGAAAGATAACCGGCGTTGATCAGCATCAATCCCAATTCTTTGTCCGTGATCCTGCCGGCGCGTTCGACGATCGCGCGATACTGATTCACGGTCAGCTTGTTGGCTTTATGTAAAACCAAGGCAAGGCTCCCGTCATCCTGACCCACCCGTGCATAAGCCAGTTTGCCCTCGCGGAACGAAACATATGCCTGCTCACTTGGACCGTCCACAACAAGTGTCCCGGTCTTTTGAGCAAGATTGATCAGATTGAGCAGTTGAGTAATTGTAAAGTCACGCAAATTGCCGCGTAAGGCCATATATACCTCAAGAAAATCCCCCACTATGGGAGATTGAAAAGATTATACATGCAAGGGAAAGGTGCGTCAAACGACCAAATATTGATTGAAAAGTGTTTGGAAGGCAATATTTTTTCGCTTAGGCGGTGATACACTTGCCGGAAATATCTTTAGGAGCCGGTTATGCGGAAAATAGTTATGGCGCTCATTCTCAGCGTTCTGCTGAGCAGTCGGGACGAAGCACTCAGTCTGCTGACCGTTACGACAGCGCGAGCCTCGCCTCTTGCAAACGTGACGAACAACGAAATACTCCTTGACTTTCCGGAAACAGCCTCCTTCCGCGTCACGTTCACAGGTGATGTTGATATCACATCGGTTGTGCTGGAGTACGGAAACGAACAACAAACCTGCGGCGAGGTGATCGCCAAAGCCTTTCCGCAATTCACGCCAGGCAAAACCGTCCATGCGGAATGGACCTGGGAAATGCGCCAGAGCGGATCATTGCCCCCCGGCGCTGCGCTCTGGTGGCGCTGGCGCGTCACGGATGCAAACGGCAATGAGACGGTTAGCGAAACCAAAACCGCGACATGGCTCGATGAGGTTCACAATTGGAGGATCATGAACAATGGCGATTTCCTGCGCTTACATTGGTACGAAGGTGATCAGACCTTCGCCATTGATCTGGCAAAAGCCGCTTACAACGGTCTCCAATTCAATGAAACGCAATCAGGCCTCAAAGCCGATGAACCCATAGATATTTACATCTATGCAGACACCGATGACTTAAGGGAAGCCATCCTCTACGAACCTTCATGGACAGGCGGGCAGGCTTTCCCCGACCAGGATATTGTCATTCTGGGCATCTCGCAATCTGATCTCGATTGGGGACGCGCTGCCATCGTCCATGAACTCACGCATGTGCTGGTCGGTCATCTTACGTTTTCATGTCTTGGGGATGTACCCACCTGGCTGAACGAAGGTCTTGCGGTTTACAGCGAGGGCGAACTCGATGCTCAGTCGCAAAAACAGCTTGAAGACGCGATCCGCAACGACACCCTGCTAACCGTCCGTTCGTTGAGCGGGAGCTTCTCTGAAGTTTCAGATAAGGCCTATTTGTCCTACAGCCAGTCTTATAGCATCACCCGGTTCCTGATCGAGACCTACGGGCAGGAGGAGATGACTGCCCTGCTCCTGGCGTTAACGGATGGAATGACGATTGACGACGCGCTCATACAAACATACGGATTTGACATCGAGGGGCTTGAAGTTGCATGGAGACAGGCAGTCGGCGCGCAGCCGCGCTCTGTTACCGCACAAGCGACCGCCCAGCCAACCCCGACCTTTGTCCCCACAATCGTTCCCGTTTCAGGCGCGCCGATGGCACAGCAATCCACTCCAACTGCAATACCTACTTCATCCTTTGACAGCACACCAGGGACTGAAATACCCGCACGCACAGGACCGCCTCCCGCATTGTCCCTTATCCTGCTGGGTGTGTGTTGCATTATGCTGTTACTGATCGGTGTACTTATACTGGGTGTAGTGGTTAGCCGTCAAAACCGCAAAGGCGGGGAAAATGGATAAGAAATATACCCGCGCTGATCATCGCGCCGAGCGCGCTTCGACTTCGGGCTTCACCCTCCGATCACAGCGTCCCGACGCCTTTTCGGGAGCACGAATCCTATTTCTGATTTCGATCTTTGCATTCACGCTCGGCGCAGCCGCGCCGCGCCCCGCGTCAGCTTTGCAGACTGATGTTCCGCTGGATCAGGCTTTGGTCCTGGAAGGAGGCGAGTCCACCAATCCGCGCGATTATGATCCCGCAACGACCTACGGATCTGGAGACAAACTTCTTTTCAGCGGCCTGGTCTCGTTTGATCCACATCTGAATCTCACACCAGACCTCGCAGAAAAATGGGATGTGAGTCCGGATGGAACGATCTATACTTTTCACCTGCGTGAGAATGCAAAATTCCACAATGGACGCGCGCTCACCGCGCAGGATGTGATCTATTCATGGGAACGGGCGGCCAGCCCCGCGCTGGAATCTGATACCGTGCTCACTTATCTGGGCGATATCCTGGGTGTAAAGGAAATGGCTTCCGGGCAAACCAAGCACATTGAAGGATTGACTGCCCTTGACGATCACACGGTACAGGTAACAATCGACGCTCCCAAGCCATATTTCCTCTACAAACTCACCTATCCCACTGCATTCATCGTTGACAGGGAAAATGTGGAAAGCGGCGCCGAATGGTATCGCCAGCCCAATGGCACGGGACCGTTTCGTTTGCACGAGTGGAAACGCTTTGAATTGATCGTGTACGAGGCCAACCCCGATTTTTACCTGGGCGCGCCGTCGCTGCCTTACGTTGTCGTTCAGTTGTACTCGGGCGTTGGAATAGGGCTCTATGAATCAGACGAGATTGACATCACAGGCATCAGCCGCTATGACGCCGACAGGTTTTTGGATGCTGCTGAACCCTTGCACAAGGAACTCCTCACAGGAGTGAACCTGTGCACAGGGTATATCACTTTCGATATTACACGTCCGCCATTCGATGACCCGAACGTCCGTAAAGCATTCAGCATGGCATTTGACAGGCAAAAGTATATTGATGTGGTACTCAACGGGCACGCGCTGCCTGCCAACGGATTGTATCCGCCAGGGCTGCCGGGATTCAACATAGCACTCAAAGGTTTGCCGTACGATCCCACACAGGCACGTCAACTGCTTGCGGAATCGAAATATGGCGGCCCCGAGGGATTGCCACCCATCGTCTTCACCAATGCAGGCATTGGCAGTTACATTGACGCAGATATTGCCGCGCTGGCTGAGATGTGGGAACAGAATCTTGGTGTGACCATCACCGTTGAAAACCTGGAGCCGAATTATTTTCTGGACCAGATCCATTCCGGCAATCACGGTCAACTCGTTAGCGGCGGCTGGTGCGCGGATTATCCCGACCCTGAGAATTTTGCAGATGTGCTCTTCCACACCGGCTCGCCGCAAAACAACGGTGGTTATTCCAATTCGCAACTTGATTCGATTCTGGAAGCCGCGCGCGTCGAACAGTCTGTGACGGAACGCATCGCGATGTATCAACACGCCGAGCAAATCATTGTAGATGATGCCGCTGCGTTATTCACTACGCATTCACTTTCGTATCAATTGGTCAAACCGTATGTAAAGGGATATGTCTTCACACCGATTGATATTTCAATCCAGCGCTATATGTGGTTGGAAGGGAAATAGTTTGCCCTCACCCCTACCCCTCTCCCAAAACGGGAGAGGGGTTTAGGGTCGGGCTTCCACTGCAAACTCAACTCGCGCGATCGTTCCACCAATACCGGATACCATAAACTCAAACGGAAGATTTCCTCCCGGAGACAGCCCCGCACTCGATTCCCACCGGCGGACGCCAACCACGCGTCCCGCGTCGTCGTAAGCTGTCCCCGCCACCCAAACCTGACTCGCCGCCTTTGATTGACCCGGCAACAACACCTGCCCGGTGACACGTGCGCTGTGTCCCTCTGCATTGATCTCCACGAGTGTATTATTGATCGTCGCGGGCAAATATCTTTCATCATCTGGTAACAGACGGATCGCAGTCAACACTTGCACTTGCGGCTTCACATCCAATGGAATCTCGGGAGGGAAGAAAACAGCAAGGGGCAAAGATGTATCTGGCGGAAGGATATTCAATGGCAGCAACGCAGTTTGACTCGCCAGTGTCGCATTGTTCGCGTCGACCAATGTCACCTGTGCGCTCACGTTTTCCATAAAATCGGAAAAGTCATTGTGGACAAGCACAAAGCACCACATCCCTTTATCGGCACTGGGATAACATTCGATCTGCTGAACAGTGAACGGCGCAGGAGTAGGCGTCGGCTCACCTGATGGATTATCGGGGTTGCTCGGGATGTTGAGCACCTGTCCCACAGACATTGCGTTCGGCGAGATTTCAGGATTTGCAGCCTGCAAATCATCGATGGATACGCCGAACTTGAGCGCGATACTGCTCATCGTGTCACCCGTTTGCACAGTGTACATAAAAGGCGTAGGGCTAGGGAGAGGCGTCTCAGCGGTGACCAGGCCTTCGGGACCCGAAGGGTGCAACGTTTTTGGGGTGGAGGTGGCGAATGGAGTCAAGTCTACTGCTGAGGGCGTTGGTAGAGTCTGTTGAGGGGTGCAAGCAGTCAAAAGGAGGAGGGGAGAAGTAAGCAGAAAGAAGATGAAAAGCGTGCGGTGCATGAGAAGATTATAATTGCATCAACATACCATACTGGAGGCAACATGGAATATCGTCATTTGGGAAGGACGGGAATCAGGGTCAGCGAACTCTCGTTGGGTTCGTGGGTTACGTTCAACAATCAGGTGGACGTGAAAGCCGCGCTGGGGATCATGTCCGCCGCTTATGATGCAGGGGTGAACTTTTTCGACAACGCAGAGTCTTATGCAAACGGGCAATCTGAAGCAGTGATGGGCGAGGCGCTCAAGAACTTAGGCTGGCGGCGTGGCAGTTATCTTGTCACCACGAAGCTCTTCTGGGGTCTGCACGCCGGCGTCAATGAGCGCAATACGCTCAATCGTAAGCGGCTCATCGAGGGCATCAACGGTTCACTCGAACGCCTGCAGCTTGATTATGTTGACGTGATCTATTGTCACCGCTCTGACAAGACCACTCCCATCGAAGAGACCGTCTGGGCAATGCATAATATCATCGAGTGGGGTAAGGCAATGTACTGGGGCACATCGGAATGGGATGCCGATGAAATCGTCGCCGCGATCCGCATCGCAGAGCGACATCACCTGCACAAACCGGTCACTGAACAGCCCGAATACAATCTGTTTGAGCGTGAGCGATTTGAAAAACGCTATGCGCGCCTGTTCAGGGATTATGGCTATGGTTCGACCACATTCGGTCCTCTAGCCTCAGGTATGCTTACGGGCAAATATTTGAAAGGCATCCCCGAAGACAGCCGCGCCGCCCTCGAAGGCTTCGATTGGCTTCACAATAGCATCACCGATAAGGACAGACTCGCCAAAGTCCGCGCGCTTCAACCAATTGCCGATGAACTCGGTTGTACATTATCGCAACTTTCCATCGCTTGGATTCTCAAAAATCCCAACGTGAGCACTGTCATCACAGGCGCAAGCCGCGTGGAACAACTGCTTGAGAATCTGAAAGCTACGGAAATCGCGCCGCAACTTACTCCTGAAATCTTACAGCGCATTGATGAGGCATTTGGGACAAAGGGGGAAGCAGAGGAGGATTAAGCAAAGATGTCCGGCAGAATTCTGCTGGACATCTTTTTCACATTCTTTAAGATTTTCCGCCGCTGATTGAGATCACAAAATGGACTTCGCTTGATTCGTGCAACCGGTGACGAAGCTTCAAGGTGCTCGTGTGTCCATCAACAACTATAGAAATAGATGGACGCAAATGATCTCCATCACAAAGCCGCTCTTTTATGCCCGGGTACTCCCTTTCCAAATTTTCAATGACCTGCCGGACCGTATCCCCCTTTATGGAAAGAGATTTTTGCCCGTTGGTAAGATCGCGCAACAGGGATGGAATCCAAACGACTGGCAGATGATTATCCTTTTTGCTGATTCAGTTCTGCAACGATCCGCGCCGGATTCATGGGCAGTCTATTCATGCGTACGCCAGTGGCGCGATAAATGGCATTCGCCAGCGCGGCAGGCGGCGGGACAATCGGCACCTCTCCCACGCCGCGCACGCCATAGGGATGTCCCGGGTTGGGAACTTCGACGAGAATCGTATCAATCATTGGCAAATCCAGAGCGACTGGCATACGATAATCCAACAAGCTTGAATTGACCAATCGTCCCTGATCATCATAAAGATATTCTTCATTCAAGGCCCAGCCAACACCTTGTGCTACGCCGCCCTGCATTTGACTCTCCACATAGTCCGGATAAATCGCCTTGCCCGCATCCTGCACGGCGGTATAGCGAAGGATTTGCACTTTGCCCGTTTCAGGATCTACTTCCACATCAACGATATGGGCCGCAAATGCAGGGCCAGATTGCTCTGGTCGCACCGCCGCGCTAGCTACAACAGGGCCACCTGTTTCATCCAGGCGTGAAGCGAGTTCTGCAAAAGTCATTTGTTTATCGTCAAATAAAAATATGCCGTGTTCGAATCGGATCTGATCCAGCTCGGTTTCCCAGATCGTTGCAGCACGTTCCAATA
>Ga0209002_10001001_pt1 | contig 22745 bp, 15 predicted proteins | sample Rifsed16ft2_FD_184010 | JGI IMG/M metagenome (GOLD analysis project Ga0209002, IMG submission 184010) | Soil microbial communities from Rifle, Colorado, USA - sediment 16ft 2 (version 2) | ecosystem: Environmental > Terrestrial > Deep subsurface > Rock core/Sediment | place: Rifle, Colorado... | reverse complement strand
TACCGTTACGCGTTCGGCGTCAGGCCGTACGGTGGGCGCGGCGACTTCACCGACACGCTGGACGCGGCCGCCGAGCTGCTGCGCGACGATCTGGAGCACGAGCTGCGCGCGGGGGGTGGGGGGGGGGACCTCAACCGGCAGCCGTTCATCCTCTACGTCCTCGCCGAGGCGGGGCAGGGCGACACCAGCGCCACAGTGCAGCTCTTTGAAGACCGCGAGAATCTGAGCACTTATGCCCGCGCCTACCTCGCGCTCACTTTCCACCGGCTGGACCCTCAGGACGAGCGCATCAAGACGCTGCTCTCCGACCTCAACAACGCGGCGATCCTCTCGGCCACAGGCGCGCATTGGGAAGAGGGGACGAACGACTGGTGGAACATGAACACCGACACGCGCTCGACGGCCATCGTCCTCGACACACTGGCGCTGCTCGACCCGGGGAACGCGCTGATCCCGAACGTGGTGCGCTGGCTCATGGTCGCCCGTAAGGCCGAGACGTGGGCGACGACGCAGGAGACGGCCTGGGCGCTCATCGGCCTGACCGACTGGATGGTCGCGAGCGGCGAGCTCAAGGGGAACTACGACTACGACGTGAGCCTGAACGGGAACATGCTCGACTTCGGCAAGGTCTCCGCCGATAATCTGCGCGACCCGGTCTCGCTCAAAGTCGCCGTCGCCGACCTGCTGAAGGATCAGGCCAACCGGCTGGTCATCAACCGGGGCGGGGGCGACGGCCGGCTGTACTATACCGCGCACCTCGAGGTCTACTTCCCGGTGGAGGACGTGAAGGCGCTCAGCCGGGGCATCGTCGTCGCGCGCGAGTACACGCTCAAGAGCGAAGATTGTGGTGGGCCGAAGCAGGCCGCGTGTCCGCCGGTCGCCGAAGTGAAGGCCGGGCAGGATATTCAGGTCAAGGTCACGCTCATTGCGCCAAACGACCTGTACTACGTCGTCCTCGAAGACCCGATCCCGGCGGGGACGGAGCCGATAGACACGAGCCTGAAGACGACTTCCGTGGTGGGCGAGCCGCCCGCGCTGAACTACGCCGACCCGCTGTATTACGGCTGGGGCTGGTGGTGGTTCTCGAACACCGACCTGCGTGACGAGAAAGTGGTGCTGTTCGCCACGTACCTCTCGAAGGGCACTTACGAGTATACTTACATGCTGCACGCCTCACTGCCCGGCGTGTACAAGGTCATCCCGACGCAAGCGAACGAGTTCTACTTCCCCGAGGTCTTCGGGCGGGGGGATGGGATGGTATTCACGATAAATCCGTGATGTACCTCACCCCCCGTGGCCGCAGGCCGAGGGTGACGTCAGGGCGCAGCGCCCTGACCCTTCGGCTTCACTCAGGTGAGTCTCCATGACCCTCCCACTTGCTCATCCAGCCTCCGGGAACTACAAGTGCGACCTGTTCACGCACCGTTACATGTTTTCGGGTGAGATCACGGCGGGAGGGCCATTGCTGCGCTACCTGCTCGACCCGACCCGCGCGGGCATCCGGATGATCCACGTCACGGCGACGCTGCTCGAACCCGGCGCTTCCTCGATGAGCAACTTCCAGCAGGATGAGTTGATCATCATCAAGGAGCAGGTCGTCTTCATGCGCTTCGACGAAGCGGTAGCGGCGAAGGCTATCTCGCTCAGCCAGACGGGCGAGCAACTGCTGGTTTACACCGAGCGCTTCGTCATTCAGGGCCAGTTCCAGACTAGTTCGAAAAAAGACCGCCTGATTGACGCGGCCGAAGGCCCCATGGGCCGCTGGGCGCAGGCCTACCACGTCTTCCTGCATCCCCTCATCCCCACGGCCAAATCCGCCCCCGCGACGGCCAAACTGATCCTGCTCAACAAAGAGGCCATCCAGTTTTTCCACCCGGCGCAGGGGTGAGTTCGCTCTAATGCCGCCATCAACACCACGCCAATCAGCTGGGTCGGTGCCCGGGGCCATCGCGCTTGTAGTCCGACTTGGACACCAACCCCCTTGTTTGGCTTGAAAATCGAAAGTACGAGTTTCGATTTTCATGGTATATTGGGCGCATGATCAATCGCCCGGCCATCCTAAATGCCATCCAGCAGGCTCTTGAGCGCAGCCGCGTGGTTGCCTTGATCGGTCCACGCCAGAGTGGCAAAACGACCCTCGCTCGTGAATTTGTCCCCGGCGACTCACTCAACTATTTTGACCTGGAAGACCCGGTGAGTCTGGCCCGCCTCGATGAGCCAATGACGGCCCTGCGCGGGTTGCGCGGTCTCATCGTCATTGACGAGATCCAACGCCGCCCCGACCTGTTTCCCCTCTTGCGTGTATTGGCGGATCGCCAACCGTTGCCGGCCCGGTTCCTCATCCTGGGGAGCGCTTCGCCCGAACTCTTACGCCGTTCCTCTGAATCGCTGGCGGGCCGGCTCGAGACGATCGCGATCGGCGGCTTCAGCCTGGCGGAGGTGGGCGTCTCGGCCCAGAGGCCACATTGGCTTCGCGGCGGGTTTCCGCTGTCTTTCCTGGCATCCTCCGACTCCGATAGCCTGGCCTGGCGCAAGAACTTCATTCAGACATTTCTGGAGCGGGATTTGCTTCAGCTCGGCGTCCGCACTCCGGCCGCTACCATCCTGCGGTTCTGGACGATGCTGGCCCATTATCACGGTCAGGTCTGGAATGCCGCCGAGCCGGCCCGGTCGCTGGGCGTCAGCGAGCCAACCGCGCGGCGCTATTTGGACCTCTTGGAAGGTCTGTTCATGGTGCGCGTGTTACAGCCGTGGCATGCGAATCTGAAAAAGCGCCAGGTCAAATCGCCCAAGATCTACTTCCGCGACTCGGGCCTCTTGCACTACTTGCTGGGTGTGCGTACGGAACTCGATTTGGAGACTCACCCCAAGAGCGGCGCCTCCTGGGAAGGCTATGTCGTCGAGGAAGTGCTGAAGGCGGTCGCGCCGGACGAAGCGTATTTCTGGGCCACGCACGGCGGCGCGGAACTGGATCTGCTCTTGCTCAAACAGGGGCGTAAAGTGGGCGTCGAATGCAAGCGCGTAGACGCGCCGCGCCTCATGCCGTCCATGCAGACTGCGCTGGAGGATCTGCAGCTGGAGCATCTCGCCGTGATCTATCCGGGCGACCGGCCTTATCCTCTGGCTGAGCATGTCACGGCAGCGCCTCTGGAAGCGTTGGTCACCCGAGGGGAACAAGTGTTATTTCCGTAAAGCGCGGGAACAACTATCTCCCGCGTTTCACCAGAGCGCAAGGAGGTTGACATGGACAAAGACACGCTGATGCAACGACTTTCCAAGCAACCGGTCTCCACTTTGCTAGAACTGTTGGACGCAGCGTACGAGGCGATGAATCAACGCCAGCGTAAGGCCGTGTTTGGTAATTACGCTGTTCCAGATAAACCAGCCCCCTCCATTGACGCCCAAAGGCTGCGACGCGAGATCAAGAAATTCCACCAGGACTCGTTGGCCGGTAAATACTATGCGCCGTTCAACGTTAATTCCAAGAACTGGATGCATATTCCGGAGGAAACCGAAGACTGGTTCGACCGACTGGGGCAGTTTCTCACCGACAGCATGCAGTTGACCAAGCAGGGCCATCATGCTGAAGCAGCCGCCTGCTTTGGCCCGCTTTATGAACTGATCACCGCCATGGAGTACGGGGAGGAAATTGTTTTCGCCGACGAATTGGGAAGTTGGATGATCCCGGTCGAAGAGCAGAAGACCATTGCAGCGTATCTGAAATCGCTGGCCGTGGTTGCCTCGCCCGAACAGTACGCAGCGGTGGCGGCGCCGCTGATCAAACGCGATAGCCATCAGAATTTCACCGATAAGGTCTATGCCTCCGCTCTGCGCGCCGCCAACAAAGCTCAAAAGGTGCATCTGCTGGCCGAGATCGAGCGTCAGCAAGTGAAGACCGGGCCGACCACATCCCCACAACGTGCGCGGAGAAAGTGACGGACAGCCGAAGCAGTGAAGATACACGCGGATCAACGTCTGGCGATTCATAGGTTCGATGGGTGGAACAACCTTGAGAGCGCGGAGGCAAGCCTGGAGTTGACAAACGCCCGGCTCAGAGTACACTAAAGCCAATTTCGGATAATTAGCATTATGGCTAAGCAAATGAATTGGCTGAGTGTGGAGCGGGCTGTGCGGCAAGGTGGCCTGACCCTCTTTAGCCCACAGGATCTGCGCCATCTGTTGGGGGCTTCCAAAATGTCGGTGCGTTTCCTCCTGACGCGCGCCAACAAGCGCGGCGATGTCATCAAGCTCCGTCGTGAACTGTATACCCTCCCCGACCGGCCGGCCTCTGATATGGAAATCGCTAACCGGCTGTATCGCCCCTCCTATATTTCGTTTGAGTATGCACTTGCTTATTACCATCTTATCCCCGAAGCTGTGTTTGAAATCACCTCGGCTACCACGCGCACAAGCCGCCGTTTCAACGCCCTCGGCAAAGTCTTTAACTATCACCGCCTGAAACCGTCCGCTTTCACCGGCTATCGCCCGGAAAGGGTGGGAGGGCGTGTCATCCTGATCGCCGAGCCTGAGAAGGCGGTGTTAGACAGTCTGTACTTTGCAAGCCTGCATCGCAATTCTCTGTCAGAGCGTTTGGACCTTTCATCTCTTCGGCTGGAGCGCCTGCACGCTTGGGTCAGTGTGTATGGCCGACCCGACCTGGCAAAACAAATCGAAACCCTCCGATGATTAATCAGGAGGTCCTCATCCGCGCTGCCACCGCCGGTCAGACGACTGAGTTGAACGTCGCCCGCGAGTATTGCCAGCATTTGTTTCTGAGCGCCTTCTACGGACAAGCGGGAAGTGAACAGGTCATGTTCATGGGAGGCACAGCGCTCAAGATTGCCTATGGAAGTCCGCGGTTTTCGGAAGACCTGGATTTCTCCGGCTTTGGCGTCACCGTGAGCCTGATCGAGAACTGGGTGCTGACCACGACCGGGGAAATCGAACAACATGCTATCGGAGCGCAGCTCCAGGAGAGCAAAACTACGTCGGGCGGCTATCTCGCCACCGTGGACTGCCATCTCTACGATTATCCGGTCCGCATTTTGATCGAGGTGTCGCTGCGCTCTCAGAAGAAGGGCGCACGCCAACCGAAGGACCGGTCAGGCTCAGGGATGCTCATCACGCCCGATTTCTTGCCGGCCTACACGCTCACGCTCTTGCCCGAAAAGCGGCTGGCCGAAGAAAAGATCAATGCGCTGCTTACGCGGGGGAAGCCGCGCGATTATTTCGATGTATACTTCCTGCTGCGCAAAGGGATGATCTCACCTGACCAAATGCCGCGCCTGGCCGAGGTCAAGCAGCGCCTCCAGCACTCCACCATGAACTTTCAACGCGAATTGGCGCAATTCTTGCCGCGCTCGCACCAGGCCATTCTAAAGAACTTCCGCCAGGCCCTGGAAGATGAACTTAAGCGCCATGGTGCATAAGGCTTGCTATTGGACGTTTTACCGCAGGACGGAAAAAGACGAAGGCAAAATCGGCTGAACGCTCAAGGCGGTAATTCAATTCTCTCGGAAGGTAGATAGGCGTCTATCCCCGCGCTGCACGTCATCAAGCAGGAATAGAAAAGCGTGAGCGAGTACCGATAAGCGGATAAGACCCGCGCCCGGTTGTGGTCAGAGCCATGAGATGCGTTGGGCAGTAGGGTGATTGCTGCCCCCCCAGGATCAAGATTAGCCGGGCGATGTAGCGGTTGTTGCCAACCGCACTTGACGGGCATAACCAGCCCGGGGATAATTGGAGCAAATTCGCATTTTAAATGCGAAATTTCACCATCGCGCCGGATGTACATTCCCCGCTCGCTCGAACCAGTCGCGCTTAAAGCCGCCAGGCAGTTTCCGGCGGTTGTGCTGACCGGCCCACGCCAGTCCGGCAAGACGACGCTCCTCCGACGCCTGTTCGAGACCAGCCATCGCTATCTCTCGCTCGAGCCGCCCGACGTCCGCGCCGCGGCGGCGGCCGACCCACGCGGTTTCCTCGACCTGTATCCCCCGCCGGTCATCTTCGACGAAATCCAGCACGCGCCGGACCTCTTGCCGTACATCAAGGAGCGCATTGATGCTCGCCGGTCGGCGCGGGGGCAATATCTGCTGACCGGCTCGCAGAATCTTCTGCTCGCCCAACAGATCACCGAGTCTCTCGCCGGCCGATCCGCCATGCTGCGTTTGCTGCCGCTCTCGTTTCGAGAGTTGGCGCGCGCCCCGGAATCGCCTCTGCCCTGGGAACCGGGAGGCGGGCGCGCTCGCCGTCCCGCGCTGGCCTCCCTGGCGCTGTGGAGGCAGTTGCTGCGCGGCGGCTATCCTGAGCTGGCGGCAGAGCCGGACCGTGATTTCGGATTGTGGCAGGCCAGTTACATCCAGACCTACCTGGAGCGCGATGTCCGCAGCCTCCGCCAGATTGGCGACCTCACGCTGTTCCAGAGTTTTCTCCGGGCGCTGGCGGCGCGCTCCGGCCAGCTGCTCAATCTCTCCGACCTGGCGCGCGATCTGGGATTGACCGCGAATACGGTGAAGGCGTGGCTGTCCATTCTGGAGGCGACCTTTCAGGTGGTTATCTTGCGGCCTTACTTCGCCAACCTGGGCAAGCGGCTGGTCAAAACCCCCAAAGTCTACTTTACCGACACGGGGACGCTGTGCGCGTTGGTTGGCTTGAAAAACCCAGAGCATGCGGCCAGCGGCCCGATGGGCGGGGTGATCTTCGAGTCGGCGGTGTTAGCCGAGGTCTACAAAACGGTCGCCCACCGGGGGATGGAGCCGCAGATGTACTTCTGGCGTACGGCGAAGGGAGTGGAGGTGGACTTGATCCTGGACACAGGCGACCACCTGATCCCGTTAGAGGTCAAGCTGTCGGCTACGCCCAGCCCTGGCATGTCCAACTCCATTCAGCATTTCCGGCAAGACTTCGGCTCGAAAGCAGGGGCCGGATTTGTGGTGCATCCCGGCGAGGTGCGCTTACCCCTTGCGCCCGGCGTGATGGCGCTGCCGTTCGCCGATCTGTGACGCGGCCGATCTCTACTCATGGAGCAGCAAATTGACGACGAATACTTATGACGCGATCATCATCGGGGCCGGCATTGCAGGGACGAGTCTGGCCTTCCATTTGTGCCAGCGCGGCTGGCGGCCCGTGGTGCTGGAACGGCGGTTTGTGGGGGCGGGCGCGAAGTCAAGCAGGCCCTGCGCAAGACCCTGCTCAAGTATCAGCTCCACCGCGAGCAGGAGCTTTTTGACCGGGCGTTTGAGTACATCCGCCAATATTACTGAGTGGAATGCACCCTCATGTCGAGCTTGGCTTCCTGCTCATCGCGATTGTGCTATACTCTCCAATGTGCTTTGTTTGCGTGGCTGTAAATTATCATGACCCTGCGTGAGCTCGAAGCCCAACTGGCCAACTTGAGCCGGGCCGAAAAGGCGGAAGTTGTCCAACGTTTCGCGTTGGAAATCGCCAACACCTGGCCGGGCATCGAACGCACGCCGGGCGTGGCGGGCGGCGCGGCCTGTATTGTTCGGACACGCATCCCGGTCTGGACATTGGAGAATTATCGGCGGTTGGGCTGGAGCGAAGCCCGTATCCTGGAGAACTTCCCCACTTTGCGGGCCGCCGATCTGGTCAATGCCTGGGCTTATGTGGCTGCCCACAAGGACGAGATTGATCAGACGATTGCCGAGAACGTGTCCGCATAATCCGTGGCCCGGCTCTACTCCAACGAGAACTTCCCCCAGCAAGTGGTCATGGCCCTGCGCGTGCAGGGCCATGATGTGTTGACCAGCTTTGAGGCGGGCCAAGCAAACCAGTCAATTGCCGATAGCGTCGTATTGGCTTTCGCCACGAGCCTGGGCTGCGCCCTGCTGACCCTCAACCGGCGTGACTTCATCCGGGAGCATTCCAAAACCCCAGATCACGCGGGCATCATTGTCTGCACACAAGACCCGGACACGGAGGGCCAGGCCCAGCGCATCCATGAAGCAATCCTGGCGAATGAGCCGCTGGCCGGAAAACTGATCCGTATTAACCGCCCGCAGGCCTGATGAGAGCCTGAAATCCCTCTTTTGGAGTGACAAATTGACGACGAATATCTACGACGCGATCATCATCGGGGCCGGCATTGCAGGCACGAGTCTGGCCTTCCATTTGTGCCAGCGCGGCTGGCGGCCCGTGGTGCTGGAACGCAGGTTTGTGGGGGCGGGCGCGACCGGGCGCTCGAGCGGCCTGGTGCGGATGCACTACGATCTGGAGGCCGAATCGCGGCTGGCCTGGACGAGTTTCGACTATTTCTACAACTGGCGGGAGCGCGTGGGCGGCGAATGCGGCTTCACCCGTACAGGGTTCCTGCAGATCGTCGCGCCGGGCTACCGCGATCAGCTCCGCGCCAACGTCGCCATGCACCAGCGCATCGGCATTCCCAGCCTGCTGGTGACGCCGGACGACGTCAAGCGCCTGGCCCCCGGATTTTTCACCGACGACATCGAGCTGGCGGCCTATGAGCCTGAGTCCGGCTATGCGGATCCGGTCAGCACGGCGCAGTCCTTGCTGGCCGCCGCGCGCGAACGCGGCGCGGGGCTGGTGCAGGACTGCCGGGTGACGAAGATCAAGACCTCCGGCGGCCGTGTGAGCGGGGTGGAAACCGATCGGGGCGAGTTCCATGCGCCGGTGGTCGTCAACGCGGCGGGGGCATGGGCGGCGGAAATCGGGCGCATGGCCGGGGTCGAGATCCCGCTCGACACCTGGACGCACGAGGTCGCCTACGTCCGCCGGCCGCCGGCCATCCGGCGCCACCCGACGGTGATTGACCTCTCGCTTTCGATGTATTTCCGCCCTGAGACGGGCGGCCTGACGCTTGTGGCGCTGGAGGACGGCAACCGGTTCGGCGAGCCGCCCGACGCGGATAGCGAGCACGTCACGCCGGGTTTTGTCGAGCGGGCGGTGGAGCGCCTCTGCCGGCGCATCCCGGACATGGAGGCCGGATCGCTCAAGAGCACCCACGTCGGCCGCGACGGCATCACGCCTGACCAACGCGCCATTCTGGATCAGGCCGGGCCGGAAGGCTTTTACCTGGCCTGCGGGTTCAGCGGGACCGGGTTCAAGCTTGGCCCGGCGGTGGGCGCGTGCCTGTCGGAGTTAATCGTGGACGGCCGCGCGGTGACGGTGGATATTTCGCCCTTCACCCTGCGCCGGTTCGAGGCCGGCCGGCTGCTCACGAGCGAGCATCCTTACGACAAGCTCTGGCGCTGACAGGCGGCCCCCATCTCAGGCCGCTGGCAAACAAAAAGGCCGCCCGTCGGGGCGGCCTGGTGGGTTATATAGAGCCGGGCAGACACAAGCGTCTGCCCCTACGGTTATTTGTCGAACGTGACTTCGGAGGTCATGCCCCAGCGCATAAGCGCGTGTTGATCGGTGAGCGCGATGACGACGGTATAGGTGATATCGCCGCGCTTCTCTTCAAACACGCCGCTGATCGCCTCCACCGTCCCGCGCAGCTCCTCCTCGGGCAGCGCATCCAGCACCACGGTCGCGCCTTGCCCTTCCTTGATCTTCACGACTTCGATCTCGGTCAGGTTGTCCGTCTCCACCTTCCAGCCCGAAAAGTCGGCCAGCGTCGCCGTGACTTGGCCGGGCGCGATCTGTTCGCCCGCCTTGAGATTCAGGTCCACGACCGTCCCGGCCATCGGCGCTTTCAACTCCGCATTCGCCAGCGCCGATTGGGCGGCCGTGAGCGACGCCTGCGCGGTGCTGAGGCGCGCCTGAGCCAACGCCATTTTTTCCGGGTCGGGGCCGTTCTGCACTTTGGCGTACTGGGTCTGGGCGTCGTTCAAGGTGGCCTGGGCCATCGCCGTTTTAGCCTGGGCCAGAGCGAGCTTGATCGTGTCAGGGCCTTGCAGGGCTTTGTTCCAATTGGCGAGCGCCGTATCATACTTTTCCTGCGCCTTGGTGACCGCGTTCGCCTTGTTGGCCTGCTCGGTTTCGATGCTCAATTGCAGGGTGAGCTGGTCGTGCAGGCGGGACTGATAATCGTTGTAAGCCTGCTGGACGCGGTCTTTCAGGTCCTCGTTCCCCGAGTCCTTATCCAGCTTGGCCTTCAGTTCCTCGTAGTAGTCCTTATACCAGTTGGTGAGGAAGACGGCGTTGTCGTAGGCGTCAACGTCGTTGCTGACTTTCGACAACTGCAAGGTGGCCTGCGCCGTCTCCAGCGCGAGTTGGGCGTCCGTCACGGTCTCCTGCATATCTTCCCCGGCCGGATTCTGCTGGTTGCGCAGTTCCCGCTCGGCCTTGGTCAGTGCATCCTCCGCCTGCACCACGGCCAGTTGCGCGTTGGCTTTGACGATCTCGGCCGAAGTCTGCAAGTCGTTGAGGGCCTGCTGGGCGTTCAGCACCTCCAGCTCGGCCTGGGACACTTGGGCCTGCAGGGCGGCGCTGCTTTCCAGCCGGGCCAGCACCTGGCCGGCGGTCACCGCGTCGCCTTCTTTGACTAAAAGCTCCTCGACCTTGCCGCCCGCGCTGAAGGAGAGGGCGACCGACTGCTTCGGGAGCAGGCGGCCTTCGGCGATCACGGCAAAGTCGTCGGAGACGATCGGCGGCGCGTCCCCGCCCGGCGTCGGCGTGGCGCTGCCGCTGCAGGCCGCGAGGACAAAACCGCTAATGACGACAAGTAAGAGCAATTTGCGAAACATAGGGTCACTCCACGTGAAAGGCTAAGAGACAAAATATCACAGGTCAGCATGCCATGCCTAGTGTCATTTGACATGACGCCCGGCGCTTAGACGCCTGACATTCTTATTCATACGCCAGACTTTCGCGCACGCTGATCTGCGTGGCGCGGCGGGCGGGCAGGCCGCTGGCCAGGAGCGAGAGCACGACCACAATCGCCAGCCAGATCCACACCCCGGTGAAGGAGTAGTGGTAGACCGCCGGGAAATCAATCACCTGGCCGAGGGCCTCCACGAAGTACTTGCCCGCCAGCGCGCTCAGGGGCACCGCCTGCGCCCAACTGAGCAGGCCGAGCATCAGCCCCTCGCCCATGAAAATGAAACCCACGTCGGCCGAGGACGCGCCCACCGCGCGCATCACGCCGATCTCGCGGCGGCGCTCCAGCACGTTGATGGAGAGCGTCCCCGACAGCCCGAAGCTGCCGACCACCGCCACCAGGCAGGTCATGATGAGCAGGAGCGTCGTCAGGATGCTGAAGCGGGCGTTCGCGTTCTCCTGTTCCGTGAGAGCGGTGTCGGTGAAACTCAAGCTGACGCCGCGCGACTTGAAGTAGTCCCGCAGGTCCTTTTCCATGGCGGTCTGGGCGGCGATGGTTTTGGTCTTGCCCCGGATTTCGGCCACCGAGGCGCGGCCCACCGACCCAAGCTCGACGTTCAGTGCGTCGCGGTGGAGATAGCCGGTGTTCTGATCCCGCCCCGCCAGGTCGAAGATCAACCCGACGATCGTCCAGGTCGAGTCGCCTGCGTCGCCCAGGTCAAGCTCGACCTGATCGCCCACGCTCAGGCCCATCTTGCGGGCGAGTTTCTGGTTCAGCAGCAGCGCGCGGCCGTCCTGCGGGTTGAGGTCCCGCCCCGCGGTCAATTCGGGCGTGAACAATTCGGTATCCTTCGGGATGCCGCGCAGGAACACCTCGTGGTCGCTGCCCGGCCCGGTCGCGCCGGGGACGCGCGCTTGGGCGGTGTAGAGCACCCACATCTCGGCGCGCTCCACGTTCGGGCGCGACTCGATCAGCGGCACCACTTCGTCAATCCGCTGGAACTGTCTGAAGCCGATGATGACGTCGTAGCCGAAGCCGCGGAAGATCTGCTGGATGGTCTGATTGAAGGAGTGGTGGGCGCTGATGACCATCATGAACATGGCCCCGGCGGCGATGAGCGTGATCTCGGTGAGGGCGACGCGCCCGGCGCGGCGGAACGTGTTGCGCAGCGCGAGCGCCGCCATGCGCGGCAGCCCCTGCACGCGGCCCAGGACCCGGTCGAGCCAGCGCCGGCCGTAGCGCCCGGTACCCAGGCCGTAGGCATTGAGCGCCTCGCGCACCGAGATCGCCACACCCTGCATCACCGGCCACAGCCCGGCCAGCAGCGGCGTCACCAATCCCGCGCCCATCTGGTAGAGCAGCGCGTGTCGCAGAATCTCAAATGAAGAGGCCGGGACGTTGATCAGCCCGAGCATCCAGCGCGAGAGGACATCGCCTCCCAGCGCGCCCAGCGGCACCGCGAAGGCCAGGCTCAGCAGTCCGTAGGCGGCGACGCCCGCGAGGTACAGCGTCGCAATCTGCCGGGTCAGGCCGCCGACCGTTTTCATAATGCCGATCTGCGGAAGCTGCTGGGCGATGACGGCGTTGATGGTATTGATGACCAGGATGGTGCTGAGGCCGAGTGACACGACCGCCATGACGGCCAGGATCAGCCCGACCCCGTCCATGATGTCTTGCAAGAAATGACGTTGCGGGTCTTGCGTCTGCACAAAGCCGACCGAGACGCCGAGTTTATTCAGCCGCTGCTCGACCACGTCGGCGGCAGCCTCCGCCTGTTCCTGGCTGTACTCCGGGATCGTGAAACGCACCCGGCTCAAGTCGCGGTTGCCGCCCAACAGCACGAGCATGTCGCGCGTGGCGTAGAACGTCGGCTGTTCGGTGAAGGGGGGAGGGAACTGTTGAGGATCGCGCACCGTCCCGCCGACCGTCACGGCTTTGGGCCGGTCGTTGACCTCAAAGTACACGACGCCGCCCACCGCCGGGACGTGATAGGGGGCCACGTGGTTGAATTCGACGGCGACCGAGCTGGAGTTGGGCCACTGCCCGGAGCGCGGCTCGACGAGGTCAAATTGTTGATGCTCGTAATCGTCCAGGGCGATGATGGAGGCCTGCTCCCATTCGGCGTCGGGCGAGGCTTTCCAGCGGAGGCTCATCCCGGCCAGGCCTTCCGCCTCTTCCACGCCGGGCAGGCGGGCGAGGCTGCTCACCGTCTCGTCGTCCACCAACCCGTTCAGGTACAGGATGACGTGCGACGGCCGGCTGGCGGCCTGCGACTTGGTCATCTGCCGATCCATGAGCGCGTTGCTGGCCGTGATCATCCCCAGCGCCAACACGCCCACGCCGATGCTCAGGACGACCAGCGCGGTGCGGCCCTTGTTATTCCAGAGATCGCGCCAGATTTTGCGGAACGCCGTCTTCATGTTGTCCTTCCGCCTTCATCCTTGCGGAATGGTATCCCCTTGTTCATACAGCACCCCGTCGTGCACATGCACCAGCCGGGGCATCCGCTTGGCGAGGTCGTTGTCGTGCGTGACCATAATGAAGGTCTTGCCTCGGGCGACTAGATCCTCAAACAGCGTCATGATCATATCGGCGGTCTTGCTGTCGAGGTTGCCGGTCGGCTCGTCGCCCATCAGCAGGGGCGGGTCGTTGGCGAGCGCGCGGGCAATCGCCGCGCGCTGCTGCTGCCCGCCGGAGAGGGTGTTCGGCAGTTTGTGCGCCTGGTCGGCCAGGCTGACCTGCTCCAGCAGCCTCATCGCGCGTTCCGGGCGTTCCCTGGGCTTCCACACGCGGCAGAAATCCATCGGCAGCATGGTGTTTTCGATGATCGTCAGGGTAGGGAGCAGCTGGAAGAACTGGAAGATGACGCCAATGTGCTTGCCCCGGAAGCGGGCCAGTTCGTTCTCACTCATCTTCTCGATGTTCTGCCCGGACACGCGCACACTCCCGCTGGTGGGGCGGTCAATGCCCGTCATCATGTTGATCAGCGTGGACTTGCCGGAACCGCTCGGTCCGCGCACCCCCACGAATTCCCCAGGGTGGACTTGGAGGTTCACGCTCTTGAGCACGTGGATCACGCCCGCGGGTCCCTGGAAGTTCTTAATGACGTTGTCCACGTGGACGAGATAGTTGTTGCTGTGGTTGTGACTGTTGTCGTTCATCGGCAATCTCTACGCAAAGAAGGCTGGGCGGGTTTCGCCGGAAAAATTCTAACGAGAAGAAGAAACCGGGTTTCTGACCCGGGTCTTCGGACACGAACCAGGCCAGATTGTATCACTAGTTTACTGTCCTTTTAGCACAAAAGGCGGCCCCCGTCTTCGGGCGGGAGATGGAACGCGTCATCCATCATTAGGCGGAGGGCTATCGCGGCAATACTCGCTGTTTAGGCGGGGCCAAGCCTCCTTCCACACCACCTGTAAACCCACATGAACGGGTCGCGCTTTACTCGTAGGCCAGGCTCTCGCGCACGCTGATCTGCGTGGCGCGGTGGGCCGGGAGCCAGCTGGCCCCCAGCGAGAGGACGACGACGATTGCCAGCCAGGTGAGCGCGCCGCTGGCCGGGTAGAGGTATAGAAAGGGCAGGCCGAAGACCCTGCCCAGCGCGTCCACGAAGAACTTTCCGGCGACGATGCTGAGCGGCACGGCCTGCGCCCAGCTCAGCATCCCCAGCAGCAACCCCTCGCCCATGAAAATCCAGCCCACATCCCCTGAAGACGCGCCGACGGCCCGCATCACGCCGATCTCGCGGCGGCGCTCCAGCACGTTGATCGAGAGCGTCCCTGACAGGCCGAGGCTGCCGACCACTGCCATTAATACCGTCATCACCTGCAGAATGTTCGTGATCAGGCTGAAGGCGGCGTCGTTCTGGCGGCGGTTCTCGGCCTTGCTGAGGGCGAAGACGATGCCCGTGCCCTGCGAGGCGAAATACGTCTTTAAATCCTTCGCAATCGCCTCCTGCACGGCGGGGTCTTCGGTATCGGCGCGGATCTCGGCCACGATGCCTTGCCCGACCTGATGCAGGTCGTTCAGCAGGACGTCGCGCCGCACGAAGGCCGTGTTGTCAATCACGTCGAACACGGTGCCGACGACGGTCCACGTCGTTTCGTCCACGCCGGGCAGGTCCAGCACAATCTGGTCGCCGACCTTCACGCCCAGTTTGGCGGCAAAGAGCTGGCTGAGCAGGATCGCATGGCCGTCGTGCGGGTCGAGCGCGCGGCCGGCCGTGATGGTGGGCGCGTACATCTCCGTGTCGGCCGGCACGCCGCGCAGCTGCGCGTCGAACTCGTTCCCGACGCCCGTTTTCCCGGGTGCGCGCGCCTTGCCATTCAGCCACACCCACATCTCGGCGCGCTCCACGTTCGGGCGCGCCTCCATCAGCGGCACGACTTCGCCGCTGCGCTGGAACTGTTCGAACACGATGATGACGTGGAAGCCGAGGCCGCGCCAGAACTCGTCGAGCGTGTTGCCGAAGGAGGCGCTGGCCGCGGTGATCATCATGAAAATCGCGCCAGCGGCGATGAGCGTGATCTCGGTGAGCGCCACGCGCTCCATGCGCCGGAAGGTGTTGCGGAGCATGAGCGTGAACATGCGCGGCAGGCCCTTCACGCGCCCCATGAGTTTGTCTATCCGGCCCCCGCCGTAGCGCCCGCGCCCTACGCCGTAGGCCGCGATGGCCTCGCGCACCGAGATCGCCACGCCCTGCAGCACGGGCCAGAGCGCGGCCAGCACCGGGGTCAGCAGCCCCGCGAGGGCCTGCACCGCAAAAGCCGTCGGCAGCACTTCGAGCGCGGCCACCGGGATATTCAACGTGGTCAACAGCCCGCGCGAGATCAAATCTCCGCCCACCGCGCCCAGCGGCACCGCCAGCGCGAGGCTCAACGCGCCGTAGACGACCACGCCCGCGAGGTACAGCTGCGCAATCTGCCCGCGCAGCCCGCCGATGGTCTTCATGATCCCGATCTGCGGCACTTGTTGCGCGATAATGGCGATGATGGTGTTGATGACCAGGAAGGTGCTCAAACCCAGCGAGGCGACCGCCATCACCACCAGCACCAGCCCGAAGCCGTCCAGCGTCTCCTGAAAGAAATGCCGCTGCGGGTCGGAAATCTGCACGCCGCCCACCGCCACGCCGATTTTCTTCAGCCGTTCTTCGACCGCATTCGCGGCGGCCTGCGCCCTCTCCTGGCTGAATTCGGGGACGTCGAAGCGCAACTGGTTGTAATCGCGGAAGCCGACGAGCAGTTCCATCTGGCCGCGCGTGACGTAAAATGCCGCTTGCTGACTGAACGGCGGGCCGAATTGCAGCGGGTCGCGCAGCGTCCCGCTCAGCCTCACGAGCTTAGGGCGATCGTTCACTTTGAAATACACCGCGCCGCCGACCGGCGGCACTTGATACACCAGCACATGATTGGCCGACACGGCGGCCGCGCCCTCGCCGGGCCACGCGCCCTCGATCAACGTCAGCACGCTGAATCTTTGCTGCGCATAATTGTCCAGCGCAATGAGCGTCGCGTCCTTCCATTCTTCGGCGTCGAGCGACGGCTTCCATTGAATGCTCGTCTGGATGTAGCCGTCCATCTGCTTCACTTCGGGCAGGCGCGAGAGGATCAGCACGGTCTCATCGTCTACCAACCCGGCGAGGCTCATCTGCACGTTGGGCCAATGGTCGCCCTGCGACGCCGCGCCCAACTGCCGCGAAATAATGTGGTTGCTCGAAAGGATCATCCCCACCGCCATCACGCCGACGGCGATGCTCAGGACGACCAGCGTGGTGCGGCCTTTGTTGTTCCAGAGGTCACGCCAGACTTTGCGGAAGGCGACGCTCATGAGGGTTAGTCAACGGAAGGAACGCATGGCTTGGCTGGCGGAAAATGGGCGCAGATGACGGCGCACAGACCATCTAATTGTACTCTCATGCTCGTTAATACGCGATGCGGCGCAGGAAGTCGAGCGCGGTTCTATTTGGAGGCGCATCTTACGCGACCCTGTTCCGGTGGTTATCCAACCGCCATGCAGGGGGCGGCAGCTGCCGCCCCCTACGCTTCGTCGGTCAGATAACCAACGGCGACAAGCGTAAGGGTGAAGAGAATATATATGTCGTGAAAGAAGCGAGAGGCGAAGAAGAAGACCAACATGAAAACGCCATAGCCGATGGCGCACATGGATAGGCGCGGCGCGCGCCACAACCGCCGCAAGGTGAGGAGCAACATGGGAAGACCGAGGGCCAACTGGAAGGCCCAGAACGGGAAAGCCGCCCGCGGGCTTTGGACGAGGCCCAGGGTGAGCAGGATCTGCCCCAGGCCGTAGCCCATGATGGGGAACGCGACAGCGCCGCGCCCAGACACGTAGCCCAGCATATCGTCCGCCAGAGCCGGGAAATTCCAGATGGCGAAAGGGAGCAGGGTCAGCGCCAGCGGCGCGCCGGCCAGGCCGGCGCGGCGGAGCAGCCAACTACGCCAACGGGCCGGGCGCTGCTGGTGATATAGATAAACGAGCGCAAATGGGACCATGAACCAGATCGTCTGCTTGAGCGCGCAGCCGATCCCCAGCACGACCAGCGCCAGCGTGAATCGCTGCTGCTTGAGACAGACCAGCGTCAACACGAGCCACGCAAACGCAAAGACCTCGTTTTGGCCCTGCGCGGCGTAGAGCAAAATCGCCGGGTTGAACAAGACCAGGATCATCAGCGCCAGCCGCCGGGGCAGGCTCTCGGCCAACTGCGGCATGAGCATAAAGGCAACGACGAGGAAGAAAGCCGTCGTAATCAGGCGCAGGTCGAACCAGCCCAGCGTGGCGCGCGCCAGCAGGTAAAACGGGACCGGGAGCAAGAATGAAAGCGGCGGGTAGACATAGTGGAACACCGCCGGGTTGAAATCATAGCCCGGCACAGGCGGCGTCAATGCAACCGCCGTGCCCTCGAAAATTTCCGCATAAGGATTCCGGCCCGCGAGGATCATTTGGGCCGCCAGTTCAATCTGGACGGCGCTGTCCACCAGAGTGACATTACGGGCGACTGCCTCAGCGCCCAGCTGGAGGCGCTCCGTGATGAAAGCAAACACCAGCAGGATCATGGGAGGCACAGTCAGCAGGGTGATAAGCGTCCACCTGAGGAGATAGCCCCAGGTCTCCCGCCGGGTTTGGTGGTCGGGCGCAGGCGCCAGCGGCAAGCCGAGGAAATCCAGGGCCAGATAAATCAGCCCCCCCAGGACGTAGAATACGACGGTCGGCCCGCCGACCGCCCAGACCTGCATCCCCAGCAGCGCGGCCAGTATCAACAAGTCCGGTCTATCACGGAGCGATGACCTGTCCATTCCGCGTTACTCGTAAGCCAGACTTTCCCAGACGCTGATTTGCGTGGCGCGGCGGGCCGGGAGCCAACTCGCGACCATGGAAAGGACGACGATGATCCCCAGCCACAGCCACATCCCGTTCAGCGAGTAGTGGTAAGTAAAGGGGAATTGCATGGCCGCGCCGAGCGCATCCACGAAATACCGCGCGCCTAACATGCTGAGCGGCACGGCCTGCGCCCAACTGAGGAGGCCGAGCATCAATCCCTCACCCATGAAGATGAGCGCCACGTCAAGCGATGAGGCTCCGACAGCGCGCATCACGCCGATCTCGCGGCGGCGCTCCATCACGTTGATCGAAAGCGTGCCTGAGAGTCCGATGCCGCCCACGATGGCCACCAGAGACGTCATCATCTGCAGCAGCCCGCCGATGATGTTCCAAAGAACGCTGAACAGGCGGCGGTTCTCGATCATCCCGGCGGAAAGTGTGACGTCTATGCCCTGCGACCCAAAGTAGTTCAGCAGCGCCTTCTTGACGCGCTCCTGCGCCTCGAAGGTGTCTTCCCGGGTGCCCACCTGGGCGACCGTCGCCCGCCCGGCCTGGTGCAGGTCGGCGGCCAGCACGTCGCGCCGCATGAAGACTGTGTCCTCTAGTCCCCCTATCCCGATGTCAAAGGCCAGCCCCACAATTGTCCACGTGGTCTCTTTGCCTCCGCCGAGGTTGAACACCACCTGGTCGCCGAGGCCCAGGCCCATGTCCCGCGCCAGTTTTTGGTTGAAGACCACCGCGTGCCCATCCGCCGGATCGAGCCATCGTCCGGCCTTCAGGGAGGCATGGTACAGCTGGGTCCCGTCGGGGGGCCCGCGCACCTCCACCGTGTATTCATTCGCCAACCCGGTTAATCCGGGCCGGTGGGCTTTCGCCTGCAGATAGACCCACATCTCCACCTGGTCCACTTCGGGATTCGTCCAGAGGGCTGCCTCGGTTTTGGCGATCCGATGAAAGCGGTCGAAGGCGAAGATGACATCGTAATCCTGCGATTCCAGGACGTCGTTAATGGTGCCAAAGAAAGAGTCGCCGGTCGTCACGACCATCATGAACACCGCCCCGGCGGAGAGCAGCGTGATCTCGGTGAGCGCGACGCGCCAGAGGCGCCGGAAAGTGTTGCGCAGCATGAGCGTGACCAGGCGCGGCAGGCCGTGCACCTGCCCCATGAGTTTGTCAATGCGTCCGCCGCCGTAACGCCCCTTGCCCACCCCGTAGGCGGCGATCGCCTCGCGCACCGAGATGCTCACCCCCTGCAGCACCGGCCAGAGCGCGGCCAGCAGCGGCGTGAGCAGCCCCACCCCGGTCTGATACAAAAACGACGCGGGCAGAATGCGGAATGGAGCGACCGGGACATTCAAGGCCGTGAGCCAGAACATCGCCATGTAATAACCGATGAGCATCCCCAAAGGCACGGCCACGACGAGGCTTAAGCAGCCATACACGGCCACCCCGGCCAGGTAGAGCGTGGCAATTTGCTGCCGCTCGGCGCCGATGGTCTTCATGATGCCGATCTGCGTCACCTGCTGGGCGATGACGGCGTTGATCGTGTTGATGACCAGCGTCACGCTCAGGGCCAGCGAGAGGATCGCCATGACGACGAGGATCGTCGTCAGGCCGTCAAGAAAGGTCTGGGATTGCGCCCGGTCCGGATCCTGGAACTGCGCCAGCGACAGGGCCTCGATGGCCCGGGCCGCGCCGAGCCGCTTCAGTTTGTCCTCGGCCGCGTCCGCCGCGCGTTGGGCTGCCTCCCGGCTGTATTCCGGGATGGTGAAGCGCAGGTGGTTGAAGTTGCGCAGGCCGACGAGTTGCCCGGCGGTGTCGCGGCTGACGTAGAAGGAAGGCTTGTTGGTGAAGCTGAAAGGCGGGGGCGACTGCGCCGGGTCGCGCAGCGTCCCGGCCATGCGCAGGGGCACGGCGTTGTTGTTGACTTCGACGTACAGCGTCCCGCCGATGGACGGCGCGCCGTAATAGGCCTGCTGCCCGTGCTCGACGACGATCTCGTCGGGGCCGGGCCACTCGCCCGATTTCCACTCCAGCAGGTCGAATTTCTGGTGGTCGTAATCGGCCAGCGCGGTAAGCGTGGCGTCCTGCCACTCACCCTCCCGCTGGGGCTTCCAGCGGATGTTGGCGGTGATCCAGCCCTCGGCGTCGTCCACTTCGGGCAGGCGCGCGACGGCCTCGACGGCATCGTCGTCCAGCGGCACGGCGAAGGTCATGCGCACGTGCGCCGAGCGGTTGGCCTGGCGCGACAGGGCCATCTGCTGGTTGAGGAAGGTGCTGCTGGAGGTGGTCATCCCCAACGCCAGCACGCCGACGGCGATGCTCAGCACGACCAGCAAGGTGCGGCCCTTGTGGTTCCACAGATCACGCCAGACTTTGCGGAAAGCGATGCTCATGGGTGAGGGGTGACGAGTGGCAAGTGACAGGTGACACATTTCGCGTCACGCGTCACTCATACGCCAGGCTTTCCCGCACGCTGATCTGGGTGGCGCGCCGCGCGGGGAACCACGAGGCGGCGAGGGCCAGCGCCACGATAATCCCCAGCCAGATCCAGGCCCCGGTCCACGAGTAACTGTAGAAGAAAGGAAAGTTCAGCGCCTGTCCCAAAGCCTCCACAAAGTACCGCGCGCCGAGGAGGCTGAGCGGCACGGCCTGCGCCCAGCTGAGGAGGCCGAGGAGCAGCCCCTCGCCCATGAAGATGAAGGCCACGTCGCCCGAGGACGCGCCCACGGCGCGCATCACGCCGATCTCGCGGCGGCGCTCCATGACGTTGATCGAAAGTGTGCCTGAGAGTCCGATGCCGCCCACGACGGCGACGAGGAACGTCATCAGTTGCAGCAGGCCGCCGATCAGCCCCCACAGCACGCCCGCCAGGCGGCGGTTCTCGATCTGCCCGATAGAGAAGGTGACGCGGATGCCCTGCGCTTTGAAATAGTCGAGCAGGTATTGCTTGATGGCCTCCTGCGCCTCGAAGGTGTCCTGGCGCACCCCCACGATCGCGGTGGTGGCCCGCCCGGCCTGGTGCAGGTCGGCGTTCAACACGGTGCGGCGCATGAAGGCGGTGTTTTGCTGCCCGCCCACGCCGATGTCGAACACGAGCCCCACCACCTGGCCGGTCACAGCGCGCCCGGCCCCAAGTTCGAGCACTAGCGTGTCGCCCACCGCCACGCCTATCTCGCGCGCGACTTGCTGGTTGAGCACGAGCGCGTGCCCGTCGGCCTGGTCGAGCAACCGCCCGGCGATGAGCTTGGGGTTGAAAATCCGCGTGTCGTCGGGCGCGCCGCGCAGTTGAATCACGTGCTGGTCGGCCGGGGCGGTCAGGTCCGGTTTGTGCGCCTTGGCCTGCACCCACGTCCACATTTCCACGAATTCCACGTCGGGATGCGCGGCGGCGAAGGCCTGGACTTTTTCGATGCGGTAAAAGTCGCGGAAGACGAACAGCACGTCGAAGCCCCAGCCGGCCCAGATGTCTTCAAACGTCCGGTTGAACGAGGCGCCGGTCGTCACGACCATCATGAAGATCGCGCCGGCGCTGATGAGGGTGATCTGAGTCAGCGCGGCGCGCCCCGCGCGGCGGAAGGTGTTGCGCAGGGCGAGCGTCGCCATGCGCGGGAGGCCCTGCACGCGGCCCATGAGCCGGTCCAGCCGGGCTACGCCGTAGCGCCCGCGCCCCAGGCCGTAAGCCGCAATCGCCTCGCGCACCGAAATGCTCACGCCGCGCAGGATGGGCCACAGCGCGGCGGCAAACGGGACGATCAACCCCACGCCCAACTGGTAGAGGAAAACGTTGGTCAAAATTTCAAAGGACGCGACGGGCACGTTCAGCGCGACGAGCCAGAAGCGCGAAAGATAATAGCCGCTCACCGCGCCGATGGGCACGGCCAGCGCCAGGCTCAGAAACCCGTACACCGCCACCCCGCTCAAGTAGAGCGTGACGATTTGCGGGTACAACCCCCCGACGGTCTTCATGATGCCGATCTGCGTGACCTGCTGGGCGATAACGGCGTTGATGGTGTTGATGACGAGCGTCACGCTCAGCGCGAGAGAGAAGATAGCCATCACGGTCAGCACGAGGCTGATGCCGTCGAGGAAATCCTGGGTTTGCTCGCCCTGCGGGTCAATCAAATCGCTGGAGAGGGTGTCGGAGACGGTGAGCGCGCCCAGCCGCTTGAGTTTCTTCTCCACGGCGCTCAGCGCGGCCTCCACGTTCTCACGGCTGTAGTGCGGGACGGCGAACCGCAGCTGGTTGAAATTCCGTGTGCCGAGGATGCGCTCCAGCGTGTCCCGATTGACGTAGAACGCGGCCTGATTAATGGGAGAGTAGGGCGGGACGAGCTGGAGGGGGTCGCGCAACAGGCCGGAGACGCGCAGGGGCACGGCGTTGTCGTTCACTTGCACATACAGCACCTCGCCGATGGGCGGAACTTCATAGAACGCCGCCTGGTTGATCTCGGCGGCGATTTCGTCGGCCTTCGGCCACGCGCTGGTTTTTAATTCGAGCCAGTCAAACTTCTGGCGCTCGTAGTCGGCGACGGCGAGCAGCGAGGCATCCTTCCACTCGGCGTCAGGCGTTGGCTTCCAGCGGATGGTCGCGCTGGCGGCGCCGTCCGCGTCGGCCACTTCAGGCAGGCTGGCAATGGCATCCACCACGTCGTCGCCGATGGGCGTG
>Ga0209002_10001000_pt1 | contig 22755 bp, 20 predicted proteins | sample Rifsed16ft2_FD_184010 | JGI IMG/M metagenome (GOLD analysis project Ga0209002, IMG submission 184010) | Soil microbial communities from Rifle, Colorado, USA - sediment 16ft 2 (version 2) | ecosystem: Environmental > Terrestrial > Deep subsurface > Rock core/Sediment | place: Rifle, Colorado... | reverse complement strand
CCGGCCGCGCCGCGGCCGGGTAGACCATTCGACCCAACATTCGGGACGGGGAGAGGGCCAGAGTGAATCATGAATAAGATCACCGTGGTGGGCGCCGGGAACGTGGGCGCCACGCTCGCGCAGCGGCTGGCAGAGAAGGAGCTGGCCCGCGAAGTCGTGCTGGTGGACATCGTCGAAGGCATCCCGCAGGGCAAAGGACTGGACCAATGGGAGACCGGCCCCATCGAAGGTTTCGACACCCGGGTGACCGGAGCCAACGATTATGGTCCGGCAAAGGGCAGCGAACTGTTCGTGGTGACGGCTGGGATCGCTCGGAAGCCCGGCATGAGCCGGGACGACCTGGTGAAGACCAACGCGGACATCGTGAAGGCGGTGAGCCAGGAGATCAAGCAGGCGTCGCCGCACGCCATCGTGGTGGTGGTGTCCAATCCGCTGGACGTGATGTGCTGGGTCACCAAGCGGGTGACCGGGTTCCCCAGGGAGCGGGTGATCGGGATGGCCGGGGTGCTGGACACGGCCCGCTATCGGGCCTTCCTGGCCGACGCGCTCCAGGTCTCCGTTGAGGACATCCAGGCCATGGTGCTGGGCGGCCACGGCGACACCATGGTGCCGCTGGTGTCCTACACCACGGTGAGCGGCATTCCGGTCACCCAGCTGCTGGACGCCAAGAAGCTCGAGGCCGTCGTCCAGCGCACCCGCAACGGCGGGGCCGAGATCGTGAACTACCTGAAGACGGGCTCGGCGTACTACGCGCCATCGGCGGCGGCGGTGCAGATGGTGGAAGCGATCGTGCACAACAAGCACCGCGTCCTGCCGTGCTCGGCCTGGCTGGAGGGCGAGTACGGACTGAGGGACATCTTCCTGGGCGTCCCGTGCAAGCTGGGCGCCAAGGGGCTGGAGGGGATTATCGAGGTGGAGCTGACGGACGCCGAACGGGCCGCGCTCACGAAGTCCGGCGAGTCGGTGCGGGAGACGATAGGAGTGGTGAAGCTCTAGATCGCGCCTTCTGCCACCTCGCGCGGCGCGTAGGTCAGGGCCGCCTTGATGTAGTCCCGGTTGAGCAGCGCGATGAAGTCGATGCTGATGCCCTTGGGGCAGGCGGCCTCGCAGGCTCCGTGATTGGTGCAGTTGCCAAAGCCGTCCTGGTCCATCTGCTCCACCATGCCCAGGACCCGTTGCAGCCGCTCCGGCTGGCCCTGCGGCAGCAGGGCCAGGTGGGCGACCTTGGCGGCCGTGAACAGCATAGCCGAGCCGTTGGGGCAGGCCGCCACGCACGCGCCGCACCCGATGCAGGCGGCCGCGTCCATCGCGCGGTCCGTGTTCTCCTTGCGCACGGGGATCGCGTTGGCGTCCGGCGCGCTCCCGGTCCGGACCGAGATGTACCCGCCGGCCTGGATGATGCGGTCGAACGCGTTCCGGTCCACCACGAGGTCCCTCACCACCGGAAACGCCTTGGCCCGCCACGGCTCCAGCCACAGCTCATCGCCGTTCGTGAAGTGCCGCATGTGGAGCTGGCAAACGGTGGTCTTCTCGAGCGGCCCGTGCGGGCTTCCGTTGATCACGAAGCCACACGAGCCGCAGATGCCCTCGCGGCAGTCGTGCTCGAACGCGATGGGATCCTTGCCGGCCTCCAGCAGCCCCTGGTTCACCACGTCCAGCATCTCGAGGAACGACATGTGCTCAGTGATGTCGCGCGCCTCGTAACGCTCGAACCTCCCGGCCGCCCCGGGGCCTGCCTGGCGCCAGACATGCAGAACCAGATTCATCACTTGTAGCTCCGCTGCGCGAGGTGCACCGCCTCGAACGTGAGCGGCTCCCGGTTCAGACGCGCCGGGCTGCCGGCGCCCGCGTACTCCCAGGCGGCCACGTAGGCGAATCGCTCGTCGTTCCGCAGGGCTTCGCCGTCTGGCGTCTGGTATTCTTCGCGGAAGTGGCCGCCGCAGGACTCCTCCCGGTGCAGCGCGTCCTGACACATCAGCTCACCGAACTCCAGGAAGTCCGCGACGCGGCCCGCTTTCTCCAGCTCCTGATTGAACTCCGAGTCGCTGCCCGCGACCCGGACCTCTCGCCAGAACCGCTCGCGCAGCTCGGGGATGACCCGGAGTGCCTCCTTGAGCCCGGCACCATTTCGTGACATCCCGCACTTGTCGCGCAAGAGCGCGCCCAGTTCACGGTGGAAGGCATCCACCGTGCGGCTCCCCTTGGCCCCCAGCAGCTTTGTGACCCGCTCGCCCACCTCCCGCTCCGTGTCGCGGCAGGCGGCGTGCCGGTCGTCCACCTGGTCGAATCGTCGCCCCGCCAGGTAGTCGCCGATGGTGTAGGGCAAGACGAAGTAGCCGTCGGCAAGCCCCTGCATCAGCGCGCTGGCCCCCAAGCGGTTCGCCCCGTGGTCGGAGAAATTCGCCTCGCCGATCACGAACAGTCCCGGGACCGTGCTCATGAGGTTGTAGTCCACCCACAGGCCGCCCATGGTGTAGTGCGGGGCGGGGTAGATTCGCATGGGGAGTTCGTAGGGGTCCTCCCCGGTGATCCGCTGGTACATCTCGAACAGGTTGCCGTAGCGCTCGGCGATCTCGGCGCGTCCCAGCCGCGCGATGGCGTCGCGGAGATCCAGATACACGCCGTTCTTCAGCGGCCCCACGCCGTGGCCCGCGTCCACCATCTCCTTGGCGCGGCGCGAGGAGATGTCGCGCGGCGCCAGGTTGCCGTAGCTCGGGTAGATGCGCTCGAGATAGTAGTCCCGCTCGGCGTCGGGAATCTCGCTCGGGGATCGCGTGTCGCCCGCCCGCTGTGGTACCCAGATCCGCCCATCGTTCCGCAGCGACTCGCTCATCAGCGTGAGCTTCGACTGATACTCGCCGCTGTGGGGAATGCAGGTGGGGTGAATCTGCGTGAAGCAGGGGTTGGCAAACGCCGCCCCGCGCTTGTAGGCCCGCCAGGTCGCGGTGACGTTGCAGCCCTTGGCGTTGGTGGAGAGGTAGTACACATTGGCGTACCCGCCGGTCGCCAGCACCACCGCGTGCGCCACGTGGGAGGAGACCGCACCCGTCACCAGATCCCGCACCACGATGCCGCGTGCCCGCCCGTCAATCACGATGACGTCCAGCATCTCGGTGCGGGAATACATGGCGACCTTGCCCGCGGCGATCTGGCGCGCCAGCGCCTGATAGGCTCCCAGGAGCAACTGCTGCCCGGTCTGGCCCCGCGCGTAGAACGAGCGCGAGACCTGAGCGCCGCCGAAGGATCGATTGGCCAACAGGCCGCCATACTCGCGCGCGAACGGCACCCCCTGGGCCACGCACTGGTCAATGATGTTGACGCTGATCTGCGCCAGCCGGTACACGTTGGCTTCGCGGGAGCGGAAATCGCCGCCCTTGATCGTGTCATAGAACAGCCGGAAGACGCTGTCCCCGTCGTTCTGGTAGTTCTTGGCGGCGTTGATCCCGCCCTGCGCCGCGATGCTGTGTGCCCGGCGCGGGCTGTCCTGGAAGCAGAAGCAGCGGACGTTGTACCCCAGCTCGCCCAGCGACGCGGCCGCCGAGGCGCCCGCCAGCCCGCTACCCACCACGATGACGTCGTATTTCCGCTTGTTCGCCGGGTTCACCAGCTTCAGGTCGAACCGGTGCCGATCCCATTGTTGCTCGATCGGCCCGTCCGGGACGTTGGGGCGGAGCTCCATTAGCGCAATACCCCCGCCAGCACCGCTACCGGCACCGAAACGAAGCCCACGAAGAGTCCCACGGCCACCACCCCTGCGACGGCGCGGCGGTAGGCGTTGTATCGCGGATGGCTGAGCCCCACGGTCTGGAGCGCGCTCCACACGCCGTGATAGAGGTGAAAGCCCACGGCACCCACGGCCAGCACGTACACCGCCGCCACGGGCCACGACTGGAAGCCCGCGACCAGGTTGTGATACACGTCGCCGGGTCTGAAGTCCGGATGAGCCGTGCCCAGCGTGAAGTGCAACAGGTGGTACCAGACGTACAGAAAGATGATGACGCCACCCCAGCGCAGCGTGCGCGACGCGTAGCTCAGCTCCAGGTGCGGTGGGGTGTGGTACGCCACCGGCCGAGCTGCGCGGGACACCAGCCACAACTGGAGGGCGGCGATGATGTGGATCGCGACGCAGGCGATCAGCACCAGGCGAATCAGCCACAGCACCTGGCCGGGACCAAAAAAGGGCCCCCCAAATGTGCGGAGCCCTTCGGCGTAAGCATTGATGTGTTCGGGACCCTGGAACGTCTTGAGATTGCCGAGCATGTGGGCGATGATCCAGAAAAACAGCACCGCGCCCGAGGCGGCCATCGCGACTTTCTTTCCGACGGTAGATCCGTAGAAATGCACCACCCGGCGCATCGCGGACTCCTAACCTAGGGTCTCAAAACGTCCGCATGATACACGGGGTGCGCGGGCTCGGGCAAGCGCGTACCTTTGGCGCGTCCTTCACTCCAGGAGCGCCCCGTGATCGTCTCCATCACGTCCCTCTGGCTCCCCATTCTGCTGTCCGCGGTCATCGTGTTCGTGGCCGCCGCCATGGTGTGGATGGCCCTGCCGCATCACAAGCACGAGTGGAACGGTCTCGCGAACGAGGAGGCGGCGCGCGCGGCGCTGAAGGGCACAGCACCCGGTCAGTACGTGCTGCCATACACCACGCCACAAGGGATGAAGGACCCCGCGTACCTCAAGAAGCGCGAGGAAGGACCCACTGCCTGGCTCACGGTGGTGCCGCCGGGCGTGAGGGGCATGGGGCCGCAAATGATGTCGTCGGTGGTGTACTACCTCGCGGTGGGCGCTCTGGCGGCCTACGTTGCCGGGCGCACGCTGGAACCCGGAGCCCACTACCTCCAGGTGTTCCGCGTGGTCGGCACCGTTACCTGGGCGGCGTACGGGTGGGGCGGCATCTCGGATGCCATTTGGTTTGGGAAACCGTGGAGCAGCGTCGCCAAGCAGCTCGGCGACGCGCTGCTGTACGCGCTCTTGACGGCGGGCACGTTTGGGTGGCTCTGGCCCGACGCATGAGGCGTATGAGAAAGTGAGAACCACGGCGTGACGCCCGGCCGGGCGTCACGCCGTTGGCGAGCCGGGCCTTATATTGCACTACCTCCGTGAGGCGTTACCTGGTCGCGGCCCTCGCCGCCCTCGCCCCGCTCCACCTCCGCGCGCAGCGTAGCGGGTTCGAAGCCACCTACGGCCGCTGGTGGCCGGATTCGACCGCCCTACTGTACGGCGTTGGGTACCATCGCAACGTGATCGGCCCGTTCGATTGGGGGTTGGGCGTAGCCCACGTGGACGACAGCCGATCATTCGCCGACCGCACCCAAACCGGCGCCGACGTTTCGCTTAGGCTAGGACGCACCGATGGCCGGGCCTACGTCGTGGGCACCGCGGGCCTCGCCATGCGGCACGGCGATGGCAGCTTCGACGCGTCATGGAGCGCGGGGGTCGGGTGGGCGGTTCCCGTCTTCTCGTTCCTGTCGCTGGGCCTGGAGGCGCGCTACCGGACCGAGGACCAGGACGCCCGGGGGTTCTGGCGGCTGCGCCCCGATGATCGCCGCGGCCTCACCCTGGGCATTCGCCTGGCCACCGGAGGTCCGCCCCGGCGGGCGCGCCAGGCGCCGACGGTCGAGCCGCCCAGGTTCGACCCGCCGTCCGAGGGCGAACTGATCACCCTGGGGCGCGACAGCGGGGCCTCGCCGGATGGGGCCCGCGTCGCCGCCGACGTGGTCCGCACCGCGATTGACGTCATGGGATCCCCCTACACCTGGGGCGGCAGCGACGCCAACGGTTATGACTGCTCGGGACTGATTCAATACGCCTATGGACAGCACGGCATCATCCTGCCGAGGATCAGCCGGGACCAGGTGCGGATGGGTAAGGCGGTCGAGCCGCGACTCGAGGTGCTGCGCCCCGGAGACATTCTGGGGTTCTCGGTGGAAGGTGACCGGGTAACCCACGTCGGGCTGTACCTGGGTGAGGGCCAGTTCATCCACAGCGCGTCCGGCGGGGTGAGACTATCCAGTTTGTCCGCCCTGGATGGCGACAGCCAGTGGTGGCGGCGGCGCTGGACGGTGGCCCGGCGAATACTGCAGTAGTCCAGCGTCCCCTTGACACGGGCGGTCCTGGCGGCGACCTTTGGGTCATATCACTGGCACTCATATACACTGAGTGCTAATCGCAGCAGTAAGTCACTAAAACACACGCACTTGCAGCACGGAGGGTTGGTGTCATGGCAACTGCTACCAAGGCCAAAGTAAAGATCCAGCCCCTCGGTGACCGCGTCGTGATTCGGTCATTGGAGGAGGCGGAGGAGATGCGGGGCGGGCTCTACATTCCGGACACCGCCAAGGAGAAGCCGCAGCAGGGCGAGATCGTCGCCATCGGCCCAGGCCGCTACGAGAAGGGCGAGCGGGTCCCGATGGAGCTGAAGGTCGGTCAAAGGGTGCTGTACGGGAAGTACAGCGGGACGGAAGTCAGGTTCGACGACGAAGAATACCTCATCATCAAGGAATCCGACGTCCTCGCCGTCATCGGCTGAGCGATCGAAGGAAGAGAGAGAGACAAGATGGGAAACGCAAAGGAACTACATTTTGGCGTCGAGGCGCGGGCCCGGCTCAGGCGGGGCGTAGACGCGCTGGCGGACGCGGTCAAGGCAACGCTCGGCCCCAAGGGCCGCAATGTCGTCATTGACAAGAAGTTCGGCAGCCCCACGGTGACCAAGGACGGTGTGACGGTCGCCAAGGAAGTGGAGCTGCCGGATCCGGTGGAGAACATGGGCGCCCAGATGGTGAAAGAGGTCGCCACCAAGACCTCGGACGTGGCCGGCGACGGGACCACCACGGCCACAGTGCTGGCCCAGGCCATCTACCGAGAGGGCCTGAAGAGCGTCACCTCGGGTATCAACCCCATGGCCATCAAACGCGGCATCGACAAGGCGGTCGAGGTCGTGGTTGGGGAGCTCAAGAAGCTATCGGTGCCCACGGCAGGCAAGAAGGAGATCAAGCAGGTCGCCACCATCTCCGCCAACGGCGATGAGGCGATCGGCGACAAGGTCTCCGATGCCATGGAGAAGGTGGGCAAGGACGGCGTCATCACGGTGGAGGAGGCCAAGGGCCTCGAGACCGAGCTGGAGACCGTGGACGGCATGCAGTTCGACCGCGGCTACCTGTCCCCCTACTTCGTGACCGACCCCGAGAAGATGGAAGCGGTGCTCGAGGACGGCTACATCCTGATCCACGACAAGAAAGTCTCGGCCATGAAGGATCTGCTGCCGGTGCTGGAGAAGGTGGCGCAGACCGGAAAGCCGATGCTCTTGATCGCGGAGGACATCGAGGGCGAGGCGCTAGCCACGCTGGTGGTGAACAAGCTGCGCGGCACGCTCAAGGTCTGCGGCGTCAAGGCTCCGGGCTTCGGCGATCGCCGCAAGGCGATGCTACAGGACATCGCGGTGCTTGCCGGCGGCCAGGTCATCAGCGATGAGGTGGGCTTCAAGCTGGAGAACACGGTCTTGAACGACCTGGGCCGGGCCAAGCGCATTATCATCGACAAGGACAACACCACGATCGTGGACGGGGCCGGCAAGCAGGATGCCATTCAGGGCCGCATCAAGGAGATCAAGGCGGCCATTGACAAGACCACGTCCGACTACGACCGCGAGAAGTTGCAGGAGCGGCTGGCCAAGCTGGCCGGCGGCGTCGCGATCATCAACGTGGGAGCCGCAACCGAGACCGAGATGAAGGAGAAGAAGGCTCGGGTGGAGGACGCGCTGCACGCGACGCGGGCGGCGGTCGAAGAGGGGATCGTGCCGGGTGGCGGGGTGGCGTTGCTTCGTGCGATACCGGCTTTGAGCAAGATGAGGGTGGGCGACCCCGACGAGCAGGTGGGCGTGGACATCGTGCGCCGGGCGTTGGAGGAACCCATGCGGATCATCGCGTCCAACGCGGGAGCCGAAGGCTCCATCGTGGTCGAAAAGGTCAAGACCCAGAAAGAAAAGAACTTCGGGTTCAACGCGCAGACGGGCGAGTACGAGGACCTGGTGGCGGCCGGCGTGATCGACCCCACCAAGGTGACCCGCACGGCGCTCCAGAACGCAGCTTCTGTCGCCGGCCTGCTCCTCACCACGGAGTGCGTGGTGGTGGAGAAGAAGGAAGAGGAGAAGACCCCGCCGATGCCGGGTGGCGGCGGAATGGGCGGGATGTATTGAGCCGCTGATCGGGCAGATAGGACGCCGATCAACGCAGATGGAAGGGAAGCAAAGCGCCCCGGGGAAACCTCCGGGGCGTTTTGCCGTTCTGGCGCCGGTGGAACAGACCGGGAGTCAGGGCTATGTTTCCCGCATGATGCGACTGTTGCCGCTCGTGACTCTGGGCACGGCCCTCTCGCTCGCACCCGAGGTTATGTTCGCCCAGTCGAGGCCCAGGCCGCCCCGGAACATTGCCGGCACTTGGCGCGCCCAGACCCCGGAAGGCCCCCGTGAAGTCGTGGTGCGCCCGGATTCCTCCGCCAGCTACGGCGAAGAAACCGTTCGCTGGCGCCTCACGGCGGATTCTTTGTACCTCGCCTTCGGCGACGAGTGGGTAGGCTACGTGATCGCAGTGAGGGGCACCGAGCTCACCATCTCCGGCGGCGACCTGGAAGAGCCCATGAAGCTCAAGCGCATCGGCCCGCATACGCCGCGGCCGGATAGCATCCCGGTTCCCGACGCCCCTCCCATGAACCGCAAGCCGGAAGGGGCCTGAGCGCCTGCCCCGCGTGCGCCTGTGACCGAACCCACCAGCACCTTCGGGCCGGCGAAACCCCAGGTCGCCCTCTCTCGGGACCTGGCGGATTTCTTGATCGAGCTGTCCATCGCCCTTCATAAACACGCGATGTACCCCGGAGGCCATCCCTCCCTGGCTCCGGCCACTGAGCGGGTGGTGGAACGGTTGACCCGGGCGCTCGGAGGACGCTCGACCCTCTCCCTGGGCGTCGCACGCCACCAGCTGGTGATCGAGGGCGTCGCCACCGATCCCAAGAACCCAGTGCTCAAAGACCTCGCCGGCCGCCTGCATCGCCACCACCTCGGCGCCATCACGTTCCGCCAGGGACTGGCGCCCCGCGAGCTGCACGACGTGCTGGAGCTCGTGGCGACCGAGGCTGACCGGACCGGTGAGCCCCTGGGCCTCGGTCCCCGCGAGCGCCTCAGCGCCTGGGCGCACGTGCGTCTCTACCCGCTCACCTACGAGCGCCTGGACCTGATCGAGGAAGCCCCGGCAGCTGCGGACCAGGACGACTCGGCCTCACGCGCAGACCGCACCCGGGGCGCCCAGCTCTGGCTGGGCCTGGCGCGGGCCGCGCTGGCCGCGGACACCGTGGCCGAGGGGGCGCCCGCCGATCAACCCCCGCGCACCGATCCCACGGCCGTCGCACGAGCCATTCAGGCCCACCCCCGGGGCACCGCCTACGACCAGGTCATCGTGGGCTACCTGCTCCAGATCGCCGACGAGGTCAAGGCCGGGGCGAGCCCGGAAGACCAGGCCTTACGGAAGCGCGTTTCCCAGTTGATCACCGATCTGGACGGCGACACGCTCAAGCGGCTGTTGGAGATGGGCGGCGACCGGGTCCAGCGCCGCCAGTTCGTGCTCAACGCCAGCGACGGCCTCGCCGTGGACGCGGTGATTGACCTGCTTCAGGCGGCCGGGCAGGCGGAGAACGAAACGGTCTCGCACTCCATGCTTCGCATGTTGGGCAAGCTGGCCCAACACGCCCGCGGCGCGTCCCTCAAACGCCGCATGCTGGCGGATCAGTCGGTGCGCGAGCAGGTGGCTGAGTTGGTGAGGGGCTGGTCGCTGGGCGACCCGAACCCGGACACCTATCGCGCCGCGTTGCAACGCATCGCCTCGTCCGCTTCGGGGGGGGCGCGGAGCGAGGTACGGCACGCCGCGGAGCCGGAACGCATTCTCCAAATGGCGCTCGAGATCCGCGTCACCGGTCCCGCGGTGGACGGCGCCGTCCGTCAGCTGGTGGAGACCGGCCAGCTTTCCAAGGTGGCCGAGACGCTGGGCGGAACCGAGGACGAGCAATCTGCCGCGGCCATCTGGCAGCAGCTCGCCACCGCAGACGTCATTCACCGGATCGTCACCACGGAGCCGCTGGACGTGGAGCAGCTCGACCTGCTGCTCCCCCGCACCGGGGCGGCGGCGGCTCCGCCGATGCTCGACGTCCTGACCGCCTCCGAATCCAGCCAGACCCGGCGCATCCTGCTCGACCGTCTGACACGGGTCGGCTCGGGCGTGGGCCCGCTCGCGGCGGAACGCCTGCAAGACGCGAGCTGGTTCGTGCAGCGCAACATGCTGGTGATCCTGCGCGGGCTGCCGGTACTTCCAGCAGGGTTCGACGCACGCCCCCTTGCCGAACACCCCGATGCCCGGGTCCGCCGGGAAGCCCTGCGCATCCTCTTCATCCAGCCGACCGCGCGGGACCGCGCCATCTGCCAGGCTCTCACCGACACCGACGAGCGCAACGTGCGCCTGGGGCTCAACGCCGCGCTCGACGGCTGTCCCGACGCCGCCGTCCCATTGGTCGCATCGCTGGCCGCGCGCGGGGCTTCCGAGGATCAGCGCGTGGCCGCCATCCGAGCCCTCGGTGCCGCGCCAAGCCGGGCTGGCGTCGAGGCGCTGCTCGCCATCGTGACGCCCAAGAGGCGGATGCTGTGGCGCAAGAAGCCGGCGGAGACCCCCGAATACCGCGCTGCCATCGTCGCGCTCAAGGGAAAAGCCTACGACCCGAGCGTCCAGGCCGTGCTCGACCGGCTGGGAGAGCGGTGATGCCGCTGGCGCTTCAGTTTCTCACCGCGTTCGCCCAGGCCTTGTCGGCGCTGACCCTGTATCCCGAGGGGCACACCACCCGCGAGCGGGCGCTGGACCTGGTGTTCGAGAAGCTCCGCGACCTTCTGGCCGAGGACCCCAACCCCGTGTACTCGTTCCTCGGCGACGAGATCGTGTACGGCCACATCCCGTTGCGCGAGCTGCGCGGCTGGGAATGGGCGCCCCGGCTCTCCAACATCGGGATCCAGCGCCTGCAATTCGACGCGACCGTCACCCGCGAGGAGATCGAGGCCTTTCTGGACGATGTGCTCGCGCGGCTCACGCTCCGCGCCATTGACACCAGCGAGGCCCGCCAGATGCGGCCCAGCGGCATCCGTTACGGCGCCGTGGGAATCAAGGGAGACGAGGACCCCGCCGCCGAACAGATCGCCACCGCCACCATCGCGTTCACGCTGGGGGAGGAAGCCCAGACCATCCGCTGGATCCACGACGAGATGGGCGGGAACCGCGCGCTGCCGCTGAGCGAGGCCGAGGCGGTGGTCCGCGCGCTGAGCGTGGCGATGCACGGCGACCAGCACGTCATGCTGCCGCTCCTGAAGCTGCGCCGCTTCGACGAGTACACCACCACGCACTCCATGAACGTGTGCGTGCTGGCCATGGGGCTGGCGGAGTGGCTCCGCATGAGCTCCGACGACGTGCGGAGCTTCGGCGTGGCCGGGTTGCTGCACGATCTGGGGAAGGTGCGCGTTTCCAAGGAGATCCTCACCAAGCCCGGCAAGTTCACCCCCCAGGAACGCGCCGAGATGAACCGGCACCCGGCGGAGGGGGCACGCCTGATCCTGACCGCGGAAGAGGATCTCGATCTCGCCGCCGTGGTGGCCTACGAGCACCACATCATGTTGAACGGGGGAGGCTACCCGGGGCTCAAGTTCGCCCGCGACTGCCACCAGGCCAGCAAGCTGGTGCACGTCTGCGACGTGTACGACGCGCTCCGGACCGACCGCCCCTATCGGGACGCGTGGCCCATGGAAAAAGTCCTGGCCTACATGGAGGAAAGGGCAGGCACCGAGTTCGACGGCGCCATGGCCCACGCCTTCACGCAGATGATGCGGCAGTGGGAGCCGAGGGTGGCGGTGGTGACGGAAGAGGAGGCCATTCCCGCGGTGTAAGCGGTCAGAATACGTGGTCCGTTATCCGTTGTCCGTCATCCGTTGGCTCCACGCACATACGGAAAACGGAGAACGGACAACGGACAACGCCTTAACTGCGGATGGGTGACGTCGCATGATCATAGATCGCGCCCAGCATCCCCCGCACCTCGTCGGAGACCGTCACTCCCCGCCGGGGCATCACCCGCTCCGCAATGGTGAGAAACGCCTCACGAGTCAGCCGCTCGCGGGTGTCACCCCACGCGAAGGGTGGGACCTGCTTGGGCGACCGCGAAGCACCGAAGAGGTTGGCGCCCACGCCCACCACGGTCCCGGTATCGAGCTGGGTGCCGATCGCTGTCTTGGCATGATCGGCGATGAGCGATCCCAGGAACTGCCGGCCCGTCTCCGCCGTCCCGGACGGCAGTCGTAACCGCACAGGGCCATAGGTGTTCTTCAGGTCCGAGGTCGTGGTTCCGGCGCCGAGGTTCACCCACCGCCCAATCACCGAGTGCCCCACGTATCCTTCGTGGGCCTTGTTGGAGTAGCCCAGGAACACTGCGGCGGAAACCTCACCCCGCACCTTGCAGCGCGGGCCCAGCACACTGGCACGAATGGCACCGCCCAGCACCTGAGTACCTGGACCGACGTACACCGGCCCTTCCAGCCGGCTGCCGCTCATTACATAGGCGTGCTGCTCGACCACCACGGGGCCTTGGCGCACGTCGAACACGGTCCCCGCCTCCACACCGCCGCCCAGGATGATCACATCCGCCGGATCCCCGATCACGATGCAGCCGTCGGGGACGCCGTCGCCCCGCTCTCGGGTGAAATCCGCGGCGTCGGGCGGCAGGAAGTGCTCCAGCGCGCTCACCAGATCGTAGGCGCCGTGGAGCCGGAGGCCGTCGAGCTCCACTTCCGGCCAATCGCCGGCGGCACCCTTCCAGCGCTCACCTTCCGGAACCCACCAGCCGATCGTCTCGCCCTCGTGGACCAGCCGCGCGGCGCCGCCCCCAAGGTCCGGCTGTACGCCGCTCGGCGCGAAGTCCGAGCGGCCCACGATGGCCGGACCGTCCACGGTACCGGGCTCGCGCACTGGCGGCACGCCGGCTTCGGTAAAGGCATGGAGGTGTGGCGGTCCGAAGATGGCGACCGAGGTCGCTTCGCCAATGGCCTCCCACCGCTCGCGGACCAGCCACACCCCGGCGCGAAGCTCGGAGATAGGCCGCGCGTCCGCGAAGGGGAACCACGCCGGCTGCGGCTCGGGCTCCAGCAAGAAGAGATCCGTCATCTCGGTTCTTTCACCTGAGCAGGGAGTGACTCGAGCAGGGTCTTGACGAACTGCGCCCGCTCCACGGTGGTCACCAGGGTGATGCCGTGGGCCCGCACTACCACCAGACCCTCGACACCATCCACCACGACCAGCCCCTCATCGCTCCAGAGCACGCAGCCCTTGGCCTCGTGCGCCGTCACCGCACCCACCACGACGTTGCCGTCCGCATCCCGTGGCCGCACCCGGGCCAGCGCGCCCCAGGTCCCGACGTCGTCCCAGGGGAACTTGCCCGACACCACCGCCACTCGGCGGCTGCGCTCGAAGTGCGACACGTCCACCGCGATCGGCGTCACACTACTGAAGAAGCTGGCCACGTCGCCCCGACGCAGCCCCGCCACGTGCGGCGCGATCTCCTGCGCCACCGCCTCCGTCTCCCCGATGAACCGCGCCGCGGTCCACGCGAAGAGGCCGCTGTTCCAGAGCGCGCCGGCCTTGATCAGCTCCGCCGCGCGTCCCGCGTCGGGCTTCTCCACGAAGCGCGCCACGCGCCGGGCGACGCCGGTCATGGGGTCGCCCGGAATGATGTATCCGTAGCCCACTTCCACCCGCGTCGGCACCACCCCCACGGTCACCAGCACATCGTGGCGCTCGGCGACGTCAAGCGCCGCGGCCGCACTCGCGCGAAAGGCGTCGTCGTCTCCCACAAACCAGTCCGCGTGCATGGCTAGCACACTCGCCGAGGGGTCGCGCCCGGCAGCCACCACCGTGGCCCATGCGAGCGCCGGCCCCGTGGACGCCGAGCGCGGCTCGATCAGCACGTTACCGGAAGGCAGTTCCGGGAGCAGCTGACGCGTCCGCTCGGCGAGTCGCGCCCCGGTGATGACCAGCACCCGCTCGGGCGCGATGAGGCCGTGGAGCCGCTTGACGGTTTGTACCAGCAACGGCTCCCGCCCGGCCAGCGGCAGCATCTGCTTGGGAGTGTCGCTGGTGGAGAGAGGCCAGAACCGGGTGCCTGAGCCACCCGCCAGGACCGCCGCCCAGCGGCTCATGGCGACCCGCCTGTGACCACGTTGCTAGAGGAGTGAGGCGATCGCCGATCGATGGCGGTGCAGCTCGTAGAGCAGGGGACCCACGTTCACGTTGGATCGAACGAAGACGGCAAGCAGTGCTTCCGGCGTCAGCGCGCAGATCACCGCCATGCCGCCCGCATACTCGACCGCGCCCATGCCGAACTCGCCACGCGCCGCCGCGGTGCCCAGCCGCGCGCAGGCCGCCACTACGGACGGCACCAGCGCGGCAAGGCCGTCCGCGTCTACGCCGTCCTTGGTCGTCGCGTCAATGGGAAGTCCGTCCCGGCCCAGCACGATCACGGCGTCCACACCATCGCGCACCGCCAGCGTGCGCACCACGTCGCGAATGCTCGGCATGGCCGCCAAGCTAGGCCTGCCCCAAACCGAAGTCAAGGCAAGACACGAGCTTGACCGCGTTTTCGGCGGTGACTAACGTTCCGTCACCTCCATGCGGCGTATCTCCTTCTGGCACTTGGCGTTTGGGTTTTCTGCGGCGGCCACCGTTGGGGCCGTTTCGGGATGCGGCGATCCGTTCGGCCAGGAGGCGACCATCGAGAACGCCGTGGACACGGTGATCCTGTATGCGCTGCGCGACACGCCTATCCGACTGCCGAGCGCGTACGATATGTTCCAGCTGTCGGGCTCGCAGGCGGTTCGGACCGACACCACGTCGCAGTTCGATTTCGCGTTCGACATCGACTCTGCGGGCCGGGCGCTGATCTACCCCGCCGGCGCGCTCGGCCTGTCGCGCGAGCCGGGGCTCCAGCTCATGGACAAGAGGTTCGACGAGGTGCGCCGGGCCCCGGACACCGGGTATCGCGCGGACAGCGCCATGACCGTGACCCAGGGGAACGTATTTGTGGCGCGCTCCCGCGTCACCAGCCTCCTCTGCGTGTACGTGAGCGTGCCGCGCTACGGCAAGTTCCACGTCCTCTCCCTGGATACGACCAATCGCAGCATCACGCTCGAGACCCTGGTGGACCTGAACTGCGGGTTCCGCGGGCTCGAGCCGGGCATCCCAGGCTCCTGATCCGTGATTGACCTGAGGTGGCTGCGCGACTCGCCCGAGGCGGCGCGCACCGTCCTCGGCCGGCGGCGCAATCCGGCGGTCGCAGGGCTCATCGATACGGCCCTGCAACTGGACGCTACCCGCCGCGAGCTTCTCCAGAAGGCCGAGCGCCTCAAGGCAGAGCGCAATACGGCCTCGAACGAAGTCGGCCGTCTGAAACAGCGGGGCGAGGATGCCGGTGATCGCCTCGGTCAGCTGAAAACGCTCAGCGATACCATCAGGCAACTGGACCAGGATCTGCGCCCCCTGGAGGATCAACTGGTGCAGGTGTTGCTCCAGATCCCCAACCCGACGCTGGACGACGTCCCCGACGGCGACGCCACCGCCAATCGGGTGGAGCGGTCATGGGGATCGCCCCCGGCGTTCGCGTTCCAACCCAAGCCTCATTGGGAGCTGGGCGAACGCCTGGGCCTGCTCGACTTGCCGCGCGGCGCCAAGATCGCCGGGAGCGGCTTCCCGCTGTTCACGGGGCAGGGCGCCCGCCTGGTGCGCGCCCTGATCTCGTTCATGCTCGACCTCCACACCCACGAGCACGGGTATGTCGAGGTCTGCCCCCCGCTCCTGGTCAACCGGGACGCCGCCCAGGGAACCGGCCAACTGCCCGATCTCGAGAGCAACATGTACGTCACCGAGGACGGGTTCTATCTGATTCCCACCGCCGAAGTGCCGGTCACCAACATCCATCGCGACGAGATCCTCTCCGGCGCGGACCTGCCGCGCGCCTACGTGGCGTACACGCCGTGCTTCCGCCGCGAGGCGGGCGCCCACGGCAAGGACACGCGCGGCCTGATCCGGATCCACCAGTTCGACAAAGTCGAGTTGGTGCGGTTCTGCCAGCCCCAACACTCGGCGGACGAGCATGTCAAGCTCCTGGGGCACGCGGAGGCGGTGCTGCAGCGGCTCGAGTTGCCCTATCGGGTGGTGCTGCTCGCCTCCGGCGACACCGGCTTCGCCAGTGCCAAGACCCACGATCTCGAGGTGTGGGCCGCCGGGGTGGGCACCTGGTTGGAAGCCTCGAGCGCCAGCTGTTTCACCGATTTTCAGGCACGGCGCGCAAACATCCGGTACCGCAGAAGTCCGGACGCGAAGCCAGATTTCGTGCACACGCTGAACGCGTCGGGCGTCGCCTTCCCACGCACCCTGATCGCGTTGCTGGAGAACAACCAGCAGGCGGACGGTACCGTTCGGCTGCCCAAGGCGTTGGTGCCGTATTTCGGGGAGGAGCTGCTTCGGGCGCCGTGAACCCGAGCGGGTGAGGCAGATGGTGGTCATCTGGGACACGCGCCATTGGGAGAACTTCTGACTCGCCACACTCGGGGGTTCCTGCGCCCTCGACGGGTCCCGCCGGAGGTGGTCCTCGCCCTCGTCGTCGTCCTGGGGGCCGTGTCGCTCTGGCAGGCGTGGGACATCGCCGGGCTGTTGCGCGGTGAGGCGCGTGAGACGTCCCGGCTGTTCGGCCGGGTCGTCGGCGGCTTGAGCGATGACCGGCCCGGCGCGGACACGGAAACGCTGCTGCAGCTGGTGCGTGAGATCCGCGAGCGCGGCATTCCGCTGATCACGACTGACAGCGCCGGCCGCCCCACCGCGAGCGCCAATCTGCCGTTCACGGCCGAGCTGGACCATCCGCGCGTGGCCGCCTACGCCAGGGAGCTCAACCGGATCAACCCACCCATCGCCGGCCCCGGCGGAGGGCTGATCCACTTCGGATCGCTTCCGGCCGCGCGTCGCATCAACCTCCTGGCCATGCTCCAGCTGGGGTTGTTGGTTACCGCGGTGGCGGTAGGGATTTGGGCCTACCGCACGGCCGTGCGGCGGGACCGTGAGCGTCTCTGGGTGGCGATGGCGCGCGAGTCGGCGCACCAGTTGGGCACACCGCTGATGAGCGCCGGCGCCTGGGTGGAACGGCTCGACGCCGGCGATCCCAACACCCCCACCATCGCCACGCAGCTGCGCGCCGACCTGGAACGCCTGCACCGCGTGGCCCAGCGGTTCGAGCGCATTGGGAGACCGGCGCGCCGCGACCGCGTCCCCCTCGGCGTGCTGGCCGAGAAGGTGGCGGCCTACTTCACGCCGCGCCTGCCGCGGCACGACAACCCCGTGACCATACAGGTCCGCGCCCCCACGTCCGGCCCGGTCGTGGCCGGCGACCCGGTCCTGCTGGAATGGGCCCTGGAGGCGCTGGTGCGGAATTCGGTGGACGCGTTGAGCGGCCGCGGCGGCACGATCGACGTGAGCGTGGTGAGCGACGGCGGGACCGTCGAGCTGATCGTGAGCGACGACGGCCCCGGCGTGTCGCCCGAGATCCGGGGTGCGTTGTTCGAGCCCGGCGTCACCACCAAGACCGGCGGCTGGGGCATCGGGCTGGCGCTGGCCAAGCGAATCATCGAGGACGTGCACCACGGCCGCCTGGAGCTGCGCCAGACCGGTTCGGGGGTTGGGGCCACGTTCGTGGCGGAGCTGCCGCTGGGCACCGAGTGACGACGTTGGACCTCAACCCCGCCCAACGCGAGGCGGTGGAGTACCGGAAAGGCCCGCTCCTGGTGTTGGCCGGCGCAGGATCGGGGAAGACCCGGGTGCTGACGGCCCGACTCGCCCACCTCGTCGCCCAGGGTCAGGTACGGCCGCACCGCATCCTCGCCGTGACGTTTACCAACCGCGCCGCCGGGGAAATGCGGCGCCGGGTGGGCGAGTTGCTGGGACGCGAGCCGGCCGGCCTTTGGATCGGAACGTTCCACTCGCTGGCCGCCCGACTGTTGCGGCGAGAAGCGCCTCTCCTGGGCTTCACCTCACAGTTCACGATCTACGACGAAGACGATCGGCTGGCTCTGGTGAAGCGGTTGCTGGAGCGGCTGGGCCACTCGCCCAAGACCTTCCCGCCACGGCTCATCACGTCGCTGATCTCGGCCGCGAAGAACCGGCTGGTGTCTCCGGAGGAGCTGGGCGCGACCGCCGACGACGCTCCCTCCCGCGTAGCCGCCGCGGTCTACGCCAATCTGGGCGACGCCCTCAGGACGGCGAACGCGATGGACTTCGACGACCTGCTGCTCCACCCGCTCGCGTTGTTCGCAGAGCACCCGGACCGGATGGCGTACTACCAGGATCGCTTCGTCTCCATTCTGGTGGACGAGTTCCAGGACACCAACCGCGCGCAGTACCTGCTGGTCAAGCAGCTGGGGGCCCGGCATCGCGACATCTGTGCCGTCGGCGACGACGATCAGTCCATCTACGCCTGGCGCGGCGCGGACCTCCGCAACATGCTCGACTTTCAGAGCGATTTCCCGGAGGCCGCCTTGATCCGCCTGGAGCAGAACTACCGCTCCACCCAGCGCATCCTGGACGCCGCCAACGGGGTGATCGCGGAAAACCGGGCGCGGTTGGGGAAGACCTTGTTCACCGTGCGGCCAGGCGGGGAACCGATCGTGCTGGTCGCCTCAGCCGACGAGCGGGATGAGGCCGAGTGGGTGGCGCGCGAGTTGCGGAGCAAGAGCGCGGAGGAGCATTACGCGTTCAGCGACATGGCGGTGCTCTATCGCACCAACGCTCAGTCACGCGCCTTCGAGGAGGCGTTTCGGCGCTCCGTGATCCCGCATCGGGTGGTAGGGGCCGTGAGCTTCTACGAGCGCCGCGAGGTGAAGGACCTCGTGGCCTATCTGCGGCTCATCGTGAACCCGGCCGATGACGAAGCCTTTCTCCGCGCCGTGCAGGTGCCGCGCCGCGGGATTGGGCTGGGCAGCCTGGCGGCCCTGCAGGCCGCTACGGCCCAGTGGCGGCGTCCGTTGCTCGAGACCGCCGCGCTTGCGGATCGGATCGGAGACCTGCGCCCGCTCGCGAAGCCGGCGTTCCAACAGTTCGCCAAGCTGATCGAGGACTTCCGGGCCGTGCTACCCGGTACCACCCCCGCAGCACTCCTGGAACGTCTGCTCGAGACCCTCCACTACGAGGCGTACCTGGCGGAGGAGGGCCCGGAAGGCATGGAGCGCATCGAAAACGTCCGGGAGCTGATCGCGGGCGCCGCCGAATGGTCCGAGGAAGCCGACTTGGAACCCGAGGACGCGGCCTCGCCGGTAGAGCGTTTTCTCACCACCGCGGCGCTGGCGACCTCGGAAGACAAGGTGGGAGGCGATCCAGAGGGCGTCACCCTGCTCACCGTGCACGCGGCCAAGGGACTGGAATGGCCCATCGTGATCCTGGCGGGCCTGGAGGATGGCCTCTTCCCGCTGAGCCGAGCCCTGGACACCCCGGAGGGAACCGAAGAGGAGCGCCGCCTCGCCTACGTGGGGATCACCCGGGCGCGCGACCGGCTCTACCTTACGTGGGCCCGCGCCCGCCGGCGCGGCGGCCAGCTGATGCCCGGCCGGCCCTCGCGGTTCCTGGACGCGCTGCCGCCGGAGGTCATTGAAGAGCGGCGCACCAGCGGCGTGTTCGGAGGCGAGTTACTGAGGCGGAAGCCGGGAACGGCCTGGCGCGCCGGGAGCCTCACCGTCCCCGAGCCGGAGGTGGAATCGCAGGATACCCCGCGCTACGTCAAGGGGGAGCGGGTGCGTCACCGGAAATTCGGGGCGGGAGTCATCCGCGGCCTCGCGGGCGTCGGCCGGGACCTCAAGGTGGTCGTCGAATTCGACGACCACGCCGTGGGGACGAAGCAGCTCCTGGTGGCGTACGCCGGACTGGAACGGGACTGGGAACTCACATGACGCTCTCTCGCAAAGACGTCGAGCGCATCGCGGAGCTGGCGGCCCTTCACGTGGACGAAGCGCAGCTGCCCCAGCTCACGCAACAGATCGCGCGCATCATCGACTACGTCTCCCAGCTGGACGCGGTGGACACCGGATCGGACGCCGCGACCTGGTTGGCCAAGTCCCCTCCGCAGCCTCTGCGGGCGGACCAGGTGCGCCCGGCGGACCTGATGCGGGACCCCACGTCTTTCGCCCCGGCGTTCCGGGAGGGGGTGTTCGTGGTCCCAAGGCTCGCCGCCATGGAGGATGAGTGACCGCCCTGGTCGAGCGGGCCCGCGAGGCGGCAGATCGCATCGAGGCAGTGGAACGGCGAGGGCTGCACGCGGTGCTGGCCTTCGACCGCACCGTGCTGCTGGAGCAGGCCACCAAACTGGACGCCGCGCCGACGGACGGGGCGCTCAAGGGATTGGTGATCGGCGTCAAGGACAACATCGCGACGTTGGAATACCCCACCACCTGCGGATCCCGCATCCTGGAGGGCTACCGCTCGCCCTACGAGGCGACGGCTATTAAGCGGCTGAAGCAGGCGGGGGCGCTGATCGCCTGCAAGACCAACCTGGACGAGTTCGCGATGGGCTCCTCCACCGAGCACTCGGCCTTCGGCCGCACGCGGCATCCGGAGCAACCCGATCTGGTTCCGGGCGGCTCGTCTGGAGGTTCAGCGGCGCTGGTCGCAGCGGGTGCGGTGGACGCAGCGCTGGGCTCGGAAACCGGCGGCTCGGTGCGCCAACCCGCGGCGTTCTGTGGCATCGTAGGGATCAAGCCCACGTACGGCCGCGTGTCCCGCTACGGTTTGGTGGCCTTTGGCAGCTCGCTGGATCAGATCGGCGCGTGCGGTCCCGACGTCCAGACCGCAAGTCGGGTGCTGTGCGCCATCTCGGGCAGAGACCCGCACGACGCCACCAGCGCGGATCTCCCGCCCCTCGAGTTGCCGGAGTTTCCTGACGACCTCCAGGGCTTCACCATTGGCGTGCCGGAGGAGTACTTCCCGGACGACCTCGACGCCGGGGTGCGCGCGGGGTGCGGTCGGGCCATCGCGCGCATGCGGGACGCCGGAGCCACCATCAGTCCGGTTTCACTGCCGCACACCGGGCTCGCGATTCCGACCTACTACATTCTCGCCCCCGCAGAGGCCAGTTCTAACCTGGCGCGCTATGACGGCGTGCGGTATGGGCCGCGCTACGCGCCTCCCGAGGGCGACGTGCAGGCGATGTACCGCGCCACGCGGGGCGTAGGCTTCGGCCCGGAGGTGCGGCGCCGCATCATCGTAGGCACCTACGTGCTCTCGGCAGGCTACTACGACGCCTACTACCGGAAGGCGCTCCGGGCGCGCTGGCTCATCGCGCGGGATTTCGAGAAGCTCTTCGCCGGCGGCGTGGACCTGCTGTTCACGCCCGCCGCGCCCACCACCGCCTTTCGCGCCGGCGAGAAACTGGAAGATCCCATCGCGATGTACCTGGCGGACGTGTTCTCATGTCCTGCCAACCTGGCCTGGGTCACGGCCATGTCCATGCCGGTAGGCCGCGCGGGAGGATTGCCGATTGGGGGACAGTTCATTGGACCCCAGTTCGGCGAGGCGCGCATGCTCCAGGCCGCCTCCGTGTTGGAGCGCCTGGTGGACCCGGCCGCGGAGGCGCGATGACCTGGGAGACGGTGATTGGCCTCGAGGTCCACGTCCAGCTCAAGACCCGGTCCAAGATGTTCTGCGCCTGCTCCACCAGCTTCGGCGATCCGCCCAACACCAACGTCTGCCCCGTGTGCCTGGGGCTGCCGGGCGCGCTGCCGGTTCCCAATGAGGGCGCCGTCCGCCTCGCGGTGCGCGCGGCCATGGCGTTCGGCTGCGAGGTGCACCGGCTCAGCATCTTCGCGCGGAAGAACTACTTCTATCCCGACCTCCCCAAGGGCTACCAGATCTCCCAATTCGAGCAGCCGCTGGCCACGGGCGGCCGGCTGGACATCGGCACGCCCGAGGAGCCTCGGCCCATCGGCATCACCCGGCTGCACCTCGAGGAGGACGCCGGCAAGTCGCTCCATGACCGTTTTCCGGGCCTCACCGCCGTGGACTTCAACCGATGCGGCACGCCGTTGGTCGAGATCGTGAGCGAGCCGGACCTGCGGACGCCGGAAGAAGCCCGACGCTATCTCACGGCGCTCAAGCGGGTCCTGGAGTACCTCGAAGTCTCCGACTGCAACATGGAGGAGGGGAGCCTGCGCGTGGACGCCAATCTCTCGGTCCGGCAGCCCGGTGCGGCCCTCGGCACCAAGCAGGAAGTCAAGAACATGAACTCGTTCGCCGCGGTGGAGCGGGCCCTTCAGCAGCTGAGGGACCGGCAGGTCGCGACGCTCGAAGCCGGCGGCCAGATCGAGCTCACCACCTTCACTGCCCGCACCGGCGATCTCACGCCCATGCGGGTCAAGGAAGAGAGTCACGACTACCGCTACTTCCCGGAGCCGGACCTGCCGCCGCTCGACCTCGAGGCCTACGGCATTGACCTGGCCCAGGAACGCCGGCACCTGCCGGAGCTCCCTCGGGAGCGACAGCGGCGTTTCGAGAAGACGTACCAGCTCTCGACCTACGACGCCGGCGTCCTGACCGCAACGCGCCCCCTGGCGGACTACTACGAGGCCGTGGTGGCCGCCGGCACGCCGCCGAAGGA
>Ga0209002_10000999_pt1 | contig 22802 bp, 20 predicted proteins | sample Rifsed16ft2_FD_184010 | JGI IMG/M metagenome (GOLD analysis project Ga0209002, IMG submission 184010) | Soil microbial communities from Rifle, Colorado, USA - sediment 16ft 2 (version 2) | ecosystem: Environmental > Terrestrial > Deep subsurface > Rock core/Sediment | place: Rifle, Colorado... | reverse complement strand
TAAAAATGGAGTACCCCAACCCACGGAATCAACTTCATAATAGTCCAGTAAGAAGTCATGCTCTTCGGCAGTCCCTACCCCGCCTTGAACGGTAATTTTTAAATCCAATGGCTTCCCAGGAACATGTTTCCCTTTGATAGTTAGGGCTTTCACCATTAAATCATGGGCCGATTGAATCAGCTGTTCTTTTTTTTCTTTGAATTCTTCCAAAATCGGACCCAACAAATAGCCTTCTGTTGCAAAGGCGTGTCCTCCGCAATTTAGACCGGATTCAATTCGATATTCCGAAACCCAAAGCCCTTTTTTAGCCAAAAAATTCCCTTGTATCATAGCCGAACGGAAATCACTTACTTTTAATATAATTTTCTTCTGCAAGTCATTATTGCTGTCAGGAAAAAAGACGTCAAAACGTTCAAAATAACTGTATAATCTCGGATTCATTCCCGCTGAAAGAACAACCGAAGAAGTTAGCGTACTGTTAGCAAAACCACGAAGTGAGGCATGCGCATCATTAAACTCGGTAGGCAATTGTTCCTCTTTGACGAAATTATCTTTGTCGACTTTCGTCATGATATTCACATCGATATCGCCTCGGGTCAGATTGTTTTCAAGGAAATTTTTGATGTTTTCCTTAAAAGCCACCCCATCATCCACTAAATTTTGCAGGCCTTGCTTTATCTCTGACTTGTTAGGCAACATGGCAATATAATTGTCCAGTGCCGATTTGCTTTCAGCCAACTCATTTTTGAAATTTTCGAATTTATCCTTTACGATTTTGTCAACCAAATTCAAATAAGAGGTGATTCGCTCCGCACGATAATCGTGAATTTTTTGAGTTATTTCCTGGTAAGGAATATCGAATTTAGTGCTGTAAAAAGAGTTCATTTTTTCAATAAGGTCATCATCAATGATTGAAATCACGGAGGAAATGCCATATTTCGCCACTCGAATGGGACTATCAATAGTGTAAGCCAGTCCCATCACAGGTATATGAAATGTATGTAACGGTTTAGTTGTTGTCATCGTTATAATTTTATTTTCAGTAGACTGCAAATTTCGGGAAACTAAATTGTTTAAAACCTGATAATTATCATGCTTATTTGTCCTTTATTGAAATACTTTTACTAACTTAAACCAACTTTGTCTGAGTATAAATATAGCTGTGTTTTTAAGATCCGCCTGAAAACACGCATCCAAAAATGGAAAAAATGCAAATAGATATCGATTTACTTTTTAGCTGGGGTGCCGTGGCCAAAAAATACAGTAAAAACGAGCTGATATTCTCTGAAAATGAAACAGCTCATTTTTATTATCAGATTATAAAAGGAAGTGTCCGAATGTACAACTCCAATGATGAAGGAAAGGAATTTACCCAGGGTCATTTTTGCAACGGCAATAGTTTTGGCGAGCCTCCCCTTCTTATAGATGAGACTTATCCTTCCACAGCAATCGCAGTGGTTGACAGCATCATAATAAAATTGTCGAAAGATAAATTTTTAAAAATTCTGGATGAGTATCCATGTATTCAAAAAACTTTTTTGGGTTTACTTGCCTGCAGAATTCATGCTAAAGCAAATTCTTCCAAAGAAATCATCAATCAAAGACCTGAGTATAGGATTATCGCTTTTCTAAATACGGTCAAAAAGAAATCTGGATACGAAAATCAAAAAATTCCGATTTCATATACTCGTCAAGAAATTGCCAACTTTACCGGCTTAAGGGTAGAAACAGTTATCCGAGCATTGAACAAAATGAATACGTGCAATAAAGTGGAAATCATAAATCACAAAATATTTTATTAATGAAATTAGATATAAAATTTTGGCTTAAATTTTCTCTGCTTAATCTTTGTATTGTTGCTTTTCTTGGGGTTCTGATGCGCTACAAAATTGGATTTGAATTTCCGTATTTGGATCAAAAACACCTGCAACATTCCCATTCCCATTTTGCCTTCGCTGGTTGGATTACTCATACTTTAATGACCCTGATGATTTACTATCTCCAAACTAAAATTATAGGTTTTCAAGGGCATCACTACAAAAAAACGATCATTGCCAATTTAATTTGCTCCTACGGTATGTTGATTTCCTTTATCATTCAGGGCTATGGATTGTTTTCAATATTTTTTTCCACAGCTTCCATTCTTGTTTCCTGTTATTTTGGCTACCAATATTTTAAGGATTTAAAGCATATCGACAGCGATTACCTCTCAAAAAACTGGTTTAAAGCGGGCATATTGTTTAATGTTTTTTCTTCTTTTGGAACCTTTTATTTGGCCTATATGATGGCCAGTAAAAATCTTGTCCAAAATTTATATCTTTCTTCAATTTATTTTTATTTGCATTTTCAATATAATGGTTGGTTTTTCTTTGCCAGCATGGGCTTGTTGTTGGGACTTTTAAATCTGCGGAAAACCGATCATCCATTCTATGAGACTTCATTTAAATTATTCGCGCTAGCGTGTGTCCCCGCTTATTTTTTATCGACACTCTGGCTGGAATTACCCCTTTGGTTGTACGTTATTACGGTGGCATCAGCCCTAATTCAAGTCTTCGCCTGGTTTAAATTGGTTTCTATCATTAGCAAAACAAGAGGGGATTTCATGGAAAACTACGCTCCTTTGTTGCGCTACATTTTGCTTTTTGTCGGCTTTGCATTAAGTATAAAGCTTTTGCTGCAATTGGGCTCCACTATTCCGTCCTTAAGTCAGCTGGCATTTGGTTTCAGGCCTATTGTTATTGCCTATTTGCATTTGGTTTTGTTAGCTGTTTTCTCTCTGTTTTTATTGTTTTACATCTTTAACAGTCATTTGTTTGTACTGTCAAAAAACATCAAATTTGGGTTAGCCATTTTTATCGTTGGTGTATCCTTAAATGAAATTATTTTAGCGGTTCAAGGCATTGCTTCCTTTAGCTATACCCAGATTCCCTATATAAACGTGCAACTTTTTGCGGCCGCTTTGGTATTACTTTTTGGAATAGGATATACCTCTTATTTTTCCATAAAAAAAGTTAAAAACAGTCCTCCTTTATGATTATACTCATAAAATAAACGGTTGTTATTTAGGTACTTTGTATATATAAACTTAAGCTCTCCATTATGAAAAAAATTATTATATCATTGCTCTTGGCCAGTTTTATGATTGCATTTGGATGCAAACAAAACGTCGAGAACAAGGCTGAAACCACTACAGAAGATGTTTCTACCCAAGATACGCAGCAACCAGCGGTCGTAGATGATGAATCACGTCCAAACATTGTTCAAGTCGCCTCCGGGAGTAAAGATCACAGCACACTTGTTGCGGCTGTGAAAGCGGCCGGTTTGGTGGATGCCTTAAGCAGCATTGGTCCGTTTACGGTTTTCGCACCCACAAATGCGGCATTCGACAAATTACCAAAGGGAACGGTTGAAGGGCTGCTAAAACCAGAAAAAAAACTAGATTTAAAAAATATTTTAGAATACCATACCTATATTGGAAATCTGAAGACCGAATACATGCAGGACGGTCAAGAATATGAGGAAGTAAACGGCGGAAAAGTAAAAATCACCAAACAGGGTGACAAGACTTTCGTGAATGGTTCCGAAATAGTAGCCACTATCCAAACTTCAAATGGTCCGATCCATGTCATAAATGACGTACTACTGCCCAAATAAACCAATTATTAATTCAACCAGATTGAAAAAGCGTGAGTTACTGAAACTCACGCTTTTTTTATGATCTGTTTTCTCAACAATGACGTCCTAATTTCTCCAGTAAGAAGGCTACAATGTCAATTGGGATTCCTCCATTCTATAAAGTATAATTCAGGTTTACGCTCCAACGGTAATTAGCCTCCATATTTCCGCTTGACAAATTTTGATTTATGGGAAGCATCGCATTCATGCCAACCGAAAATTTATTTTTCCCGGCTTCAAAACCGAATTTCCCGAAAAGAACATCCCCCGAAGTGTCCGGCAATTTTTCGCCGTAATGTTTGTTGGAATCATATTTTTCGCCCGCCAGACCAATTTCCGGCACCACTATTAGCGATTTCAAGTCCAGAAGATAAAACAACGTACTACCGTAGTTGAACTGATTTCCGAACCGGTAGTTTTTGCTGTTCTCCGTTTTAAGATTGTAGTTCAGCATCAGGTTCAACCCTAAATTTTTCTTTTTAATCACGTATTCCGTTAGCAGAAGATAGTCCAGACTGCCGGTTCCCAACTGGAAACTTTGGTTGACACTACCCGTATTGTTACCTTCGTCAAACTTGCCTGTAGGCATTTTTATTCCGCCACCCAATTGCAGGTGGTGTGTAAATACGATACTGTCTTTTTGTGTTTGATAAATCGAATAGGTCGCTATTATGGAAACATCCCCAATCCCCTTTATGCTTTCTGTTCCTGTGGAAAGTTCCCTGTCATGAAAATGGTAGGGAATCAAAGCCGAGACCTGGATTTTTTCTGTTATGGGTATTTTTGTCCAAATTTGAACCGTGTTGAAATTTTCATCGATCCAAGGCGAGTTGGCGAAAATGCCATCCCTACTGGTATAGCTTTGCTTGAAATAGCGCAATCCAATAAAATTACTGTTTAACATGGAGCTGAATCCCATACTGCCGCCGCTTGCGGAACAGCCGCAGGCATCGCAATCAAATTCAAAATCGTCAAGCAATTGCATTTTCTGAAAAGTGAACCTGGAGATGCTGTCGTTTTCTGTTTTGGCAGAAACAAACTGAAATGCAAAAAGCGAAAAGAGAGTTATAATTAGTGTGTTTTTCATTGTGTTTAGTATTCCGAGAATCGTTTATCCGTGAGATATTGATTGTCTGTTAATGTTGTTAGAAATGCAATTAATTGCGTTTTTTCCTTTTCTGAAAGCGGAATTCCCACCGTTCCCTTTTGTTTCAAAACAGGGTCTAATGTAGGCGAATCCATTACACCTGAACTATAATGATCGAGCACCGATTCTAAGGTCCCAAATCGTCCGTCGTGCATGTATGGGGCCGTTTTATCTACGTTGCGCAGACTTGGCACTTTGAATTTGTAATAGTCGGCGACCAATTGGGTAACACGGAATCTTCCCACGTCGTTTAAGGCGGGATTGATGGCCAAACCGTTATTGCGAAAAGAGTTGTCAGTCATCAAGTCAGTTGCGTGACAAGAAGCGCACTTAGAATTAAACAAAGCATAACCCGCTGCTTCATCAGTGTTGAGTGATCCTCCATCTTCATTACGCCTATAGTGGTCAAACTTTGAATCCGAAGATGTAATCATCACCATAAACTGGGAAAGCGCTTTCAGCATATTTTCGGTGTTGATTTTTTTATCTGCAAATGCTTGTTTGAATAATTTACTATAAATTGGATCCTTTCCCATCATGGATACAATTGCGTTCAAATCGCCATTCATCTCAACCGGACTCGTTAGCGGAATTACCGGCTGCAAATCCAAGTGACTCGTCGCTCCATCGTACATGAAAGCGGTTTGGTATGCCAAGTTTTGAATGGAAGGCGAATTTCTTGTGCCTACCAAATTATCGATTCCATGACTAAAGACATGACCGTGATGCGTAAATGCGTCCTCCTGAATGTGGCAAAAGCCGCAGGAAATGATTCCGTCCGAGGACAGCCTTCCATCATAAAAAAGTTTTTTACCCAACTCAAAACCTTTTTCGGTCGGGGGATTCAAACCGATATTATAAACTAATGCCGGAAAATTGGAAGGCACTTTGAAATCAAGCGGCCTATCGATATACGCATCGTCACTATCAGAACAACTAAAAAGAAACGGCACCATAAGCCCGAGAAAATAATTGATTTTCATGGTTTTTAAAGTTATTATGGAAACAAAAAACACTGGTTAGCCCCGATAGAGCCGATATCCCACGCCTTTTTCGGGCGTGGATAAAGGCGAAAGCGGGACAAAAAGTTATTGTGAAAAACAAATGTTTGTGCTCCCAAAAATTAATTTAATCGTTATGAACGTGAGCCGCACTAAACATATTGGACAGATTTTCCGTAATTAAAGGCAAGTCTGCACCCCCCATAATTGTGGCGCCATTTCCTGCCGCATTATTGTCAGATAGCTTAATTTTATTAGTCCCGTCAATGATTTTTGACACATCGGCGATGATGTGAATTTCCGGGGTAATTGTGGTTCTAACCATCGCTTTTGTGGGCAAGTCAAGTGTAACCTCAGTGTAATTATAGTCCGTACCGGTTTGGCCCGTGTGCACTTTGAAAGAAGTCTCCGTTGCTACCGTTGGCGACGTAAACATCCCTTCGAAAGCCAGGAATTTATATCCGGCTGACCAGCTCCACACCATTCCGGCGGCTTGCGCCTCAGCCAAAAAGTCTCCCTGTCCCGTTGCCCCGAGTTCCCATTGCATTTTGTCAACACCAATGCCGAATGTCACCTTTGTGTAATTCCCCGCCGGCACATTTTCTAAATCTGCAGTCAGACTCTCGGGATTCGACTCGTCAACTATAAAATAACTTTCGCTTTTTGGGTACCTGAACGTAGTCCCATCCTCTTTTGTCAAGACGATGTTACTGATTATGTATTTTATGCTGCTTATTTTTAAAACCTCATCATTGGAGGTGGTGTTCGCTTGGGCGCTCAATATTAGGTCATTGCTTCCGTATGCATTGTCAAATTCAACCCCTAGATTTCCCGTCCCCGAGATGGCTGTCTCATCATTGGTACAGCCTGCAAAAACAACACTTATGGCCATAAAGGCGACTACTTTATTCAGTAAATTTTTCATTCTATTTTAATTTATTATTCTCTATTTAAATTATTTATGCGCACAAAAGTTCTTCAAATGAATTTCTTCAAATAAAAAGTACACATTAGGCGTTACACTAAAATTTTAAGAGATAATGGTGGGGGGATGGAAAATAGAATACGAATCCAAATGGGAATATAAATTAGTGTATTTAGAATTAAATGAAGGTTTATCCTTGCGGTCTATGATCGCTAAATTAAATGTAAACAGTTCCTCTACGAAAAGATCGTTTAATACATTCACATTTTGTTTTTTGTCGGACGAAATTGGCTTTTCAGTTTCAGAGGCTTTGGCCAACTCTTTCATCAAATGGCATTTCCCGTTACAATGCATTGCCGGTTTTTCCTTATTTATACAAAGCACCTTTGAGATATAGTCATAATTGACCGCATAGTCTATCACCGGGAAAACCGGTTTTAGAAACAGGACAATTATAATTAGAAATGCTAGTTTTTTCACGCTGCAAATATAAAGGTATTAAAATAATGTTTTGATGATAAAAATCATAAAATGTCTGCGTTTTGTAATTATCCATATTGCGAAATAATTCGCTTAAACACTCTTTTTGTTCTAGGATGTTTTGCTTCACTCGCCCAAGGTTTTATGCATCATTAATGCGGAAATGTTCATCGCTCGAAGCTTGATTTCTTCCGCCTTTGTCCCTATGAACAAATCATCGACCGTTTGATCAAACAAGAAATTCCAATGTTGAAAATGGCTTTTGTTCATTTCGCTTTTTTCATGTAATTCTTTATGCTTTCGCATTGGATTCCCTTCAAAATTCCCTGACGAAAAAAGAATATTATCCCAGAAATCATACATTCTGGGCAAATGCAGTTCCCAGTTCACTTTAGCCACATCAGTAAATAAATAACCGATTGTAGCATCCGTTTTTATTCTATCGTAGAATGAATTGACCAATTTTTCAATATCCGATCTGTTTCTAATATCAGTTTTCATATCTAAATTTTAAAACATTATAAATCTTTGCTTTTAAATTTTCTAAGCGAAACAAAAAACGGGATGAAAACCCATAGGCACAGGAGTAAAAATGAAATTATCAATCCTAAAGATGTGCCGAAGAAGTCCTTAAAAATGGCACCCGTGTAGCCCATCATTGCAGAAACGTCAAGCTGCAACAAAATTTGAATTCGAGCCAAATCAATCGGACTCAACGCTGTGACTCCTACCATTGCTTTCTCAATGGGATAATCCGACAACTGAAACAACAAAAACAAAACCATACCGTCAAAAAGCAAAGCAAAATAGAGCCAGGTCATTATCGCAATTCCTATTCCTTTGGCTTTATCCCGCGTAATGATTGAACTCAAAAATGCCAAAGCCACAAAAACTAACGAAATAAGAATGCCCACTATCAGCATCATCACCCCTATGCGGTCCGGCGCATTTATAAGCAAAGGGATTCCGGCGCCCACAAAAAAAGCCAAAACCATTGACAGGGACAAACCGAGAAACAGACTCGTCCAAATCTTTTTTCTTTTGATGGGCTGGCTCAACAACAGTTCTATGAACTCCGAACTGTTATATAAATAAATTGTCGCAAAAAGGATGGAGACCAGTGGAACCGTAAACAGAATTATATTCAAAATGGTGAGCAATCCTTTGGCACTATTGTCTTCCAGTCCGAAGGAACTCCATGAAAGTATGGCTAAAATAAAAGTGTAAGCCAATATAATCTTGTTCTTCAGAATGTCTAGAAAAATGATCTTAATTATTCTGTTCATTGCTTTTATTTTTAAGGATTTTTGCAATTGCCTTAGATATCTTTTTCTCGTTTGTTGAATCCAATAAATCAGCAATCGTTTTATGAAAATGAACTTTTCCGTCCTGCATGAAAATTATTTGGGTTACCATTTCATCCAGTTCGCTCAAAAGATGGGAGGTTATCAAAATGAGTTTCCCTTTTTCTTTTTCCTTGATGATTTTTTCCTTTAAAATTTCTGACGCCAAAGGATCCAGTCCAGCCGTGGGCTCATCTAAAATTAAAACGTCAGGATTAAACAAAAAAGCCAAGGTAGCACTTACCTTTTGTGTTGTTCCCCCCGAAAGCGTGCGCATTTCTTTGTCAAACATCTTTTCCAGTTCGAAAGCCTTAAATAAATCCTCGTCTAAGTTCTCATGCGAATTTCTAATTTTCTTCATCATCTCGATGATTTGGCCTACGGTCATATAATCAGGGTACCGACCAATTTGGGGCATGTAACCTATGTTTTTTCGGTATTCGAACTCATTTAAAATGGATTTTTGGTCAAATAAAACATCGCCCTTCGTGGGAATCACCATACCCAAAACACTTTTAATCAAAGTCGTTTTCCCGCAACCATTTGGTCCAATCAGCGCAATGCATTCGCCTTTGTCAAAAGATAGGTTTACATTGCTTAAAACTTCCAGTTTTCCAAATTTTTTGTAAATATTTTTTATTTCTATCATAAAGCTATAGAGTGCATTAATGGCGAATTATCGATGAAGTTATCCGGAGTGATGCTGGGTAATATTTTTTCTGACTTGTCTAAAAGCGTAATCATGAAACTCCTAAACAGCAACATGGAAGAGGGGTTTTTCTCCACCAGAACAGCAAATAAACTCAGAGGATGATACGGCACATCACCCACCTTATCCCTGTTTAAATCATATCCTTCGTATTTGTCCCAATAATTACTGTTGAAGGTGTTCAGAACCAGACTTCCGTTCGTCCCCACATCAAAAGTGTTCCCCAAAAAATTGTTGCTTACAATTTCATTATCGACACAGCTGGCCTGAATTTTCATTGCCCAACCATTAGATTTAAAAACATTTTTCTCCACCTTGATCCTGTTGGTTCCTTCCATTAAAATTCCGATTGTGTTTTTGGCGAAATGATTGGCGAAAATATAGCTGTCTGAAATCTCTTTTAGCAATAAACCGTAAGCGGAATCACCCCAGTTTTCGTCGAAGGTGTTGTTTATCATCGTCACATTTTTGGTAAACATCACTGCCACCCCGGCGCCATTATTCCTAAACAAATTAGTTATATAGGCATCATTATTAGAAAACATAAAGTGCAATCCATATCGAATATTATCGACCGCCAAATTTCTCCAAACCAAAGAATTAGTTACAAATTCAAAATAGATCCCATCGCGATGTCCTGAAATTGTGTTGGCAATAATTTGGATATTGTCGCTTTTCCAACAGTGAATTCCATTTCCTATTTGTTGCTGCTCGGTACTGTAGGCAATTATTTTATTGCCTTTTACAATGCAATTCCTTCCGTTTTCAATGTAAATACCAAAGAAATTGTCGTCGAGAATATTGTCTTGAATGAGCACGAAGTTATGGCCGTAAACCTTGATTCCACACGGGTCTTCCATCGAGGCGTACTTTGACCTTATAACTTTAAACCCTTTTATCGTTACGTTATCAGCCCTAATGGAAACCACTTCATATTTTTTTTGTCCATCTAAAACGGGATAATCTTTACCCAGAAAAACAATTTCTTTGTTGATGACTATGTTGCCTTCCCTGTACAGTCCTTTGTAGACCAATATCGTATCTCCGTCTTTGGCCAAAACGATTGCTTTTTTGATTGATTTTATTGGTTTATCAGCCCCAACTTCAATCACATTCGCGTAAAGAAAGGAAGAAAACAGCAAGAATATATAGAGCAGTATTTTCATTTTTTGTAGGCTATTTTTAAATTACCGATAATTTATTTTGTCAAAAGGGCATCCCAAGATATCGGTTCGGCATTCAGTTTCTCGCTAAATTGTAGCGCTTCTTTTTCTGACGAAAAAGCTACAATATTGCCTCTCATTGGACTATGGATTGCGCCGCCGGAAAGAAAAAAAGCGCTTTCGGCAGGAATTAAAACATTGTCTTGGGAATAGTCGTTTACGTAATACGATTTTGTGTTTGAACCGAGATTTTCATTCCCATAATTTATCATGCACATAATATCATCAAACTTATACACTCTCCCTTTTTGAGTGATTATTTCCGCTCCATATTTACCATCGGCAATATTCATTTTACAGAAATCACAACTGTCCACGTTTAATTTCAGCGGAACTGCTTCGGTTTTAGCGCAGGACAAAAAAGACAAGGACAGCATAAAAAGTAAAACGGCGGCTGATTTGGGTTTTCTCAATTTTTGCAACAAATGGCTTTCCTTTACAACAAGCAAGAAAAGTAAAAAACCCGAAACGATTAGCATCCATCCACCGATATCAGGAACGGAATAGGCTCCAAAATTCAGCAATTGTTTGTATCCCAATAGAGGCGGCTGATAGGACATTCCGGGAACTTTAATGGCCGCATTAGGATCAAGATTGTGCCCATATTCATAATTCCATCTATAAAAATCCACGGCTGCCAAAATTCCAAACAGAATAAAAGACGTAAACAAGGCATAGAGTCCTTTTTTCTTGGCTACCACTGCCACCGTCAAAGCACACAAACCAAAAAATCCAATAATATAGGGCAGTATGGTAAACTCTATAAAATCTTCTTTGTGCAATGTTTTCATGCCTATGTAGTGATTTAATCCGTTGATGATATCAACATCCCCACCAATTTTGTTAGCATGCAGTTGTAACAATAACCCTTCGGGATATTGGGGTGCCGTTAATTCTATTCTCCACATGGGAACAAAAATAGAGGCCATTAATAAGACCATCACCAACAAAAGTGTAGCTTTTGAAAGCGTTGAAATTTTTGAATTATTCATGGTTGATTTTTTTAAAAAAAAGGGAACAAATTGATTATTTGTTCCCTTTTTGAATTTTAAGTTATTATTATTTAGCGGGCATATTGGTTCCCAAGCTAAAAGTAATAGGGACATTGCTTCCTGCCGGAGATACTCTTACATATCCTTGCATTTCCTGGTGAAGTGCACTGCAGAAATCGGTACAATAGAATGGAACAATTCCCACTCTATCCGGAATCCATTTTAAGGTGGACGTTTCGCCCGGCATGATCAGCAATTCTGCGTTTTTATTAGCTTTTACGGCAAATCCATGCGGCACATCCCAATCTTGTTCTAAGTTTGTGACGTGGAAATAGACTTCATCTCCAATTTTTATACCTTCAATATTATCAGGTGAGAAGTGAGAACGCATTGAGGTCATGTAGACATCGACTCTATTTCCTTTTCTTACTACTTTTGCTTCCTTCTCTCCCTTGGTTGCGTAAGGGTGATTATTACCCTCGATTTTGTAGAATTTTAACTGTCCGTTATTTCTAACTATATCCGCCGGTACCGCTTGAGCATAATGCGGCTCACCAATGGTTGGAAAATCCAAAAGAAGCTTCATTTTTTCACCACTGATATCAAACAACTGGGCGCTTTGCGTAAGTTCAGGTCCTGTTGGCAAGTACCTATCCTTCGTTATTTTGTTATAGGCAATCAAATATTTCCCGAAAGGTTTTTGACTATCTCCACCTGGGATACAAAGGTGTCCCGGAGAATAATAGGTAGGTTGTCTGTCTATCACTTTTAATGATTTTAGATTCCATTTTACTATTTCAGAAGAAACGAACATTGTAGTGTAAGCATTTCCTTTTTCATCAAATTCCGTATGCAATGGACCTAAACCTGGTTTTTTGACCTCTCCATGTAACGCAGCTTCATATTTAATAACCGGAATTCCCTGAAACTCCCCATCAAATTGTTTTTTTGCAATAGCATCTTGAATTTTGGTGAAGCTAAATACCGGGATTAAAGCGGCCAATTTTCCACTACCGACAATATATTCTCCCGTGGGATCTACATCACAACCGTGAGGGGATTTCGGGCAAGGAATGAAATAACAAAGGTCTTTAAATTCTTTAGAATCCAGAATCAATACTTTCGTTTTAATTTCAGATTTTGCCGTGTGCGTTTTTTCATCCCATGTATTATGGGCATATTTAGTATCGACTAATTTTCCTTTACCGGCTTTGACATATTCTTCCGCTTTTTTCCAGTTCAACGCCATGATGAAATCCTTGTCTTTTTGAGAAGCGTTCACTTCTAACAAAGTATTCGCTTGCTCAGAATTGTAACAGGAAAAGAAAAACCAACCTGAAGACTTTCCTTTACCGGAATGGCTCAAGTCAAAATTAATCCCTGGAGTTTCAATTTGGAACGCGATATCCATTTCACCTTCTTTTCCAACCTTAACAAAACTAATATGCGTTTTGAAATTTTGTTTGAAAGTATTAATTGGAACGTCACCGTTAGCATTGTCTGGCGGAACACTAAATCGGGTTCCGGCAATCACATATTCAGTATTCTCTGTGATAAAGGGTGAAGGGTGATTTCCCGCACTATTAGGCAACTCGATAATTTCTACCGTTTTGAATGTTTTCAAATCAACACGGGCGATTCTGGGCGTATTGTGTCCATTGGCAAAAATCCAACGGCCGTCAATTACACCGTTAGTTTGGGACATATTCAAATGGTGTTGATCATCCCAAGGAATAAACCCATGAGAGGTATTCAACATTGGCTTCGTTTCTTCGCTAAAACCATAACCACTTTCAGGATCTACCGAAAAAATCGGAATCACCTTTAACAGCCTTCCGCTAGGCAACCCATAAACACTCATTTGACCGTTAAAACCACCCGACACAAAATTATAGAACTCATCGTATTTTCCGGGCGCGACATATGTTTTTTGCGCCGCGTCGCCACTTACCACATCTTCGGAAGTTTTCGGCTTACAAGACCATAAAAAAGAGGTTAGCAAAACAATGGCAAAAGTTACTTTTACAAATTTATTTTTCATAATATTTATATATGTTAAACTTAGTTTTAAAAACTATTTCACACCGTCATTTTTACGCATGAATTCGAGCAAGCTTCTTGCGTCAGCATCTGCAAGGGATTGATTTGGCATACGAACCAAACAGATTTCCAGTTGAGCCTGCAACTTCGGATCTTTGTTGATCATCGGGTCCGGGTTAGTGATAAAATTCATGATCCAAGCCGGTTCGTGACGGGATGTAACCCCTTTCCATCCTGGCCCAACCAGTTTTTCGTCTGTCAATTTGTGACAAGAAGTGCATTTTACACTCGCAATGCTTTCTCCCTTAGCGGCCATTGCCTGGTCTACCGTAGCTCCTAGTTCTACTGTTGTGTATTTTCCTTCGCCTCGTTTCGGATCATAAGTTGAAGCATCAACGGTCTCGGCGGCCGGCATTCCTTCCTCTGAAGAAGTACTTGGCGAAAAATCTTCGTTTGATTTCTTTTTGTCACCACAAGAAGTTAACATTAAAAATGCTACTATAAAAAAAGATAATTTGTACATAATATTTTGGTTTTAAATTTCTTATACAAATTTGCGAATACATTAAGTGATTAAATATGATTGCAGTCATACTAAAACCCATTTTTTAATCTTACCTCTTATGTTTAAGTGATATTGTAAACTTTTGTTAAGGATTAAACCTTTAGGACACTTCAATGTCTTATACCTATAACTTTAAAACAATAAATAATGAAAAAATTAATTATCGCCGCTTTATTGGTTGTTGGAATGACAAGTTTTGCGCAAGAAAGAGATAAAATGGAAAGAAGGCAGCATGGAAATGACATGGAAAAATTCACTCCTGAACAACGAAATGAGTTGATGCTGAAAAAAATGACATTGGAATTGGATTTGTCAGCAAAACAACAAGCTCAAATGACGAGTATCATTGCAGAGAAAAGTGCTAAACGTCAGGCAATGATGAAGGCCCGAAAAGAAAACACGGAAAAACCGACAAGAGATGAACGTTTTGCCATGAAAAGTAAAATGCTGGACGAGCAAATTGCGATGAAAGCTAAAATGAAAAACATACTATCGGCAGAGCAATATGAAAAGTGGGATGCTATGAAAGCCAAACATGAAAAAAGAAGATCGCACAGAATGCACGAAAGAAGAAGCGATAAAATGAATCCCAAAAAAGAGATGCAGAAATAAAAAAAAAACTTCCGGTGAAAGCCGGAAGTTTTTTTGTTCTAAAAAGTTTTAGAAACTTTGTCTATCGCTTGAATGGTAAAATCCAAATCTTCATAAGAAAGAGCATCTGTTATAAACCAAGTTTCATATGCTGATGGCGCAATGTAAATTCCTTCTTTCAATAATCCATGGAAGAATTTTTTGAAGGTTTCGTTGTCTCCGTTCCCTGCTGACTTAAGGTCAACTACTGGAGCAGCATCAAAATGTACGGAAATCATCGAACCTATTCTGTTGATTGTAAAAACAACATTATTTGCTTTCAAAACCTTTTCAATCCCTTCATGCAGGTAAGCTGTCTTATCAGCCAATCGCTGAAAAATGGCAGCGTCATTATCTAATGTTTGTAGCATTGCCAATCCAGCGGCCATAGCCAAAGGGTTTCCTGACAAAGTTCCCGCTTGGTAAACTGGCCCAAGTGGCGCCAAATAATTCATTATCTCGGCACGCGCGGCAAAAGCCCCTACAGGTAAGCCTCCACCTATCACTTTTCCGAAACAAACGATATCTGCGTCAACACCCAATAATTCCTGAACTCCGCCTCTCGCCAAGCGAAATCCTGTCATAACCTCATCGAAAATGAGCAGTATACCGTTATCCGTACAAAGTTGTCTTAATCCTTCCAAGAAACCTTTGTTTGGCGGAATACAACCCATGTTCCCCGCAACGGGCTCTACAATTATGGCTGCAATTTCGTTTTTATTGGCATCGATTAAAGCCCTTACATTATCTAAATCATTGTAAGTGGCCAACAAAGTGTCTTTGGCTGTTCCTTCAGTTACTCCCGGACTATTTGGCGAACCAAAAGTAATGGCGCCGCTTCCGGCCTGAATCAAAAATGAATCGGAATGACCGTGGTAACAACCTGCAAATTTTATTATTTTGTCTTTTTTGGTGAATCCTCGAGCCAATCTTACGGCACTCATACAAGCTTCAGTACCTGAATTGACAAACCTGATTTTATCAATGTTTGGCACCATAGAAACCGCCAAAGCGGCAATTTGAGTCTCTAACTCCGTTGGCATTCCGAAAGAAGTTCCTAGTTTTGCCTTTTCTATCACAGCCTCAACGACAGGTTCAAAGGCATGGCCCAAAATCATTGGCCCCCAAGAATTGATGTAATCTATTAGTCGGTTTCCATCTTCATCATAAAGATAGGCACCTTTGGCACGTTGTACAAAAATGGGAGTTCCCCCTACTGCTTTGAATGCTCTAACCGGCGAATTTACGCCGCCTGGAATTACCTTTTCCGCTTCAGCAAAAAGCTGACTACTTCTTTTATATAACATGTATAATTTTTGGTGTTTTATTTTTGATAACTGAATGATTTCCTGCTTTCTTAATTTACGATCAGTCTTTGCCCAATGGAAAGTGTGTTAGCCGAAAGCTTATTCTTCTTCTTTAACTGATCAACCACTACATTAAATTTTCTTGAAATGGAGTATAGAGTATCTCCTTTTTGAACCACATATATGTCCCCGTTATAACTATCAACGCTAACTATTCTTACAGCTTGGGGTTGGTTGTCAACAGGTGTATAGTTCGTCCCCAAAACCTGGGAATCAAATCGACCCAAATCGTACCTTTGAATGTATGATATCAATTTCTGGGGATATCTTGGGTCGGTGGCATAACCGGCACTTCTCAGTCCCTTCGCCCAAGCCTCGTAATCGTCTTTTGGCAAGGAGAACAATCTGGAATACCTGCCTCTTCCGGTTAGGAATAAAGCGTGATCATTAAAAGATTCGGATGGATCATTATATTTTCTAAAACATTCTTGTTTGGCGTCATCGTCGTGTCTTACACTTTCGCCTGTCCAATCGTGGCATTTTATCCCAAAATGATTGTTGGCTCTATTTGCCAAATCGCCTTTTCCTGCTCCAGATTCCAATATCCCTTGGGCCAAAATGATACTTGCGGGAATACCATAATTTTTCATGTTACCCATGGCGACATCTTTATATTGGGCAATATAATTAGCCACTATGTCATTTGAAACGACGGTTCTTGAAGTTGATTCTATTACTTCCTCTTTTTCCTGTTTCTGCTCTACTATTGCTGCCTTTTTCACGATTGGTTTAGCGACGCTGGTCTTCTTGACTGGTCTGGCTGCTACCTTTTTTGTTACTGGAGGTGCTGCTTTTGTGGTGACAATCACGGGTTTTGTAGCGTTGCAACTTACCAGCAACACCGCCGTAAGAATGAGTAGGATTTTTTTAAACATGTATATCTATTATTGGTAATTGTTTGTTTTTCAATTTCATATTCATTCCTTTGATTCCTTGAATTCCGCCGGTATGGATCAATAAAATTTTTGAATGGGCCGGAAAATAATCCTTATCTATCATATCTATAACGCCAAAAACCATCTTCGCAGTATAAATCGGGTCCAAAGGAATTTTATTTTTATCATAAAACTGGTTGATAAAAGCAATTAAATCGGGATTCACTTTCCCATATCCGCCAAAATGATAGGCCGTTATAAGCTCCCAATTTTCATTTTGGACAAAAATACGAATTTCATCTTTTAAAAAATCACCTTTTAAAGCAGGAAATCCTAAAACTTTTTGATGGGGCAAAGCGCTGTTTATAATTCCTGCAATGGTTCCACCGGTTCCTACCGAACAACAAACAAAATCGAAATCGGAGTCTTCCTCAGTAAGAATTTCTTGGCAGCCTTTTATGGCCAACTCATTGGTTCCGCCTTCTGGGATAAGATAAAAGTCCCCGAATTGCTTTTCCAAGTTTTCCAGAAATGAAGTTTCGTTTTTTAAACGGTATTCTTCCCTGGAAACGAATTCCAATTGCATTCCGCAATTTTGAGCAAAAAGAAGAGTGGGGTTTTCGGAAATTTTATCGCGCAATTCGTCTCCGCGGATAATCCCAATGGTTTTGAATCCCTTCTCTTTTCCCGCAAATGCCACTGCGGCGATATGATTGGAATAGGCACCTCCAAAAGTGAGCAGCGTTTCGTTCTGCTCCCCTTTTGCCTGAAGCAAATTATATTTTAGCTTTCTGAACTTATTTCCTGATATGAATGGATGTATCAGATCTTCACGTTTGATTGAAACGGTGATGGAATTGGGGAATTCTATAATAAGTTTTTGATTCAAATGAAGTGATTTTTGACAAAGGTAAAATTTATACCCAACAAATAAACGAAAACGCTATAGGATGCAATATTATCTCACATTTTCGGGCTAAAAGTCGCTTTTTGCTGCCCTTTTCTTCCCAATAGCATTCTTTTATCCGGCATCAATTCGACAATTTAAACGAATCGCTCCTGAAACCGGCCTGACACAAGAAGCTGAAATAATCGTGATTCTTTTGTCAGAAATCAAAACATTACGATTTAGCCCTGTTTTATGTACTTTATAAAACCGAAAAAACTCCTCCTGTCCAGATAGGCCGCATCCGATTCGTTATGATAAGCTTCCCTTTCAAAACTGATGTTTCTATAGGCTAAATCCCTGTTTCTATATTGGACTAAACGAATGAAATATTCCAAAAAATAGAGCAGAAAAAAAGGAAACACCAATAATTCCAACTGCTGGCGCAAATGGATTTTTTCATGATTGACAAAAACCACATTTTCTTTGTCGGCTCTATATTTTACAAAGACAAAAGGGAAGGCCGTCAATCCGCGGTAACCTTTTGGAATTAAATATTTAGTGACAATTAGAAACATTGGTATTAAAATATATTGAATAGCGAAAGTACTAAAAAAACAAACCCTTTGAAACTGAAAGAATATTAAAAAAACAGCCTTTCCTATCCTCACTAAAACTGACGGACGATGGTCTTTTTTTAGTTACTTCTTACTCCATAAAATTCCTTAAACTAAGGAGATACAAAACAAATCTCGAAAAGCCGCATCTCTTTATCGATTAAAAATGCATTCCAACGACTATTTGTGCCGTTTGTCGTTTTTTTTTGTCACATCAACGATAACTGAATACTTTTCCTTCAATTATACCAAAACCCCAATTTAACCCATACCTACTTTGAATCAAAAATACTTATTCGAAAACACTGATAATCTTAAGTTTGACCTAAATTATTACGATAATTCAGCCTCCGTTAGTGTAAAAAAGAACCAGTATAAAACCCACCCTATAATTTCGTTTTTTGGTTTATTCCTGATGTTATTATTGGGAGTGAATATCAATGCGCAATCAACTGCTGTATTTACGGCTAATGGAACATGGACTTGCCCGGCTAATGTTACTTCGATAACTGTGGAGGCTTGGGGAGCTGGTGCCGGAGGAAAAAGAGGAGCCGGCCCTAAAGGGTTTAGTGGTGGTGGTGGTGGTGGTGGTGCCTATGCCAGGTTGAATACGGTTACAGTTATACCCGGAACTACATACACCCTCACAGTTGGCGGCGTAAGCGGATATGACACTTCAGGTAATCCTTCAACTGCAACATTTGGAACAAATACTATTACAGCCGCGGGCGGCTCGACAGGAGGTCCCAATAGTCTAAATGCGCCTGGAGGTGCCGGAGGTACAGTGGCTGCAAGTAGTGGAGATGTACGATTTCCTGGTGGAGATGGAGGCAGTGGCGTTGGGGCTATTGGCGGAAATGGTACAGGAAGCGGTGGAGGTGGAGGTAGCGGTGCAGGAAATACTGGCAATGGTAATTATGGATCTACGGCACAGTCTAATTTGATTGGAGGCGCAGGAGGCGCTGCAGTTAATAATTTTGGTGGAGCAGGAGGAAAAGGAGGGGATGATAATACCACCGGTGGAACTGCATCTGGCACGGGTTATGGAGGTGGTGGTGGTGGCGCTGGCTATTGGGGAGGTCAAGGCTTTGGCGTACTAGGTGGTCCAGGTCAGCATGGGGCCATAATTATTACATATATACTACCAAACGGTCCCGGAGGAGTAACGAATAATTTACAGTTATGGCTGCGCTCCGATTTACTTGATGGAACAACAACAGTAGCGGACAATTCCGACGTTACAACATGGTATACCCAAGCCCTAGGAAGTAATGCCACAAAGCCAGCTTCAACTGGCGCTCCAAAGTATAAAAATAATTCTGGTGCAAATATAAATTTTAACGCTGTAGTAGACTTCACAAATGACTATAATTCCCAATCTCAAGTATTTACTGATGCTGATGCATCAAGACAATATTTAAAAGGCCCCACTGGATTTTACAGTCAGGATCTTTTTGTAGTACTGATTCCAGACATCCCTGTCACAAATGGTTTAAATGCAATGGATATCTTTTGTGGCGATAAAAATGTGGGCACTCAAGAAACGGATGCGACAGGTATTGGCTATGGGAAATACACAAATAGAATAAATGATGAAGTTTTAACTTATGCTTTAGGCACTTCCACTGGGCTGGGTAATGGATATGGAGTTGCAGATAAGACAACGCCTTATTACAGTTCTCCAGGTATTATAAATGCAAGAAATAATTCTGGCGTAACGGCACAAGAACTATACTTTAACGGAAATAACGTAGGTAACTTTACATCTGATGCTTCCAAGTTTACCAATATCTCCAATAGCCAATACTGGATTGGTCGAAGCGAGGGATGGACAGGAAGTCTTGATGGAAGAGTCGCTGAAGTAATCACCTACAGTTCAAGAACCACTGACACACAAAGGAGTAACATTCGAAGCTATTTGGCCATAAAATATGGTATAACACTGGGGGCTAATGGTGTTTCCACAAACTACACCAACTCGGCAGGAACTGCCATTTGGGATGCTGCAGCAACCGGATATAATTACGACATTGCCGGAATCGGCAGGGATGATATTACAAAATTGACGCAAAAACAATCTAAAAGTATCAATACAACTGATGATATTACTATAGGTTTAGGAACAATTGCAGCAACAAATACGGCAAATACAAACAACTTTGATACTGACAAAAAATTCTTAGTATGGGGGAATAATCATGCCACATTGGATGCACAATCTACCGTAGTCAATTTAAGTTCAGGGATAACAATACCAAATCCATTAGTAACAGACGTTAGCTTCAAAAAAATAAATAGAATTTGGAAAGTGCTAGCAACGGGTGGAGATATTCCTTCTTGTAAAATATCAATTCCTACAACTATGCTTGCTACTACCAATACACCAGCGGTAACTCCGGGAGATTATATGATGTTCATATCAAACTCTTCTACTTTTGATGCCACTTCCGAGGCTCGAATCATGACGGTAAATGAGTCAAATCTTGAAACTGACTATAACTTTACGGGAACTAAATACATTACTTTTGGTTTTGCACCAGAGAAAACTTTTGAACGATGCATCCAATTTGATGGTATTAATGATTATCTGGATTCCGGAGATGTATTAAATCTAAACACTTCTTTTACCGTTTCGGCATGGGTGAACAGAAACGGAACAAACCAAACCATACTTTCAAAAAGGAACAACTCCTTTACACAAGGATACGATTTAAGCATTAATAGCTCTGGAAAAGCTGAAATGAGTTGGTACGTCGGTGGAGCAAAAAAAACGATCACTTCCAATGCGGAAATTCCGCCAGCAATATGGCATCATGTGGGGGTGACTTTTGATGGTACAACTGCTAAAATGTATATAGACGGCGTGAATTATAAAGTTGAAGATTTAGATGGAGCACCAACAGCCACAACAGACTCCTTCCTGATTGGCGCGGCGGACGGTATTCCTAAAAGCTCTTTTTTCAAAGGTTCTATTGACGAAGTCCGCATTTGGAAAGTAGCGCTTACCGATGCCCAATTTCGTTACGTGATGAACCAGGAAATAGTAAACAACGCCAACTTGACTAACGGAGTTGTCGTTCCAAATACGATCACCTTAAATGACATTAGTAGTATTGCATGGACAAACCTTTCGGCTTATTATCCCATGTCTACCTATTCCTTTACTAATGCCAAAGATAAATCCAGTTTTGGTTTAACGGCAGCATTGAAAAATATTAACACTGTTGACTTGCAAACGGCTCCGCTGCCCTATGAGTCAGATACCGCGGGAAATTGGGACACTGCGGGAATCTGGAAAAATAACACATTACAGGATCTACCTTATAGTAGCTCGATAGAAGCCCCTCCATCTGGTCTACCGCCACCTGGTCTGTCACCAAGTGGTTTATCGCACACAATTGATTGGAATATAGTGAGAATTAAAAATTCGTCTACGGTAACTTCCATCGGCAACAAAAAAGTTTTAGGTTTAATTGTTGAGACCGGAAGTACAATAAAAGCGACAACAGCAGGAGGATTGCAAACAGACGGCTCTAAAATCGAAGTTACCCATTACTTGAAATTAGATGGGAAGATCGATTTGGTGGGAAGATCTCAATTGGTGCAAACCGAAGGCAGCGACTTAGACCCAAGCAGTTCGGGCTCATTAGAAAGAGACCAACAAGGACAACGAAACAAATACAATTACAATTATTGGAGTTCCCCAGTGGGGACCATTAACGGTACTACAAATAATAATACTTTTACTATAGCTGGCGTTCTACGGGACGGTACCGATCCTCTAAACCCAATAGCAATCAATTGGGTTGGAGGTTATGATGGCGCACCTGGAACTGTTGGCCCTCCCGCAACAGCAATAAAATTAGCTAGATACTGGATCTACAAGTTTGATAATGCAAGTAATCTTTATGCAAATTGGAAACAAATGTTTGAAACCGGGTCTTTGACGGCCGGAAAAGGGTTTACGTTAAAAGGAAGCGGTACTGCAACGGCAACGCAAAATCTTACCTTTGTAGGTAAACCTAATAATGGTACGATTACAAATGCTGTTGGCGCGAATCAATTGTTGCTTGTGGGTAATCCTTATCCATCGGCGCTTGACGCTAATGCTTTTATAGCGGATAATAGCGGCTCAATACAAACATCTACTGATGGTACTTTGTATTTCTGGGAGCACTATCCCGGAAACAGCACCCATAATTTAAGCGGATATCAAGGTGGCTATGCTGTTAGAAATGCAGCTGCTGGTGTTGCACCAAGTTCTGTGGGAGTAGACTACATTAATACTTCCGGAGTTTCCTCACGGGAGGCACCAAATCAATACATT
>Ga0209002_10000998_pt1 | contig 22815 bp, 21 predicted proteins | sample Rifsed16ft2_FD_184010 | JGI IMG/M metagenome (GOLD analysis project Ga0209002, IMG submission 184010) | Soil microbial communities from Rifle, Colorado, USA - sediment 16ft 2 (version 2) | ecosystem: Environmental > Terrestrial > Deep subsurface > Rock core/Sediment | place: Rifle, Colorado... | reverse complement strand
CGGGCTTGCTCCTGCGGACGTCGTCCGCGGTGACGGCAAGGGGAAAGCACCGGGAGATGCCGAGCAGGTCCAGGATCGGTGCGATGTCCGACCGAAGCGCTCCGCTGCTGATGGCCATCGGGAGGCCCCGGGCGTGCAGGGATTCGACCAGGGAAATCGCTCCGGGGTAGGCACGCACCCCGTCCCGGACCACCTCCTGGAAGACCCCGGACTTGACCGACAGGAGATCCTTGAGCGCCTCCTCGTCCAGGACCCTTCCGTGGACGCGGAAGGCTTCGCGAAAGGCGTCGCGATCGTCGAATCCCATGTAACGGTCCTTGTATTCCTGCCACGTGAACCCGATGCCGAGCGGTTCGAGCACCTTGCGAAACGCCTGGCAGTGCAGCGGCTCCGTGTCGACGATGACCCCGTCGAAGTCGAAGATGACCGCATCCGGCCTCCATCGGCAGTCTGCATTCCCTATCCGCATGGAGCGCGTCGCCACCTCCCCTCCCGGGGTCCGGCTTCCCGGCCTCCCGGTCCATTTCATCACATAGACCGGCCCCGCGCCAACTTCCTGCCGGTTCCGGCCTCTCATGGCGCCCTGTCGAATCCCTTCCCATCGGTTTCCCGTTCCCCATCGGGGGGCGGTTGCCTCGAGACAATTCTTTCGGTTCTTTCGCGGTGGTATAGTATCCGTGTGAAAGCGCAAATGCCCGCCATCGGCAAGGTATCTGTCGAAATCTTCGATGAAATCATCCTTCCCCAATTGGGACGGAAACGCCCGGAAATCCTGGTGGGTCCCCAGCATGGGGTGGATGTGGGGATCGTCGATCTGGGGAACGGACAGGTGATGGTGACCACGACCGATCCTATTTTTGTGGTACCTCCCTACGGATGGGAGCGTTCCGGCTGGTTTGCGGTCCACATCCTGGCTTCCGATGCGGCCACATCGGGAATCCGGCCGGCTTATATCACCATGGACCTGAATCTCCCGCTGTCCATTACCCGGGAGGACTTTGAAGCGTTATGGGCGGTCATGCACCGGGAGTGCGATAAAATCGGCATGGCCATCATCACCGGACACACCGGCCGCTACGAAGGGTGTGAATATCCGATGATCGGCGGGGCCACCGTGATCGGCATCGGGCCCAAAGACCGGTTCGTCACCCCGACCATGGCGCAGGCAGGGGATTTAGTCCTCATCACCAAGGGGGCGGCCATCGAAGCTGCCGGTCTGTTCGCCGTCACCTTTCCCCAACAGGTGGCGGACCGGTACGGGGAGAACGTGGCGCGGGAAGCCGAGGAAATTTTCTGGCAGATGTCGGTAGTGGAAGATGCCCTCACCGCCGTGGAGGCAGGGGTGCGGGAAAACGGCGTCACCTCCATGCACGATGCGACCGAGTGCGGGGTATGGGGCGGTCTGTTCGAGGTCGCCCAGGCGTCGGGAGTCGGCATGACGATCGACAAGGGGAAGATCATCGTGCAGGACGCGGTGCAAAAAGTATGCGACCTGTTCGGCATCGACCCGTTTTCATCGATCAGCGAGGGGACCCTGATCATCACCTGCCGGCCGCGCAAGGCAAAGGAAGTGGTCCGGCGGCTCCGCGACAAGGGGATCCTGGTCAGCATGGTGGGAGAAATCGTGGATTCGCAGCAGGGGATGCGGTATTTCGACCATGGGAAATCCCATGAACTGGTTCATCCCAGGGTGGATCCCTTTTGGAGCGCTTTCGGCAAAGCGGCATCCCAGGGCAGATAGCATTCGCCCCCGAATCTACGGGAATCAACCCCTGTGGGAAGGCAGGCAGGTATGTCGAAGCCCCCGTTTTATCAGGAAATGCGGCAAAAGGCCGATCCCCTGTGGCGGGCAATTTTCGAGCACCCGTTTGTGAAAGGGATCGGAGACGGCACCCTTTCCCGGGATCGGTTCGAATTCTACCTGAAGCAGGATTATGTGTATCTGATCGATTTCAGCCGGGTCTTTGCTCTGGCCAGCGCGAAATCCTTAAATCTTGCGGACATGGGAACCTTTGCCACCCTGCTCCATGCCACCCTGAACATGGAAATGGAGCTCCATCGCAAAACGTGCGCCGCCTTTGACATTCCGGCGCAGGAGCTTGCAAGGACCCGAAAGAGCATGATCACATCCGCCTATACCGGTTTCCTGGTGCGGACCTGCTACGAGGGCGGTTTATCCGACATATTGGCGGTGTTGCTCCCCTGTGCCTGTGGCTATGTGGAAATCGGGCAAAAACTCCAATCGGAGGGGCTCCCGGACAATCGATTTTACCAGGACTGGATCCATACCTATTCCTCCAGGGAATTTGTCGATTTGACCAACTGGCTCATCGAAAAAATGAATGAACACGCGGGAGATGCATCCCCGCAGCGCAGGGAATACTGGTACCGGCTTTACGAATCGAGCACCCGCTTCGAATACCTGTTTTTCGACATGAGCTGGAAGAAAGAAGAATGGCCCGCCGCGATCTCTTCCTAGCAAGGGGGTTCCTGCGATGACCGGCAGAATCTCTATCGACCGTTGGCGGCTCTACGTCATCACGGACGCGCAGCTAAGCCGCGGACGATCCCACCTCGAGGTCATGGAAGCGGCGATCCTGGGCGGAGCCGATGTCATCCAGCTGCGGGATAAAACCGCTTCCGGCGGAACGATGTACCAGGTTGCGCTTTCCTTGCGGAAGCTCACCCGCGAGATGAAGGTTCCTTTTATCGTGAACGACCGCCTCGATATCGCCCTGGCCGTCGATGCGGATGGGGTCCATGTGGGCCAGAGCGATCTGCCCGCCTCCGTGGTGCGCACCATCATGGGACCGGGCAAGATCCTGGGGGTTTCGGCGGAGACGATTGCGGAAGCCCTCCTGGCGGAAAAGGACGGCGCGGATTATCTCGGGGTGGGCCCGGTGTTCGAGGCCCGGGGGACCAAGTCGGATGCCGGAGAGCCCCAGGGCCTGGAACAGATCGCGCGAATCCGCCGGCAATGCCGTCTCCCCATTGTTGCGATCGGGGGGATCAAGGCGGAAAATGCCCGGCTGGTCCGGGAAGCGGGAGCAACGGCCGTGGCGGTGATCTCCGCGATCGTCGCGGCGGACGATATCGCACAGGCGGCAAGGCAGTTGAAATCCGTGCTGGGCGGCGCATGAGACGACCTCCTCCAAGAGGCCGGAAACGCGTGGGAGAGACGGGGGAGTTCACCCTGATCGACAGGATCAAAAAGATCCTTCCCGCCGCCGGGAACAAGGATCTCCTGGTCGACATCGGCGACGATACCGCGGTGATCCGGATGGATAAACGGCGGGCGTTGCTTTTGACGTGCGATATCCAGGTGGAAGGCCGTCATTTCCGGTTCGAACAGATCACGCCATACCAGTTGGGGCGCCGCGCCATGGCGGTGAATTTGAGCGACATCGCCGCCATGGGGGGAAAGCCCACGTATGCGCTGGTTTCGTTGGGGCTCCCGGCCGCCTTCCCCGTGGGAAGCTACGACCGGTTGTTCGAGGGGATGCGGGATGAGTTGCTCCCCCACCGGGCCCGGATCGTGGGAGGGAATCTGGCGCAGACCCGGGACTGCCTGATCGTGGACGTCACCCTGCTGGGGGAAGCCGATCTCTCCCGGGTCCTGACCCGCGGAGGGGCCCGGCCCGGCGACCGCATTTTCGTCAGCGGGGAACTGGGATCGTCCGGCGCGGGTTTCCAGGTGCTTACGATGTTCGGGAAGAAATTTCCCGGAAGATACAAGGAGTTCGTAAAATCCCACCTGTTGCCGACACCCCGGGTGGACCTGGGCCGGCGGATTGCGCGTTCCGGGGTCGCCACTTCCATGATCGACCTGAGCGACGGGGTGGCCAGCGACCTGTTCCACATCTGCACCCGGAGCGGGGTGGGAGCGGAAATCCATGAAGATCGGCTGCCGCTACCGGAAGATATCGGGGAGATCGCGGAAAAATCCGGTAGATCGGTCATGGATCTGGCCTTGCACAGCGGGGAAGATTACGAATTGCTCTTCACCGTCCCCCTCCGCATCCCGGCGGAAAAAGTGCGATCCGTCGCCGGCGGGTCGGGGGTTCCGGTCACGGAAATCGGAAACATCGTGAGGAGGGAAGGCGGTTACCGCCTGGTGGATTCCCGGGGGAGAAGAACCCCGTTGACTCCCACCGGCTGGGACCATTTCCGCATCGCGCGGAAATCGCGGGAGGGCAGGGGACAATGAAAAGGGCGCTTACCATCGCCGGCTCCGACAGCGGGGGAGGCGCGGGGATCCAGGCGGACCTGAAGACGTTCATGGCTTTTGGCGTGCACGGAATGTCCGCGATCACCGCGCTTACCGCCCAGAACACGGTGGGGGTGCAGGGGATCTTTGACATTTCTCCCGAGTTTGTCCGGGAGCAGATCAATAGCATCATGACCGACATCGGTACCGATGCCGCCAAGACCGGGATGCTGTCCAATACCGCGATTGTCAAAACGGTGGCGGAAGCAGTCCGTACTTTCCGCATTCCCAATCTGGTGGTCGACCCGGTGATGATCGCCAAGAGCGGCGATTCCCTGCTCGCCGAAGAGGCCCGCCGGGCGATCCGCGAGGATCTCCTGCCGCTGGCCACGGTCATGACCCCCAACATTTATGAGGCCGAGGCGCTCCTGGAGTGCAAAATCGAGGATCTGGACGCCATGCGGAACGCGGCGCGGGAACTGAAAAAAATCGGGTGCCGGTGGGTGGTGCTCAAGGGCGGGCACCTGGATATCGAGTCCCAGGCGATCGATGTGGTCTACGACGGGAAGGAATTCATTCTCTTCAAATCGCCCCGGCTGGAATCCAGAAACACCCACGGCACCGGCTGCACCTTTGCCTCCGCCATCGCCGCCGGACTGGCCAAGGGACTGGCGCCGCCGGAAGCCATCAAGCGGGCCAAGGAGTATATCACCGAGGCGATCCGAAGCGGACTTCCGTTGGGAAGCGGCCACGGTCCCACCAACCATCTGGCCGGTGTCCGAAGCAAATGGTGATTATTTGCCTGCCTTGACCACGACGAAGCAGCCCTCGCCGTGCCCTTCCCGGACTGGATCCAAGGCGTCCATCCTGCCCGGGTCCCGAAAGATCGTCTGGCAAAAGGACAAGGTTCGGAAGCCGGCGTTTTGGAGGAATGCTGCGACCTCCCGGGCCGAATGGAAGGTCGCATCACGGTAGAACGGGTGCTCGCTTTTATGTTCCTCGTACGCCCTCCCGATGGGGCTGTCCCGGTCGATAAACCCGATCACGAGCGACCCCGCGGGCGTAAGAACGCGATAGGCTTCCCGCATCGCCCTTTCCACATCGTCGAATGAGCAGAGGGTTGTGACCATGAGGACGAAGTCGAACCGGCCGTCCCGGAAAGGGAGCGCTTCGGCGATACCGCGGATCACCGAAAATCCCCGTCCCCGTGCGATGTTCCCCATCGACCTTGACGGTTCGACGCCGATGGGAATCCCGAATTTCACCGCGAACCTTCCCGTCCCGACGCCGACCTCGACGCCTTTTCCCCCTTTCGGCAGAAGGCGCCCTATCGCCTCAAGCTCCGATTCGTAGGCGAACCGGTTCCTGGAATACCAGTCGTCGTACACATCGGCGTGTTTTTCATAGGGCTCGATTTTCGCCATCGGCATACCTAGGCGAAAGCACTCTTGCCCGGCCAGGGACAGGCGTTCGACACCGTGATCACCATGACCGCGTGACCCTTTGCGGCGGCCCCGCGGAAGGCGTCGATGAGGGCAGGGAACACTTTCTCGTCGTCGCCCCACACCAGGGTGCTCATCGCCCCGGTCTGTCTTTCGAGACCGTGCCGGGCAAACGCTTCGATCACAGCGTCGATGGAGGGTGAGAGATCATCCTGTCTCAACGGGTAGAGGCTTGCTTGCGCGGTGATTCCGTACATGTCGATCGACCTCCTCTAGGCAAGCGTTATCCCGATTGACATCGATAGGATACAGAAGTATCAATTCAATATAAGGGTTTTCCTTCCAACGAATGAACCAAATCATCCCACGAACGACCGGCAATCTTGATATGGCGACCATGACCCTTCAAGGGGAGGGGTCAGGTCACATCGATGTCAGGTGTAAGAAATCTTGACAGTGAGGATTGGTGTTCCAGTCCGGGGAGTTGGCCGGGAACCGTAAGCGATCCTTACAACCCGGTGAACGGGAAGGCCCCGGCGGCATATCGATTTTTCGCTTCGGGAACAATGGGTTGGGCGGCATAACGCCGGCGGCACGATGTTTGCGCTAAATAAAAGCGTGGAAAACCAACGAACTGCCGATGCGGAGGTTGCCATGAGAGACTATCAAAGGGTTCTGGTCGTAGACGACGAGGCATCGATACGCCGCAATCTTTCGGTCGGTCTGACCCAGCGTGGTTACGAGGTGGAGGACTGCGAGATGGGGCTTTCCGCCCTGGAAAAGATCGAGGCGGCGCAGCGTGCCGGGGTTCCCCACAACTTCGTGATCCTGGACATTCGCCTGCCGGACATAGACGGGTTGCATCTCCTGGAGGTGATCAAGAACGTCTATCCGGAGCTGCCCGTGGTGGTGATTTCAGGCTACGGCGATGAGCAGACCGTGGAGAGGGTGAAGGCACGTTGTGGCAGCGCCTATCTCGACAAGCCGTTCGAACTGGATGAACTGGAAGCCGAGATCGAACGGATCACCCCGCCGGAGAGGAAGGAGATCGCACCCCGGCCGGAATTCAAGCCGGAGGTTCAGCTCACCCAGAGCGCTTATGTGTTTCTCCGGGGAAAGCCGGGTGTCGATCTGTCCGGGTGCTTCAGCCGGCTCTACTTCGCCGAAGGGGTGTGCTACTGCGATGCCGTGATGGGCGACTGGGACATCGTCCTTCTCGTCCAGGGCAAGGACCGCGAGGACATCAAGGAATTCGTCACCCGGACCATCCAGCCTATCGGAGAGATCGAGAAGTTTGAAATTCGCTACTCCGAGCGTCCGGCACTTCGCAGGGACATCGAGTCCTTCATCCGGAACTACGAACGGATGCAGGTGGCCGAAGGGGTGGGCGAAGCGGTGGTTGACAGGCGGACCAGGCAGCTCCTTTCGGCGTATGCCCTGCTGGAGATCGAGAAGTCCTGCCTGGATTCGTTGTATGCGATGTTCTATTTCGACGAGAACGTGGTCTATTGCGACATGACCGACGACTGCAACGTGGCCATCCTGCTGGTTCAAGGCCGCACGTTCGACGAGATCAGGCAGGCCATTTCCAGGCTATCGTCCCGGCCGGGGGTGCTCAGGGCAAAGATCCTGAAGATCATGAAATTCGTGGGCCTGTAGGGCGGCTGGTAAAAGATGGTGACCGATGCGGAAAATGTGATGGAAATCGTGATGCCGGCTTTCGGCCGTATGCTGTGGAGGCACAGCGGCGAGCCGGGAATGCTGATCCCGTTGCTGCAGGCGGCCCAGGATTCCTACGCCTACGTTCCGCCTCTGGCCATCGAACAGATCGCCGAGGCGACCGGCATCCCCGCCAGCGAGGTCTTCGGGGTCATTACCTTCTACAAACAGTTTCGCCTCAAGCCGCCGGGAAAGCACATCATTCGGGTGTGCAAGGGGACCGCCTGCCACGTTCTGGGGGCGGACATGATCGCGCAGACCGTGGAGGAGGAGCTGGGAATCGTCCGGGATGAGACCAGCGGGGATGGTCTCTTCACCTTCCTGGAAGTCGCCTGTCTCGGATGCTGCAGTCTCGCTCCCGTGGTGATGATCGACGAACAGGCCTACGGCTGCCTCACTCCCCGGAAGCTCCGGGGCGTTCTCCGCAGGTTCCGAAGGAAAGCGGACCAGGCCGCATGACGGTTCCTTGAAAAGAGGAGAATCCGATGCGGGAAGTGGTGGTCGGATTGGGATCTTGCGGCATCGCCGCCGGGGGGCTGGCGGTGCAACAGCGGTTCAAGGAACTTCTTGAATCCGGGAAAGAGCGGGTGACGTTGAAGGAGACCGGGTGTATCGGACTGTGCTATCGCGAGGTGCTGGTCGAGGTCTTCGAAGATGGCCGGCGCAGAACGCTGTACGGCGAGATGACCCCGGAGCGGGTGGATCGCATCGTCTTCGAACACCTGCTCCAGGGAAAGGTGGTCGGGGAATGGGCGGTGGACCGGGAGGAGGTCCTCGCCAGGCAGAAGCGGATCGTGCTTCGCAACTGCGGCGAGATCGACCCTTCCCGCATCGAGGAGTACCGGGCCCGGGGAGGCTACCAGGCCCTCGAGAAGGCCGTCACCGGGATGACCCCCGAGCAGGTCATCGAGACCATTGCCGATTCCGGCCTGCGGGGAAGAGGTGGGGCCGGTTTTCCCACCGGGACCAAGTGGCGGCTTGCCCGGGCTTCCGAGGACGAGCACAAGTACGTCATCTGCAACGCCGATGAAGGAGACCCGGGCGCCTTCATGGACCGGAGCGTGCTCGAGGGAGATCCCCACTCCGTTGTTGAAGGCATGGCGATCGCCGGTTATGCCATCGGTGCCGGGGAGGGATACATCTACATCCGGGCGGAGTATCCTCTTGCGATTCGCCGGCTGCGTGGTGCCGTCGTCGGTGCCGGGGAAAAAGGTTTTCTTGGCCGCAACCTGTTTGGAAGCGGTTTTGACTTTTCCATTCGTTTGAAAGAAGGGGCCGGGGCGTTCGTCTGCGGGGAGGAAACCGCGCTGATTGCCTCCATCGAGGGCAAGAGAGGGATGCCCCGGGTGCGGCCTCCGTTTCCCACGGAAGCCGGGCTGTGGGGACATCCCACCTGCATCAACAATGTGGAGACGCTGGCCAATGTTGCCTGGATCATTTCCCATCGGGCCGAGGCCTTTCGTTCCTACGGAACCGAGAACTCCAAGGGAACCAAGGTCTTCGCCCTTGCGGGCAAGGTACGCCGGGGCGGCCTGGTGGAGGTTCCCATGGGAACCTCCATCAACGAGATCATCTACGGTATCGGCGGCGGCACCGTCTCGGGGGGGCCGTTCAAGGCGGTACAGATGGGGGGGCCATCCGGTGGATGCATCCCCGCTTCTCTGGGAGATACGCCGATTGACTACGAACAGATCACCGCCACCGGGGCGATCATGGGTTCGGGCGGGATGGTGGTCATGGACGAGTCCACCTGCATGGTGGATGTGGCCAGGTTTTTCCTTTCCTTTACCCAGAACGAATCGTGCGGGAAGTGCACCTTCTGCCGGATCGGTACCAAGCGGATGCTCGAGATCCTGGAGAGAATCTGCACGGGACGTGGAAAACCCGAAGACCTTGCCACCCTGGCGGAGCTGGGCGAGCAGATCAAGGCCAGCTCCCTTTGCGGACTGGGCCAGACCGCAACCAATCCGGTCCTGACCACTCTCCGTTATTTCCATGACGAGTACGAAGTGCACATTCATGAGGGGAAGTGCCCGGCCAAGGTCTGTCTGGCCCTGGTGGACTTCGGTATCGATCCCGAGAGGTGCAATGGATGCGGCCTGTGCTCGAAGGCCTGCGACGCCGGGGCGATCCGCGGCGAGATCAACGAGGTCCACCGGATTGACCGGAGCAAGTGCGTACGATGCGGAAAATGCATCACGGTCTGCAACCGGGATGCGGTGTGGAAAGGGTAGCGGCATGCTCGTGAAAGCGGCCGGGAAACGGTCTCTCCTTCCCGTCGAGCTTACGATCAACGGACGGGCGGTGAAGGCACGTCCCGATCAGACCATACTGGAATTGGTTCGCGAGCGGGAGCTGGACCGGATCCCGACGCTTTGCTACGACCCCAGGTTTTCGCCCTTCGGCTCCTGCTTTCTTTGCGTGGTGGAGATCAAGGGCTCCCCCGGGCTGCTGCCCTCCTGCACCACCCGGGTCAGGGACGGAATGGAGGTCGTCACCCGGAGCGACAGGATCACGCGTGCCCGGAGGACCGCGCTTTCGCTGCTCTTCTCCGATCACTACGCAGACTGTGTATGTCCCGGACAGTTGGCCTGCCCGGCCGGAGTGGATATCCAGGGATATCTGGGCCTGGCGAGGCTCGGCCACTACCGGGAGGCTCTCCGCCTGATCAAGGAATGCAACCCCCTGCCCTCCGTTTGCGGAAGGGTGTGTGTACGAAAGTGCGAAGTGGGATGCCGTCGCAACCTGGTGGACGAACCCGTCGGGATCAACCATGTAAAGCGTTTTGTATCCGATCACGCGAGTGTTCATCCGGAGCGAAGGCCTCCCACAGGGAAGCGGGTGGCCCTTGTGGGGGGAGGCCCGGCCGGTTTGACCTGTGCCTACTATCTGTCCCTTACGGGCCACTCGGTCACGATTTTCGAGGCCATGCCCCGCCTCGGCGGGATGCTCCGTTATGGAATTCCTTCGTACCGCCTTCCCAGGGCGGAGCTGGACGGGGACATAGACGCCATCCTGGACCTGGATGTGGAAGTCATCTGCAACAAGAGGCTCGGCAGGGATTTCACTTTGCAGGACCTCCGTAAGGAGGGCTTTGACGCGATATTCCTGGGCATGGGTGCGCCTCTGGGCAGGAAGATGGGCATACCGGGGGAGGATGCCGAGGGCATCGAACCGGCCCTGGATTTCCTGAGAGACACGGAACTTCACGGGCCCAGAAAGCTTCACGGAAAGGTTGTCGTGGTGGGGGGAGGAAACTCCGCCGTGGACGCCGCCCGCACTGCAGTTCGATGCGGCGCGGAAGAGGTCACCATCCTGTATCGCCGTACCCGGAAAGAAATGCCGGCGTATCACGAGGAAGTGGATGCGGCGGAGCAGGAAGGTGTCCGATTGGAGATGCTCGCCGCCCCGGTGGAGGGGATCAAAGACGCGGGAAGCGGTAGGTTGAGGGGTATCCGGTGCATACGCATGGAGCTTTGCGAGCCCGACAAGAGCGGGCGGCGCAGGCCTGTCCCTGTCCGGGGTTCCGAGTTCGAGGTTCCTTGCTCCTTTGTCTTCACCGCGATCGGCCAGGAGACCGATCCGGACGTTTTTTGCGGGGAGACGGAGGATGGTCGCCCGGCCATCGGTTCCCCGGGCACGATCGAAGTGGACCGGGCCACCATGTCATGCACACTCCCCGGCGCGTTTGCCGGAGGTGACGTGGTCAGTGGACCCGCGGTGGTGATCGAGGCCATTGCTCAAGGCCGCCTGGCCGCCGAGGTGATCGACGGATATTTGCGGACCGGGGAAACGAAAAAACCGGCGACTGCTTTCGTCTGCCGCCGAGAGGACTTCGGCCCGGTCCCGGAGAGCATGTTCAAGGGCGTGGAGCGGATCCCCCGCCATGAGATGCCGAAGCGCGCAGCCGAAGAGCGTAGGCGGGATTTCGGACAGGTGGAGGAGGGCCTTCCCGAGGTGGACATGAAAGGGGAGGCGGACCGGTGCATGGAGTGCGGCTGCAAGGCCCGGTTCACGTGCGATCTTCGCAGGTATGCCGTCGAATACGACGTGAGCATCGGGGGAATGGCCGGCGCGGTCAGGCGTCACAAGGTGGATGACAGCCATCCGCTGGTGACGTTCGATGCCAACAAGTGCATCCTCTGCGGCCGGTGCATTCGTTCCTGCGGGGATGTCCTCGACCTTTCCGTGCTCGGCTTCGTGGGAAGGGGGTTCGACACGACGGTTGCGCCCGCCATGGGACGGACCCTGGCCGAGAGCGCGTGTATCGCATGCGGCGCCTGCATCGAGACCTGCCCCACGGGGGCACTGACGGCCAAACTGCCCCATGGCCGGCAGGGGCCGTGGAAATCCACCCGGGTCTCCTCGGTGTGCGGGTTCTGCTCCCTGTCCTGCCCGCTGGACTTGCATGTGGTGACCGATGGCCTCCTGTGGGCGACTTCTCCGGAAGATTTCCGGCACGGCGGGGGGGACTTGTGCGTCAAGGGGAGATTCGGAACCGGCCTGCTCCAGGATGCCGGCCGGATCCGCAGCCCCCTGGTCGGAAAGGACGGCCGGCTCGTTGCGGCCCGGTGGGAGGAGGCATTGCGGGAAGCGGGGCGGCTTCTTTTGGACTGCCGCGACCGGTACGGCCCGGAGTCGATCGCCGTCCTGGCTGCCCCCCGGATGACGTTGGAGGAGTGCTATCTGGCAGGGCGGTTTGCACGTGCCGGCCTGGGCACCGGCTGCGTCGGGAGCTTCGGCCAGGTTCGACGCGGCGGCCTTCGGAGCGACCTGGACGATTTTCTCGGCCGCACCGCTTCCACCTGTTACCTGGAAGATATCGACGATGCCGACGCGGTCGTTCTGGTCGGGGCCGATCCCGGGGTGACCCATCCGGTACTCGGCATGCGGCTGCGGCGGGCGGCCAGGAAAGGCACCGCCGTCGTTGTGGTGAATTCGCGCGAGACCGACCTGGTGCGCTCGTCGAGACTGTGGCTCGATCCCCGCAGGGGGACGTCGGGGTTCCTGCTGGCCGACGTGTTGCGCCGTGTCCTTGCGCGATGCGGAGCCGATGGAAGGTCGGCGGGCGCCAGGGGCGATGCGCTGGAAATGCTCAAGAACTTGTTGGAAAGCGCCGCCCCGCGTGGAGCGGCGAAGGTATGCGGGGTGGATTCCGCGAAGATCGATGCGCTGGCGGAAACGCTCGCCGGCGGGAAGAAGGTAGTGGCCATCTACGATCTGGAGGAAACCGCCGAACGGGCAGAGGGCGACCTGGCCCTCCTGGCCCGCATCCAGATGGTTACCGGGCACCTGGCCCCACCCGGCGGCGGTCTTCTCCTGCTTGGGGCCGACGGCAGCCCGGAGGGTGCACGGTTGGCGGCCGGGGGGGGAACGAGCCTTTCGGATGCTCTTTCTTCGGGCCGGATACGGGGAGCCCTGATCATGCTCGAAGACCCGTTTTCCGACCCGGAGGCAGTAGACATCTTCGGCGACCTGGAGACGCTGGTGGTGGTGGACCATTTCCTGACGCGTACGGCGAGGGCCGCTCGAGTGGTGCTCCCGGCGTCCACGCTTGCCGAAACGGAGGGAACCATTGTGCGATTCGACGGCAGACTCCTCGAGGTGGAGAAGGCCTGCCAGCCACCGGGCGGCCGCACAACGGCCGAACTGATCCGGAATCTCGCGGAAGAAATCGGTCACAAGATCCCGTCGGCACGCGCGGATGCAGTCCGCGCGGAACTTTTCCGATCGCTGGGGATTTCGCCTGCGGACGTCGACAGGGCTCGCGAGGAAGGAAGGTGGCCCGGCTCGGGGGAGATCACTCTACCCCGGCAACTTGATATCGGGCAAATCCGTCTGTCGTTGCAAGCCGGGTTGCCGGCCCGGCGCTCCTATGCCACGATGGATGGAGTCGTTCACAGCAGACTGGAAGGCCATACGATGCGGGGGGCTGCCTAGGAACAAGGAGATGCCCGGTTGCCGGATCGATTGCTGAGGGAAGAAGAGCTTCTTATTCGCGTGGGGTGGATCGTCAAGATCCGCTGGCTGTTCCTGGCGGGCCTGGCCATCCTCATCGTCACCGGCCGCTATCTTTTCGGAATCGGATTTCCTTTTTCCAAGGCCCTCACCGTGTGGGGCGTTGTCCTTTTCTATAACCTGGGGTTCGATCTGTATCACCGGTTATATAAAATTCGGCTAACCCCGGATCTCACCATCAGCCGGATCGAGGCGTATCTTCAAATCGGACTGGATCTCTCGTCCTTGACGTTCCTCATCCATTTTTCCGGAGGGGCCGAGAACCCCTTCCTCTATTTCTACCTTTTTCATGTCATCGTGGCCAGCATGCTTCTTTCGCGCGCCGAGGTATGGATCGTGGGTTTTGCCGCGTATATCATGTTTCTCGCGGTCGTCGTCCTCGAATATGTCGAGGTTCTTCCCCACTATCCACTGGAAGGTTTATTCCTGGACGCCCATCACCGGAACATCCTTTATCTGTCGGTGGTGAGCCTGGGGCTTATGATCACCATGGTCACCACCATCTATTTGTCCTGTACCATCGTACACAGCTTGAGAGATCGCGAGATCAATCTGGTGTTGACACGGAACATTCTCGAGAAAAAATCGGGAGAACTGGAAGAGGCGAACGTGAAACTCCTGGAGAGGCAGAAGCAGCTGGTTCAAGCCGAGAAACTGGCCTCCATGGGACAGCTTGTGTCGGGCATTGCTCACGAGATCAACAATCCCGTTCAGTTTATCCAGGGGAACATGCAGATTCTCCGGGAGGCGATCGGCGACATTCTTCCCATCCTGGACGAGAAAGAGGCGAACGATCGCGGTCTGAAAATCGCCCGACTCCAGTATCCTTTCTTCCGGAGCCAGGTTCAGGTCCTGCTCAAGGACATGTCCGACGGGGCGGGGCGCATCGGCGACATCGTCAAGGACCTGAAGACGTTTGCCCGCCGGGACGAGGGCCGGCTTGACGAAGAGGTGGACCTCAACCGGGTGGTCGAAACCTCAGCCAGGCTGGTTCACAACAAGATCAAGCGCTACAAGGTGGTGCGGGACCTGGCGGAAGGCCTTCCCAAGCTCACGGGGAGCGTGGTCCAGCTCGAGCAGGTGGTGGTCAACACCCTCATCAATGCGGCCGAGGCGCTGGAAGGTCGCCCGGATGCGACCATCCGGATCATCACCCGGATGGAGGACGGAGGGAGGCAAGTGAGACTGTCGATCTCCGATAACGGCCCGGGGATGACCGATGACGTCAGGGACCGGCTGTTCGATCCGTTCTTTACTACCAAGCAGCGTATCGGCGGTACCGGGCTGGGTATGTCGATCACCTACGGGATCATCAGGGAGCACGGAGGGACGATCGAGGTGGATACCCGGGTAGGGGAGGGGACGACGTTCCATTATGTCCTGCCGGTTCCGAGGTGTGGGCCATGAACCGCATCCTGGTCATCGACGACGACAAGGCCGTTCTGAACTACTTCATGCTCCTGCTGGTCCAGTCGGGGCGATTCGAGGTCGAAGTGCTGGCCGACAGCGCCCGGTCGTTTGAAATGATCGATGCCGGGAAGATCGATCTCATCCTCCTGGACATGGACATGCCCGGGGTGACCGGGAAAGAGGTTCTCCAGTACGTCCGCCAGAACCATCCGGACATCGAGGTGGTGATCATCACCGGAGTGGGGGACGTGGAGCTTGCCGTCGAGTCGATGAAGATGGGGGCCTACGACTACCTCTGCAAGCCGGTGGACGACAGCAGGTTGCTGACCACGCTGGACCGCGCGCTGGAGCGGTCCCGCCTGCGGGGAGAGATCCACAGGCTGCGGGGGCAGATGAGCCTGGAAGGACTGAAGCACAAGGAGGAACTCAAGGGGATCCTGACGCAGGACCGGAAGTTCCTGCGAACGCTCCAGAAGGTCGAGCAGATCGCCATGAGCGACAACAACGTGCTGATCTGGGGGGAGAGCGGCACCGGGAAGGAGCTGGTGGCGAGGGCCATCCACAGGATCGGAAGACGCCGCGACAAACCGTTCATTGCCGTGAACGCCGGGACATTCGCCTCCGAGCTGTTCGTTTCGGAGTTCTTCGGCCACGACAAGGGGGCGTTCACCGGGGCGGTGAAGGAAAAGGCGGGACTATTCGAGAAGGCGGACGGCGGGGTTCTGTTTCTCGACGAGATCGGCGAGCTCGAGCTGCCGGTTCAGTCGAAACTGCTGAGGGTTCTTCAGGACGGGGAATACTTCCGGCTGGGCTCCACCAAGGAACGGGGGGCGGATGTCCGGATCATTGCGGCGACGAACAAGAACCTCGATGTGGAAATCGAGCACGGAAGATTCCGCAGGGATTTGTATTACCGGTTGAACATCAGCTCCATTTATCTTTCCCCCTTGAGGGAGCGAAAGGGGGATGTGGAACTGCTTGCCTGCTATTTCCTGGAGAAACACAACAAGTTGAACGACAAGTCGGTGATCGGCGTTTCCGAGGACGTCATGAGCCTGCTCGAGGCGTATGACTATTCGGGCAACATCAGGGAACTGGAAAACATCATTGCCAGTGCGCTGGTGTTGGAGACCAGCAGCACGCTGACCAGGCGCAACTTGCCTCCGTACCTCATCAAGGCGGTTACGCACCAGGAGGCGTCGGTCCCCCGGGGCGCCCGAAAGACCCTGTCCGAGTTCGAGGCGGAACACATCCGGAGAACCGTGGAACAGGCCGGCGGAAACCGGACCGTGGCGGCGGACATCTTGGGGATCTCCAGGGTCGGCCTTCTCGCAAAGATGAGGAGGTACGGTATCGACGTGGACCCGCCGACGCGGGGAGGGGGCCGGCGCCAGGGCCGAGCGGACCGCGGGGAGGAGAAAACGACACGGGATTCATCGGGGGACTGACACCGAATACCGGCTTTTCCGTTCCGCTCCTTCCCGGCCCGGCGGAAGACAATCCCACAGGTATTTTTCACGCCAGGAAGGCGGGAAACAACCTCATGCGGCCGCGGCAATCCATTGTGGACGAAACACCGGCGGGGCGCGGATATCTAACGGGGACGGGAAAACAGGGGAACCAGGGAGTATCGTAATACGGACCGGCCGTCCCTATTTCCACTTCAGCTTCATCCGGGCGTCGTGGACCTGCTTGGCGGTCAGCTTCTTCCCCCGAACACCCTTCACCTCGGCGGAGGTGTATTCCTTGTGCCCCTTGGGCAGCACCTTGTCGTTTCCCCAGCTGGAAAGGACGTAGTTCAGCACCGCCGCGATCTCGTCGTCCTTGAGCTGGTCCCCGAAGGCGGGCATCGCCCCGTTGTACTTTTTCCCCTCGACCTCGATCTCGCCCCCGAGACCGAACAGGAGCACCTGGATCGGGTAGGCCCGATCGGCATTGACCAGCTTCGGCGCATGCCCGGCCAGGGGCGGGAAGACTCCGCCGATTCCGGTGCCGGCAGACGTGTGGCAACTGGAGCACCGTTGGTAGACGGAGGCGCCGTCCGTCTTGGCAAAGGAGTGCCCCGCAAAGGCAAAGGTCAGCACAACCACTCCCAACAGCAGCATCCCTGTCTTTCGCATGGCAGCCTCCCGTGCCCCGCTACCCAAGCCGGGGTGTTTCGTATGCGTAATAGTTGACGATACCGCCTCCGGGAACCGGATGGCAAGAAAATCCCCGAAAACGGGGGGGACAAGGGAACCATCCGCTCCGGATTACCCCGATCATCCGCGCGAATGGCGCAGATCGTGGCCGTTGCTCAGAACTCCTTCAGCGCGGCGATCAGGTCGAGAATCGCCTTCTTCCCGTCCCCGAACAGCATCAGCGTGTTGTCGGCTTTGAACAGCGGGTTGGGGATCCCCGCGAACCCGGGTCTCATGGACCGCTTCACCACCACGACGGTGCGCGCCCGATCCGCGTCGAGGATCGGCATCCCGGCGATCGGGCTGGCTGGGTCGGTGCGCGCCAGCGGATTCACGACGTCATTCGCCCCGATGACGAGGGCGACGTCGGTCTGGGGGAACTCGGGGTTGATCTCCTCCATCTCCGCGAGCCGGTCATAGGGGATGTCAGCCTCGGCGAGAAGCACGTTCATGTGTCCCGGCATCCGTCCCGCCACGGGGTGGATGGCGAACCGTACGTCGACCCCGGACTTCGTCAGGACGTCATAGAGATCCCGGACCTTGTGCTGCGCCTGCGCCACCGCCATCCCGTAGCCGGGCACCACGATCACCCGGCGCGCCGTCTGGAGGATCCCGGCGACCTCCTCGGGCGTTGTGCTGCGGACCGCACGCTGGTCCTCCCCCATCCCCGCGCCCTCGGCGACCTGGCCGAAGGCCCCGAAAAGCACGTTGGTGAACGACCGGTTCATCGCCTTGCACATGATCACGGAGAGGATGAAGCCCGAGGATCCGTCCAGGGCGCCCGCGATGATCAGCAGCTTGTTCTCGAGCACGAACCCCATGGCCGCCGCGGACAGCCCGGCGTAGGAGTTCAAGAGCGAGATCACGGTGGGCATGTCCGCCCCGCCGATGGGGATGATGAGCAGCACGCCGAAAAGCAGCGCCATCGCGCCGAAAACGGGGAAGAGCCAGGTCGCTTCCGGACGAGCGACGAGGTAGACGCCGGCCGACACGGCCAGGACGATCAGGGAGAGGTTGACGACGTTCTGGTTGCGATAGGTGATGGGCCGGGTGGGGAGAAGCTCCTGGAGTTTTCCGAACGCCATCAGGGAGGCGGTGAAGGTGAGGAAGCCCAGGAGCACCTCGAGGGCGAGTGCGCCCATCGTGAAGCGGTCGATCCGCGGGGTCCGAAGGTAATACTCTGCCGTCCCGACGAGCGCCGCCGCCAGCGCCCCGAAGGCGTGGGAGAGGGCCGTCCGCTGGGGCACGGCGGTCATGGGCATCAGCGCCATGGGGATGCCGATGACCGTGCCCGCCGCAAACGCCGCCGCGATCCAGCGGTAGTCCGCGATCTCGGGCCGGAGCAGGGTCCCGGACACCGCGAGCGCCATTCCCGCAGCGCCGACGATCACGCCGCGGCGCGCCGTGGGGACTGCCGAGAGCCATCGTAGCGCGAGCACGAAGGCGGCCGCTGCCGCCAGATAGAGAAGGGGGATGACCGGTTCGATCACGGCTTGTCCTTCCCGCTCCTCCGGAACATCCTCAGCATCCGGTAGGTGATGAGGTAGCCGCCGACGATGTTGATCGTCGAGCAGGCGACCGCAAGCGTTCCCAGGACCGTCGACAGGAGGCTCTTCTGTTCGCCCGCCACCAGGATCGCCCCCACCACCGCGATCGCCGAGATGGCGTTGGTGAGCGACATCAAGGGGGTGTGCAGGAGGGGCGAGACTCGGCGGATCACCTCCAACCCGAGGAAGGTGGCCAGTACGAAGACGGTGAGGTTGTCGACCAGCTCCATCATCGGGCGCCGTCCCTTTCGCCGGGGACGGCGGCCGGTAGTCCCAGGGCGGCGCGTACCCGCGGGCTGACGATCTCCCCGTCCCGCGCGACGAGCGTCTCCCGCGTGATCTCGTCCTGCATGTCGATCGCGAGCCGCCCCTCCCGGACGAGGTGCAGGAGAAACGCGGACACGTTTTTCGAATACATCTGGCTGGCGTGGTACGGCACGGTCGCGGGGAGGTTGACAGGCCCCAGGACGGTCACGCCATGCGCGACGACGGTTTCCCCCGGGCGCGTGAGCTCGCAGTTCCCCCCCTGCTCGGACGCAAGGTCGACGATCACCGAACCGGGGGCCATGCCGGCCACCATCTCCCCGGTGATGAGCAGTGGGGCCTTCTTCCCCGGGACCTGGGCGGTCGTGATCACCACGTCGCTTGCCGATACGACACGGGACATCTTCTCGCGCTGCCTCCGGTAGAACTCCTCGTCGAAGGCTTTGGCGTAACCGCCCGGGGTCTCGGCGCTATCGGCGGGAAGCGGCATTTCCACGAACTTCGCCCCGAGGCTTTCCACCTGTTCCCTGGCGGCGGCGCGGACGTCGTATGCCTCCACGACGGCCCCCAGTCTCCTCGACGTGGCAATCGCCGTGAGTCCGGCTACGCCCGCCCCCACGACGAATACCCGCGCGGGGGAGACGGTCCCCGCGGCGGTCATGAGCAGCGGGAACATCCGGGGCAGTTCCGCGGCGGCAAGAAGGACCGCCTTGTACCCCGCCACGGTGGACATGGAAGAGAGGGCATCCATGGACTGGGCCCGGGTGATCCGCGGCAAAAGTTCCAGGGAGAAGACGGTGACGCCGAGCCGCGCCGGTTCCCGGAAGGCTTCCGGGGCGCCAAGAGGATCGCAGAGAGCGATGAGGACCTGGCCCTTGCGAAAGAGATCGTGGTCGGCCCGGCCGGCTCCGGGGTTGGCGCCCAGTGCGCGCACCTGGAGGATCACGACGGCGGTTGCGAACAGGTCGGCCCGGGACGACCCGATTTGCGCACCCTTCTCCCGGTAGGCGGAGTCCGGATACCCGGCGGCGACCCCGGCGCCTGATTCCACCACGACCGTGATCCCCTTCTTGGCGAGCAGCGGGAAGACAGCCGGCGTCAGGGCGACGCGCCGCTCCCCGGGGTACGTCTCTTTGGGAACTGCCACAATCAAGGATTCACCGTTCCGGTTCTAAGTGGTTCGAAGCTGGGGGGGGACACTCCTCAACATACAACTCGATATAGGAATGTCCCCTCTGGGAATGTCGCCCCTTGGAGTGTCCCCGCCCTTCCTTTTGATGTACGAAATTGGCAAAACGCGTCAAAATTCCCGCGCGTCGTGGGAAGAAAAAACTGGTTTTCTCCCGAAAAAGGGTTCCCTGAGGTGTCTTTTTCCCGGATAATCGAACAATACGGGACGAAAAACTCCGGTGTCCGGGTGCCTCCTTGCGGGCGCTGACCCCTGCGCCGGTCGCCGGAACGCAAGGTTCCCCGGGAGTAAGGGGGATGGAAAGAAACAGAGGAAAAGGATGCGCGCAGGCGGACGGAAGGCGGGGGATCTCCGCGGAATCCGGGTGACGCCGGGGGTGCAGAAGCACGCCGAGGGGTCGGTGCTGTTCGAACTGGGCGAGACGAAGGTGGTCTGCGCGGCTTCCGTCGAGGATCGTGTCCCGCCGTTCCTCCGGGGGACGGGAAAGGGCTGGGTGACCGCCGAGTACGCGATGCTGCCGCGGGCGACGACCACCCGGGGCCAGCGGGAAGGACGCACGGGAAAGGTCCAGGGGCGAACGCAGGAGATCCAGCGGCTGATCGGAAGGTCGCTTCGGGCGGTGGTGGACCTGGAGTCCCTGGCGGAGAGGACGATCATCGTCGACTGCGACGTCCTCCAGGCGGACGGGGGGACCCGCACCGCCTCGATCAACGGGGCGTGGATCGCCCTGTGGCGGGCCTGTTCCCGGCTTGCCGGAAGCGGCGCAATCCCGAAGAACCCCGTCCGGGAGCCGGTGGCGGCGGTGAGCGTGGGGATATGCGGCGGGCGCGTCCTGGTGGACCTCGATTACGCGGAGGACTCGGTCGCGGGGGTCGACATGAACGTCGTCATGACGGGGAGCGGGAACCTGATCGAGGTGCAGGGGACCGCCGAGGGGGAACCGTTCACGCGGGACCAGCTGGACCGGATGCTCGAGGCGGCGGAGCGCGCCGGGAGGCGGATCCTCCGGGTCCAGAAGGAGTGGATGAAGGGGGGGCGATGAAACTGCTGATCGCAACCCGGAACCGGGGGAAGATCAACGAGATCAAGGCGTTGCTCGGGTTGGGTCTGCAGAAGAACGTCGCGATCCTGACGCTGCCCGACATGCCGAACGTAACGGAGCCTCGCGAAGAGGGGAAGACCTTCACGGAGAACGCGAGGATCAAGGCGCTCCATTACGCGAAGGAATGCAATATCCTGTGCGTCGCGGACGACTCCGGCCTGGCGGTGGACGCGTTGGGAGGCCGACCGGGCATACGGTCCGCCCGGTACGCGGGCGAGCAGGCGACCGACGAGAAGAACAACGTCGTGCTTCTCGAAGAAATGAAGCATATTCCCAGGCCTTGGACCGCGGCATTTGTCTGCGTAGCGGCAGCGGCCCTTCCCGCCCGGGTAATCGCGGAGAGCGCGGGGCGCGTCGAAGGGGAGATCGTGCCTCTCCCGCGCGGAACGGGCGGCTTCGGGTACGACCCGATCTTTCTCGTCAAAGGCTCCGGGAAGACGATGGCCGAGCATACCCCCGAGGAGAAGAACAGGATCAGCCACCGCGGGCAGGCGATACGGCTCATTATCCAGGAGTTGCGAACCAGCGGGATGTTCGGGTAGCGTACTATGTTCGTAGCGTCGGGACGTAGCGCAGCCTGGTAGCGCACTTGCCTTGGGAGCAAGGGGTCGGCGGTTCAAGTCCGCCCGTCCCGACCAGTTTTGTCAAGAACTTACGGGTTTTCCCTTCCTGGACATCTCTTCTTCTCGCTCTCTTCGAGCCGTGTCAAGAGCGTCCGGTTCCTGATCGACCACGCCCCACGGGCTGCCTCTTCTCCTGGTGTAATTCGGATTGACGTGTGTACGTTGTTGGTCTATTATACCAACATGAATGGCGAGCTCGTTTTGCACGAAAAGATTACGGACGAGCTGGGCAATACGGTAGAGATGAAGATTTGGCGGGTTCGGGTCTCGGAGCACACCCCGCACGGGTATAAATACTCTCTCGTATACGTCGTGGACGGGGAGCGGGTCATAGGTTTCGATAACGCGGAGCGAAAAGGAGATCATCGGCATTTTCCGGGACGCGAAGAACCTTATCGTTTTCGGGGGCTGCCGCAACTCGTCCGGGATTTTCAGGAGGACGTTGCACGGTATAAGGAGAGGCGCCATGAAGGTTAAGAAGGTCAGGATCGGCATCAAGAGCATCGAGGCGGGCCTGGGGGACTTTGTCCGCACAGGGGAAGAGGTCGAACGCGGCGAGAAGGTGAAGAAGGAATCCGGGGTCTACTTCACGAGCTTGGATGCGCTACGGAAGGTGCTGACCCCGCAACGGATGGCCCTCCTGCGCCTGATCCGGGAGAAGAAACCCGTATCGCTGCATGGACTGGCGAGGCTGGCGCGACGGAACATCAAGAACGTCTCCGACGACGTCCGGTATCTGGCCCAGGTTGGCCTCATTGAACTCAGGAAAGCGGACAAGAAGGTCTCGGCGCGGGTGAACTACGACACGATTCTCCTGGAAATTGCGGTGTGACGTAGACCTCCTGCGGTGAATCCGCGAGGAAGTCGAGGGCGTAGAAGAGCTCAAGAATATGGCGGTCAAGAAACTGACCATCGGGATCAGGAGTGTCGACGAGGTCATGGGGGATTTCGCGAAGGCGGCCAAAGCATTGGAGCGGGGAGAGCCTGTATCGAAGAAGGAAGGTCTCTACTTCACCGATCTTCGTGCTTTCCGGCGGGCCCTCACCGACCAGCGGCTTGCCATCCTGCGTACGATCAAGGAACGCAATCCGGACTCGGTCTACGAGCTGGCCAA
>Ga0209002_10000996_pt1 | contig 22831 bp, 21 predicted proteins | sample Rifsed16ft2_FD_184010 | JGI IMG/M metagenome (GOLD analysis project Ga0209002, IMG submission 184010) | Soil microbial communities from Rifle, Colorado, USA - sediment 16ft 2 (version 2) | ecosystem: Environmental > Terrestrial > Deep subsurface > Rock core/Sediment | place: Rifle, Colorado... | reverse complement strand
CCTCGAGCCGCTTCAGGGTCTCGATCGCGATCCGATGTTGGCTGTGTCTCGACGTCAGGAAGAGGACGAGCCGGCCCTGCGCGAGGGCGACCTCGAGGGATGCGACGAGGGCGACGGCCGTCTTCCCGATCCCGGTGGGGGCGTGGGCGAGGAGATACGTCCCCTCCGAGAGGGCTCGTCGGGCGTCCTCGAGGAACTCCCGCTGCCCGTCGCGAATCCGATCGAAGGGCCATGGGACGCCCTGGGCGGGTCGCGGGGAAGGCCCCGGCGCCTCGGTCGGTCGACTCAGTGCCAATCGACACAGTCCAGGGGACCGCCCTATGAAGCCCTGCCGTAGAGGGGACCGCGAAAGTATTCCGTTCGGTCGGATAACCGAGGGCGCGGTCTTAAGTAACGAGGCGCCGCATCGAACGGCCGTGGCCTCCCCGTGCGGCGTGTGCGGCCTCGCGACGGAGGAGCCCGTGTGTCCGCGATGCCACACGATCCTCCGTCCGGACCAGGCGATCTGCCCGAAATGCGGGAAGATGTTTCGCGGCTCCATCGCGGAGTGCGACGCCTGCGGCGCCGCGATGTCGACGGGACCGAAGGCCTCGCCAGACGCGGAGGCCGTCCGCGAGTTCGCCTCCGTGCCCGGAATCTCGGAGGACCGGGCGAAACAACTCGTCGCGCGCGGCTATCATGAGTTTTCCGACCTCGTGCGGCTCGCCCTCCCGAAGTCTGCGGTCGCGAAAGGCCTCCACCACGCGATCGCTCGCAGGGTGCTCCTTGCGGGGATCGGATCGAGGGAGGAGGCCGAGAAGGGCACCCCTTGCCCGTCGTGTGGCACCCCGTGGCCCGTGGCGGCGGAGCGCTGCCTCGTGTGCGGGGCCTCTCCGGACGATGCCCTCGACGTGGAGTCCCTCGAGGAAAGGCTCCATGCGGTCACGGGCGAGATCGTGGACCTCACCGCGGACCCGGACTTCCAAGAGATGCCCTCCCGGGTGAAGGACGAACTCCTGCAGGTCTTCGGAGGGGTCGACGAGACGGAACTCCTGAAGGAAGACTGTCGCCGCCAGATCGAGGCGTGGCGCCGGAAGGGCTTCGACGTCGCGCCCCTCGAGCGGCTCCTCGAGGAGGATCCGCGGGGGTTCCAGGAGCGGAGCGTGAGGCTCATCCGCACTCAGATGCTGAAAAAAGCGGAAGGGGGCCGTTTCCGGTGCCCGCTGTGCGAGGTCGCCCTGCCCAGTGTCGCCCGGGAGTGCCCGAACTGCGGCGCGCTCTTCGAGTGATAGCGGCGAGGGTAATCCTAAATACGGTCCGGGCCTCCCCCGGGCTGGCATGCGCGGACGCTGGTCCGACTACGCGGCCCCGCCGGTCTACCTCACCCGCGAACCGCCGAGATCGGGCGTCCGGTTCAGCCGCGAGGAACTCCGCCAGCTCGCCGTCGCGATTCTCGCCCTGAGCGCCGCGATGACCCTCCTGATCGTGCTCGGATACCAGCGGGAGGGCCTCCTCGACCCGGACGCCCTTCCACTTCTCGTCTCCGTCTCCTTCGCGACCTCCCTCGTCGCGGTGGCGACCGGGGTCGGACTCCACGAGATCGCGCACAAGGTGGTCGCCCAGCGATACGGACACTGGGCGGAGTTCCGCTACAATCCGATGGGGCTCGTCCTCGCGTTCGTCTTCGCGGCGGTCGGGTTCCTGTACGGCGCACCGGGGGCCACGTGGATCTCCGGCACGGTCACGGACGAACAGAACGGCCGGATCAGCGCGGCGGGCCCTCTGACGAACATCGTCCTGGGGGTGGGCTTCCTCGGGATCTTGACGACGCTCGGCACGGTCGTCACGCGGCCGGGGCTCGGGGACCTGGCGCGCGCGATCGTGAACTTCGCGACGTTCGTGAACCTCGTCCTCGCGGGGTTCAACATGATCCCCGTGATGCCGCTCGACGGGGCGAAGGTCTGGGCCTGGAACAAGGTCGCCTACGTCGGCATCGTGGCGACCGTCGTCGGATTGTTCATCCTCGGATTCGTCTCCGGGGTCCTCCGGGTCTGAGACTCAGCGGTTCATCCGGGCCGCGAGGTAGCCCGCGCCGAACCCATTGTCGATGTTCACGACCGCCACCCCGGGCGCACAGGACGTCATCATGCCGAGGAGGGCTGCGAGCCCGTCGAAACTCGCCCCGTACCCGACGGACGTGGGCACGGCGATTACGGGCGCGGCAACGAGACCCGCGACGACGCTGGGCAGGGCGCCCTCCATCCCCGCGACGACGACGATCGCCTTCGCCTTTCGGAGGAGGGCCCGACGGTCGAGCAGCCGATGGACTCCCGCCACGCCGACGTCGTACAGGCGAGAGACCTTGGCTCCCATGAGCCGTGCGGTGACGGCGGCCTCCTCCGCGACGGGGATGTCCGAGGTCCCTGCGGTTACCACGAGGACGTGTCCCGTCCGCGCGGCGGGGGCCTTCCCGACGGACACGATCCGCGCGTCCTCGTGATACGACATGGGCCGCCCTTTGATCGACGATCGCAGGCGACGGAAAATCGCAGGGGTCGCCCGGGTCGCAAGGACGAGTCCGTGGTGCACGCTCATCGCGCGGACGATCTCAACGACCTGATCGATCGACTTCCCCGGACAGTAGATGACCTCCGGGAAGCCGCGGCGCAGGTCTCGATGCCGATCGATCTTCGCGTAGCCCAGGTTTTCGTACGGGAGGTCCCTGAGCCGCTCGACCGCGTCGAGGACGCTCAGCTTCCCGGCCCTCAGGTCCGCCAGGACGGCCTTCACACGGCGCCCGTCCATGCCCGCCTCACCGGATCTGTTCCCACTTCTCGAGCTCGAGGACGGAACTCAACGTGGCCCCCCGTCGAATCTCCTCCCGGATGCGGTTCTCCCGCTCGAGGACGTCGAGCGCGCGGTTCGCCATCTCGACGGCCTGTTCCCGGGGCACGACGACGAGTCCCGACTCGTCCCCGACGATCCAGTCCCCCGCGTGGACGACCTGACCTCCGCACTCGATCTCGCTCCCGATCTCTCCGTGTCCCTTCGGCTCGCCCGCGTGGGGTGCAACGTGTCGGCTGAAACACGGAAAACCGAGCTCGAGGATTGCGTCGAGGTCCCGCACGGCTCCGTCAATCACGACCCCGGACACGCCCTTCACGAGGCAAGAGTTGCTCGCGAGCTCCCCCCAGACCGCGGTCGGCCCTCCGCCCGCGTCGATCACGATCACGTCCCCGGGAGTTGCGCGGTCGATCGCCTCGATCGGTTTTGCCCAGTCCCCGTTCGCGGTCTTGACCGTGAGTGCGCGCCCGACGAGCTTCGTCCCATGCTTCAGCCGAGGGACCAGGCCGTGGATCACGCCTCGTTTCTGCATCGCGTCCGCCAGGTTCGGGGTGGACACCTTTCGAAACGCCTCTCGGACGTCGGGCTCCGAGTACTTCCGGAAAAGACGGGTCGGAACCGGCTTCCTCGCCGCGATGGCCTTCTTGATCCGCCTCGTCGCGTCCGCGACCTTCTCCGCCTTGATGATCGCGCCTCCGACGATGAGGATCGTCGCGCCGGCCTGGAGGGCCTGCGCCACCGTCTCCGAGTTCAACCCGCCGGCCACAGCGATCGGGAGGGAGGTCGCTGCTGCGACCGCCTTCAGTTCGTTGAGGGGGGTCCGTGCGATCATCTGTTCGTCGATCGACACGTGGAGGTTCAGATAGTCCGCGCCGAGCTTTTCCAGTTGCAGGGCGCGCTTCGGTTTGTCCGCGACCCGCATCAGGTCGACCATGATTTTCGACCCATACCGCCGGGCCGCCTTGACCGCCTCGGCGATCGTCGCGTCGTCGGTGACGCCCATGACTGTGACGACGTCGGCCCCCGCCTTTGCCGCGATCTCGACCTCGAGAGCCCCCGTGTCCATCACTTTCAGGTCTGCGACGATCGTCCGCCCGGGGAGCGCCTTGCGAAGCGCGCGGACAGCCTCGACGCCCTCGGACTTGATGAGGGGCGTCCCCGCCTCGATCCAGTCCGCCCCGCCTTCGACCGCCTCCTTCGCGGCCTGAAGCGCCCGCTTGAGATGCATGAAATCCAACGCGACCTGCAGAATCGGTTCCATCGCGGACCGAGCTAACGTCACCCTGTCGATAAAAACATATCGCGCGACGCCGGGGGGATTCGCGATGCGTCCGACCCATGACGGGCGGCCTCGTTTCAGAATTGATACTCGTCGCGGTCACCTCATATATCGAGGGTCCGGATAATTCGGACGACGAAGATGCCCGCGAGGGGACCCGAGGACAATGGGAATCGTGAGCGGTGCGCCACGGGCATCGAGGGGATCGACCACATCCTGAACGGCGGAATCCCGCGCGGGAACACGGTCCTCGTCGCCGGATCCGTCGGCACGGGGAAGACCTCGATCTGCATCGAGTTCCTCATCCACGGGGCCCTCAACGCGGAGAACTCCCTGTACATGAGCGTCACGGAGCCCAGCGCGAAGCTACTCCGAAACCTGATCCCGTTCGACTTCTTCGACGATCGCCTCGTGAAACAGGGAAAGCTCGCATTCGTGGACTTGCCAGGGATCTACGAGAGACTCGGCATCGACGAGAAGGCAGAGTTCTCCTTCGACGAGATCAAGCGCCTCGTGGACGCGATTTCGGACCTCGTGGATAAGCACAACGTGAAGCGCTTCGTCCTCGACTCTGTGACTTCCGTGTCGTACCGGCTCGAGGATCGGGAGCTCATCCGGGAATTCCTCCTTCGGCTCGGGATGGTCCTGAGTGCGAAGAACTGCACGTCCCTCCTTGTGTCGGAGTTCACGGCGTCCGAAGTAGGATACTCGCGCCTCGGCGTCGCGGAGGCGATCACGGACGGAGTCATCGTCACGGGAAACCTGGAGCGCCGGGGGGACCTCCTGCGCACCTTGCAGGTCGTCAAGATGCGGGGGACCTCCCACAGCCGGGCGAAGTACGTCCTCGATCTCACGACGAGCGGAATCCTCCTCGTGCCGCTCCTGAAGGGCGGCAGCATTCCCGGAGGCGGATGACGTGACCGTCACGAGGGAAATCGCGGACAAACTGTCCGCGCTCCCGGAGGCCTCTGCGGTCTCCCTCCGGCTCGGAACGGACCAGTACTTCGACGCGATCCAGGGGATGCTCGACGTGTTCGCTTCGAAGAACAATCTGGAGGTCTTCTACATCACCTCGACGATCCCGTCGCAGAGCATCATCAACGCTCTCGAGGTCCTCGAGATCCCCCTCGACCGCATCTGGTTCGTCGACTGCATCAGCCAGATCATGATGTCCGCCGCGAAGCGGCACACGCATTCGATCGTCGTCGAAAGCCCCACGATGCTCGAGAATCTCATGCTGAAGATCGAGTTCCTGATGCGGAAGCATCCGGAACGGAAGGCCCTCGTGGTCTTGGACTCGATCAATTCCCTCGCGATCCACAACAACACGAAGATTCTCAGCGAATTCCTGCACATCTTCGTGAACAATCTACGCTCCCACGGGGCGTACACAGTGATCTTCTCGATGCAGGAGTACGAGACGGATGAGATTCGTAACATGCTCGTAATCGTCTGCGACGAGACCCTCGAACTGGGGCACGACGTGAAAGCCCTCGCAGAGTGAGAGGTTGTCGGGCGTACGGTCGGCAGGCCCCCCGCACCCCTGATTCTCAGCACGGGGAATACATGATTCGTTCCCTGATTCAGGGAATCGTTCTCAGGGGGGAGCGGCCGCCGCGCTACCTTTACGCCCTACGAGTCCAACGTCATTCATGCGGCGAAAGCCGCAGGAAGGACAAAACCATGAGTGCCCTCATCCGGAAGGATGAGCTGGCGGTGTCTCCCGTGATTGCGACGATTTTGATGGTCGCGATCACGGTGGTGCTCGCCGCGGTGCTGTACGTCATGGTGTCGGGCCTGATTGCCCCACCCGGACTACCGCCGCAGGCGATGGGAGTGAGCATCACCCGTTCCGCGGACGGGACGAACTGGACCGTCGTGATCGCCCACGTGCCGGTGGGCCTGACGGCGTCCGGGACGACCCTCTCCGTCCAGAACACCGGTGGTGCGATCGCCCTGGCAGCCACGGCGTTTGAGAGCCTCGCGTACGCGTCCGACGGAGCCGTCTACATCGGCGACGGCGATGCGACGGTCGAGGCCGCCGAACGGCTGCTCATCAGCACCGCGACGTACCCGACGGGGTACCGTGTGGAGATTTCCGACGGCCGGAACCTCCTCTACGCAGGGAACCTCCAGTAGTCAGGCCGCCTGAACCCTCTTCCCTTTTTTCTTTTTCTTCGCGGTGGAGCGGTGGGAATCGCACCGTCATCGTGCGATGACCATCGCGCAGAATCAGAGTCCGGCCAGGGCTCCGAGGCTGCGAGGACCGCCCCCCGGCGTCGTCATCAGGCGTGATTCCCACGGGAGAGAACTTGATCCGGACGACAACGCTCAAAGAGTCGTTCTCAAATCAGAAAAATCACCGCGAAACGTTTATCCCCGTCTCTCCCCCCCTCCTCCAGGCGGCGAAAGCCGCAGGAAGGACAAAACCATGAAAGCCATCATCCGAAAGGATGAGCAGGCGGTGTCCCCCGTGATTGCGACCATCCTGATGGTCGCCATTACGGTGGTGCTCGCCGCGGTGTTGTACGTCATGGTCTCCGGCCTTTTGGTCGGACCAGGCGGCGGCCCGCGGTCGATGGGCATCAGCATCAGCCGCTCCGCGGATGGTACGAACTGGACCCTCGTGATCGCATCGTCCCCAACGGGACTCACGACGTCCGGGACGAGCCTTACCATCCTGAATGCGGGCGGTGCGATTGCCCTAGCATCTGAGGCGTTCAGCAGCCTCGCGTATGCGTCCGACAGAGCAGTCTACATCGGCGACGCCGACACGACGGTCGAAGCCTCAGAGCGGCTGCTCGTCAGCACCAGCACCTACCCGACCGGATTCCGCGCTGAGATCTCGGACGGCGCGGGTCTCCTGTTCTCTGGAACCCTCCAGTAAGCAGGCGCTGCGAACCTACTTCCCTTTTTCCTTTCTTCTTTCCCTTTCTTCAGCGCACGAACGCTCTCGACACAAGCCGACCCGGCCCGACCTTGCCTTTATGTTCCCCACGCGGTTAAGGCGCGCGGAGGCGACCCCCATGCCATCCGTGGACGTTGCCGTGGTCTACGCGGACGGGGGTTCCCGAGGAAACCCGGGCCCCTCGGCGATCGGGGTGGTCGTCGCCGACGAACGAGGGACCGTCCTGCTCGAGCACAAGGAATCGATCGGTCGCGGGACGAACAACGAAGCCGAATACCGCGCGATCGCCGCGGGCCTTGACCTTGCCGGCCGATTCACGCGAAAGGACGTTCGATGCGTCTCCGACAGCGAGCTCGCGGTTCGACAGCTCACCGGACGGTACGGCCTCGATAGCCCCGGGCTCCAACCTCTGTTCCACCGGGTCAAGCGGCTCGAACGCACGTTCCATCGTGTGAGCTATGAGAGCCGCCCCCGGCTCACCGGCCTTCTTCGCAGGGCGGACGAACTCGTGAACGAAGCGCTCGACGAGGAGGCCTCCGCGAATCGCCGCGTCTGAGACGGATCTCGTAGTCCGGCGCGACGACCGTTGGATTCTCGATGAGACATCCCAGCCGTCGGCCGCCGGTCGGTAGGCCTCGGGCGCGTGGAACCGGCGATGCGGCGGCCCGCAGTCCACGGCCATCTGGGGTCGGGGCGCGGTTTGCCCGCCACACCAAGTCGAGTGCAGAACTGAGCACGCTCGCAGATTGCCGAGTCCGGAAAGCTTGATGGCGTTCCCCGCTGTTCCCTGACCGAACGCTCGGAGAGGCTTCCGTGGAGGAACGCGACCGTCGTCCACCGTTCGGCCTGATTCTCGCGGTCGCCGTCCTGTCGCAAGGTCTTGTCATCACGACCGCCCCGTCCGCAGCGATCCTCCTGGCGCACGACGTCGCGGACACGGAAGGAGTCGCATGGGATCACGGAGTCGACCGAGGCCCGGGAACACCGGCCCCCACCGCGAGCGGGGATGGATTCCTTCGCGTCACGACGGGCATCGACCTCCATCCGGAAAGCGGGGTGCCCGGGAAGATCCTCGTCGACGGAGTCCCTCGGGACGAATGGGGTCTGACGTGGCTGAAGATGGATCCCGGGGCGCACGTCGTCTCCTTCTTGGACGTCCCGGGACTCGACACCCCGGGCCCCACGGAGGTGACGGTCACCGCAGGGGAGACGTCCTCCGTCGTGGGCGAGTATCGCGCGAGGGGCTGGCTGCGGGTCCTCACGGACCCTCCGGTTCCCGGGACGATCTCTGTGGACGGGATCCCGCGAAACGATTGGGGCATGTGGATGGCCATACGACCCGGAACCTACAGCGTCTCGTTCGGTGCCGTTGCGGGGTACCGTCCGCCGGAGCCCATCCCTGTCGAGGTCTTTGCGGATCGGCAGACGACGGTCACCGGGGCGTACGCGCGGGACGACGCGTTTCCGGGACCGGATCCGGCGACGTTCGGGCTGCTCCGCGTCGAGACGGCCCTTGACGACGGTCGGCCTGGGGTGATGACCCAGATTCTCCTCGACGGAGCGCCGCGGGACGAGTGGGGGCTCACCTGGGTCAAAGTCCCCCCGGGTACGTACACGCTTTCCGTGACGGACGTGCCGGGCCTCGGGACTCCCGAGGATCAGACCGTGAGCATCGCTGCGGGTGCAACGACCGTCGTACGGGCAGTCTTCCAGCGCCTCGGCTCGCTGCGCATCCTGACGGATCCGCCCACGCCTGCGACCGTCTCCGTGGACGGGGTCCGACGGAACGACTGGGGGATGTGGATGTCCGTGCCGCCGGGGACGTACGACGTTTCGTTCGAATCGCTCGTGGATCTTCCCGCGCCCACTCCTCAGCGCGTCGCGGTCGCCGCAGGCGAACTCACGCAGGTCGCAGGTTCGTCTGCCCAGCCTGAACGTTCGCTGAACTGGGCGGGATACATCGTCGCGAGTGACTTCGACCGGCCCGAGCCCATCGTGGATTCCGCGCGTGGCTCCTGGATCGTCCCCGAGGTGCCCCTGACGGAGGACACGAGGTACTCGTCTGTCTGGGTCGGCATCGGCGGATTCTTTTTCGGGGATCTTTCGCTGATCCAGATCGGGACGGAGGCGGACAGCTCGCGCCTCGAGACCCTGTACGCCGCATGGTTCGAGCTCCTTCCGGATCCGGCGATCCGGATCACGGACCGCATGACATCGTGCCCATCCGAGACGAACTCGCACGTCTGCGTCGTGAGGCCCGGCGACTTGATCGACGCGTCCGTCGACCTGGTCGATCCTGCGCAGAATCGATGGACGCTGTCCCTCTCCGACCTCACCCAGGGCTGGCGATTCGACCTCACGACGGGCTACGCCTCGTCTCGCCTATCCGCGGAGTGGATCGTCGAGCGACCGGTCGTGTGTCGCCCGCAGTTCTGCTACCTGACGAATCTCCCGCTGTTTGGCACGGCGAGCCTCGGATCCGATGCGACAGGGATTGCCGGCACGAACGTGGCGACGATCGGCGGATTCCGCGCCCCGCTGGGCGCGTTCGCGCGGCGTGAGATCATCATGCACGCGTCGGTCACCGTAGTCCTTGCGGATCCGTCGCCGGTCAGCCTGAGCGGGACGAGCTTCTCCGTGCTGCGAATCACGTGAGGGCGCGGCCCCTCCAGCTACCCAGGCGTCCAAGAGGGATCGAGATTGCGTCTCGGGAGCATGAAGCGGGCGCCTACCACGTCCACTTGAACTCTTCGATCGGGAGGGCCAGGGACGTCGTCGTCTCTGCGACCCGGCCGAACTGGACCATGAAATCCGCCGCGGTGGACGGGTCTGGCGCCTCGAAGATGACGAGGGCATCGGGGTTGCCGAGGAGGCCCAGGAACTCGTGGACCACGACTTTGTTCGGAAGCTTCGGGTGCCTGAACACCCGAGTCGCCTCCTCGAGTTGTCCCGGGATGACCTTCAACTGGGTGACGAACAGCATAGGCTCACGACGGCGTCCGCATCCCGCGGCCTCTTATTTAACCGTTGGTCATCGCGGCCCGGTCTGCGCCGAGTCCCAGCGGTGCACACGCACATGCACCAACGAAGACTGCGCGACCGTCGTCCCGAGGACCTTGTCGGACCAGCGCTGCCTCGGATCGCCCTCGACGATCAGCCCTGCGAGGACGTCGATGAACGGGAAGGCGAACCAAAAGAGCTTCGGGAAGTTCCGCACGGCCGCCTTTGAGAAGGTCATTGGACCCCGCACGGAGCGGACCTCGAGGCCCGCGATGTACTTTCCGACCGTCGTCCGCAGGAACGCCTCCGCGAGGGTCGAGTACGTGTACAACACGACCCCGCCCCAGAGCCCGTAGACGATCGGCTGCCTCTGGCCCAGGTAGTACAGGAAGATCCAGAGGGGGGCGAAGACGAACGCGAGGTCGATCGCGAATCCGATGAACCTCCGGAGCCAGTGGATCTGGAACGTCCGGTTCCGGCCCAGGAGGTCGAGGCCGTTCACCATGAGTGCATCCCGGGCGTCTTGATGGACCTCTCGCTATAAAAATGTCTGGACCCGACCGACGGATTGACAATCGTGGCCACTCAGATCGCCCATCATTCATCACGGATCAGCATCGGTTGCATCATCACGGTGGCGTTCCGTGCGTACGGCGCCCGGAGGCATCAGGTTTGCGCCCCCGCCCCCCATCCTTAATGGCATCCCATCGGGATGCCCGGCCGTGGCCCGCGTCCGGCTCCTCGTGTACGACGCGAAGCAATGCGATCCGAAGCGGTGCACCGCCCGCAAGCTGAGGCGGTTCGGGCTCGTCGTATTCGTCCCGAGACCGAGTGCCCTGCCGCGGGGAGCCATCCTCCTCCGGCCGGACGCGACACGGGCCCTGTCCCCCGAGGACGCGCCCGCCGCGGAACGCCATGGCCTCGCGGTCCTCGACGCGTCCTGGCGGGCGGCGGCGTTCCCGCGAGTCTCACGAGGCGTGGCCCGCGCGTTGCCCTACCTCCTCGCGGCGAACCCCGTGAACTACGGGAAGCCCTTCACCCTCTCGAGCGCGGAGGCGTTCGCGGCGGCCCTCGTCATCATGGGCCACGAGGACGAAGGGAAGGCCGTCCTCTCGAAGTTCGCGTGGGGGGACCAGTTCCTCGTCCTGAACAGACAGCCCTTGGACGCGTACCGCGCGGCCGCCGACAGCTCGGAGGTCGTGAAGGCCCAGGCGCTCTTCATTTGAAGTCGGGCGGGAGAAGGTCCGGAATCCCGTCCTTGATCTCGTACCGGTGGTTGCACGACTTGCAGTACAGGGTCCCTTCGAGGATCTCGTCCTTCTCGACCTGCACCGAGAGCTCGAGATCGCCCTTGCACACGGGGCAGCACAGGATCTCCATCAGGTCGCGCTTCATCGAGGCGGACAAGGGTCGCGTCCGGCTTAAGCGCTTCGCGGCGCGAGGCCTTCGACTGCCGTGCCAAAAACCTCATCCCCGCCGGCTCTCTCGTCGGGGGACCATGGGCCCGGAGCCTGCGCACCCGCGACCCATATATAGAGGATGTATCATGGGCCACTCCCTGCCCGGTCGGTGCTCCCGTGGATGAGGGTCGTTCTTGGCTTCGTACCCATTGGCGGACAGCCCTCGCCCTTGCCTTGGTCTTCGGGATCGCCCTCTTCCTGCGCTTCTACTTCGTCTACGGCCTCGCCTTCACGAACCTGCAACAGACGTGCGCGGGCGGCTCGGGGCTCCCCGTGTCGGGCGGGTCCGACTCCTTCTACTGGCATCGCGCCCTCTGCTACTCGTTCGAGACAGGGAAAGACAAAACCTTCGATCCGATGCTGAATTACGGGCCGGGGCTCTTCAATCCGCGCCCGCCCCTCTTCCCGTGGTTCTCCCTCCTCGTGGGCCAGCTCCTCGCGCCGCTGTTCGCCAGCCCGTGGCAGGCGGTCCTGTTCACGTTCCTCGCCTCGACGGGCCTGTTCGGCGCCCTGACCGTCTTCCCGACGTACGCTCTCACGAAGGAGGCGTTCGGCCGGAGGGCGGGTCTCGTCGCCGCATTCCTGTTCGCCGTGAGTTCGGCGCACATGCAACGGAGCCAGGCGACGGATGCGGACCACGACGCCCTGACCCTGTTCTTCGTCGTCTCGACGTTCTACTTCTTCCTCCGGGGCCTGCGGACGATGAAGCCCCGCCGGTGGGTCGAGACCTGGTTCCGCCGGGAGGCGATCCTCGCCGGGACGAAGGCGTTCTTCCGGGAGAACCGGCCGTCCGTCCTGTACGCTCTCCTCGCGGGCTTGTGCATCGCGGTGATCGCTCTGTCCTGGCAGGGGTGGGCCTACGTCCCCGTGATCCTGCTCGTGTACTTCGTCGTCCAGCTGTTCCTCGACCGGGTGAGGAGCCAGGACACGATGGGCGTCACGATCCTCTTCACGATCTCCCTCCTCGTCCCCCTCGTCGTCGCGTTCCCGTGGTACGCGAGCCGCTTCCAGATCCGCGTGTGGTACGACGTGCCCGCGTACCTGTTCCTCGTCGCTGCGGTCCTCGGCATCGTGTTCACGGTCACGCGGGACTACCCGTGGACCCTCGTGATCCCCGCGACCTTCGCCGGCGGCGGAGTGACGCTCGGGCTCCTCGTCCTCGTGAACCCCGCCCTCGCGAGCGCGTTCGTGAGCGGCGCGGGGTACTTCGTCCAGACGAAGGTATACGAGACGATCGCGGAGGCCCAGGCCCCCGGGCTTTCACAGCTCATCCTCAGCTTCGGGTTCTTCACCTTCTACTTCAGCATCGCGGGCGTCGCGTACATGCTCTGGCTCATCCCCCGCCGGCACGAGGCCTCCTACACGCTGATCGTCGTGTGGACCTTCGCCGCGATCTTCATGGCGATGGCCGCCGCGCGATTCATCTTCAACGCGTCCCCCGCGTTCGCGGTCGCCGCCGCATTCGCGGTCGACCTGGTCCTGACCCGGGCCGACTTCACGGGGATGCGCCGCACCTATCGCTCCCTGGCGCAGGGGAGCTGGCGGAACGCGCTTCGGAAGAGCCTCAAGCTGCGTCACGTCCTGACGGGCCTCGTCCTCGTCGGGGTGGTCCTCCTCCCGAACGTGTACTGGGGGATCGACTCGGGGATCCCTTTCGAGCTCAAGTCCCAGTATGACCGCCAGCTGAACGAGGTTCTGCCTTCGTTCCTCCGGGCCCCCGGCTATACGGACGGCCGGAGTTTCTACTTCGGGGCCTTCGGGTACTCGATCCCTCAGCCGACGGAGTACTTCCCCGCGGCGTGGTCCTGGTTCCGGGCCCAGGACGCGGACCGGCCGCCCGAACAACGGCCGGCTTTCCTGTCGTGGTGGGACTACGGCTTCGAGGCCGTCGACCGGGGCCGGCACCCGACCGTCGCGGACAACTTCCAGAACGGGTTCAACTTCGCGGGTCAGTTCATCACGGCCCAGGACGAGGCCCAGGCGGTGGCCCTCCTCGCGATCCGGTCCCTCGAGGGCGACTTCCGGCGGAACCGCGGGGTGTTCAGCGGGGCGACGGAGCGCGTGCTCGAGTCGTTCGCGATGCCGAAGGACGACTTCGCCCGCGGGATCGCCCGCCCGCAGGACCTGATCCCTCTCGTCCGGGCGAATCCGGAGACGTACGGACGATGGGACGCGGAAATGCAGCCCTTCAACGCCATGTACATCTTCCTCGCGAATCAGATCACGGTCCGGCTGGACGCCGCGCGGATCGCGGACTTCTACCACGCGGTGCGGACCGCGACGGGGATCGACATCGGCTACTTCGCGGTCGACTCGAGGCTCTTCCCCATCAGTGCGTCGAACACGGGGATCTTCTATGCGCCCGTGAAGCTGGCGGACCACCGCGTCGTCGAGCTGCCGGACGGCCGGACCCTCCCGACGGAGTTCTTCAAGATCTTCGTCGACACGGACCGAGGCACCCACATCGCCCTCGAGGACCTCCAGCCGGGGGACCGGGTGTCGAGCCAGTCGATCGAATACCAGCCCATGTTCTACGACTCCATGTTCTACCGGGCGTACGTCGGGTACGAGCCGTCGGAGGTCGGGGTCCCGAACGACAAGGGGATCCCGGGCTTCACCCAGACGATGGTCAACTTCCCGCCCCACCCCGCGTGGAACCTCTCCCACTTCCGCGTCGTGTACCGGACCGCGTACTACAATCCGTTCCCGGACCCGGGGAACCACACGGACGCGTGGCGAGCGATCAACTTCGACGAGGGCGGGCGGTTCCAGGAAGAGATCGGCGCAGGGACCCGGACGGGCGTCGTGGACCTGAGCACCCAGGCCACGACGACCAACGGGATCGTGTTCCTCCGCTACTACGACGGCGCCTGGGTCAACGGCACGGTCCTCGCAGGGGGCGCCACGCCGGTGTCCGGCGTGCGCGTGACCGTGACCGACGAGCTGGGGACCCCGCACGACACCGCGACGTCGGACGCCTCAGGCCGATACAGCGTCCTGGTTCCCTTCGGCAACGTCACCCTGTCGGCCTCCGTCGGCCAGGTCGCGCCCGGGAGCCTCGTAGGGAGCCGCCTCCTCGGGTCGACGACGTTCCCCGTGAGCCTCGCGCAGGCCTTGCGAGAGAACGTGGACGAGGACGGGGACGGGATGCCCGACTGGATCATGGCCCGGGACCTCTCCATACCCGGAAGCACGGTCTCCGGGCGCGCGTTCTTCGACCTGAGCGGGGACGGGGCCTTCGGCGCCCTCGATGAAGCGGTCCCTGGCGCGGCTCTCACCTTCACCCACCAAGACCTGTCCTTCACGCACACCGCGACCGCGGACTCGGAAGGGTCCTTCGGCCTCCCGACGATCCCGACCGGCGCGTACCTCGTGGAGGTGCGGGCGGACGGACACTCCGTCCCAGCACAGGACATCGACCTCGCCTCGTCCGACACCCGAAAGGACGTCGCGATCCCGTTCGCCAGCCTCGACGGAATCGCCTCGGGCGCCGCCGGGGGCGTCCCGGCCGACATCGAAGTCGTGGACGAGACCACGGGCATCGTGGTCCGCGCGGCCGCTGCGGACGACGGCGCGTTCGAGATCCGGCCCCTCCTCGCCGGGAACTACACGATCACGGCATCCTCCGGGGACCTCGCCTCGAACCCCGAGCGGGTCCGCGTGACGCAAGGCGTGCAGCCGCTCAACTTGACCCTCGTGGTATCAGGCCGGGTCGCCGGCACGACGCGCCTCTTCGGGGTCGACGTCCCGTTCGCGTCCGTCGAGTTCCAGAAGGCCTCGGAGGTCCGCCTCGTGCGGACGGTTCGGTCCGATGCGTCCGCCTCCTTCGACGTCGTCCTGCCGGCAGGCGAATGGAACGTGGCCGGACGGCTCTACCAGGGCACCGCCCTGTACGCGACCCTGGGACGGGTGAGCGTCCGGCCCGGCGAGACGACGCCCTACGTGGCGCGGTTCGTGGACGGCGCGAGACTCGAGGGCGACGTGAACGGCACCGCGACGGACAGCGTGGACGTTCTGGGGCAGGTCGCTTTCCTCGGCGCCTCCGGGGACTGGTGGATCCGCACGGGTGTGCGAGGAGGATACCTCGCCTTCCTCCCGCGGGGGACGTACGCGTTCCAGGCCTTCACGGCGAACTCCGGGCTCCAGGGGAACGTGACCCTCGTCACGTCCCACCGACTCGACCTCCAGCTCGTCGCGGGGACGTCCGCGACGGCTCGCGCGTTCCGGGACCTGGACGCGGACGGGGACTTCGACGCAGGGGAGGGGGTCGCGGGAGCCGAGGTCCGCCTCACGGACGACGCGGCCCACCGCGTCCTTGCGGTCTCCGACGACACCGGGGTGTTCCAGCTCTTCGGGTTCGCGAACCGTACCTACTCCGGATTCATCACGGCTCCGGGTTTCAACGGGACGGCGGTCGGGCCTGCGACCCTCGCAGAGATCCGGTCCATGGCCCGCTTCGAGCTCTTCCCGCGGCGGGTCCAGGTCCACGGAGCCCTCGTCCTCGATGGCGTCCCGCTCCTGCGGAGCCTCACGATCCAAGCGATGGCCGCCGGGGACGGAGCCCGGACGACGACGGATGAGACGGATTCGAACGGCGGGTTCCTCCTCGATCTTCTCCCGGGCCGGTACGAGCTGATCGTCGACACGAACGTGTCCGACTCCCGGGATGTCCGGTTCCAGAACCGCGGGATCGACACGCTGACCGTCCCGGTCGGGAGCGACCGTCTGCTTCGGGACATCGACGTCGTCGTCCGAGTGCGCGTGACGGGGAACGCGACCCGGTCCGGCTCCGCGGTCGCGTCGACGGTCATCTTCGAGGGTCCCGACGTGCGGACCGTCGCCTCGGGGACGGGAGGGTACGAGGTGTACCTCCAGGCGGGGGACTACTCCGTCCGCGCGGTGCACTCGGCCCCGCCGAGCGAATTCGGATTCATGGACGATACGACGATCTCGGGCCCTGTCCGGCTCGGCCTCCCCCTCACGCAGGCTGCGAAAGTGTCCGGCCTGACCCTGTTCCAGAACGTCGCGGTCCAAGCCTCCATGCCGATCGCCTTGGCCCGATCGGAGGGCGGGTTCCTCGAAGTGGAGAGCACGTCGACCGGCAGCTACAGCACGGTCCTCGTCCCTGGGAACTACTCGGTCCGCCTGGAGGCGGAGCGGACGATCCAGGAGGCTGCCCTGACCCGCTTCTACCGGTTCTCGTTCGTGGGGACCCTCGTCGTCGCACCCGGCGCCTCCGCGATCACGTTCCATCTGGACCTGGCGCGGACCCTCGACAACACGACCGTCGCGGGCCGGACGAGCCGCTCCGGGATCGGTGTCGACGCGACCCTCGAATTCGTCGCCCGCAGCTCCGGGTCCCTCGGCGCCGCGGGAACGAGTGCCTCGGACGGGTCCTACGCGATCGGCCTGGCGCCGGGCACGTACGACGTGTACGCCTTCCGGGCGGTGGGGAGCTCCGCGTTCCTTGCGAGCCTGACCGTGCCCCATGCGGACACGATGCCGTTCGACGTTTCGCTGAGGTCCGGGTTCCTGCTGGCAGGCGTCGTGACGGACGTCGCGGGGGCTCGCACGACGGCGAGCGTGACGGTGGTGGGGGACGCCCGATTGGACCGCGCGACAGACGCGCTCGGGGCGTACCAGGTGTTTCTCCCCGAGGGCGCGTATACGGTCACGGCCACGCGGTCCGGGACGGAGCGCGGGATCGCGGTGGAGTACCGGGCGACGGCGTCCATGGACCTCGCGGCGGACACGGTGCTCAACCTGCGCCTCGCGAAAGTGGAGCGGCGCTCCGTCACCCTGTCGTGGGACCCGGTCCAGCGAGAATCCGTCTCCCCCGGCGGCACGATCGTCTACTCTGTCACCGTTCGGAACACGGGGAACGTGCGGGACACATACACCCTCTCCGGCCGTCCGACGGATTGGACGTTCGACTTCGCCCCCGGGTCCACGTCCCTCGATTTCGGGACGACGGGGAGCACGACGTCCGTCGTCGTGACGATCCGCGTGCCCTCGGATGCCCCCGTGGTCCACGGGCCCGTCACCGTCGTCGCGAGCTCCTCGGACGGATCGACGTCCGGGACCGTGAACGTAGAGGTCGACATCCGCCGGGTCTTCGGCCTGACGATGAAAGTCCTCGGGACCGCAGGGACCTTTGACGGGCAGACCCTCGAGTACACCGTGGAGCTCAGGAACACGGGCAACGCGCAGGACAGCGTGACCGTGTACGTGGCGAACCCGGATGACCTGAGTTCCTCCGGGTGGACGGCCCTCCTCGGCCGCGAGGGCGGCCTCTCGCCCTCGACCGGGCGCCTGGAACATCTCCCCGTGAACGCGAACTCGACGGCCCGCCTGCGCCTGCAGCTCCAGTCCCCGAAGGGCGCGAGCGGTGCGACGGTCGTCCTCCAGGCCGTCTCGGACGACGCGCCGTCCGTCACCGCGTCCGCGGTCCACGTCGCCACGCTCCCCAGCCTTTCCGTACCGGGCGGAATCCAGGCGACGGGCCCGAACGTCGTCCGCGCGCCGGGCACGAACTGGACCCTCGTCAGTGTCGCGGTCGCGGCAGGCGCCGCGGTCGCGGCGGTCCTCTTCCTGACGCGCCGGAGGCGGTAAGATGCGTTCGGTGCTCTTCGCCCTAGCGGTCCTCGTCGCGCTCGCGGCGTTCGTCCCGGTCTCAGGGCGCGTCGACGGCCAGTCCGTCTTCGGGAGCATCGCGGGCCCGACGGCTCTCGCACCCCGGCAAAGCGCGACGTACAATGTGACGATCATCGGCGGACCGGAGACTCCACCGGTGAACTACAGCCTCGACTTCTACCTCGACGGCGCGGACCTCACGGGCGGTTCCCCGACGAAAGCGGCTCCCCAGACGACGTCCGGGAGCCAGACGACGATCCGCATCGACGTGACCGCGCCGGAGGGGGACCAGGTCGTCATCCTGGTCGTCCGGATCTCCGCGCAATCCGGGGACGTCGTCGTGAAGGGGACCGCGGACCTGTCCATCCAGGTCCTCACCCCGATCATCCTCCGCGCGACGTTCCGCAATGACGCCTCGACCTCCGCGCTCAACGTGACGGTACGATTCTACGTGGACGACGAGCTCGTCGGGACGCGCTCCATCGCGCGCCTCAACGGGTCGGCCTCGCAGACCGTGAGCATGAACTACCTGCCGGTAGGGATCGCCGCGGGCGCCCATTCCGTCCGCGTTGAGGCGGACTTGGATCGAGATGGAGTCATCGACGGGGCTCGGGGGGAGATCGTCCTGTCGGACTTCTTCATCCAGGAGTCTGCATCCCTCAGCGAGGGCTGGAACCTGATCATCGGGATCGCGGTGTTCCTGATCGTCTTCGTGATCGCCGCCGCGGCGCGGCGACGACGGACCTGAGTCACGCAGGCTCGAGGAGCCAGACGTCCGCGTGGTTCCGCAGGAGCATCCCGAGACGCGTCCTCGAGATCCCCGCGCGCTTCAGGAGCGGGTTGAGCCGGTCGTTCGGCGGGACGGCCTTCTCCCCGTCGACCCAGACGGACGCGAGGGGCTCGTAGCGGACCGGCTTTCCTCCGACGCGGATCCGCGCGGCGGCGGACTCGCGGAACGTGTGGAGCACGATGTGCAACGAGGTGACCGCGATAGGTCGGACCTTCGCATTGTAGTACTCCGCCGCTTCGCGGTGGACGGGGGCGAACGCACCGACACGCTTCGCGTATTCCCGCCAGCCGCGCTCGAAGGGAGAGCGGGGGCTCGCCATGCACCGGTCCGTCACGGGGCGGACTTCCTCGAACGTCGCGAGAATCGACTGCCCGTCCCGGAGGGCTGCGAGGAATTCGGGCCAGTCCGCATACTCCTCCTCGGGCATGGCCGAGGCGAGGTGCTTCGCCAGGCCCACGAGGTAGTTGTTCAGGCCTGCGACGCCGACCTTCGCGGCGAGATCCTCGAGGAACAGGTGGGTCGCGATCTCCACGAACGGATTGCTCTCCGGGAGCCGGACCTCCGTCGAGGTCATAGGTCCCCCTTCAGGTGGGCTCCCCGCATGACGAGGCCGTACACGCACTCGTAGTTCCGCAGGAGCGCCCGGACATGTTGCTCGCTGATGTTGATCTTCTCGAGATTCTTAGACGAGATCTTCGTCTCGCCCCGCCATCCTTTCGTCGCAAGGAGATAGCACTGGAGCGGGTTCCCAGAGACGAAGATGTTCTTCGCGATCTCCTCCCGAAAGCGTTCGTGGAAGACGCAGAAGTTGCACACCGCGATGTCGTGGACGTTTTCATTGTACTCCGAGGCCACGGCGACGTCCGCGGGGCTCATCTGGCCGACGCTGAACCGGGTCCTCAGGATCGTTGGGACGTAGCAGCACTGACGCATCGCGTAGAGGTATCCCACGATATCCCTGTCCACGTCCGTGATCGCCATGTCCGTGAGGGGCATGACCTCGCCTTCGATGCTGAACGCGGTCCGGCCCTCCCGGACGGCCACGTTGAACGAGGTCCATCCGAGGTAGCCCTCCTTGCCCATCCGGCTCGCGAGGTTGTCTCCGACCCGCTGCCAGAACTCGACGACGCCTTCGGATCCGGCCTTGTCGATCATGTCCTCGATGAGGGACGCGAGGGCGACGTCGAGCATGATCAGGGACCTCGGACCATGGGGATCACACGAAGGACGTCAGGACCTGCTTGAGGTGGGCCTTCCATTCTCGTTCCGCCTTCTCCGCAACCGTGTCCCCGCGCAGGTCGCGGACCCGATCGAGCACGAACGCAAGGAACCGGTCCCAGTGGTTCGGGGTCATGTACGCGGTCGACGTACCGATCTCGTTGAACCCTAAGGTGACGATCTCCTCGAGCTGACCCGGCCCGACGAGCGAGCCGATCCTGCCTCGGAGGAACGCCTCGATCTCCTTGTTCTTTCGATACTCCTTCGTCTCCTCGAACTTCTCGACGAACAGGATGCGGGTAAGCTTCTTGAGCTCGGCCGCAACCGCCTCGTCGTACTTTCCGAGGATCTCTGGCGTGATAGGCTTCGATTCGAACAGGTGGCGCACGACGATCGACGTCTTCACGATGTTGCTCAGGATTCCCTGCATCTTGGTGAGCTCGACCCGCTTCGTCGTCAGGAACACGAGGAAGGCGCGGTCCCCGACCCCGGAGATGACCATCGTGCCCGCCTCGAACTGCTGGACGGACATCATCATGTTCTGACCGCTCAGCTGGCTGCAGATGTGGCCCAGGTTCCCCTTGAGGAGGTTCAGGAGCCGATACTGGCCCGGATCGAGGGTCTGCGGGATGGACGACGCGAAGATCCGGCCGTCGACCCCGAGGAACAGGGCGATGTCGAGGCCGTTCTCCTCCCGGGAGCGGCGCAACTCCGTGTCGAGGAGGTGCTTCAGGTGGCCGACCGTCGCGGCCCCCATCGTCTTGTCGACCTGGCCCGCGTAGGGCATCTAGCCGCCCCGTCTCAACCCGAACGAGCGGAAGACGATCTCGAGAGCTTCCTCAGGCGAGTAGTCGTAGTCCCAATGGGCCCGCATCCGCCGGATCTTCTCGATCACCCGCGCGGGGGCCTTTATCGCCTCCGCCGTCTTGATCGCCTCGTCGAACGTCTTCGCGTACGAACGACCGGCTTCCTCCGGCACGAGGAAGGGGCTCGCGCGGACGACGATGCCGACGCCCCGGGCGAAGATGTACGGATAGACTCCCTCGCCGTGGTGGACGCCGCGCATCTTGAGGATCTTGACCGTCCGGTTGAAGGCCCCTCCGATCGGATAGTACTCGAGGTGGATCGCAACGTCGGAGAGGTAGATCGGGAGGAGGATGTCCTCCCCGATCGTCTCCCCCGGGCGGGCGTGTTCCTCGACCGTGCACAGGACCACGCCGAGCTGCTTCAACGTGTAGAACAGCTTGCCGATGAGTTCGCGCTGCTCCAACTTGTCCTGGGTCGCCCAGATCACCGGGGTCATCGGATCGATCACGACCCGGGTGGCGATATTGTAGTCCGCGCGCGCCTTCACGAGCTGAGGCAGCTGCTCCTCGATCATCTTCTTGAAGTTCTTTCCCTTGAGATGGATGAAGAACAGGGACTTCTCGTAGTGCTTTCGCATGTCGAAGCCCATCAGTTCCGCCTCGCGCATGATCTGTTCGGGCGGCTCCTCTAGGCTGACGTAGAGGCCCTGCTCCCCCTGCTCGATCCCTTCCATAAGGAACTGGATCGCGAATGTCGACTTCCCGGTCCCGCTCGACCCGAGAATCACGATCGTGGACTTGGGCCAGTAGCCGCCCTCGATGAGGTCGTCAAGGCCTGGAATCCCGCTCGGGACCCGTTCCGACTTCGCCGATGGTTCCGGTTCCTGTGTCTCCTGAGCCAGCATGGGGTGGGAGCCTCCGCTATCGAGGATTCGGCGAACGATGCCATCCGCCTTTTTAATAGGGTTCCGACCTGGAAATCTACCCTGATAACGAGACGCATGTCACACGAGGACGAGGCCGCCACGCGCCGCGATGGCGAGTGCCAGGGCCCGGAACGAGGCCTCGACGTTCTCCGCCGTCTTCGCGGAGGTCAGGAAGTGGGATGCGGCGTGGCGGTCCGCGACGTCGCGGAGCCGCTCCGGGTGGATCACGAGGCGGTCCCTCAAGTCGCATTTGTTCCCGAGGAAGACGACCGGCACGTCCCCGGCCTGGTCCTTCGCGGTCCTCACCCATTCCTCGAGTTCGTCGAGGGTCTCGTCGCGTGTGATGTCGCACACCGCGAGGACTCCCTGCGCCCCCTGGAAATATGCCTGCTTGAGACTGTCCCGGAGGCTCCGCTGGCCCATGATGTCGTAGATGATCAGGGTGATCTCCGAAGGCCCCTCGGAGGTCTCGAGGACGAGGGATTTCTTTGCCACCTTCATGCCCAAGGTCGACAGGTAGCGGTCCGAGAACTGGTCGTACGCGAACCGATGGAGGAGGGACGACTTGCCGACCTCCATCGGACCGACGAGGCAGATCTTGAACTTGATCGGCTGGTCCGTCCCGCGCCCCGCCATGGTCGCCGTAGGAATGACCGAGGCGTCTATTTGCACGTTGTCGAGCGGTTATCTTCTCAGATAGGGAGCGTAGACCGTGCTCGATGCCTACAGCTTCCCGCGCACGGCGTCGAGCTTGTCCGCGAGGGCCTGGTTCCTCGCCGCCACGGCGACCTCTCCGCGGGTCTTCTCGATCAGGCTGCGGGCGATGTCCTGCTTCCGCTTCAGCGCGACGAGGGCCGTCGGATAGTCGAAGCGCATGAGGGCGTCGAGGATCCGCTCCATCTTCTCTAGGAACGCGGAGGACTGGACGATGTCGCCGCGCCGGAGATGCCCCAGCGCGAACCGGCGGAGCTCTCCCACGACGTCCCCG
>Ga0209002_10000989_pt1 | contig 22909 bp, 33 predicted proteins | sample Rifsed16ft2_FD_184010 | JGI IMG/M metagenome (GOLD analysis project Ga0209002, IMG submission 184010) | Soil microbial communities from Rifle, Colorado, USA - sediment 16ft 2 (version 2) | ecosystem: Environmental > Terrestrial > Deep subsurface > Rock core/Sediment | place: Rifle, Colorado... | reverse complement strand
GCGTTGAAGGCGGCGCAGACCAGGGGATGGATATGGATGGCGCTGCCATCCACGAGCGTCACCTCCAACTCCGGTGGTATCCGGGCCGAGCCCGAGTTCATTTGCAGGCTCACAACCAGCACCAACGCCAACGCCGCCGCCACATCCTTCCGGGAAACCTTAATGCCCGCCGGGCGCTGTATAGCCCCCGCAACACCTCCCATAATACCCCCAGGTAGAAAGCCCCCCACCGCAGCATTAAGCATCCGCCTCTGAGCCTCTTCCCCCATAAGCTCATAGGCAGGATCAACAATCTTTCTAGCTACAATTGCAGTTACTTCCTGCAAACTTTCCGTAATAGCTTCCTGTGTTCCAACAACCACAAGCCCACCAGCCATACGCGCTATTACACCTTTCTTTGCTAATTGTGCTATTACCTCTTTCTCGGCAGTTCGCGCAAGCCCAAGCTGTTTTGCTAAGGTTAAGATAGGTAATTTCTCCAACTGCCCCATTACAATAGCAGCCGGTACTGTCACCGAAGGTACCCTGGCTACCCCAGCCTTTTCCTGCTCAGAAACAACACTTGATACGCCATAAGCGGTACCAAGCGCCGCCGCCCCGGCTGCCAGCCCTTTCTCTTCGGCTTTCTGTAGTAGCTTCTGGGCGGCCTTACCTTGTAATATTTCCGCCCCTCTTTTCTTTGTAAGTGTGCGTGCTGCCACGCCTCGCGCCAGAGCCCCCGTTCCGAAGGAACCAAGTAGGAGAGGAACGTTTTCCTCCAGCAATTGTTTCGTGTACCCAGCAATATCACCTACATTTTGTATATCCTCTACTCCTTTATACTGACGGGGCCAACGGATTTCTGCTTCCTTTTCAATAGTTTCTGCTTCTTGCAATAATTGCTGCGCTGCTGGTTCTACATCAGGTGGTGGCCCATATTGCCCATATTTAGCTTCCCAAATTTCCTTACCCACATCCGCCATCGTAACACCAACACGCCGAGCAACGGCAGGTATTTGTTCTATAGACCTTGGCACCCCAGGAAACATTTCCCCAATACGGGCAAGTCCTTTTTGCGCATCCGTTAAGATAGAGGGACGCTCCACGGACACATCTTCAGGATTAAAAACTAAAGGTGGAGCTACTGACACATCCTTAACGCTAAACTTTAATGCCGGCGCTACAGGCTCAGACACATCTTCAGGATTAAAAACTAAATTAAACGGCATTAGCGTTTCCCTAATTTTTGAGTCAGTAAACCTGTGTTCGGATTCATATACCATTCTGTCACTTTCACATCAGCATAATCCTGTTGTGTTTTAAGTATATGGGGATTTTCTTTTGTGCCCTTTGTGCCCTTTAGGCCTAATGTGCCCGGTTCCTTCTCCCCCGCTTCCTTTACAGGTAAAAGTTGTCCTCCCATCCGCGTAAAATAGTCCTGCGCTAGTGCTATAGCACCTTTTGGGTATTTCAGTTCAAAAGCTTCATTCCCCATGAACGGACGATCAGCTTCATATACCTTACCTGCCAGTTCAACAGCCCTATCCCATAATTGTTTCTGCGTAAGGGCTCCGCTATCAGCCAACGATTTAACTTTAGCTATTTGGGCGTCTTTATCTATCTGCATTAATTGCAATTTATGCGCTCGCTCCGCAGCGGCAACTACGTCTTTTTGGGCTTGTTCTTTTAATTTTAGTTCCTCTTGGGCCTGCCCTACACCAGTTTCCATGGCTACCACTTTCCGTTCTTCCAGGCCAGCTGTTGCCTTTTCCCGCTCCCTTTGCGTTTGCAATGCTTTAGCTTGTGTTAGATAATCCATACCTTGAAGTGCAGCCTGGCTTACGTGCCCAGCTGTTGTCTGCCCCGGCTGAACCGGTTGAAGCAACTGTAAACCCATGCGAAGGAAAGCTTGCTGCTGCTCTGGATTTTCCCTGACACCTTTGAGAAAATCAAACCATCCAGCTTTTAAGCCCTCTAAACCTTTCGCAGGCGCAGGGGCAGCTACAGGCGCAGGTGCCAGTGTGGGTGCTGCAATCCCAGGAACTCCTACACCTCCTGGTTGCGCAGCTAAAAGTGTACTTTGTAAAGCACTTGTGTATGCATCAGGCATTTCTATATCCTCCTAATATTTGCTCTAAACCTAAGGGTACCGGTACCCCAGGGGTAGAGGGAAGTGCCGGTGCCGGTGCGGGTGCCAGTGTCTTTAGTAATTCAGGTGCTTGTGGCCCTTGTGCCGCTCCTGTTCCTTGTGGCACTGGAAGTTGTAAACCCCCAAGCACACTTGCAAACTGCATCAACTGATTATCATCAGCCTTCGTTAGTGCCTGGTAAACCTTAAACATTTGATCAGGTGTAAATGCCATATTATAAGCCTCCCAAGACTAGCCCCGATAGGGCTCCAATTGCGGCCCCCCAAGGTTCTTTAGTTATGGAAAAACCTATAGCGGCACCACCTGCCGCATTTGAAAGCGGACTAGACCGCGCGCCTGGTGCAGTTGCCACACCCGTTCCCGTAACTGTTCCACCATACTGCCCAGAGATTAAATTCTGAAATGCCTGTAGCTGTGCCGCTTCCTGCTGATACGGATAAAGAGCAGCTGCTCGAGCTTCCGCCGTCTCTTGCCCCCCTATTTGACTTAGAATATCAGCAGGTACCAATTGTGCTGTCTGCACCGTAGGTGTTAAACCGAGTGCTTGCATTTGCGTCCGTAATCCGCTCTCATACGCTCGAGATAACATATCTGCTGTAATATCCCCTGTTGCCTCAGTTAACCCCCTAGCCGCAAGCCCTTCCGCAATTCCCTGTCTACTACCTCCATACTGCCCACCTGCCGTAGCCTCCCCCCGTATGGCTGGTAGTGTTCGTTCTGCAAACTGTTGTTCTAGGGGACGAATAGCACCTTGTATTGCTGCGGCCAAAGCTGGATTCCTCATGACATCCGGTGCCGCAAGCCCCGCCTGCCAAGCAGCACGTGCCGCTTCCCCCGTTTGCGGGGCCGTCTCCACAGCAAAACGCTTTGCCCTTTCTTGCGCCTGTTGTGTAGTTGCACTTGTAGGAACATAAGAAGGAATTGGCTGCTGTAACTGTTGACGAGCCTGCGCAAAAAGTTCCGTAAGATAAGGTGCCTGCTCCGCCCATGGTTTAGTCTCTTGTGTCTGTGTCTGTGTCTGTGTTGCTGGTTTTCCACCACCCATTTTATCAACTCCTATTAATGTAAGATTCTAGCTACTAGTGGTTTCTGAATGATAATCTGTCTTTCCTGATATCCAAAAGCCTTACACCGTTTAGCCAACCCTTTCCGCGTATGTGCTATCATCTTCACAGCTCCATTCGCACTAGCCCAATCTTCTATACACTGCAAACCATGTTCCCACACATCCATGTCCTCGCCCGCTAATGTAACCAGATAGCAAACACTCTCATGGGCCTGTCTGACAATCTGACAGGTGGCGCTAGCAAGAATCTCCCCAGCACTGTAGGCAATCCAGAGGCGCATTTGCCCCCTTGTGAGATTCTGATACAAATCCTCTATGGTATAATCTCCAACCCCATGCCGCAAAGCCCTTTCCATCTGCGCTGACACAAAAGGCCAGAGGCGGGGTACATCCTCTGTGTTGATATCTGTGATTGTTACTGTTTGCATTACTATGCCCCTACTTCAACCATGCGGATATTAGCTAACCAACGAATAGTTTTACCCACCTCACCAGTTACTTCTATTTTAAGTGCTTCATTAATATCATCAGCAGTAACCGTCACCCCCCAAGAGGTAGCTCCTGCATCGCCTGCAACTACTGTCGGAACAACCGCAGCAACTAAAACCGTATTACTACTTCCATCACGTTTAATTATTCCTTCCGCTTTCCAGAATTTAGAATCTCCTATAGTGCCGCTACCTAATTTCTGCCTAGCTGTGAGCTTTATCTCAAATCCCCATGTTGTGGAGGCTGGAATGACAGGTAAATAAAAACCCCCATCTAAAAACAGAGTTACTACCGTTGCACTGGTGCTCTCCCCTCGTGCTAATAGGCTGCTTAATTGGGCATCTCCTACTGCGCTAAATCGTCCACTAGCATATGCAAATTGCCCATATAAAGTAGTCCTTGCAAAGCGGCCCCCAGGAATTGTGGAGCAACTAGTATTTGCAGCTACAGAATTGTTTGCCCCTCCGCTAATTGTGCTGTATGTAGAACTTGAAGCTATAGAATTATAATAACTTCCCCCAATTGTGCAGTGTGCAGAACCTACATCTACAGAATTGTTAGTACCTCCCCCAATTGTGCAGTATATAGAACTTGCAGCTACAGAATTGTTTGCCCCTCCGCTAATTGTGCAGTACGAAGCAGATATAGAATTGTAGGTTCCACCTCCTACAGCGGCATAAAAAGAACCTGAGGCTAGTGTATTATTCAGGCCTCCCCCCACAAAAGCATAATTTGAACCGCTATCAATCGTATTCCCCTTTCCACCACTAACAGTTGAACTTATAGCTGCGGCTACAGTACCATCCCCCAGGGCTAGCGCCTTACTACCTGTAGCACTAGGGGGCGTGACAGGAGAACCGCCATCATCATCCCAATAAGGGGAAGCACCTCCGCTAGGCGTATAAAATTCCAGAGCCGTTTCCCCGGCATTCACACGGACAGTTTTAAGCGCCTGCGAAGTGTAAGCACTAGGAGTATCTGTTAAGGCAATAAAAGTAGAGACTCCACCAGTAGGCGTATAAGGAACCCAATTTGTTCCATTCCACTTGAGACTATCATTAACCACGGGGGGTGAGGTTGTCGTATCCGCATCTATAAGATCATCCAAGAGAAGAACATTACTTGTTCCCGAAGTAATAAAAATCCCCCAAAGTGCTAGTGTTCCATTATACTTATACAGGCCTGGCCCGAAACCTGGATTCCACAATACACCATCAGCAATAACCACCATACCATCTACAGGTTTTGCCGGTGCCTCCGTAAGCGCAATCCCATTTCCTTCTTGTATAAAAGAAAGTGTAGATTCAATTCGGGCTAATTCATCCTCAAGATAACGTGGAATATCCCGCATATCGGAAGGGGGTATCTGACGTAAATACCTTATAATACGTGAAAATGCTGATTGCACACTCACCTAACAGCCCTCCCTATAAGGTCTAAATCTAAGGTATAACCATAAAGTTCCCATTCAACGTCAATCTCAGATTCAATCCGGAAACAGATAAAAACCCCACGCAAGCGACAACTAATTTTTTTATCTATTGCGGGGTTAAAATCTTGGGCTACTGACCAAGTAACAGCCCCCCCAGCTTGCTGCTGTACCCCTATTCGTATCGTGACAGCACCATTTGCCCTAAGTTTTGGATACACTGCACGTATAAATTTAACGCGAGAAAAATCAGCTTTTGGGTTCCCAAACCTATCCTGCCCCGCTAGGGCTAACCCTAAGCGTTCCAAGATAACAATCTCACTAGTACCATCTGCCGTGTTAGTCTCATCAACAGTGTATAATTTATTGTTTACCCCACTAGCCATCAGCATCCTTCGGTTAACAGCACTATAGGTCGTAATATCTATAGCATCTGTATAGCTGTCAAAAGTATTTGTATAATTATCTATTAATTGGCTAGACGCTATGGGAGTAACAACACCAAACTCTGCTACAGAAATATTTGGAATATCCCTATGCCCCCACGTATTATCTACCCAATTCCAGACAAGTGCTTCATTGGCAAATACATCAGATGCAGTCAGATTAGGGAAACAAATCCAGATTTCACTTTCCCTCCGATTGGCAGCAACAAAAACATGATTCTTTTTAGCAGCATCAATATTTCTAAAAAGATAATCTCTATTTTTATCATCAATAATAGATTCCGCCGTTTGCCCATTATGTACAAGTACATCCCTTTCCGTTATAAGAAAATGCTTTCGGTAAAATTCAGTAGCACATCTGGAATTAAAAAGGCCAAAATCACTAAACATTGTCCAGAAACGAAAGATATTCTGGCCCCCCACATACTGCATCCCAATAACTGCATCTTCCTTATAAATAACATTAATGTCCCCGAGCACTTTTGCGGCAAGAACAGCACCACCTGTTTCTGATAGCGTGACCCGCCCAGCATCTGTCGTTGGAAGTGTATAATCCCAGCTAGAAGGTACAGTCCCAGGGTCCGCTGGATGTGACCAACGGATAACTTGTGGGTAGGCCGTTCCCCCCTCTGTAACATTCATCGCCAGGATAAAATTCTTAAAAAATCCTATCGTTGCGGCATATGTATTTGCCGGCCAATTCGCTAGATCCTTCATTCGCCCTAGTGAATTATCCCACTGCTGAGGCGGATCAAGTGTTGTATTATTGTTTAATACAGGAACACTGCCAAACACACCACCACTCCAGATGGTATCAGCATTTCCGCTATAATCATTATCCCCCGGAATTGTTACATATCTAGTAATGTTAGCGTGTGTACTTCCCGTAACAGTGTAAATGCGAGCACCACTCATATACATCCAATAAGCTGTAACATCCGTTACCCAGGGTAGGATATGCAGAGGCTGTACAACGATACCCGAAAAGACACTTACATAGCCTTTGAATTTCTGCGCCGCACTCCCAGTAAAACGTATATTCCGCGCATAACTCCAAGCCTCCGGGGGTAAATCCTGCGGTAATCTATCCTGAATTAATCCTATCTTCCCTATATTTTCTATAGATACCTCAGCCATTTAATTTCTCCAGCATGGGCAATTCCCGTAGCACAGAAGCAATCTGTACAAAACCTTTTCCTACCTCACAACGCATAGCACTTATTTCCGCTGCAGGCCTATTAGATACCTTTATCACCTCTACCATCAAGCGAGGAAGAAGGATAAACAGACAATCTTTTGTAATCCGTTCTTCTTGCGTTGCGATATTAGTCTCTAAAAGTTCCGTCCAAGCTGGACACCCTAGATCTGTATTTGTTCGCGGACACCTCTTACAATTCCAAGCATTTTTGTAAGCCATAAAAACCTCAATTTTTTGTGCAGGCAATTATATCAATATAAGCGGGTCGCCAGTTTCCATCATGCGTGAGTGTATGGGAATGCCCCTGATTATTTCCAATGCTACTCGTCGTCGATGTATGTGAGTGTGCCCCCGCTGCATCTACAGTCATATTAGAAAGAGTCTGTGCAAAGAATGCCCCCCTCATTCTAACATAAGGACCAGTATATGCATAACTAGATACTGTATGTGTATGCGCCCCATCAGTTGTTGTCGTACCTGTATGTTGATGGCTAGGCATTTGTGCTGCACTAAGAACTGTAGCTGCCAAATTATGCCCGGTTATCGCCCAAGCTCCCCCAATACCTGCACCAACGCTGGAAACAAGGCGTATCATTTTATCATTTAGCGTAGTAGTCTGTGTCCAGCCTGAAGGGGCAGATGCCTGGTAGAAAAATGTTTTTGTATTCTGAGCAATTCCACGATATCCATTGTTTAATTCATTTTGTGTTGCTAGCACAATACCTGTAAGGTTAGGAAACGTCTTCTTCAGTACATTCTTTATGCCCCGAAGATGCTCATCCACAGTGCTTAATGTGTCAGTAGTCCCTACCGGGTTATCGCTAACCAAGGCATCTATGTATTTATCTCCGATTAAATCTTCTAGTGGCATAAGCCCTCCCTACGCGCGAATGCAAATTATAGTATCAAGATAGGAAGGCCGCCACGCCCCATCAAAAGTTAATGTGTGACCATGAGCCTGCCCATTACCTATATTACTTGTAGTGTATGTATGCACATGGGAACCATTTTGAGTTGTTACATTTGTTGCTGTTGCGGATGAATTAAATACCATGAAAAAACCCATACTAAAACCCGTACTAAAACCATCGAAGGCAGTAAATAGAGGAAAGGTATGCGTATGACTCCCATCTGTGCTAGTCGTAACCGTATGTGAATGTGAAGGTAACTGAGCCTGGGTTAGAATAGAATTAGCTAAAACAAAGCCAGAAATGCCCCAAGCACCTCCAGTAGTTCCCCCCGCAGTACTCACAACACGTAACATCTTATCATTAGGAAAAGTATCTTGGGTCCAGCCCGAAGGCGCAGCCGCTTGTGCAAAAGTTGCCTTTGTTCCCGCTGGAATACTTTTATAACTTTCATTTAGCTCACTTGCTGTTACTGTAACTGGACCTGTAAGGTTAGGAAATGTCTTCTTTAGTACATTCTTTATGCCCCGAATATGATTATCCACAGTAGCTATGCTATCAGTAGTCCCTACTGGATTAGCACTAACCAGCGCATCTATGTACTTATCCCCGGTTAAATCTTCTAAAGCCATAAGCCTCTCTCCCTATACGCGTATGCAACAAATAACATCCACATATGAAGGCCGCCAAAGAGCCCCCATTGTAAGACTGTGCGTATGCCCTGTACCTCCCCCTGTACCGCCTGTTGTGAAAGTATGCAGATGCGCCCCTGTTGTACTTGTTGTTTCTGTCCAAGTGACACTATCATTAGCAGTAGTCTCATCAGGCATTGTACCTGTATAAGCACCACTAACACCTACCGGAAAAGTGTGTTCATGTGTTCCTCCGGAGAAGGCCCCGGTATGAGCATGCGTTGGAAGTTGCGCTTGCGCCACTACTGTAGAACCAACGGTAGCCCCGCTTATTGTCCAGCTTCCACCTAGCCCACCACCGGCTGTATTAACAACACGCAGCATCATATCATTATAAGTTACATCTTGTGTCCAACCTGACGGCGCAGCCGCTTGTATAAAAAAAGATTTTGTTCCAGAAGGATAAGCCGCATATCCATTATTTAGCTCACTTTGTGTTGCTGTAACTGGACCTATAATGCCGGGAAACGTCTTTTTTAGTACATTCTTCACACCCCGAAGGTGCTCATCCAAAAAACTTTTAGCATCAGTAGCCCCTACTGGATTAGATTCCAACAAGGCATTTATGTACCTATCTCCCACTAAATCTTCTAAAGCCATAATTAATCTCCCATCGTTTGCTCTACATTTGCATTTTCCCTTGCTGTAGTTTCATCTATTACACGCTTCAAAGCCACTTGTGCTTGTGCTTGAAAAAATTGACCTCGTTCGGGGCTTTGATCGTATTGCCCAGCATAAATTACTCCCGTCTTAGCTATCAGTAAATCAGGGGCATATTTTAACCAGACATTTTCCACATTTCCCGTTCCCCCATAATTGCCTGCAATACTTACACCTTTCTTATAATATTTCATCTTCACCGTATAAGCGGTATCAGGGGTAGGAAAAAGAATAAAGTTCTCCCCTACTAAAGAATAGAAACGCGGACGACCACTACCTAAATTACGTGCTATTAAAGCCTCATAACTATCCTTGGTGAGTTTCCCCCAAGGATTGCTCTGTGATACATCATACACCCACAAAGCTCCGTCATCATATTCCCGCAGAAAATCCGTTGGGTTTGGAAGTCGCGCTTCCCCGCTTATTGTCGTTATACTAGATGTTTCACTCAATAAGAACCAAGGAAGATTCAACCCTAGTTCTAATTCTATTGTCTGTACAAAATCCATTTCAGCTATCATTAAATCACGAATAGCCGGATCTTGAAGATTTCCTGATCTTTGCATTAATAAAAGTATAGCTGTATCACGCAACATAAACACCTCTTTTTTCCGGTTCAATTCCTTATGGAAACTAACGCGCAACTCCCTTTGATTTTTCAAATGTGCGATATCCGCCAAGGCCCAGCATCCCGGTAAGCAACACCATCAAAATATCTGTGTCCAAAGTAGGGGGGGTTGGCCAGCCCTTAATGTTTGCGTACCATGCAATAAGCGGCTGGGCCAGAAACGTATAGATCAGTCCTAACACACATACCCAGCCCGCCCCAGGTCTCCAGCCAGACACAAACAGGTTCGGGCTGGCCGCTTCTACCGCATTTACCTCGATCTGCCCCAGAGCCAGTTTCAGGTCCGCATCCAGATAGGCAAGCTCGCCTTTCTGAGCCAGCTCCATCATTTTCAGTTTTGCGTCAGTCGCGGCTTTCGGATCCGGTAAAACTTTTTCCAGGATGCCACTGATTGCTGGTATCAATGCTTGCCACATAGTTTAGCCCCCGCAGTGTTTTCCGTTTTTGGCAAAAGGGTCCAGGAAGTTCCGGCAGAACCATCTTGCAAGTCCCCCGCGCCATGTTTTCAATTTCAGGTATCGTTCGCAGCGGGTCGTGAATAGCCATTCTTTCGGCACTGAGGCAAATGCCAGCGTGCCGACAATCATGTTTAGTGTAATGTCGAGCATCAGGCCAATCCACAGCATCGGATAGGCTAACACCTTAGCCGGCAGTGTCAGCTTATCCTTGTTGATCCGCAGGTTCATCAGTGCGAGATAAAACAGCCACGTTATTGCGATCAGATACAGACTCATCAATGGAATCATCAGTAGTTCAAACATCCTCTTTTCTCCTCTTCATTATCTCGTGCAAGACTTCAAGCTGTGCTTCCAGTACATCGATCCGCGCCTCCAGCTTCAGGCATATCGTGCCAATCTCGCTCAATTCGCGTTGTATGATTTTCACATGGCAGAGAATCGAATCCCTATCCCTACCCATCAAATGATCTCCCAAAATACAGTTCATGATATTCCAGCAACCCGTCCGCAATCGCTTCACAGGCGTCTTTGCGCACCGCGTCGATCTTTTCACTGTTGTGAATGAATTCAGGCTCAAGGATCAGACTGACGCAATCGGTGTATTTCAGGAAATAATCCGGTCCCTGCATCGGGTCCATGCGATACCAGCCGGGTTTCACGCCGCGATCGGGCTGGATAAGTTTAGCCATGTGGGCGTGCACGATCTCAGCAGCGCGTCTGCCGTGTTTGCTGCCTGGGCAGTAGAGTGTCTCGCAGCCCTTCCCGGCATGATTTGGATCAGAATTGAAGTGTAGGTCAACAGCAATTACATAGCCCTGTCCGTTGATTGCCTTTACCTTATCCTGCAAACGACCCGTTGGTACCACAACACAGCGCTTCGGCCCCAGGTGTAGCGCAATCTGCGCGATCCATTCAGCGGCTTCCTGGTGTTCGCATCGTCCTTCCCAGCACGCGCCGGGCGAGCGTGGATAATGGCCTGCGCACAATGCTATCATTTTAGTAAATCCTTGGGTGCCTAGATTACCCATCATGCTGCCTATTACGTTCCAGAATACCACGCATATATTGCAATTCGGCTGTAGCATCCGTTAATTGCTTATCCATAGAGCGAAGATATTGTAGTATATTAGCTGTTGCTTCCTTATTATATTGTAATGTCGTTTGCTGTGCTGCAAATCTAACTTCTACTGACACGCCCCAAATAATCAGCGTTCCTATAGCTGTTATTGTGGTTAGTAAATGTCCTATTCCAATCTCTTTCTTAAACACCCAATGATCTTCTACACGTCTCTTATCCACAGAAAACTCCTAAATTTCAGACCAAACATTTTCTATTGCACTTTCTTCTGCCCAAGCCCCGCTACTTATAGCAGCCTCAACCCAGGGAGTACTAATACTACTATCCTCAACCCAAAGCGGCTCAACGCTAACTATTACAGTAGTGCCCCAACGGAAAGGGAATAATAGATTCATGATGCAGGATCAATTCCTACTATGGGATCGCCAGCGGCTGTGGTGACGGCTGCTGTCCAACTTACTGTTGTATCATCCTCTTTCGTTACGGTTAATGTCCCCCCTATAACAGTAGTCTTATTCCGATTAAGCCGTAGCGCCTGCCTGACAGTTCTAATGGTGGCTGAGCCAGAATCTACCCCAGTCGCCAGATTCCTATCTAGGATGGTATCTGCAACCTCCACCGCTGTCGGTGCCGTAGCCCCAGATACCGGCGCATCCAGATTAGTCTCGAGCAGTAAACCGTAACTTCCGGCTGAACCATAAGTAGCTGTCGCTGCATTCCAGGTAGCCGCCGCTACACCCGCAGCATCGAGGTCATTCAGCCCGGTCACACCTACACCTTTGGCAAGAACAATATTAGTCCCCGCGGTGAGAAGTCTTGTCGTTACGGCCCAAACGTCAGGGGCTGAATGGGTGCTGAAGCCAGTTGCGGTAGTCCATGCGGAATCACCTCTATTCCGTAAAGCCTCAAGAGAATCCGTCAGGGTATCGAATGTCGCACCCTTCATGCTGGTAAGTGTGACCTCGAGTGCCACCGCACCACCACTTAGATTATCCAAATATCCCGCACGAGTTGCACTCAATCTGCCCTCAAGCTCATCTACCAGTGTCTCGAGCGCAGCTAAACCATAGATACCATCTGTTACAACTGCATAAGCATCACCAGTTTGTGCTGTATGCCCAGTCAGTGTACTAACAGTAGGAATAACAGCATTCGTGTGAGTCTCACCAGACAGAACTACCGCCCCTGAAGTAGCCGAAGCCGTTGTAATAACAGTTTGTGAGATTGGTATACAGCCAGTTTTATATGCAGCTACCACAAAAGCTATATAATTAGTTTCCGCCTGCGTAGGTGTGTAATAAACAATACTGCTTGTGGTGCCGTAAGCTATTATCCCACCGCCTGCAATTTCGCTCCCACCCTCAGCCCGCACCACTATTGAGACCCCTGTTATTTGCACAGCCCCATCGCTGATCTGGATAACCGCCCCCAAAGCTATTCGAGGTGGAGATACCGCATTTCTAGGATACATAATATTACATCGCTCCTATTATTCCACTTTGTTGCAATGCCCATGCCGGCCGAAAGCTAGGGACTTCCGTGAAGGCACTATAATTATCTATACGACCATTCTGCCGTAACCTAACACCGGCCTTGCCAGCAGCCGTTACAACATTTGGCGTCAGTTGTGTTCTAAGGATCCCGTTCAGATATCCCTTCGCTCCATTTGTGCCTGTCCCGATAACTTCCAGTTTTAGTACATAGTCAGTGTTGAGCGAAAAACTTGTAGCATAGGTTACTTGTTCCGATATGCTGCCATTATTTACCTCAAGCAGAAATAATGTGTTATCCACGGCACTAATGTGGAGTGAAAGCCATGTAGTAGCAGTTGTACTCATCCTGGAGGCAATTCCGGGTAAGGATGTCGAATCCGCCGCAGTTATCCTGCCTGTCCCTTCGACGGTATAATCCGCGCTGGCAGGGGTGGCAGAATAATACCAATAGCTGGATGCAGTAGTGGAATTACCCCGCGCTCTGTCTTCAGCCGCAATGACTGTACCGCCATTCGCAAAATTCGGGTGCTGCGTAATTGTCCCGCCAGAATCCGGAACATGTGCCGCGATAGCAGTATCGCTAGTCTCCGTGAATGTGTCTGTTACAAATGCCATTTAAGCGGAATCGATAATATCAAAGTTGAAGGGATCAAAATCGGGCTTTAACATTTTTCCTATTTTTGTATGTACAGTCGCCATATCAGTATTATTATCAAACTGATTCACATCAATACCTAATTGTTTCAGCTTGTTCGTCATGGCCGCCTTGGTGATTGGTGCCATTGCACCGAGGTTATTACTGCTGCCCATATCCGGCAGCATGAATACTCCGGGTTTATTGATAATATCAGCGTGTTTCATACCGCCAACTACTGCCAATACCCAGTTTTTAGCATAGCCGCCAACACCATCGGGAGCGGCTATATAACGCACAGGCACCCCCATCCCATCCCATGGTAACACCGGCCTTGTTATCCCATCATCGATAACAGTTTTTGTGAATTCTACGATATATGTGCGTTTCATTGAGCATCGCCCTTATAGGTTATGTATTCCGTTGTGTACTGCGCATCCGTGAAGCGCCATTATTTATCCAAACCTTTTTGTTGCACTTTCATTACATAAGGATCAAGTTCCTTATGCGGCATAATGAAACCTACATTACGGATAATCTCTACCCTACTTCCAACCGTCCGCGTTTCCACTTTCTGATATCCAGCATCATCACGCTCTAATAATACACCACCTTTCAAAGCGTAAGGATTTCGCTTAACTACAATATACAGACTCATACTAGTTTATCCGTCGGGTAATAAAAACTTATACGGCCAATTTATCTTCTATTTTCATTATCAAATCATGCTCAAATGAAATACTTCCTATATGCCCTACCTCTTTAGATAAATCCTGATCCACCCAGATATTTATTCCATTCTTTTCTAACTTCTCACAGAAAGCCCAATCCTCTCCCGTATAGGCATCTAAAGCAGAACTCCAGTAGGGGGTAAACCAAGGTGCAATCATACCCGGCTTCTTAAATATATCCATATCTAAAAGAAGAACACCCGTTCCTAACCGCCAGACTTGCGCGAGCCCCGTACTTTCTACCGTTGTATATAACGGAGCCCCCTCAGCAGAAGCAGCCGCGAGCCGAGCTGTTGGCCCACTCGGTAACTTCTTAGTTGCAATATTACAACCTACCACCTGCTTCTTACAGGCCAGCAAACGGTGGGCAATATCTTGCGGAAAAGTCTGATCACTATCAATAAATAAAACATGTGTAGCTTTAGCCGCCAGCGCAGCCTTAATTATATTATGCCTTAATTGTGGTAGAATACTCCCTTTTGCATTATGCACCGTGAACTGCTGCCGGGCATAACCAGGTACTTGTTGGCTTAGATAAGCTACCAAAAAGGCAAGACTCATACCAAATTGCGCTGTCCAAGTGTCCGTACTGGGAATTCCTACCGCCAAGCGTAGTTCCTTACTCATCATCTTCCGCCATTTTCGTATACTCATTTTCTTCATCATCTGGAAGAATCTTAACCTTCACGGCCTCCAGGCACACGTCACCTCTATCTTCCAGTATTGCCAGCTTTGCTACAGTCCCCTCAAGGTGCACCACTATCTTAGTCGCTAGTGTCAAATCTTTTAACTGTTTTTTATCCACTGGAATATAAACATATCCTGTTGGCGACGGTGACGGTGGTTTTATGCTATTAATTTTCATTTCTTCTCCCCCTTCTTTTTCCTTTCACCCCCATAAGATTTCCCGTTGAGAAAACAAATATGTTGATAACTTCCGTTTGGAAATGTTTTGGTCCTAAGCCTTCCCCCCGCTTTTACACATTTATCAAAATCCGCAGGCATTTTGTAATCCTCTATGCAAAAAAGGAGGGGGAAGAAACCTCTCCCCTCCAACACAACACTACAGCGTAAAATTCCCCAAATACGCCATTGTTTTCTCATGCCGAATTTCTAAACCTGCCTCCGTTAACCACTGCCCTTTTTGAGCATCAGCATCGGGGGCCTGAATATTATCCTGCATTACCGTATCACGCAAGGGGCGATACCTGAGTGCACTAGGGTCAACGATGAAAGCACTATTAGTAAACTTCCCATGCACATTCAGTAAAGGATGGGTTCGCACATACAAAGTACCTTGCGGCAGAACCCAGCGCTGAAGTTCCATCCCATAAACTTTAATCGTACTATCAAAGTTAATGCGGGTACTGGAGCTATTACGTGCTAGTTTATTCAGATTATTAAGGAACCCATTACCGGCAAAAACAATACGTTCACTACCAGCATTTCCTGCATTATAATCAAAGACTTTATAGACAGCATCCAGAAAAGTATCTTCTGTTGGGGCGGTGGTAAAGACTTTCGCGTTAGTCGTAATAAAACTACGAAGTCCCCCCGTAAAGCGTTTTACCTTAGTACCACCCGTGTCCTCATAAGCTTTACCAAAAAACCACGCAAACTCCAAAGCCGCAGAATGATCAAACATTTTTCGTGCCTTATCATTCTTCAGCGGGTCACCAGTCCGTGTCGTAGTCGCCTTTGCGGTATTTGTAATTTCATATGCCGTCTTAAAAATCTGACAATAGTTGGTTTTCTTCGTTGGATTTCTAGTGGTAGCATTGGGAGACGTACTTCCTTCTTCATAAGTATTCCCAATCTTTGTAATAACCGCACTAACACCAGTCGCTGCCCCAGCCGTGTTAGCCTGGGCGCGCTTCACAACGATTGCTACATCAGAAGTTACAGAAGAGACCAGGACGAGTTCATTGTCATAACTTGCAACTTCCGTCTTTTCTATCAGTAAAACATCACCCGGCACAAGATCTAAACCCCCAGACACAAGTCCAAAAGCCGTTGAAGTTGCACTCGCACCTGTAGCATCCATTGTTACACGCACAGGATTATTTTCTTCCTCCCACCAAGAGAACTCAGGGTCATCCACACTCTCACTTGCCATCTTACTCATTAAAGCAGTAAGAGGTGCAGTGCCATTTGGATTTCGTTTAAGAATTAATTCACGAAAATTCTTGGGACGTTCATCTGTCGCCCAATCCATAGTACCACGTAAACCTGCAATAGAAGCCATTATCTTATTCCTCGTCTATTATTTCCTGAGCAAACCGCTCAAATGCTGTCATAGGTTTTGTCTTTTTAATACTACCGCTATTAGCACTTCCTCCGGGCATCGCCGGAGCAGGTGGCGCTGATGGCACCGTTGAAGGCAGAATTTCCTCCTCCATCCGCGCTCCGATAGGCAGTTTGAGATGCATCATAGCTTGAAGTCCAATTTCTTCTATGGCCTGTTCCCTGGGAACGCTTGGATTAATTTGCCCATATAAGCTGGCAATTCGATCCACCGTTGTTTCATGCCCCTTAAGTGCTTGCCATTTGCCATAAAACGCATCCACAACTTGCCTATCTGCCACCCTCCGCGCCGACACAGAATCAATCACTCTTGGAAGTTGTGCCATTAGGGTTTGTACTACAGAGTCCAAAACCTCTACATGTAACTTTGCCGCAAACTTCGGTAATATCTGTTCTGGATTTAATTGTAAGGTTTCTGCTTCCTCCGCAGAAAGCCTGTAGGTTGAATCCGCTAAACGTGCCTCAAAGGTTTGCCGCTGCTTCTGCAATTCCTCTATATCCGGCGTCACTACCTTAGTCTCTGGAGCTATCGGCGCATCCAGAATTGGCTCAGCAGCTACCTCTATCCCTTCGGGTTCAGACACTTTCTCCGGAATCTGTGCTACGGTTTCGGCCTTTACGCCTACTTCGGTCCCCATAGATTCCTTCGTTTGTTCCTCACCTTCAAGGGAGAGTGGCTCGCTTACTGTTTCCTCATCTTCCTCTCCTAGAAAACTTTCAATCTCTGAATCGGATAAACTCCCGACAGTTTCCACCACAGGTGCTCCGGCAGGTGCCTCTTCCTCAACTTCCGCAAATTTTTTCTTACTCAAATCCCACATATAACTATTCCCCTTTTAGCTCTTGCTTTTGCTCTTCCAAGCTCTCTACAATAGAGTCTGGCAGCAGCGTGAATAACTTAATCCCGGCCCTCTCATGTTTTAACTGTAAAAGGCTAAACATATCTTCAAACGATTTTATCTCCATCGTGTGCATTTGTACCTCCCGGAGATGTATCTGCTCATGCGCCGTCTTAACCAGTCGTTCCCATGCCGGAGACCTGTCCAGGTTCAGGAATGCGTGAATAATCTCGTTCAGCTCCTCCTCCCCCAGCACCTGCGTTTCTATTTCCATTTGCACCCCCTATTGGTACCGTATTTCCCGCCTGCATAGCCGCAGCCGCTTGGGCATCCGGTACAACTTGTACTCTAAACTGTTTAATGTTCCGCATACCCGCTAGTTGCGCCATCCACTCAAAAATACCGCCTATCTTATATTGCCCTTGAAGTTCAGGGATATTCCGCATACCCGCTAGCAATTCGCGCCAGAGGTTTGCCTGCGCGAACCTATCAATAGGCATTGTACCATCAACAGGCACAAAATCAAAAAATCCCTGAATATCCTCGGGGCTCACCGCCCGAAAAGGTGCCTGCTGGGGGTCCAACAAATCCCCTGCAATCTTAAACTGCCTTTCCAGCTCATAATACTGCTGGGTATTCTGTAACATAATCTGCGCCATCAAGCTGTAATCCCCAGCACTCCAGTATTCCGCTGTCGTCTTTAGTCGATTAATACCGAAAGAAGATGAGGTTCTAACTTCTGTTGCCGTTTTGCGCCCCCCGGCATTCACCATCCCCATTATATTATCAGTCACACCACTGACACGCTGTATCATATCCGCTAGCAGTTGCATATCCCGGATATGCCCCTGGGTGACATCTACTACAGGCAATTGCATAATAGAAGCTCTAACATCCGTGCCCCAGGCTGCTTCCTTCAGGCGTATCAGGCGTTCGGCACTCCCTGAGGTTAAATCCTTGGTGACTATTCTGCTTGGATCATATACAAACTGATTATTTAAGGCACTTCGTACATTGTAAAAGTGTGTATTTACTAGCCAGGTCATTGTATCTTCAAGCGGCTTCAGTATTTCCAACATGCTACGTGTGCGTTGGGCGTAGCCATCAATCTCATATGGGAGGATAAAGACGGGAAACTTCCCGTGTAGGGCACCATGAGGCCGGGCTTCTAGTAGAATTTCATCATCAGCCAGGGTGAAGACCCATATTTCAGGGCTTGCCCCTTTTCCTAGATGCCAATTCTTAGGTATTAGCCGAATGTAAATTTCAACCAAACTTACAAAACCTATATCAGCTATATCTGGGGTCGTTAGCGATATCCCCTCCCCTACCAAATCACCGGGGAGTTGCACTTGCGAACTTCCGTGTATCCTTTGGTTTTGCTGACTGTGCCGCGCCTTTAGCCTTTTTTGCAACTCTATGACATTTTCCGCTATGTACTTTTTGCTATCCGCTCCATTAATAATTGTATTCCAACTCACATCCACGTAGCGGCCTACAAATTCTCCACTTTGCAACTGAATAAGGGGTACCCGAGGGTCCAACAGGCAGTCCTGGGGCCTTACATTAAAAATCTTATTCCCTACATATCCAGGAATTGTCTTTGTCCGCTTAATCTTCTTAGCTTTTTTTCCCAAGAGGGGCATCCCCATAAATACCGCCGGTTCTTCTATAATTTCAGCGACATTTATTAACTCCTCCTCCCAATAATTCCAAAGAACTCCATAGCTATACTTAGGGGCATCGTGCATCCAGATATACAAAGGCACTATCATACGCCCTACATTCATCTGGTAATCAATGAGGGCATCCACGGCCTGTACGCGCGATTCAGGCTCCCCATGTCTAGCAGCAAATTGTAATACAGGATTCCTGCCGAGAAATACACTTGTCCAATAAGTGTGGGCGCTCAGTAATACTGCATAGGAATAAGGAATTTGAATTGTAGTGTATTGGGGGGAACCCGCCGAGCGTTTCGCTTTGCGTATAGCATCCACCTCCGAAGTTGGCATATAGGCCAAAAAACGGTTTTCACTATCCTCAAAAGAGGCTGCGGCATCCTCTACGGCCTCACGCCCCAGGCGAATCCGTGCCCTCACGCCTTCCCGTATTTTAGTATGGAGATCACTTCCGCTGAAAAGATCAAAATTAGCCCCAATACTCATGGGCAAGCTCCCCGAAACTCTAACTCAGGTATATTCTTTTCTTCATCTTCTAACATTTTGAGGTAATCCCCCTCAAAAATCACACCATCATTCAGGGCAGCATTAATAGCCATAGCTACACTCTCTATTTCATCATCATTTTTTACGTTTGGATATAGCCTATACTGCTCAATAAAGCCTAACTGCGAGGGGTGCACAAAAAGAATGCGCCGTCCTACAGCATCACCTATACTATCAATGATACGATTAACTTTTTTCCGGCGATCATTCCCCGTATCTGATGTGCGTATCCAACGCCCCCGCCGCTTTAGTGCGGTTTCCAAATACCATTTAAGTGTTCTCTGATAGTTTATACTCTCAACCGCCAAGAGGTTAATCCTGGGGTAGGTCTCCAGAATCTCAAATAATTGTGCTACGCTCCAATCTGGCGAATGCCCTCGGCTTTTCCGAGTTTCCAGTAGATAAAGTCTTTTTTTCCACTTTCCGATAACAGACCAAACTTCCCAATCCTTTGTTCTCAATCCTGTTGCTACTTCTTTATCACTAGGGGGTGGCACTGGGTCTACAGCAACATAATAGGTCATTTCATCTGGATCGGGAAGAATATCATAATATTGGAGGCCGTCAACGGGAAATACACTAGTAGCATCCGATGTAATACAGCATTCCTTCTCGCGCATCCACAGATGCAGTTTCCCACGGGCCGTAAAACTTTCTTTTTCACGCTGTAAAGTTTGTGTATCCCAGCGGGAAGGCCAACGGCTTTCTCCATGTTCGTTAAAGACACTGAAGGTTAAACTGGACCAACTTGAATCCCTCATACAACGTTGAATAGAATCTTCAACATGCAGTGTCGTCTGCATAAAAACCATTTTCGCGAGGGGATTCTCACTTACGGGCGCTAACGAATTCCTCAGGGAACCATTGATAAAATCATCTGTTTTCTCGCGCTGTTCCGGTGTGGCGGTGTTCTCTTCATCACAGGGGTCATCTACTACTATCAAATCTGGCCGATAGTCATCAACATTAATTCCGCGTGTAGAGCCTGTGATGCCTAGGGCAATCACCCGTATGGGGACTTCATCTATACCATGGAAGATTTCTATCTCTTCAGAAGTCCATTTTGAGCCCTTGCGCAAGCCAAAAGTTTGCACCCACGTGGAGTTAAACTCAACGGCACGCATTAACCATTCGATTGTACGCCGCGCATGGTCTTGGCTCTTACCTACAACAACTATCGTGCGTGAAATGCCGTAGGCAATTCGCTTACTGATAAAAAGGCGTACTTTCGTCGTCTTGGCACCATCACGAAAAATCATAAAGGCCACTAAACGGGCATCGGAGTCCAAAACGGCATCCATCTCCCTGTGAAAGGGGGGGCTTGTTTGCCTTACTGTCTTGGGGAAAAAAACACGCGCATAAAGCTCACTATCCATGGCGGCCAGCGTAACCAGTTCCGACATGGCTATGTTCACTGGGGGTGCTTGGTACGCTAAGGGTGCCATATGTGTACGTTAAAGGCTCCTACCCTTGTATCTAATAGCTGGGGCGTCATGCGTGGGCGTTGCGGAAAAGCTGTCGAAGGATCGAACCATTTTACAACCTCACACACATGCATAGACCATAAAGAAGGTGGAAAAAGGGCGAGAAGAACGGGAACATATAAGCGCCATAGCTGCCACCAAGCATCAACGGTGTGCTGGTATTTTACCTCTATACAGGTAATTATGCCTTCATCCGCACGGATAAGAATTCCATCCGGCTGGCACCACCGCAAAGGGCCACCAGGCTCTTGGAAATGTAACCAAGGGGATGCAATATATTCATTTCCATATAGCTCCTGAAGGTATCCTTGCACTTTCCGTTCATATGCTACACCTAAGGCGCGCCGTCCCGTTCTTCTCTCTTGTTTCCTTATAAATGGTGGCGCTTCCGTAGACCACTTGGCCCACAGTACACGCTCCACAGGTTTAAATTTCACCGGGGGCAGGTAATGTACCTGCGGGAAGCATGCGGCTGCGCGCATTTGCCAGCACAGTCGCATCTACCAGGTAGTAGTTGTTCTGCTGCTGGCCGACAAGGGCGGGTGGTGGTGTTGGGCCTTTCGAGGGGGCATAGCCCAAGCGGTGTAACGTTTTGTCTGCGGCAGCTAGTAGAAATTCCGGGTCTGTGCTTGCCCCAATTGCATCTCCCAGCTTATCTACCGCTACGTGAGCTACGCCAAGGAGTTTCTCCCTCAGGGGGACTACGGTCTCGCGGAAGACTTCTTGATTTTTTTCCTGGTACCGGGCCTGAAAAACATCCGAATGTATGATGATCGAGAGCCAGGTTTCGGTCACCCCAAAGTGCTGGGCCATCTGCCAACGGGGGCAGTGTGGATTTACGAGCAGAAAATCCAGAATGGCATCGTGCCTGGGGGTGAGTCCTTTGATGGATGCGCTGTCGGCCATGTTGAAAGCTCGCTGGGCGTGGGGGTGCTGTGTAAAGTGTAGGATGGGTGGAGGGTGTTGTCAAGGGTGAGGCGTAAATATTAATTATCCGCCGGTATAAGGTTAACTTCTTAGTGCACAGCCGGGAGTGGTAATATAATAGCATACCCGCAGGCCCGCCCTGGGGGTGCCGGCCATGCTCGCACCCTTTACACACTAATCCTTACCTGTTTTACACACTAATCCTTACCTGTTTTACACACTAATCCTTGACTTTCCCGCATTTGTCGCCTACACTGTAAGGGTTACGGCGGCATCCGGCCCCACCGGCGTAACAAACCAAAATCATCCACCTATAGGAGTTACAAAAATGGCATCACGTAAAATGTCGAAGGAACTTAACACTACAAATGATACTGTTACATTTACCGTAGGGACTCATACCCTGGTCGTGCACAGCTCAGACTTCAGTGAGGCAACACTACGGCGTCTAACCCTACACGGGATTGCGCAAAAAATCGGAGATCAGGCAGCCGGCGTAGCATCAGAGTCAGACATTGTAGAGGCCATCAATACCGCGCATGCGCTGTTGAAAGACAATATCTGGGGCACCACGCGGAGATCAGGTGCTGCGAAGGTAGATAAGCTGGCACTGGCGCTGGCTACTGCTGCGGATGTTACAGTTGGGGAAGCTATTGCCAGCCTTGCGAAACTGAGCAAAAAGCAGAAGATGGCACTGCGCCGGCGGCCTGAGATCATCACTGAGCTGGCTAAGATGGCGCTTGCAGAAGCCGGACCGGAAGCCGGGGGTCTCAGTGCTTTCTTGATCTAACCGTGTTGTGATCGTACCCTCACCCCACATGGCCGGTGAGGGTACGATTTTCCGCCCCACAGGCCCCCCACACCCCCTGTATGGCCTCCAGCGCCACGATCTACCCCCTACCCATCCTAACCTACCACCCCCCACACCACACGACCCCTAGCGGCTTTACAGGCACCCAACCACCCCCAACCACCGGCTTATTCCCGCCATTCCCGCCATTCCCGCCATTGCGCGATTGGTTCCCGCGTTTGGCCCCTGAATTGGTCCGTTAATAGGCCCCTGAATTACCGGGAACCCCCCCCCCCCCCCC
>Ga0209002_10000987_pt1 | contig 22924 bp, 20 predicted proteins | sample Rifsed16ft2_FD_184010 | JGI IMG/M metagenome (GOLD analysis project Ga0209002, IMG submission 184010) | Soil microbial communities from Rifle, Colorado, USA - sediment 16ft 2 (version 2) | ecosystem: Environmental > Terrestrial > Deep subsurface > Rock core/Sediment | place: Rifle, Colorado... | reverse complement strand
CCGCGAGACGGCCCGCCGCGGTGCCGCCGAGGTGGTGGTCCAGTACGAGGTCCTCGAACCGGTCGTCGATCCCCGGGAGGCGGAGCGGGCCGGCTCCACGTTCCGCACCATCGAAATCCGTAACGGCGACCCCGATGCTCACGGGGAGGTGGTCGTCGAGGCCGAGTACGAGGTCGGCATGCAGGATCAGGCGCCGCTCGGCACCGAGTCGGGCCTGGCGATCCCCGACGGCGCGGGAGGGGTCGACCTCTTTATCTCCACCCAATGGCTCCACGCCGACCACGCCCAGGTCGCGGAGTCGCTCGGGATGCACGCCGACCAGGTCCGCCTGCACAACGCCGGCGTGGGCGGGGCCTTCGGTTCCCGGGAGGACATCAGCCTGCAGATCCACCTCTGTCTGCTGGCGCTGCGCACCGGCCGGCCGGTGAAGATGGTGTACGACCGGGCCGAGTCGTTCGTCGGACACGTGCATCGCCACCCCGCCCGGATGCGATACCGGCACGAGGCGGACCGCGACGGCACCCTGGTGCGGGTCGAGGCACACCTGCTCCTCGACGGAGGCGCCTACGCCTCGACCAGTTCCGCGGTGCTCGCCAATGCCTGCTACTTCGCGGTGGGCCCCTACCGGGTCCGGTCGGTGCACGTCGACGGGGCCGCGGCCCGGACGAACAACCCCACCGCCGGTGCGATGCGCGGCTTCGGCGCCCCTCAGCCGTGCTTCGGCTACGAGTCGCAGATGGATCGGGTCGCCGCCGCCCTCGGTATGGACCCGGTGGAACTGCGCCTCAAGAACGCCCTGGGTACCGGGGATCGACTCGCCACCACCAATCAGCTGATCGTGGGAAGCCTCCCCACCCGGGAGGTGATCGAGTCCGTGGCGGCGATGCCCCTCCCCGATCCGGGCGGATCGGACGATCCCCGCCGGCTCCCCGGGGGCACCGGGCTGACCACGCCGCCCTCAGCGGTGAAGCGCGGAATCGGGTTCGCCGTCGGGATCAAGAACCTGGCGTTCTCCGAGGGGTTCGACGACTTCGCCGAGATACGGGCCGTGCTCACCCCCGACGGGCTCGAACTGCACACCGCGGCCTGCGAGAACGGACAGGGGATGGTCACCGTCGTCGAACAGATCGGTCGCACCGCCAGCGGGATGGAACGGGTCACCGTGGTCTTCGACGACACCTCCCGGATCGGCTCCGCCGGATCGTCCTCGGCATCCCGGCAAACCCAGATGACCGGGGGCGCCGCCCTGCGCGCCGCCGAGGCGGTGCGCGACCAGGCCCTGCTTCGGGTCGGAGGCGACCGGCTCGACGACGACGGGGTGTGGCGAGGCGACGAGTTGGTTGCCTCGCTCGCCGACCTCCTCGCCGGTGACCCCATCGAGCACCTGGAGCGGTTCCACCATCCCCCGACGAGCCGACCCGATGGACGGGGCCGCGGCGACATCCATGCCGGCTACGTGGTGGCCGCCCATCGAGCGGTCGTCGACGTCGACACCGAACTCGGCCTGGTCCGGGTAGTGCGCATCGACACCGCCCAGGACGTGGGAAAGGCGATCAACCCGCAGGCGGTCATCGGTCAAATCGAGGGCGGGATCATGCAGGGGGTGGGTCTGGCCGTGATGGAGGAGATCGTGCTGGACCGCGGCGTGATGAAGAACGCCTCGTTCACCGACTACCTGCTCCCCACGTTCCTCGACGCCCCCGACGTCGAGGCGATCCTCATCGAGCAGCCCGACCATTGGGGCCCATTCGGGGCCAAGGGGGTTGGTGAGCCCCCGACGATCTCGTCGACGGCCGCGGTCGTGTCTGCGATCCGCAACGCCACCGGCCGCCCGCTGACCCGGGTCCCGGTGCGGCCCGAGGACATCGTCTTCGGAAGCCACCAGTCGCCAGCCTCCAGCAACGACCCACCGGACGGCGCACGGTCGGACTCCCGGCCGCGCCGGCGCGGTACCCGGCGCAAGCCGAACCGATGACCCGCATCGCCGTCATCGGGGGCGGCATCGCCGGCACGTCGGCGGCCTACGAACTCGCCGCCGGCGTCGAGGTCACCCTCTTCGAGCAGGAGTCGACCTGCGGCTATCACTCCACCGGACGTTCTGCCGCGCTGTTCACGGAGTGTTACGGCGACCCGATCGTGCGCCGCCTCGCCATGGCGAGCCGGTCGTTCCTCGAACAGCCCCCACCGGGTTTCACCGACGACCCCATCCTCCGCCCCCGCGCCGTCATGTTCATCGCCACCACGGCGCAAGAGTCTTCCCTGGCCGAGGCACTTCCCGGGTACCGGGCGATGGTGCCCGCGGTCCACGGGGTCGACGCCGCCGAAGCGGTCGCGCGCTGTCCGATCCTCGATCCCGCGGTGATCGCCGGCGGCATCGTCGAACCGGAAGCCAGGGACATCGACGTGCACGCTCTCCATCTCGGTTTCCAGCGTGGGATCCGGGAGCGGGGGGGACGGATCGTCACCTCGTCGGGTGTGACCGGGCTGTCTCCCGAGGGGGGCGGCTGGGTCGTGGAGACCGCGACGGCGCGCCACCGTGTCGACGTGGTGGTCGACGCCGCCGGGGCGTGGTGCGACGCGATCGGCGCCATGGCGGGTTCGACGGGGATCGGCCTCGTCCCCAAGCGCCGCACCGCCTTCACCTTCGCCCCGCCCACCGGAGCCGCCCCGGACGGGTGGCCGATGATCCTCGACGTCGACGAGCAGTTCTACTTTCGACCCGAGGGGGTTCATTTGCTCGCCTCGCCCTGCGACGAGACCCCGATGGAGCCGCACGACGTAAGGCACGAGGAGATCGACGTCGCCCTCGGCATCTCCCGGGTCGAGGCGGTCACGACGATGCGGATCCGCTCGGTGGCCCACGCCTGGGCGGGCCTGCGCTCGTTCGTGGCCGACCATCGACCCGTCAACGGATGGGATCCGGACCTCCCGGGTTTCTACTGGGTGGCGGGTCAGGGCGGGTTCGGGATCAAGACCTCTCCGGCCATGGGCCGGTTCGCGGCAGGGATGATCCTCCACGGCGCCCCACCCCCGGACCTGTCCGCGGCCGGCCTCAGCGCCGAGGCGTTGGGAGTCGCCAGGTTGCGTTGAGGACTCTTGTGATAAAGCCTGCAGCCTGCCGCGCGGCTGTGGCAGGACCAGGGATTCGGGCGTCACGCGTGACATGCCTGCCCTCGCTGGAGATGATTCGGATTACATTGGGAGAGCACGGGCTGCAGTCGCGCCACCGCCATCCAGGAGGACACCATGGCGAAGTGGAGCGACATCGATCCGGCGGAGCTCCATCCCGAGAGCCTGATGATGACCTACGGCTTCCGGCCGGAGTGGTCCGAGGGAGCCGCCTCTCCCCCGATCTTTCAGACCTCGACCTTCGTGTTTCCGTCGGCAGCCGTCGGCGCCCGCTGTTTCGAGATCGCCTATGGGCTCTCCGAACCGCGTCCCGACGAGCACCCCGATCTGATCTACTCGCGGCTCAACAACCCGAACCTCGAGATCGCCGAGCAACGACTCGCCCTCTGGGACGACGCCGAGACGGCGGCGCTCTTCGTCAGCGGGATGGCGGCGATCACGACCGCGCTGTGGGCGCATCTCCGGCCCGGCGATGTCGTGGCGGCCTCCTCCCCGATCTACGGGGGCACCCATCATTTCATCGAAACGGTGCTGCCCCAGTACGGCATCGAATTCGTCCGGTTCGACCATCACGCCACGGCGGCGGACGTCGCCGCCCGCATCACCGCCACCGAGCGCCGGCTCGGGATCGTGTACGCCGAGACCCCGGCCAACCCGACGAACGACCTCATCGATCTCCAGATGTTGGCCGCCGTCGCCGCCCGCTTCTCCACTCCCGACCACAAGGTGCCGCTGGCGGTCGACAACACCTTCCTCGGACCGGTGTTCCAGCGGCCCCTCGACCACGGCGCCGACATCGTCCTCTACTCGGCGACCAAGTACCTGGGCGGACACGGCGACCTCATCGCCGGCGCTGCGCTCGGCTCCCGCGTGATGATCGATCCGATCCGGGCGATGCGGACCTTCACCGGAAACATGATGACCCCCTTCACCGCCTGGCTGCTGATGCGGAGCATGGCGACCCTTCGGCTCCGCATGGAGCGCCAGGCCGACAACGCTCGGAGGGCGGCCGACTTCCTGCGCGACCACCCCAAGGTGAAGTCCGTCAACTACCTGGGCCATCTCGCCGCGGGTGATCCCCGCCACGACCTGTTCAAGCGGCAGTGCCTCGGCGCCGGAGGCATGATCTCGTTCGAGGTGGTGGGCGGCCAGGACGAGGCGTACCGGTTCCTCGACGCCCTCCGCTTGTTCAAACTCGCCGTGAGCCTGGGCTCGGTCGACTCGCTCGCCGAACACCCGTGCACCATGACCCATTGCGAGGCGGGCAAGGAGGCCAACGCCGCCAAAGGGATCACCGAGAGCCTGATCCGCCTCTCGATCGGGGTCGAGCACCCCGACGACCTCATCGCGGACATGGCGCAGGCGCTGGAAGAGGTGTAGGAGCAGGTAGCAGGAGTCGGCGACGTCAGTGGCCCCTCGGGACCCCTGTCAGGACATCACCAGCCTCCGAGTTCCGTTCGTCCTGGCGATTACGCCGTGAGTGGGCGTTCAGATTCCTGTCACAGATTCCGGGTGGTTGTGCGTGTTACTGGATGACACACAGCCCAGCTGGGGACGGATGATGTGGCGATCGATCTAAAGGTTGGAGCGGTAAACCCCACGGGCAAGGGCTTCGCTGAAGAGTTCGAGTCCTTCTACGCCCGGGAACGGCGGTCGGTCCTGGGCTTGGCATACGTGCTTTCCGGGAGTCGGTCAGGGGCGGAGGACCTGGCCCAGGAGGCCTTTGTGGCGGCGTATCGCAGCTGGGAGCAGGTTTCGGGTTACGACGATCCCGGGGCGTGGGTCCGCCGCGTGGTTGCGAACCGGGCGACATCATGGCTCCGCCGCAGGGCGGCAGAAGCGAGGGCACTGATTCGACTCGGGGGGCAAAACTACGCCATCCCTCCGCTTGATCCCGAGGCGGGACTGATTTGGCGAGAGGTGCGTCGCCTCCCGCTACGACAGGCCCAGGCGGTCGCACTCCGTTACCTCGATGGCCAGGAAGTCTCAGACATCGCGCGAATTCTTGAGTGCTCCGAGAACACGGTCCACACCCACCTTCGACGTGGCAGGGAATCCCTCTCCCGTCGACTTGCCGATAGGGAGCGACTATGAAAACCATCGACGACCGGCTGGAACATGCTGCAGAAGAAGTGCGGCAAAGGGTCGCTGAGGTGCCGACCCGCGGGACGGGCGCGGCTGCGCGGCATCTCCGAGTCGTTCGGGTCGTGCAGGTCGGAGCCGTCGTGGCCCTCGTATTGGCGATGATCGGCGCGAGTCTCTTGCTTGATCCCACCGCATCGCCCCGCGGGTTCGTGGCACCTGCCGGGGAACCGGATCGCGAGGCCGACCTCTTTGTTTGGTTCCACTCGGACATCGACTCCGTTACGGCGCAGCTAGCCGCGGCGGACGTCGCCACGTGGGAGGGCGTCGAGTACGCATCATTCTGGGGCGCCGACCAGACCCTCCAGGAATTCGCTGAGCTCTTCCCCGATCAGCCCTCGCTAATCGAGATCGTCGAGCAGGATCCGTCGGTCCTGCCTGCGTCAATACGGATCTGGGTCGGCCCAAACGCGGATACCGACGAACTGGTCGAGCTTGCTCGACAGACCTTTCCCGACGCCGTGGCGGTGGGAACCCGCGAACAGCGAAGTGCCCTCGAGACCGGAATCGTCACATCTGGGGCCACCACCACTATCGCCGTGCCAACCGAGCTCGAGCAGGCGGGGACGGACCTCCAGAACGCAATCCTCGCTGACGGCAAGGTCAGCCGGGATGAGTTCGTGCGGGCAGTCGCTCGAATGGCGGCATGCATGACAGACCACGGCCTGACCGGCGTGACATGGTCGGTTGATGATGCCGGAGGAGGCTGGTCGAGCGGGTACAACTCGCCCGCCGACGACGCTGCCGAACAGGCCATCGACCACCTGTGTTACTACAGCTACGTCGACCGGGTGAGCCTCAGTACTCAATGGGCACCGACCGAGCTCACAGCAGCGGTCGCCGCATTTCTCCCAGTCCTGGAGGAACTCGACGCCCAGGTGGTCGCTCTCCTGAACCGAGCCAATCAGATCGAGTACAACTGGGAGAACCGCCAGGCGACATTCGCCAGCACGACGAACGCCTTGACCTCACTCCATGCCGACCTTGAGACATGGGCAGCCTCAGTCGTGGGGCGCACCGATGTCCCGTCCGATCTGGAGCCGGCGTATGCCGTGCTAGTTGACGAAGCCAGCGACCTCCCGGGCGCGGCTGAGGCGATTCTCCTCGGCGTCCAAGCGCCCGACAATGGCACCCAGCGCCGGACCGCCGTCACGGTGTTCGTTCAGGAGACCCTGGACGTCGTCTACGCCATCGACACTCTCCGGCGCGGCGGGTAGGAGCGGCGGTCCAACTATCGGCACATTCGCCTTTAGCGAGCCAGCACCGGCACCCACCGAGCGACTCAGTGAACAGCCCGCCCAGCCCACGCCAACCTGGGCGTTCCCTGGGCGCCCCCGGCTTCGCCGGGTCACCCGTGACCGGTGTGCTGATATCTGATCAAATCGGGTAGCGAGCGTCGCTCGCCCTGGTGAAGTTGAGGTCAGGGACCCCTCGGGACCCTCCCTACGGGCGCCGCTCCTTGGCCTTGTTCTTGGCGTCCCCAGCGACGTCCTTGGTCTTCTCCCAAGCCTTCTAGGAGACGTCCTTGGGCTTCTCCCAGGGCTTCTCGGCCGGCGGGACCATCTTCTCCGTGGCGTCTGCGGGGACGTCCCAGGGCTTGGCGGAGACGTCCTTGGGCTTCTCCCATGGCTTGGCGGGGACGTCCTTGGGCTTCTCCCAGGGCTTCGCCGGGACGTCCTTGGGCTTGTCCCAGACGTTCCCGGGGGTGTACGTGGTCTTCTCCCAGGGCTTCTCGGCCGGCGGGACCATCTTGTCCTTGGCGTCTGCGGCGACATCTCTGGGCTTGTCCCAGAGGTTTGGCGTCATCGGAGCGGCCAGGGCCGTTCCCATCGGAGCAGTGGCCGGTGCGGTCTTGGCCTTGGCCGCTGCGGTTGTGGCCTTCTTCACGGGCTTGGCGGCCTTCTTCAGGGGCTTGGTGGCCTTCGCCTTGGCGGTCTTGGTGGCCTTCGCCTTGGCGGTCTTGGTGGCCTTCGCCTTGGCGGTCTTGGCCTTGGCCTTGGCCGCTGCGGTTGTGGCCTTCTTCAGGGGCTTGGTGGCCTTCGCCTTGGCGGTCTTGGCCTTGGCCTTGGCCGCTGCGGTTGTGGCCTTCTTCACGGGCTTGGAGCCCTTCGTCTTTCTTGCGACCACCATCGAACCTCCCAGTTGTCGGTCTCCTCAGCATACGCCTGAGCGCCGGTCTGGGTCACCCGATTTGATCGGTGTGGCTTGGTGTACTTGGCGAGCCCATCGTCCATCGTCGGGGCCTCCGCCCACCTGACACCTAACCTCGCCCTCGCATGACCCGCCTCCTCGCCGCCCTCGTCCTGGTGCTCACCGCCTGTTCCTCGGCCGCTTCGCCCGCCACGACCAGCACAGCCACGACCAGCACAGCCACGACCACCACGACCACAACAACCAGCACGACGACCAGCACCAGCACGACGACCACGACGACGATCCCCGCGCCCCCTCCCCTCGCCGAGATCGAAATCGCCACGGAACCCGTCGCCGACGGCTTCACCCAACCGATCTTCGTCACCACCCGGGACGACGACGATCGGCTGTACATCGTCGACCAGGACGGCATCGTGTGGGCGCTCTCCGGTACGGAGAGGACCGTCGTGCTCGACATCACCGGACCGGTCCGCTTCAGCGGCGAACAGGGCCTCCTCGGACTCGCCTTCCACCCGAACCAGCCGGAGCGGATGATCGTCCACTACACCGACACCAATGGTGACACGATGATCGCCGAGTACGCCTTCCCGCTCGACGCCGCTGCCGCCGACCCCGAACCGATCCGGACCATCCTCACCGTCGACCAGCCGGCGGCGAACCACAACGGAGGGATGATCGCCTTCGGGCCCGACGGCTACTTCTACGTCGCCCTCGGCGACGGTGGTGGCGGCGGCGACACCTACGGCAACGGGCAAGACCGGTTCACCCTGCTCGGCGACATCCTGCGCCTCGACATCGACGGCGACGCTCCCTACGCCATCCCGCCCGACAACCCCTACGCCGACGGAGCCCGGGGTGCCCCCGAGGTGTGGGTTTCAGGTCTCCGCAACCCGTGGCGGTTCTCCTTCGACGGTGACGATCTCTGGATCGGCGACGTCGGACAGGGCGACTATGAGGAGGTCGACCTGATCACGGTCGACGACGGCGGGATGAACCTCGGGTGGCCGATCTTCGAGGGGACCCACTGCTTCCGCGGCATTGGAGCCCAATGCACCGAGCCGCTGTTGTTCACTCCCCCAATCCACGAGTACGACCACGGCACGGGGCGGTGCTCGATCACCGGGGGCTATGTGTACCGAGGGGCGAGGTTTCCGGAACTCTTCGGCGTTTACCTGTTTGCCGACTACTGCTCGGGGGAGATCATGGGGCTCCGCATCGACGCCGACGGCGTCATCGAAACCCGGGTGTTCGACGTCGTGCTCCCCGGTCTCACTTCCTTCGGCAAAGACGGGGCGGGCGAGATCTACGTCACGACCGCGGGCGGAAGGGTGGACCGGGTGATCGTCGCCCCCTGATCGGGAAGTCAGATACGAGCGGGGCGGCACGCCTCGTCGTAGTCGACGAGCGTCGGCGGCCGGCCCTCATCACCACACGCCGGGCACTGCGGGTTGCGGCGCACCCGCAGCTCGGTCGTCTCCTGGGCGAGGGCGTCGAACACCACCAGACGACCGACGAGCGTGTCGCCGATGCCGAGGATCAGCTTGGCCGCCTCGATCGCCTGGATCGACCCGATCACCCCGGGGACGGCGCCGAACACACCCGCCTCGGCACAGTCCGGAGCCAGTTCCGGCGGGGGCGGCTCGGGGAACAGGCACCGGTAGCACGGCCCGCGGTACGGGTCGATCACGGTCACCTGACCCTCCCAGCGGAACACCGACCCATGGACCACGGGGATGCGGAGGTGGAGGGCGGCGTCGTTGACCAGGTACCGGGTGGGGAAGTTGTCCGAACCGTCGACGATCAGGTCGTACCCGGACATCAGGTCGAGGGCGTTGGCGGCGGCAAGCCGCTCGGGGTGGGCGACCACCACCACCTCGGGGTTGAGGGCGGTGAGCGCCGCCGCCGCCGAGTCGACCTTGAGCGTCCCGATTCCGTCGGTCCGATGCAGCACCTGGCGCTGCAAGTTGGACAGTTCGACGACGTCGTCGTCGACGACCCCGATGGTGCCTACCCCGGCGGCGGCGAGGTAGAGCGCCGCCGGCGACCCGAGACCCCCGGCGCCGATCACCAGCACTCGGGCGGCGCCCAGCCGTTGCTGTCCGGAGGCGCCCACCCCGGGGAGCACGAAGTGCCGGGCGTAGCGCGCCGCCGACTCGTCGACCGGGTACGACGCATCCCGCCCCTCGGCGCGCCATCTCCCGAACCCGCCGGCGAGCGAGGCCACCTTGCGATAGCCCATGTCCTGCAGTTCCTTGGCGGCGAGCGCCGACCGGTTCCCGGCCGAACAGATGAGCACGATCTCGGCGTCCGGGCCGGGGGCGACCCGGCCGATCGCCCCTTCGAGCACGCCACGCGGGATCAACACCGCTCCGGGGATCGTTCCGGCGTGGAACTCCTGCGGCTCACGCACGTCCACGATCAGCGGCGGATGGGACATACGGGTGGCGAGGTCTCCGGGGGTCACCTCGCGGATCTCCCGCTTGGCCAGGGCCACCAGCTCGTGGTAGCTCAGGGACACGGGGCGGTACTCCCCTCGATCAGGGTGATCGGCTCTTCTATCACCTCACCGCCGCGGATCCGCCAGCCTCGCACCTCCGATGTGCCGCCGCCGAGCCCGACAATGAGATACACCCAGTCCGGGTCGAGCGCCCCGGCCACGTCCGTGCGCGACGGCGCTGCGGCGGAGCGGGGGTGGGAGTGGAACGCGCCGCCGATCTGCCATCCGTTGCCCTCGGCGTGACAAAGCGCGGCGAAATGCCCGTCGGGGTCGACGGTGAACCGAGTCGAGGAACGCTCCACGTTGCCCAGGCAATAGGCGACGCGCACCTCGCCACCGGCGTCGACGGCGAGCAGCCCGCACGCCTCCTCGGGCAGGGCGGCGACGGAATGGGCGATTACGGCCTCCTGGACGTCGCGGGGCAGTCGCACCATGCGAAGTTACCCCGCACCCGGGGTGATCACCGTGCGGATGTCGTCCCCGAACCGTTCGAGGCGGTCCATGGCGCCGTTGACCGCGGCGGCCTCGAGCGGCACCCGGGCGGTGATCGCCCCGCCCGGGTCGATGCGGCCGGTCGCCGCCAGCGCCAGCACCTCGCGGGCCTCGCCGGCGAGGTGGTCGGCGGATCCGATGATGCTGCGCTCGGCGATCACCAGATCACGGAACGGGTCGAGCCCGAACTCCTCGCGGGTGATCCCGACCGCAACCGCTCTGCCTCCCGGGGCGAGCGATGCCACCGCGACCCGCATCAGATCGGAGAGCCCCACCAGTTCCAGGGCGACGTCGACGCCCCCGGCGGCGCGCAACGCCGCGGCGACGTCGCCGGTCCCGTCGATCGGCACCGCCCCGAAGCGCTCCGCCGCGGCCAGCTTCACCGGGTTGACGTCGACGGCGAACACCCGTCCCGCCCCGAATGTGATCGCCAGTTGCACCGCCGAGATGCCCAGCCCGCCGGCGCCGAGCACCGCCACCCGCTCCCCCGCCTGCAGGGTCGCCCGGCGCAGGGCGTGGAGCACCGTCGCCGTGGAGCACATCATCACCGCGGCGGCTTCGGTGGAGACCGAGGCCGGGATGAGGAGGGCGTTGGACGCCGGCACCGCGATCGCCTCGGCATACCCACCCTGGCGGTCGAGACCGATCATCTCTCCCACCTCGCAGAACTGCTCAGCGCCGCGATGGCAGGCGGCACACCGACCGCAGGTCACCAGGTAGTGGAGGCACACCCGTTCCCCAAGCCGCTCCAACGGCACCCCGGCGCCCACGGCGACGATCGACCCCGCCACCTCGTGACCCGGCACCAGCGGAACTCCGGGGATGGGGCGGTGGCCCGATCGGTAGTGGACGTCGGAGCGGCAGATCCCGGCGGCTTCGATCCGCACCACCACCTCGCCGGGACCGGGCTCCGGGTCGGAGAGCCTCAACTCGTCGAGGGGTGACCCGATCGCGGTGATCTGCAGCGCGCGCATCTCCCGAGGTTACGGCTCCGGGCTACCCTCACGGGCGTGAAAGAAGAATTCACCGACATTCTCGCCAACGCGTACTCGCGCACCGTGACGGTGCGTGCCGCCGACGGCCGTCCCATGGTGCAGACCAAGGTGCTCCACGCCGCCGCGATCGGTGCCGCCGGGATCATTCTGGCGCCCCGGTTCGCCGCGGCCGCCGCCCTGGGAGCGCTCCTCGCCGGCGTCACGCTCTCGGTCGATATTGCGCCCCCGGAAGCCACGGAGGGCGGCGCCGCCTAGCGCCTCCCCAGCAGCACGGCCACAAAGACGGTCTGCGCCGCCAATGCGGCGCATCCGGCGATCGCCAGGCCCACCTGGGCGTCGATCGCCACCGTCACCGGAAGGATCGCCCCCAGCACCCAGGCCAGCTGGAACATGGTCTCCGACCGCGTGAATGCGCCGCCGCGCCGGTCGGGCGGGACACTGGCCTGCAGCAGCCCGTCGAAGGCGAACTTTGCCGTTCCCCAGGCGAGGCCGGCCGCCGCCGCCAGTGCGGCTGCGGCACCGAGGTTGAAGAACAGGCCGGCGATGAAGGCGGCCGCGGCTTCGACGGCCAGCGCCGCCACAACCATCGGCTCCTCGCGTACCACCCGCTCCAGCGGAGGACTGATCAGCGAGGCGAGTCCGTACCCGCCCCCGCCGGCGGCGATGAGCGCGGCAAAGTCGAGCCCGCCGGCGTCGGCGTCGCGGAACTCGAAGGCGAGCAGCAGGAGCAGGAAGCCGTTGATGAGCCGGACCCCGGCGGTGGCCAGCCGGGCCAGCCGCAGCGCCCGGGCCGGGGGTGCCTTCGGCATCGGCGCCAGGACTTCCTCAACGCCCATCTCCATGTCGCGGCGCGCCGCCTCGCGGGGATCGGGAAGGCCGAGGCTGCTGAAAGCCGAGAGGCCAAAGCACACCGCGGCCAACGCCAGCGCCACCGCCGGATCGATGCTTGCGGCGGCGGCCCCCACCGGAAGGATGACCGCGCCGGCGATGATTCCGATCCTGGCAAGCAGGGCGTTCGCCCCCACCAGCGCCACCGGCTGGGGAAGGGCCACCGGAAGCATGCTCGACTTGGAGATGCCGTACAGACGAGAGAGCACCAGCATCCCGAACGCCAGCGGATACAGCCAGAGCGTGGCGAATCCCATCATCATCACGACGGCCAACACCGTCCGCAGCGTCGACGCCAGCGTGAGCACCGCCCGATAGACCCCGCGCAGCCGGGCAAACAACCCGCCGAGCACCGGGGCGATCACCGTGAACGGGGCGAGGGTGAGCGCCAAGTAGAGAGCGACGTTGCCCCGCGCCTCCGTGGAGGGGACCGAGAAGAACAACGTTCCGGCCAAGGCCACGGCCACCAGCGTGTCTCCGGCCACGTTGGCGGCCCACGACACCGCCAACTGCTTGAAGGCGGGTCCGTGGCGGCTGAACATGGCGTCGACCCGGCGTACCGCGAACCGGGCGGTGCGGCGGGGGAGGCTGCGGCGCGGATTGCTGCGCTCACTCACACTGGCGACCATACCCCCAACGTCGACCGCCCATCGTTGCGCGGCCCGCTTCCCGCTGCCCTGGTGCCTGGTGCCTGGCGCCTGGCGCCTCCCCTACAAGATCTTCGCCGCCAGTTCTGCCAGCGGACTGCGCACGGTGCGCTCCAGCGTCACGTGCCCGAAGAGCCGATGACCCTTCATCTTCTCGATCATCGCCGCGGCGCCGCCGAAGGGTGAAACGTAGGGGTTGTCGACCTGGGTGAAGTCCCCGCAGAACACCACCTTGGCATCGGGGCCGATCCGGGTCAGGATCACCTTGAGCGTGGACAACTCGAGGTTCTGCGCCTCGTCGATGATGACGTACTCGCCGGTGATCGACCGCCCTCGCAGATAGGTGATCGCCGCCAGTTCGAGGGCGTCGCGATCCATCAACTCCTCGAGTGCGGTGCGGGCCGCACCCGGTCCGCCCTCGGAGAACAGCGCATACAGGTTGTCGTGCACCGCCGCCATCCACGGGGCGAGTTTCTCGTCGAGATCGCCGGGAAGATACCCGAGCTCCTGACGGCCCACCGCGATCAGCGGCCGGTACACGGACACCTTGCGATACCGCCCCGCCTCGAGCACCTGCTCCAACCCTGCGGCGAGGGCGAGGAAGGTCTTTCCGGTGCCCGGCGGACCCATGAGCGACACCGCGGGAATGGCGGGATCGAGGAGCAACTCGAGGGCAAAGGCTTGACGTACGTTCTTCGTGTCGACCCCGAACACCCGCCGGTTTCCCGGCACCCGGACGAGGGTGGGATGGGGTTCGACCTCGGCGACCTGGGCGATGGCCGACTGCGAGTTGGGGCCGCGCAGCACGATGAACTGGTTGATGAACAGGGTCTCCGCGGGCTCGATGCCGATCTTGCCCTCGACGTAGAGCCGATCGACCGTGGCGGCGTCGACGTCGATCTCAGTCACACCCGAATACGACTCGTCCACGGCGACGGTGTCCGCCCGGTAGTCCTGGACCGGAACGCCCAGCTGGGCCGCCTTGATCCGCAACGCGGCGTCCCTGGTCACCAGCACGGTCTCTCCGGCGGCGGAGGCCACCAGCTCGAGGCAAGTGGAGAGAATGCGGTGATCCGGCGTCCTGGGATCCAGGACTTCGGGGAGGCGGTCGGAGTGGATCCCGTTCAACTCGATGCGCAGGGTTCCGCCGCTGGGCAGCGACACCGCACGCGACATCCCTCCGGGACGGGAGGCACCCTGGCCTTCGAGCAGGCGGATGGTGCGCCGGGCGTTGGCCCCGACCTCGTCCATCAGCGTCTTCTTGCGGTCGAGCTCCTCGATCACGACGAGCGGGAGCACGACGTCGTGCTCCTCGAATCGAAAGAGCGCACCCGGGTCTGCCAGGAGCACGCAGGTGTCGAGGACGTAGGTTCGCCGTTCTTCACCCGGGCGCACGAACGACAGGCTTGCCGTTCGCGGCACCCGGGTCAAGGATCGTCTCCGGCAGGGTTCCACCGCCGGGTAGTACGGTCTGCCGATGCGCGTCGCCGTGATCGGAGCGGGTTCGTGGGGCACCGCGGTGGCCTGTCTGTGCGGGCGCACTGCCGACACCCGGCTGTGGGCGCGCCGCCCCGAGCTCGCCGCCGCCATCGTCACCACCCGGCACAATCCGGACTACCTGCCGGCCATCACCATCCCGGACGCGGTGACCGCCACCTCCGACCTCGGGGAGGCGCTCGTCGACGCCGACGTCGTCGTGATGGCGGTGCCGTCACACGGCTTCCGCGAGATCCTCGACCGGGCTTCCGGGCGCGTGCCCCCCGGCATCCCAATCCTCAGCCTGACCAAGGGGATCGAACGCGGCACCCTCCTCCGCATGACCGAGGTGATCCTCGCAGTGCTGGCAGACGCCGATTCCGACCGCGTCGGGGTGCTCACCGGGCCGAACCTCGCCGGAGAGGTGGCGCAGGGCCAGCCCACCGCGGCGGTGGTGGCGGTACGCGACCCCGAGACCGCCGCCGCCCTGCAGCGGTTGCTGATGGGGCCCACCTTCCGGGTCTACACCAACCCGGACGTGGCGGGATGCGAATCGGCCGGCGCCCTCAAGAACGTGATGGCCATCGCCGCCGGGATGGCCCACGGGCTCGGGTACGGCGACAACTCGATGGCGGCACTGGTCACTCGGGCCCTCGCCGAATTGACCCGCCTCGGCATCGCCCTGGGAGGGAACCCCCTGACCTTTGCCGGGCTGGCGGGCATGGGAGACCTCGTCGCCACCTGCTTCAGCGAGCAGAGCCGCAACCGCCGGGTCGGCGTCGAACTCGGCCGGGGACGCCCGCTCGCTGAGATCGTCGGGGAGATGAACATGGTGGCCGAAGGTGTCAAGACCACGGAGGCCGTCCTCGCACTCGCCGAGCGCCACGGCGTCGACATGCCGATCGCCACGATGGTGGGTGCGGTACTCCACGATGGGCGGACCCCCGCCGAGCTGGTCGAGGGCCTGATGACCCGTGAGGCCAAGGCCGAGTTGCACGGGATCGAGTAGGAGGGTCGGGCCCGCGGGGGCCCTCCCGCAATTCGCAATTGGCAATTGGCCAGCGGCACGGGGGACGGGCGACGGGCGACGGGCGACGGGCGACGGGGGATGTCGCACAAATCCCGATCCCGCCTACGGTGACCCACGAATGCACTCCCGTGCTGCTGTTCGCTTCGGTGCTGCCCTCGTGGCGGTCCTCACGGCGACGACCTCGTTCGTCGGCGCCCCTCCCGCAGTTGCCGCCGATGCACCGATCCTGTCCCCCGGTGATCGCGGCGCGGTGGTGCTCGAACTGCAGACCCGGCTCAAGGCCGTCGGGCACGACCCGGGACCGCTTGACGGGGTGTTCGGCACCCGCACCGAATTGGCGGTCCGCGATCTCCAGCGCAGCCACGCGCTCCCAATCACCGGCGTCGTCGACGCCGCCACCTGGACCGCCCTCAACGGCTCCTCCGCCGCTCCGCTCTTGGCGAGAGGCGACCGGGGGGCACCCGTCCTCGATCTCCAGCAACGCCTCGCCGCCGCCGGCCACGATCCGGGGCCGCTCGACGGCGTCTACGGGATGCGCACCGCCGCCGCCGTCGGCCGGTTCCAGACCGCCGCCTCGCTCCCGGCGACCGGGATCGTCGATCAGGCCACCTGGGACCGCCTGCTGGAGGCGAGCGTCTTGTTCGCTCAGGGCGACAGGGGTGATGGGGTCGCCGAGATCCAGGCCCACCTGGCGGCGCTGGGATTCAACCCCGGCCCCACCGACGGGAAGTTCGGTCTTCGCACCGGCGGCGCCGTGAGCGCCTTTCAAGCATCGGTGCCGCTGCCGGTGACCGGGGTCGTGGATCCCGCCACCCTCGCGGCGCTGCGCGCTGCCGACACCGGGCCCGGCGACGTCCTGTTCCGCAAGGGCGACCGCGGCCCCGACGTCCTTGCCCTGCAGACCCGACTCGCCCGGGTCGGCTTCGGACCCGGAGCCCTCGATGGCTCCTACGGAGCACGCACCGAGGCGGCCGTGGCCCGCTTCCAGAAGACGTTCAACCTTGCCGGAGGCGGTGCTGTCAACCAACTCACCCTGACCCGGCTGACCGCATTCGAACGCGATGTCGACCGGGGCTACGCCGCCGGGTACGTGCCCGGAGCCGGCGCCGGGCAGTGGCTGGGCCTGATCACCGAGGTGTTCGCCCGCTGGGGTCTCGATCAGGCCGTGTGCGCCGACGACTCGAATCCGGCCACCTGCGTCCCCGGGCAGGTTGATGCCGCCATCGCCATCATCTCGTGCGAGAGCCACGGCATTCCGTTTGCGGTCAATTCCACGTCCGGGGTCACCGGGCTGTTCCAGCACCGCCTGACCTTCTGGGCCGAGCGGGTGAGGCGGGTCCAGGCACATTTCCCCGACTTCCCTTCGGACGCCTCTCCCTACGACCCGGAGCACAATGCGATGGTCGCCGCACTCCTCGTATGGGAGTCGCGCGGCGCCCTGCTGCGCAACCTGGAGGCAGGGGGATCGCTGACGGCCGGGCCACATCCCTGGAGCCACTGGTCGTGCCGCCGAGTAGTGGGCTGAAAGAGAAGGCACCAGGCCCCAGGCACCAGGCCCCAGCCAGTCGTCTTCAGTCTTCAGTCAGAACACGAGCGCGGACTCCGGCATCCGGCATCTTCCATCAGCCCTTGACGAGTTCGAGGCCGGCTGCAGCCAGCGGCGCCACCACGGCGCCCAGCCCCGCGAAGCGCTCGTCGGAGGTCTGGCCGCGCAGGAACCGGACATAGATCTGCTGGACGATGACGGCGATGCGGAACATCCCCAGCGCCCGGTACCAATCCACGTCCCCCAGATCGAGGCCGGTCCTCGTCGCGTACCGTTCGGCCACCGAACCGACGTCCATCACGTCGCCGAGCGCCATCGAATCGGCGGCGACGAGGTCGGCCACTCCCCCGCCGCCACCCCAATACGAGAGCGTGGTGCCCAGGTCCACCAGCGGATCCCCGAGCGTAGACATGTCCCAATCGAAGACCGCCACCACCTCGCCGCGGTCGTCGAGCATCGTGTTGTCCAGTTTGAAGTCGTTGTGAAGCAGGACCGCCCGCTGCGGCACCGGCACCCGGGCGGCGAGACGCCGGGCGAGTTCTTCCATCTCCGGAATCGCCTCGCTGCGGGATCGCTCCCACCGGTCGGTCCATCCCCCCACCTGCCGGGCGGCAAACCCCTCCGGCCTGCCCAGTCCGCCGAGGCCGAGAGCGGCAAAGTCGACCATGTGGAGGTCGGCGAGCCGGTCGACCAGCCGTTCGGCGACCCCGCGCCGGAAACCCGGAGAGGGATCGAGGGCATCGGGCCAATCAGCCCGCACGACGAACCCACGGCGACGCTCCATGACGAAGAACGGCTTGTCCATGACCCCGGGGTCGTCGCAGAAGAGATAGGCGCGCGGCGCCGGCGGGTACGCGGTGTGGAGCACGTTCAGCACCCGAAACTCCCGCCCCATGTCGTGACTCCCCGGCGCCACCGGGCCGAGCGGTGGGCGGCGTAGCACGAGTTCGGTGGCTCCCGCCGTCACCTGGTAGGTGAGGTTCGCCTTTCCGCCGGGGAACTGGGAGAACGTGATGGGACCATCCCCGACCAGGCCGGGGAGGTGGGAGCGGAGGTGACGGGCGACGCGCTCCTCGTCGAACCGCTCTTCAGGCCGAATGGGAGCGGTGTCCGTGGTCACACCGCTGCGAGCGGCAGTACCGCACCGCGGGCAGCGTCTGCCTCCGGAGTGACGACGGGCGACCGCTTTGCGAGCGCGATCCACACGACGGCGGCGAGACCGAGGATGCCGACGGTGAGCCCGGTCCACTGGTTCCAGGTGAATGGGCCGGCGGTGGCATCGGCGCCGGGGAGATCGGTATTGCGCACGAAGTCGATGAGGAACCGCTGCAGCCCGTACCAGGCGCCCCAGGTGAAGATCAGGACGCCGTAGCGGATGTTCGTCCAGCGCCGGGCAACCAGATAGAGCAGACCGAGCAACACCGCGGCGCCGAACAGGTCGTACAGCGCGGCGGGGTGGTAGGGACCACACCCACCGCCCGTCTCGCACAGCGTCTCGAGTCCGTTGTGCTGCGGGGCCAGGTCGTACCCCGGCTTCACCAGGTAGCCGAGGAAGAAGTCGGTCCGGGCTCCGAGGTGTTCGACGATGAACAGGTCCCCGATCCGGCCGACCACGGTGCCGATGGCCAGGCCGAACGAGGCCATGTCCATGTGCGCCGCCACGTCGATGCCGAGGCGACGCATCCGCCAGCCCCCCACGAGGATGCCCCCGGCGAACCCGCCCATGATCGAGAAGGAGCCGAACGGGGTGAGGGCATTGGAGAGGCCTTCGTCGAGATGCGCCGGGATCGTGAACAGCCGGGCGCCGAGCAGCGATCCGACGAGGGCCCAACTGAGGACCGACATGATCTTCTCTTCGTCGAATCCCCGTCGGCGCGCCTCGCGCACCATGAGAACCGCGCCGACGACGAAGCCGACCCCGGCCATCAGGCCGTGGAGGGAGAGCCGGAGCGGGCCGACGTGGAAGATCGGGATCGGCGGGTAGGAGATCGAGGCGAGCATCTACGCAACCGTACCAGCGGATCGCAGGCCTACAACCGGGCCCAGGCGAGGGCAGTGATCACCACCGCACCGACGACGGGAACGGCGAGGTAGACGACCTCTCGCAGCGAATGCGGCCGGGGGCGGGTCAGGACGACGGCGGCGCCGACTGCGCCGACGGCGAGGACCGTGCCGACGGCGAGCACGATCCGATCGATCACGCCGACTCCAGCAACACGTCGAGTGCGACCGCCCCGAAGAGGAGTGCCAGGTACACGTTCGAGTAGCGAAAGAGCGACAGTGCTCGACCGGTGTGACCGATCAGCAAAGCGGCACCGATGATAAACCCGGCCCCGAGGGCGATCGCCCCGATCAGGTACACCGCGCCGAGACCGGCGACCGGATGGAGCAGCAGCGAGACGCCGGTGAGCGAAATGGCGTAGAGCAGGATCTGCACCGTCGTCCTCTCATCACCCGCCACCACAGGGAGCATCGGGATGCCGGCCGCGGCGTAGTCACCGCGGAACCTGATCGCCAGTGCCCAGAAGTGGGGCGGCGTCCAGAAGAACACGACGGCGAAGAGCACCCATGCCTCGAGGGAGAGCGTGCCCGTGACCGCGGCCCAGCCGATCAGCGCAGGGGCGGCACCGGCAGCGCCCCCGATCACGATGTTCTGCGGGGTGGACCGCTTGAGGGCGATCGTATAGACGATCACGTAGAAGCCGAGGGCGGCGACGGCGAGGACGGCGGCGAGCAGGGTCGTCGTCACCCACAGCCAGAAGAACCCGGCGACACCGAGGCCGACCCCGACTCCGAACGCCTCTGCTGGGCCGATCGCGGCACTGGGGAGCGGCCGGCGCCGGGTCCGCTCCATGCGGGCATCGACGTCCCGATCGACCACGTTGTTGATCGCGTTCGCCCCCCCGGCGGTGAGGACACCCCCCACCAGGGTTGCGGCGACCAGTGCGCTTCCGGGCCATCCGCGGGCGGCGAGCACCATCGCCGGCACGGTCGTGATCAGCAGGAGCTCGATGATGCGGGGCTTGATCAGAGCCACCCAGACGCGCAGGCGCCGCATCACCGGGACTCAGGAACCGGCCGGAGCAACCGGTCGGCAGGACGCACAGAGACGGGTGGGCGCTGGATCACGGGAGGGACGAAGGCTACCCGGCCGCGGTTCCGATCCCGTATCGAGACTCCCTTGGTTCTCCGCCCGACTCGGATAGAGTAGGAGGACTGAGAAGGAGTCCAGAGTGGTCAAGAAGATTCTGCTGCTTCTCGTGGTCGTTGCCATCGGCCTGCTGATCGCCAAGCAGTTCGCGGCGCGCGAGCACTAGACGTACCCGAGGTTGACTCCGTCCGATCGCCCCGTCGCGGGGCGATCGGCGTTTCTCTAGATCGTTTCCCGTTTCCCGTTTCCCGTTTCCCGTTTCCCGAAAGGGTTCCCGTCACCCGTTTGGTGACGGGTAATGGGCAACGGGCAACCGGCAACTCCCTACACGAAGCCCGCGATCGCCTTGGCGATGTCGTCGGCGTGGGTGAGCGCCGCCTCGTGACGGGCACCCACCAGCTCGACGATCGTCGAGCCTCCGATGCGTGACGCCATCTCGTACTGCTGGCGGGCGGGAACGAGCTGGTCCTCAGTGGGGACGATGCACAGCGTCGGCACGTCGATCGATCCGATGCGATCGCGGGCGTCGAAACGGAGGATCGCAAAGCCCGCCTCGTAATAGAGGTCGGCGTCACGATCGAGCAGCACCTGCCACAACCAGGCAGCGTGTTCGGGCGGTACCGCCCCCGTCGACATCAGGTAACGGTGGGCGATCCGGGGCAAGAGGGTGCGATCGATGCGACCCAGGGCGCGCCCCACCACGAAGAGCGGCACCATCAGCCGGCGAGGCCGCGGCACGGGGTAGGCCGCGGTAGCGACGAGCACCAGCCGGGTGATCCGGCCGGGATGGCGCACCGCCAGCTCCTGGGCGGTCATCCCTCCCATCGAGTAGCCGACGACGGGCACCGACCCGAGACCCAGCGCGTCGAGCACGCGGGCGACGTCGTCGGCGGTGTCGGCGATCTCGAAATGGCTCCGGATCCGGTCGCTCTTGCCGTGATTGCGCAACTCGATCACGTACACCCGGTGGGTGGCGGCGAGACGCGGCAGCACACGGTGCCAGGTGGCATGCCCGTCGTAGAGCCACCCGTGGAGGAGCACCAGTGGCGGACCGCCTGCCGGTCCCGCCTCCCGCACGAAGAACTCATGCCGGCCGGCGAGCACCGTACGGCCCCGGGGCCCCTCCGGCCGTTCCTGGGGGCCGGTGACACGGGGTCCGACCTCGCGCCCGAACAGACGCCAGGCCAGCCAGGCGAGACCAACCGTGAGGATCAGGGTGCGCCGCTTCACACCCCGAGCCTAGGAATCGTCAGGGCCAAGATCGTCGACGGCGAACACATGCTCTGCGACCACCCGGCCCCCCACGAGGTGCTCGGTGATGATCCGCTCCATCACCTCCGGGGTCACCCGGCGATACCAGACACCGTCGGGGTACACGACGGCGATCGGGCCCTGCTCGCACACCCGGAGACAATCCACCTTGGTGCGAAGCACCGACCCGGTACCGGGCTGGGGAACGGGCTCGATCGTCGCATCACCGCGCCACGATGGAGGCGCCGAGCTCAACCCGAGCTCCTTGAGCCGCGCCTTGGTATACGCCCAGGTCGCCCTCCCCTCGTCGGGCGGGGCGCAGTTCGGCGTGGTGGCGTCGGCGCAGACGAAGACATGGCGCCGCAGCCGTCCGATGGACAGTGCGTCCGCGATCGCCTGCAGGCGCTCCGAGTCGTTCACGCGACCCGCACCGTGCCGGCATGATCCCCGGTGAATCGTCCGATCACCGCGGCGAACACCGCACCCCGGGTGAGACCGGAGAGGAGCGCACCGACCCGCTCCTCGCCGATGGCCACCAGCAGGCCGCCACTGGTCTGGGCGTCGGCGAGCAGGATCCGGGTCGTGGCGTCGGTGCCGTCGAACTCGGTGAACCCGGAGACGTGCTCGAGGTTGCGGCGGGTCCCGCCGGGAAACACACCCTCTGCGGCGAGCTCACGTGCCCCCGGGAGCAGCGGCACCGAGGCAGCGTCGACCTCGGCCCCGACCCCGCCGAGCATCTCCCCGAGGTGCCCGAGCAGACCGAAGCCGGTGACATCGGTGGCTGCCGAAGCACCGGCCGCGACGGCGGCCCGTCCTGCCCGGTCGTTGAGGGCGACCATAGAGGCCACCGCAGCGTCGCGGACCTCCGGCGCGACGATGCCTCGTTTGATCCCGGTGGACACCACCCCGGTTCCGATCGGCTTCGTCAGCACCACCAGATCGCCGGGGCGAGCGCCGCGGTTGCGCAGCACCCGGTCGGGATGGACCGTGCCGGTCACGGCCAGCCCGAACTTGGGCTCCGGGTCGTAGGCCGAGTGCCCGCCGACGATGGTGACGCCGGCGGTGGCGAGCACCTCGGCCGCGCCGACGAGCACCTCGCCGGCCAGGTCGAAGGGAAGCCGGTCGCGTGGCCAGCTCAGCAGTTGCAGCGCAGTGAGCGGGGTGCCCCCCATGGCGTATACGTCGGAGAGGGCGTTGGACGCGGCGATCCGTCCCCAGTCACCGGCTTCATCGACGATCGGGGTGAAGAAGTCAACGGTCTGCACCAACGCCAGGTCGTCGGAGAGCCGGAACACGCCGGCGTCGTCCGACCCGTGGATCCCGACGAGGAGATCCGGATGCCGGGTGGCCGGTAGGTTGTCTAAACGGCGCAGGACCTGCGCCAACTCACCGGGGGCGAGCTTGCAGGCGCAACCTGCCCCGTGCGAGTACGACGTGAGACGCTCCACGGTCACCTCCTTGCGGCTGGCGAGTGTATGAGAGAAGGCACCAGGCACCGGGCACCAGGCACCAGAAAGCGGGCAACG
>Ga0209002_10000983_pt1 | contig 22968 bp, 20 predicted proteins | sample Rifsed16ft2_FD_184010 | JGI IMG/M metagenome (GOLD analysis project Ga0209002, IMG submission 184010) | Soil microbial communities from Rifle, Colorado, USA - sediment 16ft 2 (version 2) | ecosystem: Environmental > Terrestrial > Deep subsurface > Rock core/Sediment | place: Rifle, Colorado... | reverse complement strand
TTGCCAACCAAGTCTGCACCCATGTCTGCAGCCTTTGTGAAGATTCCTCCACCGACTCTGATAAACAATGCAATAAGACTAGCACCGATACCAACACCAGCTATTGTGATAGGATCTGGAAATGCGAAATAAAGTAATGTGATTGCTAAAAGCGCCATGGCAGGAACCGCAAGACCAACTGTAGCTCCGCCTCTAAACGCCAGAGCAAAGGTGTGTCCCAGTCCTTTTCCTGAAGCATTTGCTGCACGAACTGCAGCCTTTACTGTAATCTTTAATGAAATTAATCCTGCAACTGCAGAGAGTCCTGCTCCCACTGCAAAAGCAATACCGTTTGAAAATCCAATTGCTGCACCAATGATTACTGCTAAACCTATCGCAACAGGGATGACAATTTTAAACTCTCTTCGCAAAAATGCCATAGCACCAACCTTTACCGCATTTGAAATGTCAAGCATCTGTTGAGTTCCTGGCTGTTGTTTGGAAACCCAGAGAGCAAAGACTGCGGCGACGAGAAATGAAACAATAGCCGCGCCTATGGGTATCATTAAATCTTGCAGCAGCATTTGTTAAATTTGCCTATTTGCGGTAAATATAAACCATCTCTGACTGTTTTTTTATTTTCTTTTCTTGTAAGGCGCAAACGTTTTTCCAGCCAGTCCTTGCCTTACTAGTTTGTTGAATCTTTTTCCATGACTAAGATATGGAAATCTTAGGTGGATCAATTCATGTACTACCGTGTTTTCCAAAGCTTTCTCATCTGGCAATTTTCTGATGTTAAGAAAGATCATATTGTGTTGCATGTATGATACGCCATAATACTTGTAAGCTGAAGTTCTTCTGCCTTCTGTCATGTTTTTTGGCATCTCAAGAACTTCTCTTGTAGTCAAAAGCACTTTGGGTTCTTGTATTCCAAATCGGTTTGCGTAGATGCCTGACTTTTCAAGAATTCTAAATCTTAGATCTGCATCAAGCTTCATTGTACTTTATCATTTGCAAAAATGGTTTAATCATAAGTGTCAATTGTTGTGTCTGAGCTTGTTTACTTTTTCATATTTATTCAAACATTTTTTGATATTATATAGAAAGTTTTGCCTAGACGTAATTACCATTCTAGCCTGTATGCATCATGTACCTGTACGTTATTTCGTTCCCATGATATGTGGGTTTTTCCGTTATGATATTTCACTACTGGTGCAGGCGAAGCATATTCTGCAGAACCTAGCTCTGGTTCAATCTTGAGAACTCTTTGCTTTAGTTCTATTTTGTTAGATATGTTTAGTACGTACCTGAATTTCTTGCATTCTGACGAAAAATTGTATACATAATTCCTATTAGGTTCCTCCCAATCCCACTCTAATTTTAGAAATTTTGTACTATCTGGTTTTATAGGTCTATCAAGCTTGACGTTGAATTCTTTATGAAGCGGATTCCTTGCATTCAAACTTAGTATTTTGAGTTTCTTACCTTTACTGTCTTTTACACTAACATGTAGATCTGCAAAATTTCTTGGCGTATCACCATCAATGTTATAATGAATTACATCTTTTAGTTCATTTGAATCATTTACAAGATTCCAAATCTGAGTATGATGAGTCATCATCGTCTTTGGATTTTTTATATCTAAAATTAATTCGATTCTTTCAAATCTAAAACTCTTTGATGGAATGTCTGGAGGTCTAGTTGGTGGAATTTTATTTCCAAACTTACCTTCTTCGTAAATATTGTATATATCAAATCGACCTTCCCATTTTACCGGATAATTTCCTATAGAATGCATTATTGATTTGTTTTCAGGAGATAATCTGCCAAGTTCCTTGGCAATTCGTTCTGATGTAAGTATGTGCATCTTCTCACCCAAATCCATAACACGTCGTGCCATTATGATGCCAGGGCCCCACACTGTATTGTTTCCATTGAGGTCTTTCATAAAATACACAATACCTGATTCGATTCCACTTCTGATGTAGACCTTGTCCTTGTTTACTTTTGATTTGTTGTATTCATTCATGAGTTTGTGCAGTTCTATTGCGAGTCGTAACGGACTTTCTAGAGTATCGCCAAAGCCAATTGCATAACCATCACCTGATGGCAATATCACAATTGATTTACGATCTTGTTGTCTAAACGATTCTGTTCTTAGTATCAGCTCATTTAAAACCATTATTTTGTGGACCTGTTCTCTGGTTGTAATTTTTGGACTGGAGCTTGCTACTACATCAGTATAAAACCAATGAAAGTTTCGTGTCGGAGGTAAGACAGAAGGCAGTACTGGCACAACACCAATTAACAAATTAAAAAGATGTAATATGAAATGCAACGGACAGTGTTGTAGAATCTCGGTGGTAGTCATAGCTGGCCTGACACCTCCAATACGGCGTTTTTTGATTTCTTGTAGTAGAAAGTCTTTACTTATGCTCCTCTCTTCCATGATCCCTAAAATTTCTAAAATCATGGAAATCTTGCCTCGCCTTTCTCTTTTTGGTAATCTAGGTGATTTTTTAATCAAATCTAGATTACAAATATGAAAGCATGTAATAAGCTATTTATTCTTAAAAACGATTTTTATGATAATTAAGCCTAAAAATGTATTTTGGTATTTTTTACCAACTTGCCATACACTACTGATTAACGTACCACTAAGAAAAGTATTATCATTAAAGGATAGTTCCGCCACTACCACCAATAATATCTGCCATTAGCTCATCTCACCATCTTTCTTCATCAGTGTAATTATGGTAAGATCTTGATAATAATCCAATTTTGTAAACTAGCTGAATATTTGCAATTTTGGAAAGTACATCTTATCAGTTTTCTAAGTAAACCAAAGATTGAAGTGACATGCAAAAAGTGACCAATCTAAATCAAAACAAAAACTATGACATCACTTCATCTAGTGCACCTGACAACGACTTATACCAACTAAAAAAAGACATAGTTCTATTTGTTTTAAGACAATCTCTTCTGGAGTCAGGTAGTGAAGCATTTGAAAAAGTTAACCGTAGTCTATTTGAAAAATATCATTGTGAGATGTCTGATTGTTTTGAAAAACCGGAATATCTAGTTGATGTGTTAAAGTACGTTTATGATGGTTCTTATACGACAATTGTTGAATCAATGATGCAAAGTTTAGATAAATTTGCTAAAGAAGGCGCAATAAAAGAATTCTTAGAAAAGATTAACCCTTGAGAGTTGAAGCAAGTGTCCATCCACGCATTTTAAAACCCGCAGTATTTGTTATACAGGCATACGCACCATCAAGGTTTCTTATGACTTTTTCAAGAGAATCATTGCATGTAAATTCACTTGGAGGAACCCCTAAGGCTTCTTGTTGTCTTGGAGATTTATAAGAAAATGGTGCTGGATGAGATTCAGTAGCATCAAAATCAGCTGCTAAACGATGAGATTCTATCACACTATCAACTGCTTGAATAATTTTTAGCTTATTATCTCCAATATTAGCAGCTACATCAATTCTTGCATGTTCGGCTTGAGTTGGTAACACGGTGTACTTTATCTTATTCAATGAGCGAATTGCCTTGTAAAAAACATCCTGATTTATCGAATCCCTTGCTTCTACCAAATTCTCCTTGTATCCCAAAATTTTATCTCCTGTGTCATTTTGATAACCTGATATTAACATGTCAAGCACATCAAGACGCAAATTACGATAAGCTATAGTATCTTTTTTCTGGAGTCCACCGTCTTCAATAACTCTAATATTCATTATGCGGGGGGGATCATCGGGGATCGTATACTCACCTCGATTTGGTCCTGGAATTGCTTCATCACTCACACCTCCGCTAATTTCTCTAAAACAAGAAGGTGGAACACATGCTGGTGGATCAAGAACGCCATCTTGGGCGTTGGCTTGACCCCTAAAGTTTAATTGTATACTTGCCCAATCATTAAATCCGACAAGGTTATCGGTAGCGCCTGTACCACTACCACATCCTGGAAGATTATTGATGTTTGCCTGTACTCCCGTCGTGAGTGATCCACCGCTCAAATTCCAATCAATACCACTATTTGTCCATGGAAGTGTTGCCGGTGGAGTTGGACCATATGTTATTTGTTCTTCTGAATGTGGGGCGTATGAATCTACGCCCATATTTTCATTAAGGTTATTTTCAGAAAGTGTTATAGTCGCATCAGGAATATCATCTGGTTGAGGACCCATCGCTCTTCCAGAATAATCAACGTCTCTTGAGGGTACCAAATCCGTCATCTGTCTACTATAGCTCATAACGCTAAGATAGTTTGGCTTGCAGTTTATAGTATCTCCACCCCCATGTCTAAGGTTTAGATTGTGACCCAATTCATGCATGAAGGAGCCTGCTTGTTCTTGTGTACTTCCAACCCCGCCAGCCCAATTTCCTAAGCTTACCATGAAATCATTTCCATACGTCTCTCCTGTTCCAGAAGTTCCATGATTAAGGTATTGCCAATGCACAAACAAAGCATAATGGAAGACTTGCTGTTTTTGTCTCCAAACATCATTAGTACCCGCAGGATCCCAATTTGATAAACCTCTTTCGGAGACTGTTCCAAAATGTACTGCTTTTATCTGATCAAATCCTCGCTGATCTGGACTAGCAGTATTTGATCCAGGAAATCTTGTCTCTGATGTAGCTATTGAAGTCCCACTGTTATGGGCTGTAAGGGCCAGATTATTGTCAGTATCTACATTTATCTGAACATGTAATTCAAAAGGTAATCCGTCCCATACATCATCTGCATTTCTGAACGCATCTTTGACTAGATTAATCGCATCAGGGCTAGGACATTGACCTGTTAAACAGTCTACTTCCACAAAAATATCTCTTACTCCTATTGTAGGACAAACGGGATCAGATCCTGCTGGTGCATTAGGACCACACAAATATGTATAAATTGATGTTCCCACGGTTGGATAATTGACCTCCATTTTATCAGGATCATCTTCCCAATTGTCACAAATGTTATCAGTATCGGTGTCTGACCCTAGCGCAGTACAATCCGTTACTAAGACAGAATTAGTGCGTCTATTAGCCATATCTGCACTTGCCTCGCTTGCACTGGACACAAGTACAACTGTAAATACAGTCAAGAATACAATTGTAAGATTTATTTTTTTAATAATCTGTTATCCACTCGCTCTCCTTTTTTAAGGGGACTCGCTTTTAAGAATATTGGTTCATCTAAAATACACCCTAAAAAATTATAGGTTTTTTTATGAAATAATATATAATTTTTTCATAATTCACCTGACTGAAATTATTTCAGGTTCTTTAATAATGTAAACAATTAGAAGAATGTTTCAACATTATATCTATTCTGTACTTCGATAATATAACCAAATAACATGCAATTTTTTGCTGAGTTTAATCATCTAATTGGTTTGTGTGGTATTTCTTACCAGAAATTTTCAATGCCCTGTCATTTTCTTTTAACATGACACTTTTCAGTACATCTTTATTTTCTCGATCTAACTTCCCAACATTGTTAGGATAGAAGAATTTTACACCATCTTGAGTATTCTCAGGAGTGATAAATGAATTGCCAACAAGTTCCTTTGCAACAATTTGTGCCCTAAGATCCTCATTAATTATGGAATCATAAAATCCATCATCATGTCTCTCAGCTCTTCCTATATCATCTGGATAGATCGTTGGGCTATAGTAAGGATGCACTTGTTTTTCTTCTAATCCGCCAAATGAATTATAATAAATTAAATTTCCATCAGAATCTGCATTTGGTATTTCATAGTAAGGTAGCTTATAGTATGGTATGACTATCTCTGCCGAGTCTGGTACAACCAAATTGTTTGTATCTGGATTGACAATTGGTTCTCCATCTATTCTTATTGCATCCAATACTTTGATGTCACCAGAGTTTCTTAGCTCATCCCAGGTTCGTATAATAACATCTGATGTATCCATTGGTTTTGCAAATGTCATATCAAAGTTAGCAATGTACTTTCCGTTGTACTCTGATTCTGTGAAGTTGACATTAGAAAAGAAACCATGCGGATCTGTTATCTCAAGCGGTTTGTCTTCGTGATATATAACAAAAGTATCACTATCTTGAATCTCTCTTTTCTCTCCTCTCAGGTTTGTGTACAAGGCAATGTGCTCTACACCTGTTGCATCAAACAGAGTCATTTTAAATGATACTGGCTCTCCCGTCTTTCCTGTGTATGTTTGGATTGTGTTTGCATGCTGTGTAAGCAAATATCCATTGCCATTAATCGATATAGGATAATCAATTGATGGGTCGTCAAGCGGTGTTATTACAGTAAATGGGTCTGCGTTTAGAATGAAATCCAGCATGTCACCAATTAATGGAAGATTTGATAGATTTAGTTTACTTAAGGTAAGTAGTGGCGGTGCAAAGTCGCCTCCTGAAGCGCCGCCTAGAAGATCAAGAACTACTCTGTTAATTACAAGACCTCCGCCACTGCCACCGCAAGAAGCGGGAGGAGTTATTTCAACTGTGTCAATAAAAATATCATTGCCATCGTCATATTCTACAGTAACCGTATCACCATCTATTGCTTTTATTGCTTCAACCATAGGATCTGGATTTGGAACTATGAATCCTAATGAGGTATCACAGGGGGAAAAAAAGTAAACAACGTCTCCTCCTACTGCTTGTAATTCAGTATCAGTAGAAGGAACAGTTGTCGTAAACGTTAGTTGGCCTTCATAATGTCCAGGACTTGTTGTAGTCAATATAAAAGGATCAATAAAGTCTCGAAGGTCCTCTCCAAAAAGGGGTGTTGGGAAAACTGAAAAAACAAAAACACCGACAGTTTCATCGCTAAAACCATCGTCATTAAAGTTAACCGTTATCGTACTGCCCTCTTCAAATCGATTATTATCATTCATAAAGAACAGCGCCTTGTTTTTGAATTCCCCTGGAACGTCAGTTTCTAAGAGTTCGATAAATACACCATTGTTATCAGAATCTGATGTTACCTTTACAAATACACTATCTGGTGAGTCACTTATATCAGCAGAGTCATCAAAAACGGTGATTATTGCAGGATCACTATCAAGGGAGTAAAAATCGAATTCAATGTCAACTGATGTTGCAGATGCACCCACTGGGATTAAAAAAATAGAAACAATGGATAAAACTAGAATTGTTTTAACAACACTGTTACTAACATTTTGTTCTTTAAATAAACGAAATTTCATTTCTAGCCCCTTGCGGAATTTTCTATTATCCGACTTCATACTATATTGCGTCTTATAGAATAAACTGGATAATGAATCTTTAGACCATTATGGTATTCAGATATAGAGCCAAATCGGTATCCTTCAAATGACTTTACTATCTGATACAAGTCTCCGCCTATTGCCATGGTATTTGGCATTGCAAGCGAGTTTATTTTTGCACAGACATTTACCGTAGGTCCAAAGATATCTTCGCCAAGAGAATTTATCGATGTGGCCATTGTTATCATTCCATGATCAGAACTAATTCTATAATTTACATTAGGTAGTCCTTCTTCTCGCATCTTAATGTTTAAAATGCTATGTGCATCGATCATCTTCATACCACATTCAAGCGAGTCTGCAAAAGCTGGTCTGTTCAAAGTGTCAGATGTTTTTGGAAAATAGTAAAGCAAGCTATCTCCAATATTTTTTACTACAGCGCCACCACATTCTTTTACTATCAATGCCATCGAATTCAAAAAGAGGCTGTAGTATGTACCCATCTTTGATTTGCCCAAGCCTGCAGTGATTTTAGTTGAGCTAACTATATCAACAATACCTAGACAATAACTCTTGTAAATTTCAGAAAATGATATCATCTTATCAGATGCAATCTCAAGTTTTGATATCTGCTCATCAGTATCAGATTTGTGGAACTTCATTATGGTCTGCTCATCCATAGTTATATCAGCTAAAACAGATTGATAATATGTACATGCAAAATTTGCAAATATTTAGCTGATCTGTAAACACTTAGCTATCTCTTTACATCAAATTAATATCCGATCTGAAACAAGGGATATCATGCAAAAAACTATCCTTGTCTACTGCCAAACCTGCGAAGAAGAGGCGGCAAAGTTAGTGTATGAACCAAAATACAAAGGTTTTAGAGGTCGATGCCCACGGTGTGGCGGAGACTGGCCTGAATCTTAATTTTAGTAAAACTTAGATTCACATGTATCGCAACTTGCTTGTGCAAGACGATTATGAAGATGTAGCAAGTGATATCTTACAGATTGCAAGCGAACAGCGACTAAAAATCATGCTCAAACTACAAGAAAAAAACTCTAACGTAACTAACATGGCAAAGGAGCTAGATTCTACTGTTGCCGAGCTATACAGAAATTTTGAACGCTTGATGAAATCAGATTTTATCTATAAAGACTCGAACGGAAACTATAACCTTACGACATACGGAAAGGCAGTCTGTGCCTGCATTCCGTCTATTGCATTTTTGTCACGCAACAAAAAATACTTTAACGGTCATGACTTTGGCGTTCTTCCAAAAAAATTCATTCAAAGCATAGGTGCTCTCGAGTCAGGCAAGTATCAAAAGGGATTCACCAAGGTAATACAACAGTGGAAAGAGATTTGTGAAAACGCAAACGAATACATTTATGATATCTTGTACGAAGAGCCTCTTGAACTCATAGACCCAATTGTAGACAAGGCAAAGCAAGGAGTTAAGATAAATTCTATCTTTTCAACTTCTACCGTAATTCCAAAGGGAAGAAAAGAAATAGTTGCCAAACCTGCAATAAAAAAACTAATACAGGATGGTTTGATTGAGCGAAGAATGAGCAATGTAAATGTAGTTGTCATCTTAAATGAAAAAGAGGCATGTGTAATGTTTCCAACAACTAGCGGTGACACAGACATGAGCTCAATGTTTCACAGTACAGAACCGATTTTTCATCAGTGGTGTCTTGATTATTTCAAACATTGTTGGAATAATTCACATCCGTTCCAAGAAAGCAAGCTGCAGGAAAATTAATCTTCGTTTGTATAATACAATAGTTTAGGGTCAGAACTTGTGTAGCTAAATCATAAATCATACAGCCACCGTGTCATCATTCCCCTAATCATTACAACTGTTTTTACAATATCATTGCTGTAGATATAATATATGAAGATAGAATATCGTAGATTTAGAATAATACAGGTTTGAATCTGTATCTAATCGCTACAAAACCATTTTCAAATTTGCCTACAAATATTCCTAGTGTATCTTTGAAGATAATGTTGTATTTGAAGACTATATTACCATTAGAGTCAGTGAAACCAGAAAATTGCGATATTTTTCCTATCTGTCATCATTTCGGATTGTTCCTTTTCCCTGATTGTCAGTAATGCTGCATATAAGACAGTTTGATAGGTTGACAAAGAATGTCTCTTTTAGCTCTTTTGCAGTGTCACCGTTTACAACTATTGTGATTGTCCTTGTTGTTTCGCTAGCTGCAAAGTTTAGTGTTCCAGAATTTGATACATAGTCAGATCCTGCAGTTGCAGTTCCGCCTGCTGTTGCAAAGTTTACAGATGATGAACTTGTTGTATCACCTGATCTTGTTACTGTAAAGACAAAGGTCTTGGTGCCAGAGTTGCCTTCTGTATTTGAGATATCATTTATTGATATGGTTGGTACTGTTGCAGGAGGAGCTGAGGTAGCAACAGTCAAAACATTTGAGAATGCAGAGTTACCGATTGCGTTTGTTGCAAAGACTCTGATGTTGTAGCTGATTGATACGCTAAGGCCTGAGATTGTTGCGCTGTTTGTAGAACCTGATACAGACGTACTTTCTATAATGGATACAAAGTTGTTAGTTGACCACTGATAAGTATAACCTGTTATTGTAGATCCTCCGTTAGCTGGAGCAGTCCAGCTTATGCTTATTGTAGTGTCAGTGTTTCCAGTTGTAGAAAGGACTGGTGCGTTTGGTACAGTGGTTACAGAATCTGCAGCTACTGCTCTTAAAGCATCTACTCTTCCAAATCCGTATGATGTGTTTGGCACTGTTCCTGTTGGACATGATGGATTAGTCGTACCTGTGCATGCAGTACTAAATAATGCGTTTTTGATCTGTGCAGGTGTTAATGAAGAGTTTGATTCTAACAATAATGCTACTGTCCCAGAGACTACCGGTGTTGCCATCGAGGTTCCGCTTAGTGTTCCATATCCGCTAGGAATTGATGAATAGATATTCACACCTGGAGCTGCAATGCCGTGATCTGTCACAGGTCCACCCCTGCTTGAAAAACTTGCAATGCTATCTACACTATTTACTGCTGCAACTGCAATGGTACTACTGATACATGCCGGTGCCCCAACTCCTGCTGAACCACTGTTTCCTGCTGCTGCGATTACTGAAACGCCAGCAGAGACAGCATTGTTTACTGCAGTAGTCAGACTTGGAATTGTGCTGTCACAGTTTGACGACGAAGTAGAGATAGGGTTTGTTCCAAGACTCATGCTAATTATTTTGGCATTATTTGCTACTGCCCAGTCAATTCCTGAAATTATTCCTGAAATAGAACCACTGCCATTTTGGTCTAAAACTTTGTCAATGTAGAATATTGCTTCAGGCGCAACACCTTTTGCATTAGGATCTACACCTGATGCGCCCAATATCCCTGCAACATGTGTACCGTGATTATTTTCATCTAGGCATGTATTTTTCCCATCAAATTCATTGTGGCATTTTGCTATTCTGCCAGTAAATTCAGGATGAGAGGTATCTATTCCAGTATCAAGTATTGCAACAGGTACGCCCTGACCTGTATTTCCTGCCAACCAGACTTGATCCGCTCTAATCTGTTTGTCTGCATTAAAATCAAGTGCTCGTACCTCAATATCTGCATCTATGCTAAGAATGGATGGATCCTCTCTTAGCTTGTCCACCATATTAGAAGGAAGATCTACTGCTAGACCGTCTATAATTTTCCAAGATTTCTTAATATCGCCTTGATTTGATTTTATTTTATCAATGTGTTTGTCAGATATTTTTTCATTAAATAGAATGATGACTGGTACTTTGGAAACTTGGCCATAAGAAACTGAAGCTGGAATTATCATTAACAATAGTATCGCAACTGCTATTCCCACTTTTTTCAATTAAAATAAAATATTTTTTAAAATATTTAAGCATCATCATGGTTTGGTAAAAGATTTAGGCATAAAATATTATCTATACTAGGCAAAAAGCATTTTTCAACATTTCAAAACTCTATTGTAATAAATTATTTTCCCATTTGTGGGACATTCTTATTTCCATCTTTTTGGAAATTATTTTTATTTTCTCATTGTTGGGAATGATTGTTTTATGATAGAAATTATTATTCATACAAAATTCCAAAAAAGGAAACAGAAAAAAGTATTTCCACATTTGGCAGACCAGTATTAAATACTTTAAAAATAATTTCTGGCTAATGAACGCAAAAACAATCTTAGCAGTTTCATTTGCTGCAATCCTGGGCATTTCACTTGCTGTTGCAAGTGTTGCTCCAGTAGCAATGGCAGCAAATGGTGCTAACAAGACTTCGTTTAGTGCAGATGGCCTTACTCTCAACACAGTAGGTGCTTTAGATAACGGTGCAACAATTGCATCCGTTACTATCAAAACAGCCACTCCAAAAGATGCAGTTGTTATGTTTAGTGAAGAGTGTTCACTCTTTACTGAGGTACGACTGAAGAGTAATGCACAGACTGGAGAATCTGTTTCAGAGTCTCAAGTCCAAGCTTCTCAGAGCATCTGGTTGACCGTTGATGGTGAAGTAGTTCCAATCGGAGCAGGTGACGATGGTAAAGTTACCATGTGTGACCGAACCTACAACGTAAGTACAAACATCTTAGACCAAGTACAACAACTCTGTAGTGCACTTAACACAGTGACACCAATAGAGTGTGAAGAGTCTTACTTCAATTCCTTCATCAAAACAAAAGATGCACACGGTTGGAATTGGGTAGTACTTGACCTTGGTGCAGGCGAGCACACAATCGAAGTCCATTCTGAAATAACAGAGGAAACACAGATCGGCGACGGCACAGCATCAGCTGCTGTAGGTAAGAGATCATTGATCGTATTGCCACAGAATCTGTCTAACGACGCTGCTTACTAACTCCTCTCCCCTTTTCTTTTTTTTACTATCTTTATGTGAAACTATATCACATCATTTTCATAGAATTCATTATTGATTCCGCTTTATTTCTTGTCTCTGAATTTATTTCCACAATTACCAGTCCTTCATTTGGCTGTCCATACAAAACAACAGAATTTTCAGGTGCATATACACAAACTGGTAGAACTAGAAGGTCTTCTTCACCAATTACTTTGATTCTTGCAGGAGGTTCTTTTAGTGCTTTTTTTATCACATCAATACTTTCTTGAGTTATTTGTGCAGGTGGATTGTCACAAGAAAAAGTTGTTTTCGCAGAAGATGATGGCAACTCTCTTTTGGACCTCTTTTCTAAACCATCTACAATTTGCAATGACGGAATGATTCCATATTTGATCAGTTTTTCGGTAGTTGCATCGCCAACGGTAATAACAAACGAATCAGCAGGAATGTTTTTTAAAATATTCTCTTTTGTTGTATCAGAATCTCTAATTAAAACTCCAAGTGGTTTTTTTAGACTGTCACGAAGGTTTTGGGGAAGATGCACAGTGTATCTTTGTTTTTAGCTATTTTTGCGTAGCTACTTCTGCGCTCATCTCTTCTTTGAGTTGAGATGCAAGTATGCTGCATCGCGCTGCTACGTTTTTTGCGGCTGACATAAACGCTGCACTATGTGGTGAGTTGGGGTCTGTTACAAGTACAGGTCTTCCAGTGTCGGAGCCTTCCATGATTCCTGGATTGAGTGGAACCTCGCCCAAAAATGGTAGATTGTATTTTTCACAAATCTTTTTTGCGCCTCCCTCACCAAAGATATGATGGGTTGCATTACAGTCCGGACACTTGAAGTAGCTCATGTTTTCAACCACGCCAAGAATTGGAATATTTAGTTTTTGAAACATTCCAAATGCTTTTACTGCCACATTGCTTGCTACTTCTTGAGGCGTTGTAACTACTAGTATTCCAGTAATGGGTATGGTTTGTGCCAAAGTAAGTGGAATGTCTCCAGTTCCAGGTGGCAAGTCCACTATTAGATAATCAAGATCAGACCAGTTGGTATCAACAAGAAATTGTTTTACAATTCCAGAAATTATTGGTCCTCGATAAATTGCAGCCTGATGGTTTTGTTCTGCAAAAAATCCAAAAGAAACAACTTTGAGTCCGTGTGATTCTGCAGGTTGGAGTTTGTTGTTTTCAACCTCCATTACTGCCTTGCCCATGCCAAGCATCAAAGGAACACTTGGACCATAGATGTCTGCATCAAGCAGACCAACCTTTGCACCAGTCTTTGCCAATGCAAGTGCTAAATTAACTGAAACAGTTGTCTTTCCTACTCCGCCTTTGCCACTTGCAACACCGATGATGTTTTTTACAGTTGGCATCATCTCGTCCATGGATAACGCACGACCTTCCATAACTTTGGCAGTGACTTTCATGTCAAACTTGCCAATTTCTGGTATGGAACTGACTGCTTTTCTGACATCTTGTTCTATTTCATCATTGAAAGGACATGCTGGTGTGGTAAGTTCTAATGTAAACTTGAGATCATTTCCATTGATTTCAAGATCTTTAATCATTCCCATGGATACAATGTCTTTTTTGAGGTCTGGATCTATTACTGTACTTAGAGTCTTTAGAACCTCGTCTACTGCAACCATATCAAAAAAATCCCTAATAGATTATTTAAACATAGGCGAAATTAAGAATAATATTCATCCAAAGATTCATAAATTGAAATTTTATCAATTTTCTTTAGATGTTTTCTATATCTACCCTTACTGATGTAGTCAGAATTCCGCCAAAACTGTTTGGCGAGTCTCTAAAAAAGGCAGCAATTACAATTTTGAAGGAGAAATACGAGAGCATGATAAATCCAGAACTTGGATATGTTATCATGATTCTTGACACCAAAGTTGACCAGATGGGAAAGATAGTTTCTGGTGACGGTGGAACGTTTCACAAAGTAGAGTTTACTGCATTAACATTTTATCCAAAGCTTCAAGAAATTGTTCGCGGAGAAATTGTTGAAATTACAGACTTTGGCGCATTTGTAAGAATTGGTGCAACAGATGCACTGCTACACTTGTCCCAAGTCATGGATGATTATCTAAAAAGCGATGTCAAGTCTGGCATGATCTTGGCAAATCAAAGTGGAAGGACACTAAAGATTGGTTCTACTATTCGCGCAAGAATCACTGCCGTATCACTTGGAAAATCAGCTGCAATGAAAATCGGTATCACCTGTAGACAACCCTTCCTTGGAGCAGACGAATGGATTGAAGAAGAGATAAAGAAAGCAAAAGCTCCAGTAGCTGAAAAGGCAAAAACCCCAGCTGAAAAGGCAAAGAAAGCAGAAAAGTGAAAGTAATATGGTAAAAGAAATGGCGTGCAGAAAGTGCAAATTTGTCACGATAGGCAAAGTCTGTCCTATATGCAAATCATCAGATTTGACTCGGGACTGGCGTGGCTCTGTGCTAATAAATGATCCAGTAAACTCTGTAGTGGCAAAGTCTTTAGGAATTAAAGAAAAAGGCAAATACGCACTTAAGGTAACCTAGATTGCATATACGTGCAAAAAAAGCTCTTGCAAGTTTTTTAGCTGAGGATATTGGAAAAGGTGACATTACAAGTAATTTATTACCTAGGAAAAAAATTTCTGCAAAAATAATTTCAAGACAAGATGGAATCATAGCTGGCATCCAATATGCAAAAGAGATCTTTACTTCAAAAGGATGTCAAGTTAAGATAATAAAAAATGACGGCTCTCACATCAAGCCAAATGATACAATAATGATTGTCTCAGGCACTGCACAAGCCGTACTCTCATGTGAAAGAACCGCACTAAACCTTCTGTCTAGGATGAGCGGAATTGCTACACAAACAAACATGCTTGTGCAAAAAATACGCAAGATAAATTCCAAAGTAAAACTATATTCAACAAGAAAGACTGCTCCTGGGTTACGATATTTTGACAAGGAGGCAGTAGCAATAGGCGGAGGACACAAACACAGACAGACACTTGATCAAATGATAATGATAAAGGACAACCATCTTGCAGTATCTGGTTCTGTCTATCCACTTCTTGAAAAGGCAAGAAAAAAGTACAAAAAAATTGAAGTCGAAGTTGAAAACCTTCATGATGCAGTTATATCTGCACAGGGAGGAGCAACAATCATCATGCTTGACAACATGACTCCAAAAGAAATCTCTCAAGTTGTTAGTACGTTGAAAAAACTTGGGCTGCGAAACAAAGTAAAACTAGAAGCATCTGGCGGAATTGATTCTACAAATATCCAGTCATATGCAAAGACAGGAATTGATATGATATCTGTTGGAAAGATTACAAGTTCGGTTGCCGGTCTTGATCTGAGTCTAGAAGTTAACTAATAGCAAGCATTCTGTCTATTGCAAGTCGTGCTTTTTGTGCAATGTTTTTTGGGACCTTGACTTCGTATTTGTCTTCTTTTAGTGATGCATAGACTTTGTCAAGTGTTATCATCTTCATGTATTGACAAACTGCATTTTCAGAAACTGGGATGAAATCCTTTTCTGGATTTTGTTGTTTCATTCTGTATAAAATTCCTGTCTCTGTTGCGACAACAAAGCTCTTTGCTGGTGAACTTTTTGCATAATTCATCATTCCTTCTGTAGATAACATCTGTACTTGGCGGGTTCCATAGTCGCCCTGTGCAACGCCATACATCAGTGAGGTTGTGCAACCGCACTCTGGATGGACTAGAAACTCTGAGTGTACATGCTGGTTTAGCTTCTCTTGAACGTCTTGTGATCTTATGCCTGCGTGAACATGACATTCGCCTGCCCAGATGAACATGTTCTTTCTGTTTGTCATCTTTGCTACATATGAACCCAAAAACATGTCAGGCAAAAACAGGATTTCCTTATTTTCTGGAATTGATCTTACAACATTTACTGCATTTGACGAAGTGCAACAATAATCAAGCTCTGCCTTTACATCTGCAGTTGTATTTACATATCCAACAGTTATTGCACCTGGATGCTGCGCTTTCCATTTTCGTAGCTCATCTACTGTTATGGTGTCAGAAAGTGAACATCCTGCGGACAGATCTGGAATAAGTACTTTTTTGTCAGGACATGTGATTGCTGCAGTCTCTGCCATAAAGTGAACTCCGCAAAAAAGAATTGTTTTCTGATCTGTCTTTGCAGCTTGTCTTGATAGCCCTAGCGAGTCGCCAACATAGTCGGCAACGTCCTGTACTTCAGGAATCTGATAATTGTGAGCCAAAACGAGAACATCTTTCTCTTTTTTAAGTCTCAAAATTTCTGACTTTAAATTCATCTATACAAAATAAAATTGGTAGAAATGTGCATTTAAAGCATAAGGTGAGAGGCAGCTTTTACGATGTCTTTGTATATCTTGGCAATATTTGCCAGATTACGTTCCTACCCTGATGTCTTGCTTGCATATTGCTCTTAGACACTCTATTGCAGATAAAATTGCAAGCTTGCTTGTCTTTGGATTTGACTCGCTTGGAACATTTTCTACCTTGATTGAAAACTTGCCAAACTTTCCTTGCGCTATTATCTCATGAGTGTTCTTATCTGTAGATGGGTCTGCAATAATTCTTACCTTGGTCTTTTCACTACCAATACCTGCCAAGCTTAAGAGCGCAGCGACGTTGATGTTTGCAGGAAAGAGCCTTACTGCCTCTTGAGCAATGCCGTCATAAATTGTAGTTGGCTTTGTGATATCATCAAGGTCTATGTCGGAGGTTTCAAAAAACTTGGCTCCCTTCAATGCTTTTGGATTTTTTGTTGTAACCAAAGTGACTGACTCTAGCTCGTCTTTTACAGCACGTATTCCATCAAGACCAAGTATTGCACCAGAAGGAAGATAGACTGATTTTTTAAAATCTTGGCAACCTTCTAGTATGACATCTAAGATTGATTCATCTAAAAGTGCACCAACGCTCATGATCATCAAATCTTTTTTGTTCTGAAGTATGGTTAGAGCATTGTCACGTACTGCATCTTGTGATGCTGCCTCAACTATCATATCCAGTGGTACAGCTGCAAGCAAGCCAACATTTTCTGTTATTTCAGGTTTGTTTTTCAGATTATCTACTAATTTCTTTGATGCATCTTTTGAAAAATCAAAGACATGAGTTAGACTGGCTGGAATTTTTCCAGAATCTATTGCCAATGCAATCTCTGTTCCAATCGCACCACATCCTAAGAGTCCGATTCTTTTCAAGCGATCAAATTTGTAGTATGCCCTTGTTAAAGCTATAACTTTAAACAAGTTTTGAACTATACGGGTTTTGTTTAGAAAATGAGTTCTGGTCTTATGGAAAAATTCCTCTTTATGATAGCAAAGCAGTGGATAGCAGGTGACTCTATGCAACAGGCTCTAGAATCTGCACGCCTTGCAAACAAAAAGGGAATGGATGCCATCATAAACAGGCTTGGTGAGCACCTCACCACCAAAAATCAAGTTGAAAAGACGGTAAAAGAATACCTCCTCCTTATCTCAAATTTGCGAAAATCAAAGGTGGAAGGAGGTGTATCCATCAAACCAACACAAGTTGGTCTCTCAAGAAACAAAAAAGAATGTTTGAAAAACTATGAAATCTTAATTGAAAGGGCTGCCTCGTTACAGTCATTTGTATGGATTGACATGGAGTCATCCGAACACACTGATGATACCATTGGAATCTATCTTGATTTATTTGATAAATATGAAAGACTTGGTATTGCAATCCAGGCAAACCTTAAGCGCTCTAGAGGAGACTTGATGAGGCTGATTGAAAAGGGAGCAAAGATACGTCTTGTCAAAGGAGCATATCGAGAAAAAAAAGAAATTGCATTTCAATCAAAAAAAGAAGTGGATGAAAGCTATCGAACCCTGATGGAAATGCTTTTTGTAAAAGGAAACGAGTTTGGTATAGCAACACACGACTCTGTTTTAATTGAAAATGCAATCAAACTTTCAAAGGCATATGAAAAAAAATTTGAGTTTCAAATGCTTAAAGGAATCCGTGATGAGCTAAAACCAGATCTTTTGAAGAAAGGATTTTCTGTTTCAGAATACATTCCATATGGAACAAACTGGCTTCCTTACTCTATTAGAAGACTCAAAGAAAGAAAACGCAACATCTTACTTTTGGGCAGCTCGTTTATTCACTCGCATCGAGTCTGAGTCTGTTCTCGCATAAACTGTAACAAGTAGTATGCTCCACCAGCTCCCTTGCCTGAGATTCCGGAATCTTTCCAGCCAACAAATGGCTGTGCACCAACGAATGCACCCGTAGTAGCACTTGCTACCCTGTTTGCATATGTGACTCCGGCCTCAATTTTGTTAAAAAATGTTTCAACCTGGTTTTTGTCTTGGCTAAATATTCCTGCAGTGAGCCCATAATCCGTATTGTTTGCTAGTCTGATTGCCTCATCGAGACTATCAAACTCTAATACACAAACAAAAGGCAAAAACAATTCTTCTTTAACAAGCTCATGCTCTTGTGGTAAACCAGTAACAATTGTGGGTTGTACATAGTAACCATTTTTATATTCAGAATCTTTTAGAACCAAACCGCCATGAATTATTTTTCCATCTTTTTTGGCAATCTCGACTGCTTTTTCAAATTTTTTTACTGCAGAGTCATTGATTATTGGTCCCAAATAGACATCCTTTTGCCAAGGATATCCGATCTTTAATGATCTTGTTTTTGCAACAAGCTTTTCCATAAACTGGTCTGCAATTTTTTTTTGAACATACACTCTAGAACATGCACTACACTTTTGTCCGCCATATCCAAATGCAGCGCGCATGACTCCTTCTGCAGCCTTTTCAATATCAGCTGATTCTGTAACTATAACAGGATTCTTTCCACCCATTTCAGAAATAAACGGGCGCGGATTTTTTTCACTAAATGTTCGAAATCCTGACATTCCAACTTGTTTGGATCCAGTAAATGCAATTCCATCAACAAGCGGACTTTCAAGTATTGTTTTTCCTACGACATTTCCAGAACCTGTGACAAAGTTTAGTGCAGCTGGAGGTAGTTTGTGATAAATCGCTTCTACAAACTTGTATGCTGAAAGTGGAGTATCGCTTGCTGGTTTTAGCACAGCAGTGTTTCCAGTAAGAAGAACACCACCAGTCATTCCTATTGCTATTGCAGAAGGATAATTGAATGGAGAAATGATGCCCCACACTCCGTAGGGTTTTAGCACGCTACGAGTCTTTTCATTTGGATTGGCACTCTTTGTCTCTTTAGAATATCCTTCGTTTACCTCAAGTTGGTCTGAATAAAATCTTAGAAAATCAGTTGCCTCATCGACATCACCCATGGCTTCTAGTCTGCTTTTTCCGTTTTCAAAAGACATTATTGCAGCAAGTGTGAATTTCTGGGAAGAAAAATCATCAGCTACCTCTCTAAAAATCTGGACTCTTTTTTGATATGATATCGTGCTCCATTTGGAAAATGCATTCTTTGCCGATTCGATGGCACGTAAGGCATCTTCATTTGTAGCCATTGGAAAATTAGCAATTACAATATTTCTGTCAGCTGGAGATCTTATCTGAAACTGATTCTCAGAGTAGATCTCTTTTCCGCCTATTATCATTGGGTATTTTTTGCCAAAATCTTTTCTTGTTGATTCTACCGCCTGATCGAATTTTTTATGAAAATCGTCTGTAGCATTGTTTGATACAGCTTTGGCCCATGTTTTTTCGTTTTCAAACACACCTATCCTTGTGACTAACTCCATAAATTGATTATCTATTAGCTTGCACGCAAATCATTTTCAAAAAATAAACATTTTATCTATGGATGCAAAGGGTGCTTATGCGAAACACTGTCTATCTTGATGCTCTTAAAAAACGTGAAGAGACTTTGTCTGTTCTAAAGGGACAAAGATTTGACCAGATAATCCAGGAAGCAAAAAACAGCTGGATAGAGTATACTCCACAAAGACAAGATGCGGTAATTGCAGGAATAGACAGTAGCTATAACAGTACAAAATTTCAAGGACTAGAACTATGGGTGGTTGCAGCAGTATCCATCAAGTCGGATGGTATCATGATATCAGAACTGCACAATCAAGGGCTTGGAACGCCAAACCCTGAACTTGCAACTCAGGCAAGCAAGATGGAAATTGATGCCTGTGCAACCTCTGTAGACAAGGCTGACTTGGTGGCAATTGATGGTTCGCTATATTCTCAGTTTCTAACAAGACAGGCCTCTCTTATCGCCTTGCTTACTGCAACCGTAAAAAAGAAGGACAATGTTGTTTTTGTCTCAAAAACATCGATTACAAAAAACGAGTTTGGTAAATTTGGCTCTCTGGCAGGTGACATTTTTTATTATAATCATGCAGTACAAAAGCCTGGCTTTAGCAAGATCTTTGTAGACAGAGATCTTGGACCAGGCAAAGTAATTTCATCTGTGTATTCAAGACTTCGAGACTCTACTCCTCTGATAAAAATTGAATTACTAGGTTCTGATCATGATGAATCAGAAATAAGATCACTTTTGGACAGACTATACAAAAACAGCGTGTCAGGTTATCCATATGCACTAAAGCTTGCACACAACAACTGTAAGATATCTTACACTGATCTGGCAAGACTTGTTAGTCTATATGGCCTAGGAAATGAAATAGGATCAAGGGAGGTACTTGAATGAACATTGGTGTAGTAATAGGAGAAGCAAAACCAACTGAAGTAACAGCTCAATCAATACGGCCACTCTCTGTTGGTGAATATGTGATTGTAGATTCTCAAAACGGAAAACTTCTTGGGTTGGTTGAACGCTCTATCGTTTCAAGCGATGCATTAACTGATATTAGAAACTTTGATGAAGCAATGGAAAGCAAAGAAGTTGCAGAGCTAAACACTCGCGACAAAAACTATAAAGTAAAAATTGGAATTTTAGGATTTTTAGACAAATTGCAAAAAGGTCAGGCCATAGTTCCTGCAGTTCCACCACTTCCTGGAACATCGATACTTGAAGCAACGCAACAAGACCTTGGTGTGATATTTGCCCCCCAATCAAAAGAATGGATTAGGATTGGTTCTCTTTTAAGAAACTCGGAAATTGAGGCAAAAATCAACATAAACCGAATCGTCTCAAGGCACATAGGCATACTTGCCATGACTGGGATGGGCAAAAGCAATCTTGTTTCCCTGATTGCAAAACAAGTTTCAGGGCTGCAAGGAACTTTGATAATTTTTGATTACCACAACGATTACACAAATCTTAGTCTTCCAAAGATAAGCGTAACAGATGCCAAGATAAATCCAAGACTCTTGCAGGCAGACAAGCTTGCCGAAGTAATTGAGCTTAGAGAAAACGCAGACAAGCAGCAAAGAGTCTTGCGAGAGTCCTTTACTGCATCTGTAAGAGAGGCAAAGGATTTTTGGACTGCACTTGAAGAAAGTGTTTCTGCATTTGGTCACACAACAAAAGGATATGCAGACAGTGCAAGCAGGGTGCTTGATAAGATTGATGATGCAAAGCACAGGTTTTCTGATATCTTGGATCCAGACTGTGGTGATCCAGTTGATCTAATAAAAGAAGGAAGAGTAAATGTACTAAGTGTTGCAGAGCTAAGTGAAAGACAGGCAAATGTTGGACTGTCTTACTATCTGCAAGAATTGCTAAATGACAGAAAAGATTCTTACTGGGCAAAAAAGGGGAGAAAACTTTCAAGAAAGACTACAAAATTTTCATCACCACTTTTTGTAATAATTGAAGAAGCTCACGTCTTTATTCCAAAAGGTGAACACACTGACACAAAGTATTGGGCATCTAAAGTTGCAAGAGAAGGAAGAAAGTTTGGAATTGGTCTTGGCATAGTCTCACAAAGACCGCGAAACATTGATCCAAACGTCCTAAGCCAGATGGGTTCTCTTGCAATCATGAAAATAGTTCAAGACGACGACCAGCAACAGATTGCCTCAGCAGCAGAGTCTCTAAGCAAGGACCTCCTCACACAACTTTCCTCACTAAACATTGGTGACGCAGTTTTAGTTGGACAGTGGGTGAATCTTCCATCAATTGTACATGTTGATGAAGTAAAAGGAAAAGTAATAGGCTCTGATCTGGATGCAGTAGCAGAGTGGTCTGAATCTACAAAATACAAAGAGATCGCAGCAGAATCGACACAGGGTCTTATTCAAAAAGACTTGCTAATGGATTGATATGATATTTTCCCACATCTCTGATACACATTTAGGATTTGTACAATATTATTCAGAAGAAAGGGAACAAGATGTCTACGCTGCTTTTGATGAAGCCATTGATCTTTCCATAAAAGATCATGTTGATTTTGTTATCTTCGCAGGGGACATATTTCATGTACCAAATCCAAGCGGAAAGGCAATCTTGGTTTTGGCAAATGCGCTAAAGAGGCTAAAACAAAACAACGTAGATTCGTTTTTCATACTTGGCGAGCATGATATCAGCAGAATACGCGCAACTCCAGTTCCTTTTGTGTATAATAATTTAGAGTTTTCAAAATACATTGGAAACGGTAAACCGCTTTACTACAAAGATGTCATGCTTGTTGGGTTTGACAAGCGAAGAAAAACTGAAGCTCACACATTTGAAAGTGATTTTGCGCAAGCAGACTCTGAAGCAAAAAAGCACACAGGACACAAAATTCTCGTTTTACATCAGGGAATTTCTGAAATAAACAAGTTTGCTGGCGAGCTAAACTCTACTGAACTTCCAAAGAACTTTACTTATTATGCCATGGGACACCTGCATGATAGAGAACTCAAAAAATTTAGTAACCTTGGAGGCCCACTTGCATATCCTGGATCAATTGAGCTTACCTCAAGTGAGGGAATAAAAGAGACACAAAAAGGGTTTTACCAAGTTGACATTTCCTCAACCGA
>Ga0209002_10000981_pt1 | contig 22990 bp, 24 predicted proteins | sample Rifsed16ft2_FD_184010 | JGI IMG/M metagenome (GOLD analysis project Ga0209002, IMG submission 184010) | Soil microbial communities from Rifle, Colorado, USA - sediment 16ft 2 (version 2) | ecosystem: Environmental > Terrestrial > Deep subsurface > Rock core/Sediment | place: Rifle, Colorado... | reverse complement strand
CGCCGCGCGACGTCGATGAACGCCACGAGCCGGTCCACCGCCTCGTGGATCAGCGTGAGGTCGTTCGCGTACTCGTCGAACCACCCGCCTTGCGCACAGAAGTCGTTCTGCACGTCGATCACGAGGAACCTGGTCTTCTCCGGGTCCACACGCTCCGGCGGGAGCGAGAGCCCGCTGCCGGCGTCTGCCATCTCGTCCTCCTCGTCCCGACGCGTCGCGAGCCGTCAGGCCAGCGCGCTGGACGCCCCTCGGCGCAAGAACCGCCCCTGCCCCTTCCTGCCGACGAACCGGCCGCCGTCCACGATGACCTGCCCGCGCAGGAGCACGGTATCGACGACACCGCGGACGGTCCACCCCTCGTACGGGTTGTAGTCGCTCTTCGTGGCCTGGGATGCCGCGGTCAACGTCGTCTCGCGCTCGGGATCGAAGATCACGAGGTCGGCGTCGGAGCCCGGCGCGATCTCGCCCTTGCGCGGGTAGCAGCCGAACAGCTTCGCCGGCGTCGTCGAGATCAGCTCGACGAACCGGTTGAGCCCGATCCTCCCCTCGCGCACGCCGAAGTGGTACAGGAGCGTCGTCCGCCACTCGATGCCGGGGACGCCGTTCGGGATCTTCGGGAAGTTGTCGCGCCCGAGCTGTTTCTGGTCCGCGAACCGGAACGGCGTGTGATCGGTCGAGACGACCTGGAGGTCGTTCGTCCGCAGCCCCTGCCACAGGCGCTCCTGGTGCCACGGGGTCCGCAGCGGCGGGCACATCACGTACTTCGCGCCCCCGAAGTCGGGCTCTTTCAGCACCTCCTCGGTGAGCAGGAGGTAGTGCGGGCACGTCTCCGCGTAGACGGGCAGCCCGCGTTCGCGAGCGTCCGCGACGGCGGCGAGCGCCTGCGCCGCGGCGAGGTGAACGACGTAGACGGGGACGCCGGCGAGCTCGGCGAGCGCGATGGCACGGGCGGTCGCCTCCGATTCGGTGATCGGGGGGCGCGTCACGCCGTTGTACTCGGGACCGGTGTGCCCCGCGGCGAGCGCCTCCTTCTCGAGGAGGTCGATCACGGGGCCGTTCTCGCAGTGCATCAGGACGAAGCCGCCGTTGTCGGCCGTTCGCCGCATCGCCTTGAAGATCGTCGCGTCGTCGACCATCCGGGCGCCCGGATAGGCCATGAACATCTTGAAGCTCGGCGAGCCGTTCGCGATCAGGTCGTCCAGGGCCGGGAAGTACTCATCGGGCAGATCGACGATCACCTGGTGGAGGCCCCAGTCCACGACGGCCTTGCCCTCGGCGCGGCCGGCCCACTCCTCGTGGGAGACGCGGGGGTCCTGCCCCTTGTCCTGCACCGGGAAGTCGATGATGCTGGTCGTCCCGCCGATCGCAGCGGCGATCGTCCCCGACTCGAAGTCGTCCGCCGTCATCGTCCCCTTCAGCGGCGCGTCGAGGTGCGTGTGCGGGTCGACGCCGCCGGGCAGCACGAGCTTGCCGCTCGCGTTGATGACCTGTGCGTCGATGTCGGGGAACGACCCGATCGCGGCGATCGTCTCCCCGTCGATGAGGACGTCGCCCACGAAGTCCGCGGACGCGGTGACGATGCGCCCGCCGCGGACGACGACGCTCACGCCGCCTCCAGGATCCCGAGCAGGCGGGCGGCCGTCGCCCGCCCGATCATCGAGACCTCGTCCTCGGAGAGCCCGATCGAGTTCAAGATCGTGACGAACCGGTCGATCCCGCCCGGCACGTGCGGGTAGTCGGACCCGAAGACGAGGCGGTCCGCGCCGAGCGTGTCGACCGCGCACCGGAGCGCCGGCGGGTGCATCGTGCACGTGTCGAAGTAGAGCTCCCGGATGATCTCCGACGGCGGCCGCGTGATCTTCTCCCGGCACTCCGGGAACTGCTTGTAGTAGTTGTCGTACCGGGGCAGCACGAACGGTACCGTCCCCCCCAGGTGCGTGAAGATCCAGTCGATCCCGGGGTACCGGTCGATCGTGCCGGAGTAGACGAGGCGGCCGATCGCGAAGAGCGGGTCGGCCATGAACCCCATCGCGAGCGCCATCGCGTACTCGCGGAGCCCCTCCGTGCTGCATGGGACGTTGCCGTGGACGAACACGGTCGTCTCCCGACGTGACAGTTCCTCGTACAGGGGCCCGAGTCGCTCGTCGTCGAGCGTCATGCCGTCGAGGTTCGAGCACAGGACGATACCGACGACGCCCGGCAGGCCGAGCGCGCGGTCGAGCTCCGCGAGGGCCTCGTCGACGTCGGGCAGCGGCAGGCTCGCTAGCATCCGGAGCCGCCCGCCCGAACCCTCCACGCGATCGGCGAACTCGTCGTTCACCTCCCGCGTGAGCGGGATCCGGATCGACGCCGGGAACCGGTAGACGTTCGGCGCCGAGATCGACAGCACCTGCACCGCGACACCGGCCTCATCCATCATGCCGATGCGGTGCTCGGGCGGCGGCAGCGGCTGCGGCGCGGCGAGCGCGACGCCGCCGTCCTGGAGCACGATCAGGCGCCCGTCGTCACGGTAGTAGTGCGTGAACCCGCTGTCCTCGCGCTTACACGCGTCCAGGTACGAGTCCGGGTAGTCGTGCGAGTGGACGTCGATCAGGTCGGTCATCGTGCCGCCTCCGACCCGGCGGGCGTCAGCGGGTCACGAGTGCAGGCCGGCATCGAGCAGCCCCTTCAGCTGGGCACCGTCGATCAGCACGTGCGTGCCGTTCACGTAGCTCGCCTGCGGCGAGGCGAGGAACACGACGACGCTCGCGACCTCCTCGGGCTCGCAGATCCGACCGAGCGGCAGCGTCCCGAGCACGATCCTTCGCGCATCGGACTGGTCGATGCCGCGATCGAGCGCGAACCGCTTCTCGAGCCCGTCCCAGCGGTCGGTGTTCACGGGGCCGGGGTTCACCGTGTTCACGCGGATGCCGTGGCGACCGTACTGCTCTGCCATCGCGGCCGCGAAGTTGATGTCCGCGGCGTTCGCGACGCCGGCCGTGAGCTCCCAGTACGAGGACTTCAGCCCGTCGTTGCCGACGACGAGCACCACGCTGCCCGTGCCGCGCTCCCGCATGTGCGGCAGGATCACGCTGCACGAATGCACGTATCCCATGAACTTCAGGCCGAGACTGCTCATCCACATGTCCTCGGTGAGCTCCTCGAGCAGACCGCCCGGCGAGCTGCCCGCGCACGTCACGAGGACGTCGATGCCCTGGAACGCCTCGATCGCGGCGTTCATGCACCGCTCGACGTCCGATTGCACGCTCATGTCGCCGGCGAGCGGGAGGATCGTCCGGCCGGTGGCCGAGGCGATGGCGTCGGCGACGTCCTTCAGGCGCCCCTCCTCGCGCGCCGTCATCGCGACGTCGCACCCCTCCTCGGCGAGGATGCGCGCGGTCTCGCGCCCGATGCCCTTGCTCCCACCGGTCACGATCGCCTTCTTGCCCGCGAGCTTCAGATCCACGTGCGCCTCCTCACTCCTCCCGGCCCGATATGGACGGGAATCCTACCTTTATACGCTTGAACCCCGCAAGCGACCTCACTCGATCACGAGCAGGCGATCGGTGTTGGTCACGTCCGACAGGACGTCGCACCCGTCGGGGCCAACGGCGAGGATATCCTTGACCTGGAACCCGTACTTCCCGGGCACGAGCAGCACGGGCTCGACGCCGAGGACCATGTCCGTCTCGAGGATCGCGTCGGCATCCGGTCCGAGGTAGGGGTCCTCGTGCACGAACAGACCGATGCCGTGACCCACGAACCCCATCCGCGGCCACCCGAGCTCGTCGAACTTCACCATCACCCTGCGGTGGATCTCGGTGCCGACCGCTCCGGCGCGGACGGTTCCGAAGATCAGGTCGCGGCACGCGACGATGTTCGACCAGATCTCCTCGATCTCCGGCGACGCCTCCTGGACCACCGCGGTCCGGCAGATCCCGGTGTGGTAGCCGTCGAGGGCGCCGAAGACCTCGAGCCGGACGATGTCCCCGCGTTCGAGCTTGCGGAGCGTCGGTCCGACGTTCGGGTACTGGCTCCGCTCCCCCGTCGCGAGGATCAACCACTTGAAGTTCTGCGCGCCATAGCGGAACAGGTTCGTCGTCACCGAGCCCGCGAGGTCCATCTCGGTGTCCCCGGGGTGGATGCCCTCTAGTGCCTCCTTGATCGACCGGTCGGTGATCCGCGCGAGCTTGCGCATCAGCTCGAGCTCACGGGGGGTCTTCACCATCCGCAGGCGATCGAAGATCGGGGACGATGGTTCCCAGCGCACGTCGGGGAGCAGCGACGTGAGCCGCTCCATGTCGCGCACCGGCAGGTAATCGGTCTCGATGCCGACGCGCGCCGAACCGAGCCCGAGGTCCTTCAGGAGGTCGGCGAAGACCGGCATCGCGTTCTCGTCGAACTCGGCCCACACGCGGACGTCCTCGTCGGGTTGGAGGTCCTTCACGGTCGTCGCCTCCATGTCCACCGTGAGCAGCGCCCGCTTCCCGTCGCGGGTGATGACGGCGGCGGCGTGCCGCCACCGCAGGACGGGCTGCGACGGCACGATGAACCCCACCACGTAGGCGAAGTTCTCCGGGGACATGGCGACGATCGCGTCGAGGTCGTGCTCGTCGCACGCGGCGATGCACTTGTCGATGATGTCCTGCTTCATCCGTCCCTCCGGTCCTCGGTCGGCTGCTTGCCCCGCGCCCCCCACCGGAACCGGTCCGGGCTGAAGGGGGTGAGGTCTCGGGTCGGCGGCTCGTCCAGCGCCACCTGCGCGATCAGGCGCCCGGTCTCCGGAGCGAGGTGGAGCCCCTTCATCGCATGACCGGTCGCGAAGACGACGTTTGCCAGCCGCTCGGACCGTCCGAGGATAGGCAGGCCGTCGGGCGTGCACGGGCGGATCCCCCGCCACACCTCGGTCACACGGCTCGCCTCGATGCCGCGCAGGGTCCGCATCCCCGACCGGACCGTCGCCCGGACGCGGACCTGGTCCATCCGCATGGACAGCCCGGTGAGCTGCAGCGTGCCGGCGAGTCGGAGCCGGTTCGCGTACGGCGTCGCGATCACGCGTGCCTCCTGGAGGTAGACCGGCACGGCGGGATCGCCCTCGGAGGGAGTGAGGTCGACGTGGTACCCCTTGCCGCCCTGGACGGGGATCGGCAGGCCGAGCCGACGGCTGAGCTCGGCCGTCCACGCGCCGTTCGCGACGACGACCTGTCCGGGACGGATCTCGCCGATCGTCGTGACCAGGCGCACGACCCGTCCGCCCGAGACCGTCGCGTCAAGGACCTCGGCCCGCGTGCAGAGCTCCGCTCCCGCCTCGACGGCCGCATCGGCGACCGCGAGCATGAAGCGCTCGGGGTCGCACTGCGCTTCCTCTGGGTAGAAGACCCCCCCGACGATCGCGTCCGAGAGCGCGGGCTCGAACGTGCGCGCCTCGTCGGCCGTCATCACCTGAGCCTTGATCCCATGCGACGACAGGTCCTCGGCCTCGGCGAGGCCGCCGACGTAGGCCTTCTCGGTCTCGTAGACGTTGATCGCGCCGAGGACCTCGAGCCCCGTGTCGAGCCCCTGCCGGACGAGCTCCTTGTGAAGCTCCAGGCTCGCGAAGCTGAAGTCCCGGATCAGCTCGGTCCCGCGGCGGACGCGATCGCCGCGCGCGGCGAGCATGAACCGGAGCAGCCACGGGATCAGGCTCGGCCGGGGCCGCATGCTGAACGGGCTGTCGCGTCGGAGCATGTGGAGAAGCCCCTCGCGGACGGCGCCGGGCGTCGCCAGTGGGGTCGAGTGCGCCGGCGACAGCAGACCGGCGCTCCCCGACGAGCACCCGGAGAGGACGTCGGGTCCGCGCTCGAGGATCACGGGGCGGACACCTCGCCGGGCGAGCTCGAGCGCCGTCATCAGCCCGAGCGACCCGGCCCCCACGATCGCGACGTCGGGCGACCGCGATCCGCGGGTCATCCCTGCCACGTCCGCCCCTCCCGCCTCGCCAGCTCGATCTCGGTGATGAAGCGGCGGAGCCCCGCCCACTGGCTCCTGCCGACCGTGATCGGCGCGCGCTTCCCGAGGCCGCGCGCCCACACCGCCCGGTGCCCGAGCTCCGCCGCCGCGTCGAGGTCCGCGTGGTCGGGCGGAGGTGCGATGTCGAGGACCAACGTGCCGGTGGGCAGCCGCTCGAGGAACGGGCGGTCGACGACAGGCGCCGGCACCGTCGAGAAGACCATGTCGAGGGAGGGGGCGAGGTCGTGGAGCTCATCGAGCGAGAGCGGCAGTAGGCCGTCGGCATAGGCCCCCGCCCGCTGGATCGGGTTCCTCGCGGCGACGTGGACGCGGGCACCGAGCCCACGGAGCGTTCGCGCGAGGAGCTGGCCGATGTTGCCGAACCCGATCACGACGACCTCGGCGTCGTTGATCGTCACGTCCGTCGCCTCGATCGCTTGCTGGAGCGCCCCCTCGACGATCGCCGGGGCGCGCAGGAGCATCAGCTCGCGGTCGGGGTCGTACTCGTGGACGTACACGCCCGCCGCGTCGGCCGACGCCCGGATCTCGTCGCGGAGCCGGCCACAGAACATCCACGCGTCCGGCGCGGCCTTCGAGAACAACGCCTCGTCGGCGACGATCGGCTCGGTCGCGTGCGGGGCATACAGGACCGCGCCGACCCCGAGCGGGATCGGGAAGAGGATGTAGTTCGCGCCGTCGACCGCGGCGGCGGCGGACTCCGCGAGCTGGACGCCCGCGACGCCCTGCGGCGGCCAGGGGATGCCGAACGCCGTCACGGTCGCGCCGGTCTCCGCCGCCAGACGCGCGATCTCCGGATCGCGCTCATCGCCCGCGACCACGGCGATCCGGAGCTTCGCCCACTCGACCGGGGGATCCTCCCGGCTCAAGCCTCCTCCTCGGAGAACAGCTCGATCCTGTTCCCGTCGGGGTCGGCGAGGTAGACCGTGAGGCCGTACGGGCCGGGGCCGGGCGGCTTGAGCACCTCGATGCCTTGGGCCTCGGCGCGCTGGGCGAGCCCGCGGATGTCGCTCGTCCGGAACGCGATGTGCTCGACGACGCTGCCGGCCTCGCCCCGGACGCCGTTCGTCAGGCCCAGCCCCTCCTCCGTCGTCGTGAGGGGGCGGCCGTCATGGAACTGCTCGCGCTTCCTAACCGAGAAGCCGAGGAACCCGACGTAGAACGCCTCGGCCGCCTCGAGGTCGCGGGTCTGCAGGAGCAGGTGGTGGACGCGCTTGGGGATGCTCACGGATGGACGTCCGTGCGGTCGATGCCGAGGAGCCCGCCGCGACCCCAGTCCTCCTTGCTCATGTCGATGAACGTGACCTGGACGGCCTCGCGGCGGGCGTCGGCGATGTCGACCAGCAGATCGGTTATCCCGGCGATCACCTTCCGCTTCTGGTCGAGCGAGCGGCCCTGGAGCCATTCGATCGTGACGTTCGGCACCTCTCCTCCCCTCTCCACGTCCGGTGGTCGGCACCCGCGAGCGGGGCACGGGTGCGCCCCGGTGCCCCTCGACGACCGCGCCCCCCACGCACGCAACTTCGGCATAATATCCTACCTTTAGTCAAAGCGAGAACCCTCCGCGTCGCAACGGGTTCCGAGCACCGCAGGTGACCTCTCCGGGCTCTCAGTGCGTATCGAAGAGGGCCTGATACGCGGCGACCGCAGCGTACAGCGCGTCGCACTCTTCCGGCGTCGGATGCCTAGGGTCCTTCGCCTTCGGCCAACGGCCGAGCTTCAGCATGCTCGCCATGAGCAGCATCCGGGCCTTGTTCGCATCGAGGTTGCTGCCGGTGACTGCATGCGGCCAGCCCCGCTTCGGGACCATGCCGCCGGGATCCGCGCGCCCCACGCGAACCACGGGCATCCCGCTGAAGGCGGCGATCTTCAGCGCCTCGCGTTGCGACCCGCTCCCGTACGCGTACGGAGACAGCCCCTCGAACACGAAACCGTGGAACGGCGGGGCGCCTTCGATCGACTGCTGCTCGAGACCCCTGGCGATCCTCGCCATGATGTCGACCTCCCCATCGGGATCATCGAGGACGTCCTCGTCCATGTATGCGCCGTACTTGACCATGTGGACCCGCGGGATCACCTCGGGCCGCAGCCGCTCACCGTCCTTGATCCGGATGGTCGTTGGAGACCGATCGTCGGCGCGGTCGAGGAAGGCGACCTGCTCGGGTAACCGTCGAAGGTTCACTTCCGACGTGTGAGTGTGCTTGTACGCCGGTCGGTACCAGACCGTGACCGGCGGCCCGACGCTACCGAGGATCCCGCCGTGGCCTCCCGTGACCTTGTAGTTCCCCGGACGGTCATCCGCCTTCTTGAACTCGCGCGCTGCGAAGATCCTCTCGTCCTGGAGCGCGACGACGCCGAGCCTCTCCCCCGAGAGGATGAAGTCGATGGCGTCCACGATGTTGCGGTCGCCGTCGTTGGCCAACTGCCCGTGCGGGCGTTGCGACGCGCAGCCCACGAGCGAGATATCGATGTCGAGCACGAGGTTGCACCAATAGAGCGTCTCCTCGAGGGTGGGACTAGCCTCGAGCCAGATGCCGCCCGCGTACCGGCCAGAGCGCATCGCCTCGCGGACGACGTTCGTAGCGGTCGCGAGGTCGCGATACCGGGGACGGTGCGCGATCGCACGTGGCTTGTAGGGGAAGTAGTCGCGGCCGCTAACCTCCCCACGAGACGCGTAGCCGCCCGACGGAAGCACACGGATGAAGTCGAAGTCGGCGCGGCGATCGAGCGCACTGCCGCTGCCGTCCTCGTCACGACCGGTGATCGTCCGATCGATCTCCGCGAACAGCCGCGCGGCGTCCGGGTAGTAGAACTGCCGTCCGCCGTAGCCGATCGACCGATCCTCGAGGTCCTCGTCCTCGAACGGGACGCCGTCTGGCGACCCGTCGGCCCGCCTCGAGACGTACGGCAACGGGTACGGGCCATCTTCCGGACGCAGCTCGACCTCGTCGTAGGCCCGGTCCGGCTCGTGGTAGACGCCGGCGGCGTCCGCCTCGAGCGGGTGGGCGCTGAACCGCTTGATGCGCACGGTCACGGGCTCGTAGAGCTCCTGCGCCACGAGGGAATCGAACCGGCCGTCCAGCCGGCGCTCACCGGGACGTCGGCCCTTGTTGCTCGTGACGAGCGTCGGTGAGTTCGCGATCGTCGCGTTCGGACCGGAGAAGACCGCGATCCGCTGCTTCGTCATCCACCACCCTCCACGGTAGCGATGCCCTCCCGAAGGTACGCGTCCAGGTCTTCGGGGCGCACGCCGGCGAGGCCGAGCCGCTCGAGCGTCAGGCCCTCGGCGCGGTAGTCGCGCCCGTTCAGGACGCCCCCGAGCACGATGAGGGCATCCATCGTGGGCGTCTGGACGCCGAACGAGCGACCCATCTCCGACCACGGCACTAGGCCCCAGCCGACGTCCTCGTTGATGTAGCGATGGTCGAGCGTCGGTGGGCCCTTCACCCATCGGTTCGGCTCGCTCTCCTGCAGGGCCACGTACGCCGAGCCGACCTCGGCCGCGTGCGCGCTCGTGTACCCCATCGCGTGGAACACCTCCACGAACGGGCGGGTCGGGATGCCGGCCGCGGCCGCGATCGCCATCCGCTCGGCGTCGAGCGCCTCGATCACGCGGGCGACCCCCGGCGTGGTGCCCTCGTAGTAGAAGAGGTAGTCGCCCTTGGTGTGCTCGAGCCACCCCGCGTTGCAGATGATCTGCGGCGGGTGCTCGACCGCGTTGATGTCCATGAAGCCCGTCTCGAGCACGTGCGACGCCTGCACGATGTCGGGGTAGAGCGGCGCGATCAGGTCGTAGAGCTCCTGCTGGTTGCGGCCCGGGAACGCCGCGAACGGCAGGTTCGTCATCGTCGCCATGATGTTCACCGTCCCCGGGCCCCGCATCCGGCAGCCGTAGGTGAGCGTGCTCGTCTCGCAGATCCGGACGTCCGTGCGACCGGTCAGGCGATGCAGCTCGTGCGCCATGAAGAGGCCCCCGCCCATGTGCCCCGGGTTCAGGAACAGGACCTGGTCCGGCTGCAGCAGGGGGGCCAGACCCTGTGCGAAGAACGGGTGCGTCGAGATCGGGACGGTGAGCATGACGAGATCCGCGCCGCCGACGGCCTCCGACAGGTCGGTCGTCACCACCGGGATCTCGACGAACCCCTCGCCGGCGGCACCGAGCTTCTCGAGCCCGCCTCGCTCGACGATGCCGACCAACCGCTCGGACGACCGGTTGTAGAGCCGGACGCGGTACCCGCGGCTGCCGAGGTCCGCGGCCGCGGCGCAGCCGCCGTTGCCGGCTCCGAGGATCGCGACGTCTCGGATCGCCATCGCCGCTACCCCCCGGTCCGGTAGCGCGCGACCTTCTCCTCGTCGAGCTCGATCCCGAGGCCCGGGCCCGACGGGACGATCAGGTTGCCGTCGCGGTACTCGAACGGCTGCGTGATGATGTCGTCGAGGTACATCTTGCCGGCCATCGTGGTCGGCTCCTTGCCCTCGATCGTCGTCACGGGGAACACGCCCGCCTCGGTGACCGCCGCCGTCGAGGCTACGAGGTGCAGGTTCGCCGCGTTCCCGACCCCGGTCTCGTGCGAGCCATTCACGTTGAGCGGGAGGCCGGCCGCTTCGGCCACCGCCGCCACCTTCTTGGCCTTGAACAGACCGCCCGGTTTCGTCGTGTAGAGCGAGATCATGTCCGCGGCGCCGCGCTCGACGATCTCGAGGACGTCCTGCGGGGTCCAGGCGCTCTCGTCGGCCATGATCGGCACGTCGACCGCCCGCGCGACCCGGGCCATCCGTGCGATCCCCTCGACCGGCTGCTCCGCGTAGCGGAGCCGGTACTCCTGCATCTGGCGCAGCACGCGGATCGCGTGCTTGGGGGTCGGCCATCCCTGGTTCGCGTCGACGACGATGTCGACGTCATCGCCGACCGTCTCGCGGACCTCGCGCACGATCCGGACGTCGTACTCCTCCGAGCGGCCGACCTTGATCTTGATCGTGCGGATGCCCTCGGCGACGGCGGCGGCCGCTTCCGACGTCGCCTCCTCGTACTCCATCCACCCGAGCGAGTGCGCGATCGGGATCTCCTCGCGCCACAGGCCGCCGAGGAGCTCGTACACGGGGACGCCGAGCGCCTTCCCCTTGATGTCGTGGAGCGCCTCGTCGATCGCGGTCTTCGCGTAGGGGTAACCCTTCACCGCGAGATCCATCTCGCGATGCGCGCGCTCGATCGCGAACGGGTCGTGGCCGATCAGCGCGGGTCCGAGCACCGAGTTGATGACGGCGACCGTGAGCTCGGGGGACTCACCGAAGTACCGGCCGTAGTCGCCGCCCCACTCCTTGATGACGGTGGCCTCGCCCAGCCCCTCGAAGCCCTCGTCCGTGCGGATGCGGACGATCGAGTAGTTCCCGAGCTTGCCGGACGGGAACGCCATCTTGTGCAGCCGGCGCCACGGCAGCGCCACGTTGAAGGTCTCGACCTCGGTGATCTTCATCGCTCCCCCTACTCGTTCGTCCAGTCCTTCGCACCCGCGAGCGCCGCGACGCCGGCCGCCGCAACCTCGACGTCCTGCTCCCCCGTGCCCGAACCCACGCCGATCGCGCCGATCAGATGGCCGTCCACGACGATCGGCAGCCCGCCCCGCAGGTTCGTCGCCTTCCCGCCGTCGGTCCGCCCGAACGCGAGCAGGTAGCCACCGTCGTCGGTGACGGCGATGCACTGCCGCGCGCCGATCTCCTCGGTCCTCCGCACGGCGGCGGCGAGCACCGTCGCCGCCCCCTCGTAGGTCAGCGCCAGGTGTTGCCGGGTCTCAGCCACGTGAGCTCCTCCTCCGATCGTGGGTGCACGGGCGTCCCGTCATCGCACGAGCGCCCCGACGGATGCACCGATCGCCTCGATGGCGCCGCGGATCCGTTCGACCGACGCTGCGTAGGACAGGCGCAGGTAGCCCTCCCCGTAGGCCCCGAACCCGGTCCCCGAGAGCACGGCGACGCCCGCGTCGTCGAGGAGGTGCCGCTCTACCTCGTGCGACGACGCGCCGAGGGCGCGGATGTTCGGGAAGACGTAGAACGCGCCGCCGGGTCGGACGCAGGAGATCCCGTCGATCGCGTTCAGCCCGTCGACGATGACGTCGCGGCGACGGGCGAACTCGGCCACCATCGCCTCGACCGGGTCCCACGGTCCGCGGAGCGCCGCGATCGCGGCGTGCTGACCGAAGGCCGGCGTGCAGGAGACCGAGTTGATCACGAGCCGCGTGACCGGCTCGACCAACCACGCCGGGAACACGCCGAACCCGAGCCGCCACCCCGTCATCGCGAACGTCTTCGACCAGCCGTCGAGGAGCACGGTCCGGTCGAGCATCCCGTCGACGTCGAGGACGCTGGCGTGCTCGCGTCCGTCGTAGCGGATCGCCCAGTAGATCTCGTCGGAGAGCACGAGGAGGTCGTGCTCCATCGCGATGCTCGCGATGGCCTCGACATCCTCCCGCGTGAGCGCGCTGCCACACGGGTTCTCGGGCGAGGACACGATCAGGAGCTTCGTCCGATCGGAGACGAGCGAGGCGAGCTCCGCGGGGTCGAGGCGGAACCGATGCTCCTCGCGGAGCGGGACCGGGACCGGCGTCGCGCCGACGAACGAAGCGAGCGACGCGTAGATCGGGAACGACGGGTCGGGAACGAGGACCTCGTCGCCCTCCTCGCACACCGCGTGGAGCACGTACCAAAGCACCGGCTTGGCGCCGGGCGTCACTACGACCCGGTCGGGCGAAGTGGCCATGCGGCCGGTGCGCTCGAGGAACTCCGCGACCGCTTCGCGGAGCTCCGGGATCCCGGGTGCGGGGACGTAATGGGTGTGGCCCGCCTCGAGCGCCCGGACCGCCGCCTCGACTACGTGCGCCGGCGTCGCGAAGTCCGGCTCGCCGATCTCGAGATGCGTGATGGTGCGCCCCTGCGCCTCGAGCGCCCGAGCGCGGGCGAGCACCTCGAAGGCCGACTCGGTCCCGAGCCGCTCCATCCGCGTCGACAGGCGCATCGCCATCGGCTCCTCCGCCGTCGGAACACCCGACGGGCTCGCTCGTCTTATGACATACATCGGACCTTCGATACAACCGAACACCGGGTAGGGATCACCGCGCGGGACCCGGGACGGGTGGCAGCGCGATCGCCTTGCCGATCCCGCGCGCCACGGCCTCGCGGAACACGCGCTCGGCGAGCAGGACGTCCTGGCTGACGAGGCCCTGGCTGACGATCACGATCCGCTGGCCCGCCGCCGTCCGCCCCGGATGGGCGCCGCCGACGATCTCGGCCATCGTCGCGTCCACCCGTTCGGAGGCTCCGGGGCCGAACGCATCGTCGAGCTCCTCGCCCAGCTGCTCGCGACGGTCCACGACCCGCAGGTCCGCGCCGGCGAACAGCGCAGGCTCGAGCTCGCGGGGCTCGAGGGACGCGACCACCGTCCCGGGGGCGACCCATTGCTCGCGGACGATCGGCTCGATCGCGCTCGTGCACCCGAAGACGACCTGCGCCGTCCGGACGGCCGTCTCGAACGACGTCGGCGTCGCGCGCAGGCCGTGGCGGGCGCGCGCGAGGTCGGCAAGCGTGGCGGCGGCCGGAGGGCGACGCGCGGCGATCTCGACCGCGGCGCCCGGGAACCGGTGGGCCACGTACGGGAGCGCGGCGCGTGCGATGCGCCCGGCGCCGAGGATCGCGACGGTGTCGACCGGATCCACGCGGACCCGATGCGCGAGCAGCGCGACCGAGGCGAACGATCGATCACCATACGTCGCGGCCTCATCGACGATCGCGAGCGGCTCGCCCGAGACGCCGTCGAACAGGAGGACCCACCTGGTCTCCGCGCCCGCCGCCGGGAAGTGCAGGACGCGTATGCCGGTCACGCTCGGTCCGTCGAGCGAGCACGCCTTCACGCGGACCCGTCCCTGCCCGTCGCCGCCGGCCACCCGCAGGCTCGCCGGTGAGGACCATCGCACCGTGCCGGCGTGCTCCATGCGCAGCGCCTCCTCGACGGTCGCGAGCACGGCGCCGGGGTCGAGGAGACCGCGAACCTCGTCCGCCGTCAGGAGGATCATCGGGTCGGCGCTCCCGGCCGGTCGAGACGATCGCCCAGCGACTCCAGGTAGGCGAGCGCCTGGTCGGTGTCGATCACGTCCGCATATTTCTGGTCCATATCGAACAGGTTCACGGCGTGGCTGAGCTCGCCCCGGTCGAACACGGCGTCCTCGACGACGATCGTGGCGAATCCGTTCGAGAAGGCGTCGACGACGGTCGCGCGCACGCACCCGGAGGTGGTGCATCCCGTCGCGATCACCGTGTCGACCCCGTGGTCGACGAGCGACGACAGGAGCGGCGTGCCGTAGAAGACGCTCGGTTTCGTCTTGCGGATCACGATGTCCCCGTCCCGCGGCGCGATCGGTTCGGGGATCACATGCGCGTCCTTCGGCTGCTCGAGCGTCCGCGGGTGCTTCTCCCGCCAGCGCCCGGCGTGCGCGACCGCGTGGTCCGTGACGCCGGCCGTGTAGTAGATCGGCACCGACGCCTCACGCGCGAGGTCCACGAGTCGCTCGATGCGCTGCATCGCGTCCCACCCGCGCTCGCCGCACGAGTTCGGGTACCGGGCGATCGACTCGAGGATCGGGAGCCGTTCGCGTCCGATGAACCCGTACGTTACGTCGATCACGAGGAGCGCCGGCGAAGTACCTCGCCGCCCCCGCCGGCCGTACCCGGCCGCGTCGTAGATCGCCCGGTCCTCGGGTGGGATCACGTCGCGCCAACCGCTCGACATCACGACCTCCTCACAGCGACACCAGGACGGCCCCGGCGACGATCTCCGTGGCCGAGACGACCGTGATCGGTCGGATCCGCTCCAGGTCCCGGAGCAGCAGCGTCGAGAACAGCAGCACTATCAGCGGCTGCGTCGCGTTGATCGGCGTGACGAGCGAGACCTCGCCGCGGCTGAGCGCCTGGTAGACGCCGAGGATCGCGAACCCGATCAGCGCGCCCGACCCGACGAGCCACCACGCGGCGCGACCGAACCGGATCGAGGCGCGCATCGGCCGGATCGCGACCACGACGAGCAGCCACGCGAGCAGCCCCGACCCGGTGCTCACCATCGCGGCGAAGCTCGGCTCGGCCAGATCGTCCCCGAGCGTAGAGCGGACCAGAAGGTCCGACGCGGCGTACGCCACGGCAGCGATCACGGGGAACACGATCCCCGGGCGGAGCGCCCACCGACGCTCGCGCGACCCTGCAGCGACGTCCAACCCGACCCGGTCCTCCGGCGGACGCTTCGACAGCTGCCAACCGCCGGCGATGATCAGCAGCACGCCGATCCCGCGGACGAGCCCGACGTCCTCGTCGAGCAGGAGGGCCGCGCCGGTCACCGCGAGCAGCGGTCGCAGGCCCTGCTGGATCGGGATCGCGATCGACGGCCCGAGAACGTCGACCGACTTCAGGACCGCCCACCTGGAGATCGCCGGCACCATCAGCCCGAGCGCGCCGTAGACGACGATCGCCCGGGGCGCCACCTCGGCGGGCGGATCGAGCAGGACGGCGACCGCGATCACCGCCCACGAGACGCCGAGGACGATGAGCGAGGCGGCCGTGACGCTCGTGTCCTGGAGCCCGCGTTTCGAGACGACGTGCGACCCGGCGAAGCAGCATGCGGAGAACAGCGCCCACGCCTCAGCCGACACGGACGCTCCCGCGTGCCGCGGGCCGGACCACGCTAGGCGCCTGCGGCGGCGGGCATACGCGACCCGCCCCACGCGCGCTCGAGGTCGGCGACGGTCGCGACGCGACCGATGAAGCTCCGGACGTCCTCGAGCGCGCGTTCATGCGCCTCCGCGCTATGCGCCGCGGTCGCGTCCTCGAGCACGACCGGCAGGAAGCCCGCGTGCAGCGCGTCCCGGGCGGTCGCGTGGACGCATACGTTCGTCGCCACGCCCGCGAGGACGATCGTGGTCGCGCCGCGCGCGCGCAGGTACAGCTCGAGCGGCGTGTGGACGAACGCCGAGTACCGGTGCTTCGTGAGCACCATCGCGTCGGGGTCGGGCTCGATCCCGAAGAACTCGGCGCCCCACGTCCCCTCGCGTGCGACCGGGACCCGCACGACGTCGAGGACGGAGCCCGCGGCGCCCCGCGCGGCCCACGCGGGATCGTCGGTCCAAGGCGAGTGCGCGACCCGCACGACGACCCGTGGCACGTCGACGCGGCTGGCGAGGTCCAGGGTGGCGCGGATCCCCTCAACAGCCGCGGCCGCCATGCCCACCGGATGTCCCATCCGCGCGTACGCGCCATCTTCGTGACAGAAGTCGTTCTGGACGTCGATGACGGCGAGCAGGCAACGCACCGGGTCAAGCACGTCGTCGTCGGCAGGTCCCGTCGATGGTCCGCTCATGGTGCGTTCGTCCTCCTTCAGTCGGCCGTCTCCGGTCGCGTCGTCGCCCATGCCAGGAGCCGCTCGGCGAGGGTCTCCGGCATGGACAGGAACGGCGAATGGCCCGAGGCGATCGCGACGACCTCGCGGCACGGGAGAGCCGAGTGCATCCGGCGTTGGAGCGAGACGGTGAGCGCGCGATCGTTCGTCGTCTCCACGTACACGCGCGGGACGCTTCCGAACCGTTCCTCGGTCAGCGCCGCAGGGGTCCGACGGGGGCCGAGCGCCTCGGGCACCAGGAGCGCGGTCGCCCAGCGCGCGTCCTCCGGGGAGCAGTCGTCATAGAACACGAGCGGCGCCGCCTCGGGCCGGACCACGATCAGGCCTTCCTCCTCCCCTACGTCGAGATGCGGGACGGACGGCGGCACGGAGGTCGCGACCCCCAGCACCGTCTCGCCGTGCCGGAGCAGGAACGCCGCCACGTACACGAGCAGCTCGACGCGCTCGGGCACGCGCTCGGCCACGTGACTGATCACGAACCCTCCGAAGCTGTGGCCCACGAGGATCGCGGGACGGCCCGACGTTTCGAGCACCTCGACGACCGCGTCGACGTGATCGGCGAGCGTCACGGACGCCGGGTCGCGCGGGTCGCCGCCGCGGCCGGGCAGGTCAGGTGTGGCGACGTCGTGGCCCGCGTCGGCGAGCATCGGCGCCACGCGATCCCACACCCAGCTTCCGTGCCAGGACCCGTGGACCAGGACGTACCTGCTCATGTGTCGCCCGCACGTGCGGGAGCGCTTCCGAGGCCCGGAGGTTTCCCGGGCCTCGGAAGCGACTCGCTCGACCCCGGCTCAGGCGTTCGGCTCGGGGATGTTGCCCGAATCGACGTCCGCGGCAGTCACCTCACCACCGAGGTACTCCTGCGCCATCGCCAAGACCTCGGTGTCGACGAGGTCCTCGAAGCCGAGCTCACCGGTCTCGGGCTCGATGATGCCGGTGTCCACCGACACCTGGAGCTGATCCGCGATGACCTCCGGCGTGAGGACCGTCGTGTTGTACGGCCAGACCTCGTACTGCTTCGCGAAGTCCCAGTTGGCCTGGACGACGGCCTCGTCCTCGATCCCCGTCGCCGAGAACTCCTCCAGCGCGGCCTTGTACTGCTCGTAGTCGGACGCCATCTGGCGGTTCGAGTACAGCACCGTCGCGCAGTAGCGCGCCGCGACGTCCGCGTTCTCCGCCAGCCAGTCGGTCTTCGCCCACAGGACGTTCGACAGGAACTCCGCGTCCTCCGCGACGACGGAGAGGACCGTCACGGCGTCCTCGCCGAGCTCCGCCTTCAGGTCGGCCTGCTCGAACAGGTCGAGCGACGCGACGTCCACGTCGCCCGCGGCCATCGCCGCCAGTCGTAGGCTCCCGTCCTCGAGGATCACCGTGTTCGTGAGGTCATCGGTCGTGATGCCGATGTCCCGGTTCAGGAAGACCAGGTTCATCAACAGGTTGAGGAACCCACCGGCGCTCTCGACCGCGACGCGGACGTCCGGGTCGGTGATCTGCTCGAGCGACGTGATCACGTCGGTCCGCCCAATGAGGTGCTCCGTGCTGTCCTTCTGGGTGGGACAGAAGACCTTCACGTCCTGGCCGGTCTCGAGGAGCTGCACCATGTTCGTGAAACCACCGGAGCCGACGTCGGCGTCACCCGTCGCCACGACCTGCGCGGCGAGCGAGCCCTCCTCGAACATCTGGAGGTGTTCGTCCGTGCTGATGCCGAACAGGTCTCCGAAGATCTCTGGCGCGCGGTACTGCGGGATGTACGCGTCGGCGGTCGACCCCGCCGCGTGCCGGACGACGTCCGCCTCGCCGTCGCCGCCCCCGCCTCCGTCCTCATCGCCGCTGCACGCAGCCCCAACCAGCGCCAGGACCGCGACCAGCGCCAACATCCTTACGTGCCGTCGTTTCAACGTGCCCTCCCTTCGGTCCAACGTGCGCTCGATGATGCGCGTACCGCCGGGACCCGTTAGACCCCGGCCAGCCCCCGTCGCTACGGCGGGAGCGACTGGAGGCATCGACCACCTCCCCGGTCTTCCTCTCCCTTGCGCCGCCTCCGCACGCCTATGCCCGCTTCCACGCGAGGATCTTCCACTCGATGAAACGGGCGATCCCCATCACGCCCGCCGCGAGGATGGTCACGAAGAAGACCGCGGCGAGCAGCCGCGGGATGTCGAACCGACCTTGCGCATCCACGATGAACAGCCCGAGCGCCTGGGCCCGCAGGAACAGGTCCGCGAGGATGGCGCCCTGGACCGACCGGCCCACCCCGAGCCGCAGGCCGGTGATGATGTGCGGGCTCGCCCACGGCAGGATCACCTTGCGGTACATGTCGACCCTGCTCGTCTCGACGGACCGCGCCATCTCCTTCGGGCCGGCCGGCACCTCGCGGATCCCCGTCGCCGTGTTGATGTTGATGATGAAGACGTTGAACAGGACGACGAGCACGACCTTCGCCGTGAACTCCAGGCCCAGGTAGATCGAGATGACCGGGATGAAGATCGCGAACGGGACCGAGAACGAGGCGCTCACGATCGGGTCGAGGACGGCGGCCACACGCGGCGATGCGGCCATCCATGCGCCCGTCGAGATCCCGATGACCGCTCCGATCACGAACCCGGTCGCCGCGAGCGCCAGCGTCGAGCGAGCGGCGACGAGGATGTCGCCCTCCTTCAAGATCTCGATGAGCTCGGGGATGACGACCGTCGGGGGCACGATCGAGATGAACTTCCCGCTGCGACCGACGATCTCCCACAACAGGAAGAAGACCCCGATCGACAGGGCCCACCGGAGCATCTTCACGTGCAGGGGCCGGTTCATCAGACGGCTTCCTGTCGCTGCAGCTTCGAGTACGGACGGAGTCGCTGCTCGGCGAGCTTCAGGAGCGCGTTCGCCGTCACCGCCACGACGATGATCACCGTGGCGAGCGCGTAGTAGAGGTCGAGCCGCCGAGGCGACAGTGTGAACGCCGTGAGCAGCTCGCCGGTTCCGATGTACACCCAGATCTCGGCGATGACCATGCCCTTGATCGCCATCGCGAGGCCCATCCTGACCCCGGCGACGATGAACGGCGCCGCCGCCGGCAGGTACACGCGGGTGACCATCCGCCATGGAGGCGTCGCGAAGGCCTCGGCGGTCTCCCGCAGCTCGCGCTCCACGTACCGGATGCCCGCGGCCGTGTTGATGATCGGGAAGAACACCGCGAACAGGACCACGACCATCACTCGGTAGCCGAACCCGAGGCCGAAGATCAAGATCAGGATCGGGAGGAGGGACTCCTTGCTGGTCACGTAGATCGTGTTCACCCACGGCGCGAGGACGTCCTCCCAGAAACCGTAGCGCCCCATCAACACGCCGAGCGGGATCGCGATGGCCATCGCGAGGAAGAACCCGACGACCAGCTGCTGGAGCGTCGGGCCCATCACCGTGATGTACCCCTCGGCGAACAGCTCCACGATCGCGGCCAGGATGTCCGGGATCGTCGGCAGGAAGAACGGACCCTGCCGCATCGCGATGATCTGGAAGACGAGGAGTATCCCGCCGTACACGACGAGGCGGAGGAACCACTTCTTCTCGAGGAGCGCTTTCAGCCGCGACGGGGGTGGGCGGCTCGCCGCGCTCGGGGGGGCATCGGCGACGGCGGCGTCCACGACAGCGGGGGCCCCGGCGGCGTCGGTCGCAAGGCCCTCCCGGTGTGTCGTATCCGCCATGCCTCCGCTACCCCTCGACCGTCGCGCCGGACTTCAGCTCGTCCCAGATCTCCTGCTTGAGCCTGGCCAGCTCCGGCGAGCCGCGGACCTCATCCACGCGCGGTCGGCCGAACGGGACCTCGATCACCCGTGAGACCTTCGACGGGCGCGCCCGCATCACGACGACGCGGTCGCCGAGGTAGAGCGCCTCTTCGATGTCGTGGGTGACGAAGACAACGGTCTTCTGGTCGCGCTCCCAGATGTTCAGGAGCTCCTCCTGCAGCAGCATCCGTGTCTGGTCGTCGACCGAGCCGAACGGCTCGTCCATCAGCAGGAGCGATGGATCGACGGCGAGCGCGCGCGCGAGCCCGACCCGCTGCTGCATCCCGCCCGAGAGCTGCCCGGGGTAGTAGCTCTCGAACCCCTCGAGGTCGACGAGCTTGAGGATCTCGGTCGCCTTGGGGCGGCGCTCCCCCTTCTTCACGCCGAGGTTCTCGAGCCCGAACTCGATGTTGCCCAGGACGGTGCGCCATGGCAGCAGGTTGAAGTGCTGGAAGACGAAGCCGCGGTCGAGGGACGGCGACGTCACAACCTCGCCCCCGATCCGGACCTCCCCCGTGTCGGGAGCCATCAGGCCGTCGATGATCCGCAGGAGCGTCGACTTCCCGCACCCGCTCGGGCCGACGAGGCACGTGAACGTCCGCTCCTCGAGCGTGATGTTCACGTCGTTCAGGACCCGCAGCATGCCGCCGTCGCCTTGCCTGGGGAACGACTTGCCCACACCGCGGATCTCGACTTGAGGCAAGGCTCGCCTTCCGCTCGGCGCCAGGTGAACCGCTGCTCGCCCTACTTTGGTACGATTTTAGACCAACGAGGTCGGTCAGGTTGTACCCGGTCCTACGTCGCGAAGTCAAGTCGGGCTTGGCCCGATGGCGATCGGCGCCTCGAACGGTACGACGATCCGCGACCCACGACGAGGCAGCGTGACCGACGCGATAGGTGAGCGGTGATGGATCGACGCAGGCTCGGCCGGGAGGGGCCGGTCGTCTCGGCGATCGGGCTCGGGACGATGGGCGTGGCGTGGTACGGCACGCCGGACGACGACGAGGCCACCGCGACGATCCGGCGCGCCCTCGATCTCGGGATCGACTTCATCGACACCTCGGACGTCTACGCCTCCGGGCACAGCGAGGAGCTCGTCGGACGGGCGATCCGCGACCGCCGAGACCAGGTCGTCCTCGCGACGAAGTTCGGCAACCTCCTGGACGAGAACGGCGCGTTCGCGGGCGTGAACGGTCGGCCCGACTACGTCAGGCAGGCCTGCGACGCGAGCCTGCGACGCCTCGGCGTCGACGTGATCGACCTCTACTACCAGCACCGCGTGGACCCAGACACGCCGATCGAGGAGACGATCGGCGCGGTCTCGGAGCTCGTGGCCGCCGGCAAGGTCCGCTACGTCGGGTTGTCGGAGGCGGGCGTCGAGACGATCCGGCGAGCGCACGCCACCCATCCGATCGCCGCCCTCCAGACGGAGTACTCGCTCATAACCCGCGACGTCGAGGAGGGCATCCTGCCGACCGTCCGCGAGCTCGGGATCGGCTTCGTCGCGTACAGCCCGCTCGGACGCGCGCTGCTGACCGGGAAGATCCGCGACGTGGACACCGACCTCGTGGAGGGTGACCACCGGCGGAAGTTCCCCAGGTTCCAAGGCGAGAACCTGCGCCACAACCTCGACCTCATCGATCGCCTCGCGGCGGTCGCGCAGGTCACGGGATGCACCCTTTCACAGCTCGCGCTCGCGTGGCTGCTCTCGCGCGGGGACGACATCGTCCCGATCGTCGGTACGAAGCGCCGCAGGTACCTCGAGGAGAACGCCGAAGCGGCGCGCGTTCAGCTCACCGCCGAGGAGCTCGATCGGATCGACGCGATCGCGCCGCCGGGCGCGGCCGCGGGCGACCGCTACCACGCTCAGGCGATGACCAAGCTCGGTCTCTGACCCGCGGAGAGGCGGTCGCGATGCCCTTGGTGACGGTGCACCTCCTCGAGGGGCGGACCCTGGATCAGAAACGGCGGCTCGTCGCGCGGATAACGGACGCGCTGATCGAGGAGGCGGGCGCGAGGCGCGAGATGGTCCAGGTCCGGTTCCTCGAGGTGTCCAAGCAGGACTGGGGCCGGGGAGGCCTCCTCGGGATCGACCGCTCCGACGTGATCCATTGACCAAGCTCGACTGGGAGCGGATCACGCTCGCGATCGTCGGCGGCGACGAGCGCGAGCAGGAGATCGCGGATCTCGCGGCGCGCACCGGTGCGACGGTCCGCGCCTTCGGGTTCCCCTGGCCCGCCGGCGGGATCGACGGCGTCATCGCGGTCGACGGCGTCGAGGCGGCGATGCGCGGGGCCGATCACGCGCTCCTCCCGGTCCCGCGCGGGGTCGGCGGCGCGCTGTACGCGCCGCACGCGCCCGAGCCGATCCCGATCGACCGGGCGTTGTTCGCCCCACTGCGCGAGGGAGCGCACGTCTTCTGCGGGCGCGTGACCGAGGCGCTCGCCGATGCGTCGCGCGGCCTGCCGATCACGCTCCACGGGTACGACCCGGACCGCGAGCTCATGCTGCTCCGAGCGGCCGCGATCGTCGAGGGCGCGCTCGCCTCGGCGATCGAGCACACCGATGTCACGATCCACGGTTCGAGCGTGGCGGTCGTGGGGTTCGGGAACATCGGCTCGGTCCTCGCCCGTCGGCTCCGAGCCCTCGGCGCCGACGTCCATGTCGTCGCTCGCAACCCGATCCAACGGGCGGCTGCGCGCGCCGACGGGGCGCGGGCCGTCCCGCTCGAGGACCTGCCCGGGCTCGCCCCCGAGCTCGCGATGATCTTCTCCACCGTCCCCGCGCGAGTCGTCGACCG
>Ga0209002_10000980_pt1 | contig 23000 bp, 22 predicted proteins | sample Rifsed16ft2_FD_184010 | JGI IMG/M metagenome (GOLD analysis project Ga0209002, IMG submission 184010) | Soil microbial communities from Rifle, Colorado, USA - sediment 16ft 2 (version 2) | ecosystem: Environmental > Terrestrial > Deep subsurface > Rock core/Sediment | place: Rifle, Colorado... | reverse complement strand
CCCCGCTGCAAATCCTGTGGGTTAACCTGGTGACGGACGGCCTGCCGGGTCTGGCATTGACGGTTGAACCGGTGGAACCAGGCACGATGAAACGCAAACCCCACTCCCCCTCTGAGAGCATCTTTGCGCGGGGGCTGGGTATCGACATCGTCCTGATCGGTTTGATGCTGGCGGCGGTTTCGCTGGCAGCCGGTATCTACGCACGCGCCACCGGCCATGTCGAAACCTGGCAGACCATGATTTTCACCACCCTGACCATCGCCCAAATGGGCAATGTGATGGCAGTTCGCTCCGACACCGATTCGACCTTCAAGATCGGGTTCTTCTCCAACCGTGTACTGGTCGGCGCGGTGCTGTTGACGGTTTTGCTGCAGCTCGCGGTAATTTACATACCATTCCTGCAGGGTATTTTCAACACCACCGCCCTGTCGCTGACCGATTTACTCGTCAGTGTGGGACTGAGCATTGTACTGTTCTTCGGGGTTGAAATAATCAAATGGACACGACGCCGAAATCTCGATAAATACGCGTAGCATTTCCAGAATAGATAGTAAATTCCCCTCGCGGTACGATGCGAGGGGAATTTTTTGTTAATATACTGTGGAACTTAGCGCCGGCCAAAGTGCCGGGATTGATCGGCGAAACGCCAGCGTTTTACCAGTGCCGTGAATTCCATCAGCAGCCGGCCGCGCGCCATTTCGCCAGTCTCGACCTCGCCTTCCGGAACTGTAGTCAGGGACTTGCGGATTCCCTCGGCAATTTCCTCGGTAAGGCCATTTGTCTGGATTTCCGTTTCCCAGGCTTTACGAGTTTCTTCAGATTCTGCAACTTTTTCTATTAACTTTAGGATTTGCTTCTCTTCAGGTGATAAATGATGCGCCATGTGATGCCTCCTGATTCTGGCGTTTCGATGCCAGCCATCAATTCTTATTATACCTGATGCACCCCAGCAAAATCAGGCTTTACAATCGTTGATCGTATATATATACTATTATTAGATAAGAGGAAGGGGTTAGAAAATCAAAGAATAAGGCGTGCATGGTTGCCCTGGCTGCACCATGTAACACTGCAGCACCGCCTTAATCCTTTTTCCTCGGCGGGGGTAGAGATGGCAGCGGTCAACAAGGGTTTACACCGGTCAGATAGCGACTGGCTGGCGGTGGTCGGAATCATTTTGTTATATTTGGCGCTCCTGGCGATCACGGCTCTGGCAGTTCTGAATACCAGTCCATTTCTGCAGTATTACAACTGGAAATAGACCGCCGTTATTGGTCTCTGCGATCATAACGAGCAGGGTGGGTCCTTTCATTGAACTCACCACTATTCAACTCGCCAGCTCGAATGCGCAGATGAAATCAAAAATAATCGTTGCGACCCAGGTGAAGCGGTGGTATCATCCAAACCGTTTTCTTCATCGACCCATAGGATCACTTACCGGAAAGAATACGCGCATGGATGCTGCCACCGACTTATCGTTATTCCCGCTCACCACTGGTATCAATTCCCTCGGTCACCTGACCATCGCTGGACATGACCTGGTTGAGTTAACCCAAACCTACACCTCGCCGCTCTACATCTACGACGGCGCTACTATCCGTGCGCAATTGAGCCGGCTGCAAAACCTGCTCAAGCAGTATTACCCTGGCCCGGCGACCGTTGCCTATGCCAGTAAAGCCTATTTCGCGCAAACTTTCGCCACCAAACTGGCAGCCATGGGTGCCGGCTCGGATGTGGTCAGCCTGGGAGAAATCCACGTGGCGCAAAAAGCCGGCTTCCCGGCTGACGTGATTCACCTGCACGGTAACAACAAGACCGAAGCCGAGCTGCGGGCAGCACTGGAATGGAATATCCAGGCTATTGTGGTGGACAGCCTGGACGAGTTGGCATTTCTGGAAACCCTGGCTGCCGAACACGGACACCCCGCCCGCATCTGGCTGCGCATCACGCCCGACCTGAATGTCAACACCCACCCACACATCGAAACCTCGCATTCCGACAGTAAATTTGGCCTGCACATTCAAAATGGCGAAGCCGCTGAGGCCATCCGCCGCGCGCTGGCCAGCCCGTGGTTCAAACTGGCTGGATTGCACACCCATCTTGGTTCGCAAATCTTCGAAGCCGAACCATACCGCCAGGCGATTGGCATGCTGTTCGAGGTTGCCAGGGCTAATGACTACATTCCCGAGGAAATCAGCCCGGGCGGCGGCTGGGGCGTGCGCTACACCGATACCGATAGTTCGGACGATGCTGAACCGTGGGTGCGTACGGTCGCTGAGGCCGTCCAGGAGGCCTGTAACACCTATAACTGGTCCTTGCCCCGCCTGGTACTGGAGCCCGGCCGATGGCTGGTCGCACGAGCCGGTGTGGCGGTTTACACGGTCGGGACGCAGAAGACCACGCCAACCGGAACGCATATCGTCGCCATTGACGGGGGCCTGGCGGATAACCCGCGGGTAGCGCTGTACGGAGCGCACTACACCGCGCGGGTGGTGCAGCGCGCTGCAGCACCGCCAAGCGAGAAAGTGCGGGTGGTCGGCAAGTTCTGTGAATCGGGCGATGTGCTCATCCCGGAAATCTTGCTGCCGCCGGTGGAGCGCGGTGACCTGCTGGCAACGCCGGCTTCCGGCGCCTACCAGCTGTCGATGGCTTCCAATTACAACTTCGCCGCCCGTCCCCCTGCCCTGTGGCTGGAAGAAGGCAGCGTGGAAGTCATGCAGTGCTGTGAGCAGCCGGATCAACCTGGCTGGTGGGTATACGAGAAAAAATAAAGATGAAACCTCTTTCACCACGACCCGAAGAATGGTTGTGGTGATCCTATTACCCAGCGAGCCACTTTACCGCTGATTCTTTTTCGCTGAATACCCGAAACTGATTTCCGCGGTTGGTTTCCATCACAAATTCACTGAAGCGGCCGCTGCCAATCCGCTCCGGCGCGAGTATTACCGCGACCCGGATGGAGTAATTGCTCCATTTGAGCAGCGCCGCCCCGGCCAGGCCAGATTTCAAGTCAAAAAAGGCCTCATCCAGGCATTCGCCGGCGATCAGCACGTTATGCACCTGATGCTCGCCGCACAATCCCACCAGGTCCAGTGCGTCGCGTTCGCTGGCTATGCGCAATAATCCGGGCTGGCACTCTAAATACGGGTTTCGGTTTGAAGTTTGCAGAATGGGTTCCATAGTCACTTCCAATGATACCTAAATCGGTTGTTGTCGTGGCAAGAGGATTAATTAAAGCACAAACGGCGCACATTGACGGTGCGCCGCTTGTTTATTTAATACTAATTACGAGATCTTTTCGAACCGTGTGCCAGGGGTATTGCACACCGGGCAACGATCCGGTGCGCCGCGTTTATGGGTATACCCGCACACCGGGCACACATAATATTCGTACGCCTCGTCTTCTTTTTCTCCAGCTTCGAGCAGCGCCAACGCCTCACGATACAGATCCTCGTGCACTTTTTCAACTTCCCAGGCATAGCTAAAGCTTTTCAGCGCCCGCTTCTCGCCCTCGGCTTCGGCGTCTTTGATAAATTCGGGGTACATCGTAATGACTTCATAATTTTCCCCACCGATGGCGGCTTTCAGGTTATCCAGCGTGCCGCCAACCCCTTCCATGGCACGCAAATGTGCCAGAGCATGCACGGTTTCAGCATGTGCAGCCGCTCGGAACAATCTGGCAATCTGTGGGTATCCCTCTGCATCCGCCTTCTGCGCGAAAGCAGTGTATTTGCGGTTAGCTTGAGACTCGCCGGCAAAGGCGGCCTGTAAATCATCAAGTGTTTTTCCCATGATTCCCTCCCAGAGGTATGAAATTTATCCTTGTCTTTCTGTAAATTTAAAGTTAATCGATTGGACAAAGTTTGTCCAATAACGCAAATCACCGATCCTTGCGACAAAACTCACAAATGAAAGCAACCGGCGCACATTTCTGTGCACCGGTTGTGGATTAAGTTATCCGATGGGTAGAACCAGCTAGCACTCGCTGTAGCCGCAGGCATAGCATTTACGGCAGCCTTCTTCGTTGATCACCGCCGCCTCGCCGCACTCGGGACACAGGTCGCCGAAACGCAGTAAGCGTTGACTGGCTACCACTGCTCCCATACCGCTCTCGAAATGGACGGATTTGCCGTTGCCCGGGTTGACTGAAGCCCCAGGATTTTGAGTATCTGAGGGTTTGTCAGATTGGCTGACCAGCCGTTCAGCGCGGTTTTGCAAATATTCATCCAGAATTTGACCAACGCCATCGGGCAGCGAACGCACCCGGTTAGGACCAAAGCCCAGCGGGCGTCCGCCGCCGATGCCAAGCATCTGGTTGGTCATTTCACGCAGGCGTTTGGCCGGCTCGATTGGCGATACGATGCGCAGTACGTAGGAGAGTAAGCGACCTATGGCTTCGGATACCGCGGCGGTGTCGGAACCAGCTTTGGCAGTGTTGATAAACACCTCGAAGGGCTGCGCGCCGCCATTTTCATTGACGGTGATGAAAGCCTTGCCCAGAGGCGTCTCGATCGAGTATGTGAATCCTTGTAAATAGCGCGGGCGCGGTTTACGGCTTTCATTCAGGAAGGATTGCTGTTCGGCAGTATGGGTCTCCGCATTTCCTGTGAATGCTGTCTCCCCTGTCTCCTTTTGTTTGGCAGTGGCATGTGTCTCCAACACTACCTTGTCCCGCGAGCCGGTGACGTACACCGTAATCCCCTTGCATCCCAGCTTCCAGGCCAGGTTATAGGCTGTGGCGACTTCCTCTTCGGTGGCGCCGGCTGGGAAATTGATAGTTTTGGAAAGCGAATTATCCACAAAAGCCTGCATGGCGGCTTGCATGCGTACATGTTCTTCGGCGCTGATGTCGCCGGAGACGACAAATACCTTGCGCAGTTCTTCCGGCAGCGCGGAGACATTCTGGCAGGTGCCTTCCAGCATGGTCTGGTCAATGATTTGCTGGCGGGCTTCCCCGTCAATGCCGGCGCGGGTTAATGCTTCCTCGAATAGCGGGCTGGCATACGCCAGCTGCAGGTCTTTGCCATTATCGTTAACGTGACGGATATACGCCAGGGCAAAAGTCGGCTCGCAGCCGTAGCCTTCGCAGCCGGCGACCGTGGCAATCGTTCCGGTGGGCGCAACCGTGGTCTGGGCGGCGTTGCGCAGACCGTATTGACGCATGCCGGCTTCCAGAGCAGCCCAATCCACAGCCGGGCGTCCGTAATCATGCTCATAGGGTGTCAACGGCTGAGGCGCAGTCCATTTGAAATCCTTGGGGTCATAAATGGAGCCTTCTAAAGCCAGAAATGGACCGCGTTCTTTGGCCAATTCCAGCGAGGTGGCCATGGAGATGTAACGCACATATTCCATCACCTGCGCCGAAAATTCCTGGCCTTCATCGGATCCGTAACGGATTCCGCAATGGTACATCAAGTCAGCCAGACCCATGATCCCCAGGCCAATACGGCGGGCACGGTGAGCGGCTTCGGCCAGCTGCGGAACTGCCGGAACGTAACTGTTGGCTTCCACCACATCATCCAGGAAACGGGTGGACAGGTCAACCGAGTAAGCTAATTTCTCCCAATCGACCGTGCCATCCGGACCCAAATGCTGTGCCAGATTCACCGAGCCAAGACAGCAATTCTCATACGGGCCAAGCCATTGCTCGCCGCAAGGATTGGTGGCTTCCAATGGGTAAAGATGCGGCACCGGGTTTTGGCGGTTGGCCGCATCCAGGAACAACATGCCCGGTTCACCGTTGTGATGCGCCTGTCGCACGATGGAATCAAACAAATCACGGGCACGCACAACTTTTTCGGTCAAAATAGGCACGCCGGCAGCTTGCATGGTATCGATGGTGCCGCGAACCTCGCGGTATTTGGGATCGTGCACATCCGGGAATCGCAGCGGCCATTCTTCGTCGTTCTCGACCGCGCGCATGAAGGCATCGGTGATGCCGACTGAAATGTTGAAATTGGTGATCTGAGTTTCATCGGTTTTGCAGGTGATGAACTCTTCTACATCCGGGTGGTCCACCCGCAAGACCGCCATATTGGCGCCGCGGCGGGTGCCGCCCTGGGCAATTTCGCCAAAGGCATTGTCATAAACCCGCAGAAAGCCGACCGGACCGGTTGCCTGCCCGGCGGAGGAGCGCACCATGCTGCCTTTGGGTCGCAGCCGTGAAAAAGAGAAGCCATTTCCGCCGCCAGTCTGTTGAATCAAGGCAGCGTCGCGCAGGGTTTGGAAAATGCCGGCTGAATCCCTACCCATATCGTCGGTGATTGGCAGCACAAAGCAGGCAGCCAACTGCCCCAATGGTGTACCAGCCCCTGTAAAAGTCGGCGAATTGGGAAAAAAGGCCTTGGAAGTCAGGAGATGATAAAAAGCCCTGGCACGTTCGATGAAATCCCCATTCCATTTTTCTTCCACTTTGGCAATGTGATAGGCTACCCGCCAGAACATATCTTCTACGCTCTCGGCTGGTTTCCCGTCGTTGCCGCGGCGAACGTAGCGCCGCACCAGCACCTGGCGGGCATTATCGGTTAAATCAACCTCGGGCAAGTCCTCCGGCCGGGGCGGAGTGGGCAGCATGCCGTGTCGGGATTTTTGTTTATGAGCCACCATCTCGTAATACCTCCTCAACTTTCCAATAAACGGTCGATCTCTTTGCGGATTGCGTGTAAATCGGCCAGGTGCAGATAAACAATTGCATAGCGGATATAGGCCAATTGGTCCAGATCTTTCAACCCGGCGATAACCATGTCGCCGACGACGCGCGAGGCAACCTCGGACCGTCCCAATTGCTGCAATGACGATTCGATCTCGCCTACCAGCCGTTCGATCTCAGCCGCGGATACGGGCCGTTTGGCGCACGAGATTCGGATGCCGCGCATCAGCTTCTCGCGGTCAAATTCCTCGCGGGTTCCGTCGCGCTTGACCACCAATGGGGTAGCCAAAATGGGACGTTCATAGGTCGAAAAACGCTGACGGCAGCGTTCACATTCGCGTCGGCGGCGAATGCCACCGCGACTGTCTCTTGTCGTGTCCAAAACGCGCGATTCTTCGAATTGGCAATAAGGACAACGCATCAAAAACCTCCCTTAGTCTGCGGTGTGAGGAGTCAACGACCTAAAATTTCCGACTACGGCTCCCGTTTAGAGTTTTGGGAAGAGCGGGAATTTCATTTCGGTGAAAGCCGTTTTTCTGGCTTTCGGGAACGCACACCCCCACAGGTGGGGGTGTGCAAAGTAAAATACCGTATATGTATGGTTAGATTTTAGCATACTTAAAAGTCATGTGCAATAGCAGAAACCATTTTCTAATCTTAAAAATAATTTCATAGAAAATATATTCTGTTAATGTTCGGCTCAAAAAAACAGGTCCGTTAATCCAATCTTTGCCGTTCGCGACACCCCCACCTGTAGGGTTAATCGAACATTTGAACGATTTTGAGCCAGAATTACCGCAAACAGTTCACAGACAATTCACCATCCATGCTGCGATATTATTCAACCTTAAAGAATCTGAATTTTTATCTGGATTAATTATTACTTAGAATCGCCATCAGAGCGGATCAACCCGGTTCGTTTGAGCAGCGTTTCTACCAGGTTGCGTCCACCGCCCGGTACGACCACCTGAACCGCCCCTGGCAATACCTGCACCTCGACCGGGGTGTGCCCGATCACATCTCCATCTCCCTGCACAGTTAGAGAGGAGAGGCTGTTTACCTGTATACGTTTTTGAGCAGTCAGCGTTTTGAACCGCGGGTTGGCGCTTTTAATCCCCAACACAAAATTACCCACCACCAGGACCCAATCCCACAGTGTTAATGCGCGGGCAATTATGACGTCCACTGCCCCATCATCCGGCAGGATCTCCAGGTGTCGCGGCATTCGTTTAAACCCGATCAAACTTGTATTTCCCACCATAATTTCTGACGCGCGCGTCTGGTATACCATGTCGTCCACGGTTAAATGAATGCGGTGAAGGCGCAGTCCGGCTAAATTGACCATACCATTCAATATATAGGCGAAAAACCCCAGCCTTTTTTTCTGTTCACGTTCAACCGAGTCCATGGTGGTTGCACTAAACCCGATGCTGACGTTCAATGCGTAACACCGGTCGCCAACCTGCATCAAGTCCAATGACTGCAAGCGGTGTTCGCCCGCCAACAGTTCAAGAGCTTTTTCAGCGTTGGTTGGTATGCCGAGGTCGCGCGCCATGACGTTACCAGTCCCTGCCGGCAAAACACCTAATGGGATGCCGGTGCCTTTAAGGGCTGTTACTGCCTGTGAAATCGTCCCATCACCGCCCGAAACAACCACCAGGTCAACGCCAGTATCAATTGCCTGGCGTACCACAGCGACCGTGTCCGCCTCCTCGGAGGTAGGAAAAACCTGGCAAGGCCAGTTGTGCGCCTCGAAGAATTTCAAATACTGCCGAAGCCGGGTAGTTCCTTCAACCACGCCGGATTCAGGATTAATGACCAGCAGCACCCTTGGCAACACATCGTTCTGAGTAGTGGTCATAATTATTGACTGAAAAACAAAAGGGAAACCTTGCGGTTCAGGGGACCCACTTTCCGATATCCGCCCAGGAATAGGAAAGATGGGAGGCTAACTGTGATCCAAGACGTTTCCGCACCTTCTTGAGGACTTGTTCCATTAATTCAAAACCGCCAATTTGGTTTAGCCGCTGGCCAATCTCACGGGCGCGGACATGGCGAAATTGTGCATTAAAGGAACCGCCGGAACGTTCGGCAAGGAAATCCTCCTGTTCGCCAATGCGAACCAGGTCCTCGATCATCCGGTTTACCTCCGGCTTCAGTTCGGCTGGAACCAGACTTTTGGTGAATAAAAAGTCAAGGAATCCCATTTACTGTCCTCCCGTGAGCGGAAAATCTCGATGCTATTTAGGATTGTAACATAGACGAATAGCGGTGATACAATGCCTTAGATTTATTTGTCTGCGGGGATTTATGCATTGGATTTTTCTCTCTCCTCACCATGATGACGCGGTAATGTCCTGTGGCGGACTGATCGCTGAACGCGTGAATGGCGGCGATTCCATCGAAATTTGGACCATCTGCGCCGGCGACCCACCGGACGGACCGCTCTCTCCGTTTGCCAGCCAATTGCATGAGCGCTGGGACACTGGACTGGAAGCTATGGATATTCGCCGGAGAGAAGACATTTCTGCCTGTAAGATCCTGGGGGCAGCTTACCGGCACTTCCCCATTCCTGACTGCATCTATCGGCGCGACCCGTTTACCGGTGATCCGCTGATCAAAGAAAATGATGATTTATTCCAGCCCCTGCCCGAATCGCAAGCCAACCTGGTAAAAGAACTGCGGAAAGACTTGCTGAGGAGGCTTCCATCAGACTGCCACCTGGTTGCACCAATGACCCTTGGCAACCATATCGATCATCAGCTGGTCCGCCTGGCTGCCGAGAGCCTTGACCGAGACCTGTGGTTCTATGCGGATTACCCATATGCCGTTCAGGAAAAAATCGGTGACGCTGCCGTTCTCTCCCCGGTATCACAGATTTTCAGCCAATCCATATCCCCCGCGGGGTTGCGAGCCTGGCAAGACGCGGTTGCCGCGTATAAAAGCCAGATCAGCACATTTTGGGGTTCGCTGAGCGAGATGAAGACCGCCATCCGGGACTACTGGCGAGTCGGCGGTGGGTGCAAGTTATGGCACAATTTGCCGGAAAATCCATAACAAATTTGTAATTTAGTGGCATTTCCACGAAAGTTGGCTACAATAAACCTATGCGAAAAGCGTTTGCGGTTGAATTTCTCCAACCTGCAAAATTGGGCGTTGGAAAATTATGCTATACTGACTCCATGGTGGACACGCACGCCTATTGGAGCCGTTGGGCACAGAAATTGCAAAGTCTGGGGGTAAGTGGACTGGCTGCCGCGCTCCTGGATGGCGCTGGTCCATTGCGGCTGCTGGCTGCACAGTTGGTTCATGCAGGAACCCCATTCATTGGTTCAGAATCCACAGGTTCACAATGGCAGGCATTAGCTGCCATGTTGGAAGATAAAGACGAAGCCGGACAATTTGTCTCCTTTCTCAGGGAGGAGGATCGCGTTTGATCACATTAGATGGAGTGCTTGGCCTGGGTGTGGTCTTCCTGGCAATCGGGTTGATCGTCATCCTGCACATGCTTGGCAGGGACCGCGATAAACCGGCTTTCCGGAAAATCGCGGCCTTTGACGCATTAAAGAATTCGATCGGATTGGCAGTCGAGAACGGCTCGCGCATTCATATTACACTGGGAAAGTCCAGCCTGACTCAATCGACCAATGCTTCTGCTCTGGCTGGCCTGTCCACCCTGGACCGGATTGCGCAGATTAGCAGCATCAGCGACAAGCCCCCGATTGCCACCAGCGGCGATGGCGGATTGACCCTGCTCAGCCAGGACACGCTGCGGTCAGCGTATCGGAGTGTGCATGCACCCGAATTGTACGACCCGGGGCGCGGACGACTGGCAGGCATCACGCCAATGTCTTATATCGCCGGGACGCTGCATGTCACTACCCACGAAGAAGTCTCTGCCCACGTGATGATCGGCAATTTTGGACCGGAAATCGCGCTGGTAGCCGAAGCGGCTGATCTTGCAGGAGCATTCAGTCTGGCAGCCAGTGACTCGCTTCCAGCTCAGGCTGCATTATATGCCGTGGCGGATAACCCCGTCATTGGTGAAGAATTATTCGCCGCACCTGCTTACCTGGGCGGCAGCCGCAGTCACAGTGCCAGCTTGCAAGCCCAGGATATCCTGCGCTGGGGCGTGATTGTGGTCCTGGTTGGCGGCGCGCTGCTTAAGGCTATGGGGATTTTATGAGAGCACCGCTATCCACTGCCATCGCCATCGCCGCCGGGGGATTGACCCTGATTGGATTGTTGATCCCGGCTGATCCGCTGCTATCCATCCGAATCCGCCTGGTTGAATGGGCGGTTGCGCTGGCGGGAGTCGCCGGGTTGGTTGCCATCCTCCACTTGTTGAGCGTCCATTGGCGCAAGCTAACCGCCCGCCGCAACAAGAATTTCAACTCGGCATTTTTGCTGATCGCATTCATCATCACTTTCATCACCGGCATCCTCTTGAAGCCTTCTCACCCGACGATGCAAAAGATCGTCACCCACATTCAGGTGCCCATCGAAGCCAGCCTGATGGGTGTATTGGCAATATCGCTGACTGTGGCTGCCATCCGCCTGTTTCAAAGGCGCGGCGGCTGGATGTCAGTCTTGTTCGCCATCAGCGCGCTGGTATTTCTGGTCATTGGCAGCGGATTCCTGTCTGCCAGCGCTAACATCCCGGTTCTCAAAGACGTTCTGGCTGCAGTAAACGCCTTGCCTATCGCCGGGGCGCGCGGCATTCTCATCGGTGTTGCTCTCGGGAGTTTGACCACTGGTTTGCGCGTGCTTCTTGGATCAGACCGGCCTTACAGTGGATAAATCATGAGCGAGATCATCTGCCCATTTTGCGGTGCCGAAAATCCGATCGAAGCGGTGGCTTGCTTTAACTGTAAAAAGCAGCTCTATGATGACGTCGATCCGGATGCCAGTCCGCCGCCGCGCGACGAAATGGAATGGTTGAAGGATTTCCGCGGATTTGCGGATGACCGCTCCGCGGGAACCATAAAAGCTACCGAAGCGGATCAATCCAGCGAAACTGGCGAGACTACCACCGGCGATGAAGAATCGGATGTGCCAGAATGGTTGGCTCGCATTCGGGCGCTCAAGGAAGACGAAACCCCTGCGCCCGCGGAGGAAGAGCCGGTTGAACCTGAGGAATTGCCCGCTTATTTGGGGAATGAAGCTGAATTACCGGACTGGATAAAAGAGATTAAACAGGGAGATGTGCCGCAACCTCTGGAAGAAGCCGGTGGGGATATGCCCGAATGGTTGAAAAACATGGCTGGGCCTGATGAACTGCCAGCGGCTGAGGACATCACCCCGGACCTGTCCATGATTTCGCCAGAATCCGGCGCGGAAGGCGGCATCCAATTACCGGATATTCCCTACGACTTGCCCGGAGAAGAGCCCGCTGAAGTCGATTTGGGTCAATTCACCCCATTGACGGATGACACGGTGGATGAGGCAGTCGACATCCCCGATGATTTATTCGAGGCAATCGCCAGTCAACCGGAGCCGGAGCAACCGCCTGAGCCCACGCCTGCCGAGCCACAGGACGATCTTGACTGGCTGGATACTGATATTACACAACCTGAACCGACAGAAATCAAGGAAGAAGAGCCGACAGATAGCGGCGACTTGCCGGAGTGGATGTTCGAACCAGCTGAAACAGAGGCTGATACGGTTCCGGAGCCTGGGGAACTCGATTTCACGACATTAGATGCCAGTTTGGCAGCGATTGATGGAGAAAACATGCCGGCTGCGCAGTCCGAAGCTGCCTTGCCGGATTGGCTGCTGGAAGATGAAGCTGAAAATTTTGCCAATCAGGCCGAATTCCAGTCAGAAGGTGCGCCTAACCTCGAAGTTGGCGAGATGCCGGGTTGGCTGCATGCTATGCGCCCGCTGGAAGCGGCTGCACCTGAGCTGGCTTCGCCAATGGATGAAAACCGCGTCGAACCTACCGGTCCATTAGCCGGTTATCAAGGCCTACTGCCAGGCGAAGGGGTCGTCACCCAGTACAGCCGCCCGCCGGTCTATTCGGCCCGCATGCAGGTCACCGACAAGCAGCGGATTTACGCCACATTGTTCGAGACCCTGATCGTGGACGAGACCCGGGTCGGCGCCCCACCGGCCGAAAAGAGTACCACGCCGCAGTTGGTTTTGCGAATGTCCGTCGGCCTGGTCCTCATCGGCGTCATCCTCATGGCATTAATCTTCAACCCTGGCCTGGCAGCTTCACCGACATTGGTGCCGCCGGAATCGGTGGTTTTCTTCGACACCCTCCAAAATTTGACCGCAGCCGCCACGCCGCCGCGCGTCCTGGTCGGCCTGGACTATGAGCCCTCCTTATCCGGCGAACTGAGTACAATCGCCGCCAGCGTGGTCGAGGATTGGATGGCAGGCAACAGCGGCCTTGCCTTTGTGTCGCTCAACCTCAGCGGACCGGCATTGGCGGACGACCTGGTAAACAAAGCTGGAGCCAGAGTTCCCACATATTTAGCCGCCGAACGCGTGATCAACCTGGGATATTTGCCAGGCGGCGCCACTGCTCTGGCAGCCCTGGCTGCCGACCCTACCCGGGCAGCCCCAGCCTCAGTTGACGGTATTCAGGCCTGGAACAGCCTGCTGTTACAGGGCATGGTCGCGGTCTCGGATTTCGACGCCATTGTCCTGTTGACCGACAACACAGAGAACACACGCGCCTGGATCGAACAGGTCAAACCTGCGGTGGGCAGCACCCCCCTGTTGGTCGTTTCCAGCGCTCAGGCAGCCCCAGCGTTGCAGCCGTACGTGCAGTCGGGTCAAATTACCGGCATGATTTCCGGTTTTACCGGAGGAGCAGCTTACGAACAACTTACCCAGGCACAGAATGGAAGCATCCGCAGCTATTGGGACGCTTATCAGGCCGGGATGCTGTTGATCGCGGCCTTCATGCTGCTTGGATCACTTGGTTTCGGTATCATGAATATCTTCCGCCGTACTAAAAAGGCTTGAGCATATGGCCCCTGACCTTCTATGGACTTTGATCGCCTTCTTCCTGACCATCCTGGTGCTGAGCTATGTGCTGGGCGATAATGCCCTGTTTCGTTTTATCATGATGGTTTTCGTAGGTATTTCCGCCGGCTATGCGGCAGTGTTGATTTACTATCAGGTTCTCCTGCCGCGTCTAATTATTCCGCTTATGACCGTCCCTGCACCTGGGAAGGCTGTATTTATCATTCCCGCCGTCCTTGGAATTCTGCTGCTATTCAAACTGTCACCGCGCCTGTCGGCGCTGGGCAATCCGTCCATGGCTTTGTTGACTGGGGTCGGGGCAGCAGTTGCCGTTGGCGGCGCTGTGACCGGGACCCTGTTTGGCCAAATTAGCGGCGCCATCTCGCCTTTTGACCTGGCCGGGGTTCAGGGTGGGGGCAGCTGGATCACGCAATTACTGGGGGGCATTGTGCTGCTCGGCGGCACGGTCTGTTCGCTGGCTTATTTTCATTTCGGTGCGCGTAAAAAAGATGACGAAAACACCGGTTCTCAGCCAGTTTTGATTCAAATCCCGGCCCGTATCGGTCAGGTATTTATTGCGATCACCCTGGGTGCCTTATTTGCCGGAGTGCTATCTGCTGCGCTGGCTGCTTTAATCGAGCGGCTGGCGTTCCTCATCAACGTTATCAAGCCGCTCATTTCTTAATCTGATTGCCATGAATACACCCAACGCTGAAGTCGAATCCCTGCTGGCCATCGAAATTGGCACCATCCACACCCGGGCGCTCCTTTTCGACCTGGTAGATGGACAATACCGCTTCCTGGGTGCCAGCCGGGTGCCAAGTTCCCACAGTGCGCCGTTCTACGACATCAACGAAGGAATTTTTCAGGCGCTTACCCAGCTTCAGGAAATGACCGCCAGGTTTTTCCTGGAAAACGCGCGCCTGATCATACCAGCACGGGAAGACGGCACTGGCATCGACTCATTGGTTTTGACCTATACCGCCGGTCCGGGGCTGCGGATTGCGGTCCTCGGGCTGCTCGAGGACGTCTCGCTCGAGAGTGCCCGGCGACTGGCTTCTTCCACTCAGAGTGTATTGGTGGAGGCTATCGGCCTGAACGACCATCGCAAACACGAAATGCAGGTGGATGCCCTACTCAAAGCCAAACCGGACCTGATCGTCATTGCCGGCGGCACTGAGAAAGGCGCCACGCGCTCGGTCGCCAAAGTTGCCGACCTGGTTTCGTTGATGCTGCAACTGACACCAAAAGACCACTATCCCGAGATCATGTACGTGGGGAACCAGGCCATGCAAAAGCACATTTCTGAAGCGCTGAGCCGCTACAGTGAAGTGCAGGTTGCACCCAACGTTCGACCCAGTATCGATAACGAAGTGCTGGCTCCGGCGCAGGAGATGCTGTCTCAGACTGTAACCCGCATTCGCAACCGCCATCTGGGAGGGCTGCAGGCGTATTCCTCGCTTACCTCAACTCCGGCGGCACCTTCTTCCCACACTTTCGGCCGGCTGGTGCGTTATCTGAGCCAAATCAACGACAACCAAAAACATGTCCTGGGAGTCGACCTTGGCGCTTCGTACACCACACTGGCAGCCGCCCGCGAGGGAAAACTGGAGCTGAGCGTTTACACCGCAGGTGTCGGCGCCGGGTTGGAACGTGTTCTGGAGCTTTCCGATCTTCAGGATATCACCCGCTGGCTGCCTTACGACATTCCCGACGATTTGGTGCGCGATTATCTTTACCAAAAAACCTTGTTCCCGGGCAGTGTACCAGCCACGGTGGACACTCTGGCAATCGAACAGGCTGTGACAAGGCAAATTCTGGCATTGGCGTTGAAAACCCATCGCGCCCGTTATAAAAATTCCCTGACGGCTTTTGAACCCGTGATTGTTTCAGGGGCAACCCTGACGCAAGCCTCACCGGGCGCTGCACTGTTGATGTTGCTGGATGGCTTACAACCGGTTGGTACCTCTACTTTTGTTATGGATCCCTATGGGCTGGCAACCGCGTTAGGGGCTGCCGCAGCTGTGAACACCATGATCCCCGTCCAGGTTGTCGAAACCAGCGCACTGATCAACCTCGGCACGGTAATTTCGCCGCTCTCCACTGCGCGTTACGGCACCTCGATCATGAATCTGCGCATCGAGTATGAATCTGGTGAGAAGGCTGAACACGAAATTCGCCAGGGTAATTTGATAATGCTGCCAGTTCAACCCGGGCAGACAGCCCGCATCCACCTCGAACCGTTACGCGCCATTGAAATTGACCCGCTTCAGAAGAGCGGCACCCGTAGTTTCAAGGTGATTGGTGGAGTTTGCGGTACGGTGATCGATGCCCGCGGCCGGCCGCTGGAATTACCTGCCGATGATGTGCGGCGGCAAGACTTATTGAAAAAATGGGCCAATTCAGTTGGCGCATAACATGCAACCCAGTTAACGTTTATCTGAGAATTATCCATGATCACCCCCGTCACCCATCTGCTACCCCTCACCCACATCCGCCGCGACCGCATGCTGCCCATCAAAGGCCGCATCCTGGTCAATATCGGCACAGCGGTCGGTCCGAACGATATTGTTGCTGAGGCTGATCAGCCCGGGCAGCATATTGTTCTGGATATCCGCCGGATGCTCAATATCCACCGGATTGAGGACGCCCACAAACAGATCCGGTACAAGCCGGGTGAAAAAGTTGAGAAGGGTGACATTTTAGCCCAGGTTGGCGGAATCATTCCGCGCGTGGTGCGCGCCCCGGCTGATGGGAAGGTCAAAGGAATTTACCGGGGACAGCTAATTCTGGAAACCCCGGGTACAAAAATCGAGATCTTTGCCGGTATCTCCGGCAAGGTAACAGAGATCCTGCCCGACCGCGGGTTGGTAATCGAAGGGGATGGTGCGCTTTTACAGGGCGTTTGGGGCAATGGCAAGACCAGCGTTGGAATGTTATTAATCAGTGCCACACCCATCGAGGATGAACTGACCCGCGCAACACTGGACGTCAGCCTGCGAAGTGCAGTGGTTCTGGCAGGTCATGTTACCCAGGCTGATACTTTGGCTGCGGCGGCAGAATTACCGGTTCGCGGCTTGATTTTGGCGAGCATGACCGCGGATTTGATCGAGACCGCGAAAAAGATGAATTATCCCATCATCCTGATGGAAGGATTTGGGCGCTTGCCCCTCAACGCCGCAGCTTATAACCTGCTGACGACCAATCAAAAACGCGATATTGTTCTCAACGGGATGTGGGATGCCGAGCGTAATGAAAAACCGGACCTTTTCATCCCGCTGCCAGCGCAAGGAGAACCTGCTCCTGATTTTGCCGAATTTACCACGGGAAAAATTGTGCGGGTGACGGTGCCGCCTTTCGCCGGGCATGCTGCCACACTTCTCAATATCCGCCCCGGACTTACCCTGTTTTCCAATGGATTGCGCGTGAGTGCTGCCGATATCCAGTTGGAAACCAATCAAATCGTTACTGTACCAATCGCTAACCTGAATGTGTTAGAATAGTTAAAATAGTATGAGGAGAACCACCGATGAGCCTAGATAACACGCCCCCCGAAGACGACAGGCCGGATGAGAATTTACCCGAGGAAAACCAGTACGAGGAATTCCGCGACCAATATGAAGAAGATCTGCCCACTGAAGAAGAACGCCCAACAAACGGCAACCGGACTTTCTTAAGATTCATAGGCATTATCGGTTCAATCGTCGTCCTGGCTATATTAGCGCTGGCTGGATATTTTGTTATATCCCGCAGCCAATTGGCACAACGCTTCCAACAGCAATCGGCGCAGGTCAATGCTGAGAATACAGCTGTGGCACTTCAGTCGACCGAATCGTCATTGCAAGAGTTGCAGGCCATGACGCAAAAAGCCATTCTGCCAGCCACCTGGACTCCCACCCCACAAGGCGGAGTTGCTCAGGCGACCGCGACGCAACAACCAGCCAACACATCTGCACCCACCGACTCCAGCGCATCCAGTGCTGACAGTCGAACCGCAACCTCGGCTGCCTTCCTGACACAATCTGCCCAGGGCGCAGCGATCGGCACACCCATTGCCCAGGCTACCACAGCGCCCAGCGCAACAACCCGCGCGACCTCCACAGCCACTACCCGAGCTACCGCTACCACCGCCGGGACTGCCCGCACCACCGCCACATTGCGTGTTAGTGCCACTCCGCTCAAAACTGCCACTGCGTTGCCGCAAACTGGTTTTGCGGACGAGGTTGGTCTGCCAGGATTGCTTGGACTTGCGCTTGGTCTGGTGGTCGTGGTATTTGCCGCCCGCCGCATTCGTTTATCAACCAGCCATTAATTCAGATTCGCAATCAACCTAAATTTTAGCCCTCCCGTTACTCCGGGAGGGCTTTTTCGTGCATGTTCCAATTTTAGAGCGTGCGATTACAGCACATCCTGTGCTACTTTTTGGCCGAAGCCTAGCAGCGATTTTACCATTTCGTCGGTACGCCCCTCCGCATAAACCCGCAGTACCGGCTCCGTGCCGGATGGACGGATGAGCAGCCATGAGTCGTCACTCATAATGTATTTGACGCCGTCCACTACGCTGATTTCCTGCACCTTTTCACCGCCAATTTCCGTGGGAGCATGCTCGCGCAGATAGGCAGTCATTTTATCTTTGGATACCGGATGCCCCAGACGGATGTCCTTACGTTCATAAAAAGCCGGTCCAACATCTTTAAGCAGGTCATTAACCAATTCGTGCAGGGAAACACCGTAACTGGCAACCATTTCCACCAATAGCAACCCCATGATCACGCCGTCGCCTTCGGGAATATGACCTTTGAAGGAGATGCCGCCGGACTCTTCTCCGCCAATCAAGACATCTTCTTTCAACATCAAGTCGGCAATATGATTAAAGCCGACTGGCGTTTCATACAGCTTCAGGTTGTAGCGTTTGGCCAGGCGATCGATCATGCGGGTGGTGGACACGGTACGGACCACAGACCCGGAAAGTTTATGTTTCTCTACCAGGTAGCGCAGCGCCAAAGCCATAATTTTATGCGGATCCACGAAATTACCGCGTTCATCCATGGCGCCGATGCGATCGGCGTCACCGTCGGTTGCCAATCCGAAGCTGCCATAACCCATGGAGATTGCCCCCGCCAAAGCCCCCAGATAGCGTCCGATGGGCTCAGGATGTACGCCGCCGAAACCGGGGTTCATCTCGCCGCGCACCTCATACACTTCGCAACCGGTACCTTGCAGCACAGAGCGCAGCACTCCGCGCCCTGAGCCGTACATCGAGTCGACCACGATACGCTGCGGATTGTCGGCAATTACGTCAAAATTGATTAATTTTCGCAAGTGTTCGGAATATGCCGGGATTGGGTTAAAGCGCTGCAGCAGGTTGGATTTTTTTGCCTGCTCGTATTCCATGACATTCGGCCCGCGTCCCTGAGTTTCGTTATCATTCAGGTAAATTTCAACTTTACGGCACTGGTCCGGTGAAGCGGAACCTCCGAAAGCTGCTTTGAGCTTCATGCCGTTGTAGCGTGGGGCATTATGCGAGGCGGTGATCATGATGCCGCCGATAGCATTCAAGTTGCGGACTGCGAAAGAAATGGCAGGAGTCGGGGCATCGGCTTGAGCCAGATGCACTTTAAAACCATTCGCAGCTAACACCCGGGCTGTTTCCACAGCATAGCGGTCGGAAAGAAAGCGGGTATCGAAACCAACGACCATGGTATGCGGATCGGGGTTTAGCCCCTCCGATTCACCGTTCAACCACGAATCCGAACTAACGGCATCCGCAATCGCCTGTGTCACCAGACGTAAATTGTTGAATGTGAAAGTGTCCGAGATAACGGCGCGCCAACCGTCAGTGCCAAAATGGATCATGTTTAATTACTCCTGCTGATTGAGTTTCAATAAAATAACGAGCTATTTTACCACCCTGGAGCCGGCGTGGCAGTAGCGAGTAAACTTTGCACAATCCAGCCGATCAATCCGTCCTCGGTGCGAACCTGAACCCAAATCGTGGTTGTTTTGCCTCGCACCGGGTCAGAAATCACCTGTACCATGCCGCCATTCAAGATGGAGGAAATAATTTTGCCATCTGGTTCATCCCGCAGCAGCGCACCGCCGCCGGTTGGGGCCGTGACCCGCGCCCAGACCGGTGTTGGCTGCGGCGTGATGGTTTCCGTAGCGGTGCCGGTTGGCTCAAAGGTAATGGTGGGGGTAAGCGTAACCGTTGGGCTATGACTGATGGATGGCTGCGGAGTTACGGTTAATGTAACCGTGGCTGAGGGACTGGGATTTGCGGGTAAAACTACTGCCGGTGCGGTGGGGATCAATTGTGAGCGCGGTGCGGATATTCCGCCAGAGTTCATGAAAGCCGCCACCAGCACCCCAATAAGCAATCCTGTGAAAAGGAACCCACCCAGGTTTCGCGGAGGGTATTTCATCAGGATCAACATGAAAATTCCAACCAAAACTGCCCAGGCCAGGTGCACACCAGCCACTCTGATCCCAGCGATCCAGGCGCTGTCATGGTACACAACAAGATTAATGCCGGCGGCGGACAGGGGCGGGAAAAGACCGTAAGCGATGGCAATGTTGGCTACCAACGGGCGTTGCCGCGGTGATCGAGCCAGCATATAGATGGATAGCCCGACGCCGACTGCCAGCAGAACAAAATTCGGCCATTCATAGGTCGTCCATTTGGTAAACACTGGCGGTGGGGTTGCCTGCATCAGCGGCAGTAAAGCTCCAGCCAGTGCACCGAACCCAAAAATAAATAGGCCGGCTGCCGCCAGGCTCAGGATTGATTTCAGCAATAAACGTGCTGTTCCATTGGTCGATCCCAGCGCAATGCCGATGACCGGCCCAAGAAACGGGGCGAATAACACGCCAAGTACCAGCAGCGCGTCTGAAAAGAGAAGCAAACCAATTGCCAGTACGATACCAGATAACAAGCTAGCGAGGAAATAATCGAAGGATGGTGTTAACTGTCGAGAGACACTCTCCAACCAGGCGCTGCGCTCGTCATCCGTTTGCGGCAGCAGGGCACGGTGAATTCGCCGCCGCCGGACGACTGCCGAGGGGCTATCTGGTTGTGACGGGATCGGTTCGCTGGTGGGGAGGCTCATTTTCGCAGGGTCGCAATCATTCGGAGAGGTTTTTCGAGCAGTTCAAGCGCCGCGACAATATCCGGCACGATGACGTCGGCAGCTAACATGGTTTCCGTGGCAGCGCCTTCTCGCGAGAGGATGCAAATGCCTACAGCAGCAGTCTGCAGCATGGCATGGTCGTTAGCCCCCTGACCCAGGGCTACAACATGCTCGGCGCCTAATTGTTTTACAAATTCAGCTTTTTGGTTGGCTTCGGCACCAGGCGGGATAATATGTGCATGAACTTCGAGCTGGTGATTGATCTGGGTTAAAGTCCCAAACGTATCTGCGCTGACCAGATGAATTTGGAGCCGGTCGCGCAAGGTCTTGAACCCGCGGGAAACCCCTTCCAACAACTTGCCATCCAACGCCAGTGTGCCATTGACGTCGCATACCAGATGGTTCAGTTTTAAGGTTCCCCGTCCGGGTACGACCAATTCGATCATGGCTCAATTATAATACAGCCCAAACTTTTCACGAACCGGTTACAATACGCACATGACACCGAAGACCTCCCCACGCCCACCCATGCTGCTGGCAATCATCGTGCTCTTGGTCCTGGCAGGCTGCTTCGCAAAACCATCACCTACCGCGGTCATTAAGGCTACTCCGACCCTCGCTCCTGAAGCAGTGTTTACACCCACTTCAACTCCAGAACCAGCCGTGGCCTGGTTAATCACCGGCACAGGCGGGGAAAATCCTCTCAGCAGCGAAATTTCCGCTTTTTTGAATGAACGCGCACCAATCGACGGATTCACGCTCGAGGTCATGGAGACATTCAACCAGGGCGGAGTGCCTGGCGATTTACAAATCGCTGTATTCCTCTCGCCAGACGAAGATGCCGCAAGTCTGGCCTCCAATCTGCCGGACACCGAGTTTGTGGTCATCGCGGATACAGACCTCGCTCCAGCTGATAATCTAAGCGTTATTTATGCCAGCGAAAATCAGGTGGTTTTCCTGGCCGGATACCTGGCAACCTTGAACGCACCGGACTTCCGCTCTGGAGCGCTGCTGGTGGATGGAGCTGCCAATACAACCCAGTTGCAGGATAGTTTTCTGAACGGAGGGCGCTATTTCTGTGGACGCTGCGCTCCGGTTTTCGCTCCAATCGTGCTCTTTCCACAGGTCGGTCTGGTGCCCGCCGGCGCGGATGAAGCCGGTTGGCAGACCGCATTTGATGCGCTGCACCAGAATGACATTGAACTGTTATATGTCCCGCAAGAGGGATTACAACCAGATTTTCTGGCATACCTGGCCGGAAAAAATATCGGTATCGTCAGCAATGCTCCGCCCCCGGCCGGCAGCGAAGCAATCTGGGTTGCCACCGTTCAATCCGATTCGGCCACGGCTTTAGCGAGTATTTGGCCGGCGCTGACAGCTGGCGAAGGCGGGAAAGCGCTGCAATCCGGCCTGGCACTCAGCCACGTCAATAACGCCAATCTCTCGCCGGGACGGCAGCAATTGGCCGAGCGCATCATCCCAGACCTGGTTTCCGGCATTATTTCGCCGTTGTCTGTTCCGTAGCCTTTCGTTAACACCCCTGGGCTGTACCGCGAAGAACAACCTTAACCCCGGAACTCTTCCATGGACGTCTGCCCTGGTGGGGTGATGTTGCGGCGCCTCAGTACCTCCCAAATCGTCATCCATAATATTTTCAGGTCCAACCCAAAGGACCAATGGTCCACATACCAGACATCCAACTCGAACTTTTGCTCCCAGGTGAGTGCATTACGCCCATTGACCTGCGCCCAACCGGAGATGCCGGGCAGCACATCATGGCGCCGGCTTTGCTCAGGTGAGTAACGCGGCAGATATTCAACCAGCAGCGGGCGCGGACCGACCAGACTCATTTCACCGCGCAGCACGTTGAACAGTTCCGGCAGTTCATCCAGACTGGTGGTGCGCATAAAACGGCCCAGCGGAGTAATTCGCTGCGTATCAGTTAACCTGTTCCCAAAGCGATCCAACTCATTCGACATTGAGCGGAATTTATGCAGTATAAAAATTTTCCCTTTATAACCAGGGCGCGGCTGATTAAAAATGACCGGCCGGCCGTACTTACCCCACAATATCAGCGCCAACATCACCATAACCGGCGAGAATACCACCAGCAACAGGCTGGCAATGACCACGTCAAAGATTCTTTTTGATATGGGAAGGCGTTTTGATTTTGTTTGGCGGACGGGCATATGCGCATTGTACCAAAAACGCCTGTGCTTGGATTATAATCTTGCCAAATTCGTTAAGCGACT